>Ga0308158_10000126_pt1 | contig 174404 bp, 160 predicted proteins | sample PhyBR2_FD_201038 | JGI IMG/M metagenome (GOLD analysis project Ga0308158, IMG submission 201038) | Phyllosphere microbial communities from UC Gill Tract Community Farm, Albany, California, United States - DLSLB.R2 | ecosystem: Host-associated > Plants > Phyllosphere > Unclassified | place...
AACGGGCGGTAACCTGATCAGACAGCGCCGCAACTTCCGTGACCAGTTCTTTAATTTTGTCTGACTTGTCAGAACCGTTCAAAGTAGCCACAATTTCAATCGGGCTTTCCAGACGTTCCAGTAAAGTTTTAAGTTGCGCTGAAGTATTTTGGTCTAACATGCTAACGTCTCCAAGGGAGTAAATGTTTATTTAATAAGGCTATACTAAAACAAATGATTAAATAGGTAAAACAGTTTGTTTTCATTATTAAGATCGGATTATCAAATCAAATAGCATTTATATTATCTTCACTAAACTCAGCATCTTTTCAAAACTTAAAAAACTGCAATGAAATAACAGTCAATAAAAACAATAAAAGCCCCTTTCGGGGCTTTTAACTTACATGATTTAAGGGTTAATGCGTTGTTCAACTCTTAATACGCGCCCTTTTAAAGACTGTGATAAGAAAAATAAAATCAAGCTCACAATTGCAGATAGAATGAGCATTGCAATAATAAAGATATTCACCAGACCGCTCATTTGTTCAGCTTGACTAACTTGCTTAGAAACACTCTGCGCCATCGGGGTGAGTGTTTTTCCATAAAGTTGATGCTGCATGGTCCAGAGTTGTTCAGGCTTGAAACCATATTCAATAAAATGGGGATCTGTTTTTTCCGCTTTAACCAACGCCAGAACCTGAGGAATGGCAGCATCTTTATCGACAGGTTTATGCAACAACGCGGCTTGTGCAAGTAAATAAGCCTTTACGGGATCATCTAGATTCGTCTGCTGTAAATATTGTGTCAATTCGCTTTGCTGAATATTTTTATCGTATTGAATCGCTTCGCTATAAGCATTATTTGAACCATCATTTAAATCATATTGCAGAAAGGTTAAGCCTGACCACAACACAATAAAAGCAACCAACCATCCCACAAATTTCAAAATAAAAGACTGAAAACGCGTATAAAAGAAACGTATTTTTTTCAAAAAATGAATGACAAAAAATGCCCCGACAAAAGAAAAAAACAGCTTCAGAATCAGCCAACCAAACCATGACAACAGATTAGTAAAATAATCAGTATGCTGCCCAAGTTCAGCAAGATTTGCATCCACACTTATGGGCATATGCAATTGCTTTAATTCAGTGCTAATTCCAAAAAAGCTATACACAAAATCATGTTGTAGAAATAAAGCTACCACTGAAGCAATAAAAACAGTGCTGCTGGTAATACCTAACAACATTAAATTGCGTTGACGTTTTTTCAACGCCACTACACCCGATTCAATCTGTTGCGGATTCACAGCATATTCATCTAAGGGAGGCAAACGGTTTCTCCTAAAGTGCGAGCAATGAACTTAAGGGTATTCTTAAGATTTATTCACTTCACTGGTACTTGATTCTATAACCAAATGATTCAAATTTTCCTGCAAAGCACGTAAGCGCGTCGTGGCTTCAGCACGTTTCTGCATACCTTCTTTCTGCACCTGAATCACATCATTCACTGTTTTAATGAGGGTGTTTTGCACATGTTCAAGCGTTTCGATGTCAATTACTGAACGCTGATTGGCTTTGGCAGTATCTACCGAGTTTTGATGCAACAAATCCGCATTACGGCGCAACAAATCATTGGTGGCATCATCAATACTATTGGCCAGTTGTACACTATTTTTCTGCTCATTTAAGGAAATGGCCAAACTGATCTGGTTTTTCCATGCTGGTAAGGTGATGTTTTTAATGGCATAGAACTTATCCACCAGCATCAAGTTATTAGACTGGATAATCCGAATCATCGGCAAAGTTTGCATGGCAGATTGCTGCAAAACCTGTAAATCACTGACCCGTTTTTCCAGATTATTGGCCAGATGATTCAGGTCATAGACTTTTTGAACGGTGGTCTGATCTTGGGGTTGTGTGGTTAAAGATCCGATTTGTTGCTGAATTTCCTGTTCTTTCAATTTTCCGGCAGCAATATAAATGCCCAGTTGTTTATATTCGTCTTGCACACCCTGAAACATCTTATCCAAGGTATCAACACGACTTTTAAGCCCCGATTGTGAGGTTTCAATTTCTTTAACCAAAACATCAATTTGCTCTTTGGTGCTATTAAAATTCTGATCGAAACTTTGCTTGGCTCCTTTCATTTTACTGATTAAGCCACCAAAAAAACCGGAACTCTTTTTCTTGTTGAGAATGCTACTGGTATTTAACTGCTGGGCAACCTGTACCACTTGGTTTAACTTTTGACCGGTGGTGTCCAGGTCTTTGTTCTGCACCAGATTCAGTAGTTCATCGGTATAGCTTGATGTTTTGGTTGCAATATTTTTGCCATATTCCGCCACTGCGGTATGGTTCATTGCAGCTAATTCTTTATGTGCATTCATCACTTCATTAAAGTCTGAATGCTGCAAACCCATTTCTTGTAAATTCAATTGCTGAAATTTTTGCTGAACCATATCAGTGTTCACTTCAGCAGGGAGATCTTTCTGTTCAAAATCAGTCATGCTTCACCTGAATATTCTGTTTAATGTGTAGGTTTCTGAAGGGATTTTCTTAAAGTTTGGATCAGATTCTCTCGGCTATTATCCAGCTTTTCCAATTCAATTGTCGAATTGCTTTGGTTGCTTTGTTTAACATGATATTGCCATGCAGGAATCAAGACTTGCTGCGCCTCTTTAAAACGATCCAGCAAGGTAAATGAGAGCTGTTGAGATAACTGCATTTGTGTAATTGCAATATCATTACTAGCTTGTAAGGTTTGCAGAGTATTAATTTTTTTCGATAATCTTTCTGAAAAATTGTCTAACGGATGCTGATTTTTTACAAAATTAGGATATTCCACCAAGAATTCTTGCGCAGCCATAATATATTTTGCCATTTGTTCACGATGCCCGAGTAACTGCTGAAAACGAGCTTGCGACTTTTGAATCTCGATTTGCAATTTTTGACTTAAATAATTGGCACGGCTGAGCAATTGATCCAGGTTTTTATAATATTCGACCTGCCCCGAACCATATTCCAAGTCAATACCGAGCCACTTTTGCAAAGCATTAAACTTACGTTTTTTTAAATATTTTTTTGAATCTGCCAAGGATTGAATCAACTGTTCTATAGTTGAACTGAGTTGCTGAGTGAGATGTGGATCGACACCATTCAATAACACCGACTGTGCTTGAATAAGTTGATCAGCATAATGATTCAGACGATATTGATCATTCAGCAAAGGCACTAAATCATTACGCTGAATGGAGAGAAGTTCAGCCCGATTCACTTCAATTTCAGCCAAAGGAACGAGCACATCTATCTGGGACATAATATTAGAAACTCAATAAAATCATTTTTATAGTAAGCTTTTTAGAAAAAATATCATGTAGAGTTTTGCAATTGCTGTTTGCTATAAATCATAAATTTGATAAGAAATTTAATTAAAGTTCGAACAAGATTTAAAAAATAAAATTTACATCGCTTAATTCTATCTTTTGCTCATTTCGTTCACTACGTTGAAGATGAATATGTGAAGCATTGGATAACCTGCACCCCCTTCTCAGGATCATTTTTAAGCTTCTAAAAGCTTGAGTAATGCAGAGTGACAAGTTTGACTAGAATCTCAAGTTATGCACTGAACTTTGATGCTCATAAATATTTTTTGCAAAAATCACTTTCACAGATTTAAAATAATAATCTATAAACAATATATTTCAGACACTTAAATAAAGAATGATTCAATTTACTGATCAGGTTTTCTAAATTCCCTTAACACAACGATAATCCTGCCTGCATGATTATCGAGTACTTATAGTTAATTATCACTCGGTTCTTCATATCGCATCACTTTGTATCAATTCTACAGACTACCCCCCTCAAAGTCTTTGATAGCATTGGTTTGAGCTATTTTTAGCCCTACATCAAAATAGTGACTATTAGTGAAAGCACGCAGGCGGGAGGGAACTGCGTTTAGCCAAGAAACGCCTGCCCTTTCTAATTTAAATAGAGTGAAAATAAGTTATAAATGTGTTGAGATTACAGTTAGTAAAAGAATTGGAAGATAAGCTACAAGTAGCTGTTAAACTTGGTAAGCGGGATAATGCTGAATACCTTAAAATAGAACATCATAGGCAAGCTCACTTACGAACATGCATAGAAGAATCTAAAGGCGATTAGACCATAAAAAATATTTCTGACTTAAAATCAAAATAGAGTGTTCTTTGGATTTTGAGAAAAATATTACCTATTAACAGCTTAAAGTCATTCACCAGAATCACACAAAATGATCTATAAATAATGTGCTGATCCGAACCTTAGTTATTTAAAATTTTAACCAGTAGCAATGATGATCAATCCGTTTTTTCTGTCCCCAATAAAACCAATTTAAAAAGGATACTGCGATGAACGAGCGAATGAAAGCACTGGAAAAATCAATTATAGAGCTAATTCCAGAACTCACTGACATTTATAAAGATTTCCATCAAAACCCGGAACTTTCCATGCAGGAATTCAGAACTGCTAAAAAAGTCGCGGAGTATTTGCGACCTTTAGGTTATGAAATTCATGAAAAAATTGGCATCACTGGTATTGTAGCCCTACTATCCAATGGTGCTGGCTCGACGGTAATGCTGCGGGCAGACATGGATGCACTGCCGATGCCAGAAAAAACTGGCCTGCCTTATGCCAGTCAAGTCACAGGCGAAACTGCTGAAGGAGTTAGAACCAATATCTCTCACATGTGTGGACATGATTTACATGTTGCATGGCTCATGGGCGTTGCCAAAATCCTATCCCAGCATAAAGAAGCTTGGAGTGGAACACTGATGCTGGTGTTTCAACCAGGTGAAGAAGTTGCCCAAGGTGCATTAGCCATGATTGAAGACATGCAAGATAAATTTCCTAAGCCCGATATTATTTTGGGGCAGCATGTAATGGTAGGAAAAGCCGGCACTGTAGGCTATAAGGCAGGTGCCATTTTAACTGCGGGTGATAGTTTACACATTACCTTTCATGGTCGGGGGGCTCATGGTTCGATGCCGCAAAATTCGATTGATCCTGTCATGATGGCCGCCTATAGCGCAGTACGCTTACAATCAATTGTTTCCCGGGAAATCTCCCCCCAAGATAGTGCCGTGTTAACCATTGGCAGTATTCAAGCAGGAACTAAAGAAAATATTATTCCAGATACTGCTGTAATGAAATTGAATATGCGCAGTTATAAAGATTCTATCCGCGATAAGATGCTGAATTCAGTCAAACGCATTTGTAGCTGCGAAAGTCATGCTTCGGGTGCGAATGATGAGCCTGAGATCAAATTTATAAACAGTTATCCTGTCACTGAAAATGATCTACAGGCAACCACCAAGCTAGAACAAAGTTTTATCGATTTTTTTGCTGAACGTGCTTATGTCACGGCACCTGTCACTGCCAGTGAAGACTTCAGTTACTTTGGCCGTAAATGGGGCGTTCCTTATGTGTTCTGGTTTGTAGGTTCCACCGAGGCCAACCAATGGGAACAAGCCGTACAAAACAATACTGTGGCACAAATTCCTGCCAACCACTCATCTCTATTTAAAATTGAACTGGATCCGACCGTGAAAACAGGTTTGGAAGCCATGCTGACTGCAGCATTAACCTGGTTATAATCCTGGTCTCGTAGGTAAAGGGAGACATTAAATCATGCCTCATAGTACTTACAATCCCGTAAACAAAGGGGGCAATCAGCTTGATTATATGCCCCCTGCAATCTTCTCAAACTTCTGCATTCCAAAAATCTAAATTTCAAGTTTTCTTAGCTTTCGGAACCGTGAGCATGATCGATAGGATAGCAATCACGATCATCAGCACGTTAAACCCTAGTGCTATGATTGCAGCCTCACGCACGGCCAGGTTGTCCTGCCGCCCGGAAAATGTAATCACCCCTTCCAACCACATAATGCTTTCATTATTAGCACTAAATGCAGTGAAAATTGCGGCTGAGATCGCTACGCCAAAGGCGGCACCCAGTGACGAAGCCATTTTGTAGATGCCTGAACCCGCACCAGCCTGTGCATCAGGCAAATTGGCCAGTGCTGCATCGGTAGATGGGGTGGCATAGAAAGCCAAACCTACACCAAATAACGAATAGCCGATGATGGCGAGGATTTTATAGTCTGTCAGGAATAGATTAGCCGGTGACAGCAGTACAATCGACAAGCCGGTAATGAGACAGCCCCAGATCATCGGCTTACGCGCACCATAAAGTTTCAATAATTTCTCGCCGACACGAATGAAAGCGATGATGGCAATTGCATACCCTAGGGTCAGCATACCTGCGGCCTGGGCAGTCATATTTCCGCCAAACTGTACCAACTGCAGCGATACAATCAGCGTACCAGCTACCGCATTGAGTAAGAAGTTGGAGATCGTTGCACCAGTATAAGTGGCGTTTTTGAACAGGCTGAAGTCGAAGAAAGCATTGGGCGACTTGGATTCAATTTTTAGAAAAAGGGCGCCAACCACCACTGTTATAGCGATCAGTCCAAGTGATAATGGACTGGCCCAGCCAAAATTATTACCCTGAGTGACGACGACCTGCAATGCCACCATGGCAACCATGAAGGTCAGTACACCTGGTAGATCAAATTTATAATCCCCTCTGGTTGCAGCCTTGCTCTCCGGTGTGCCACGCATCATCCATAGGCCCAATATGCAAACTGCAATTGACACGAAGAAAATTGAACGCCAGCCAAAGTTTTGCGACATCAGGCCACCAAACAATGCGCACAAGCCAGAACCGCCCCATGACCCAATCGACCACATGCTGATGGCGCGTTGACGTTCTGCACCGTCCCAATAGGCTTTCACAACTGCCAAACTGGCTGGCATGATACACGCTGCCGAAAGACCCTGCAGCGCACGTCCGACTAACAGGACCGGTACAGCAAGCTCACCTGTCGGTGTCAGGCCAACGAGCAGAGAGCCAATGATGTTGAGATAGAAACCAATGCGTACGATCTTCATGCGGCCAATTCGGTCGGCTAGCCCACCCATGACGACGATAAAGATGCCGGAAAACAGTGCGGTGATTGCCACTGCGCTGTTCATACTATTGGCTGTCATACCAAGGTCGCGACTCATGTCGGGTGCGATATTGAGAGTCGTTTGGGCAAATAGCCAAAAGGCTATGACCCCCATGATGATGCCAAACAGCAGGCGATCGTTACCTTTAAATGCTATGTTGCTTGTCGTGGAATTCATAAAAAACCCCTTTGTTATTCTTAATATAGCTCTGTGGTGCCCAGAAATAATCTCGTCGTTACTATCTAGCTGAATAGCATAGATCATATTGTGCACACCTATTCCCTTTCAATCTTTCTTATATCTTTGCTCAAAAGGTTTAAGACTTAAACTGCCATTAAAAAAATATAACTCATCTTGCTTTCAGCCTAAATGAATCTTTGTTGTGTTTTGTATTAGCCCCCGCAAGAAAACGGACAATTAATTCGCTAATTCCAATAATGTTGGTTGTTGAAGTTCGGAAAACAGAATGAGTTAGGCAAATGTTAGAAGCTGAAGCTAATACTCACATTTAGAATTACCAAGGCAGGGTTAAAAGATTCAGGATTTCAGCAGCACGGATCTAAATAATACGATGATCTAGAAGGTCTTGCAGGACTAAAAGACGTTGAATTTCTTTGTAAGATATAGACACTAACATAGCAAACCGACCGCTTCGATAATCGCAAAAGTGCATATTCTTAAAGCCGACATTTTTATTTTGGGCTTACATTTTTGATTTTGTATAAGGTGTATTATGTTAATTTTAGAAATTCTTAATTTTTAAATATTTTGGAGCATTAGTTTTAATGAATCAATTGGAGCTAATCCTTAAAACCTTTCATGAATATGAGTTTAAGGAAGGGTTAGATGATTTATTTTATTTGTATGGTAACTTTCTTAAAGAAATCGATCCAGAGGTTAAGCTCGAATATGAACAAGATACAGCCTTCTTCAAAGCTCTGAAAATACTGTTAGAAAGTGGTGATATTTCTTTATTTTATAATTTAAACTATAAAGAGTCATCTAGAGATGGAGAGTTGCTGCTTGGAAGCCCACAAGAACAAATTGAACAGCTACAACAAGTTTGGCTTGGTAGCTTTGCTATCCATCAAATGGATCAAAAAAAATAACTCTCTAGGATGGTACTTCTTGATAAATTGCCATTACGCATTAGCTCATAAACTTTATGATAAAGATGGAAAATTCATCCGTTGGTTATATACAGACTAGCTGTCTTAAGACTTAATTAAGGGAGTTAATAACTAATATTTAATATAATACAAATGAGTAAAACCAATAAAATTCAATTTAAAGTCGAATTATATTTAAAATCCCCAGAAGACATTCAAAAATGGACTTTGGATACTTTAGAAATTAATCCTTCAGATGAACTAGCTTTAGAAGTATATTTTTTGGCTGTTCATTAAGAGACTATTGAATATTTTAAAAAAATACATATCACTGATCTTGATATAAATGCGAGAAATAATGTAATCCATAAATTATTGAATGAGTATGTTCTTAGTCTCAGTACTTCTATTTAGTCAAAAGAGGATATTTATTCTCTTTTTCAAAAAATTACTTTAATTTCAGAATACTTAGAAAATAAAAATTTAAATAATTTACTTATTTCATATGATGATGAATTATATTTAGCCTTAAAAAATTATTCACCATTATAACCTATGGAAATATTTTATAACTTTATAAAAGAGCTCCAAAAATGATAAAAACAAAACCCCATTCAACATAACGGCGCTTATACGAAACGAAATATAAAAAATATTTTTTTCATGTAGTTAAATAATTCCAATCTACCTAAAAACAGCAAAAAACTGGCTTAAAAACAAGTCGGAATTTTTAAACTTTTTTGATATATTCTGCCAGTAAAATCGATTACTTTATATTCAAAACGAAGCTTTTTTCAGTGTTCCTAGTCTTCCTAGAGCAAAAATATCCCCCAATATCTTCGGATATAATGGAGACAGTTTTTGGCCGATCTTGTACGCATTTGCTTACATCAATTCCCGCCCTTTGCGGCTATACGATCTTGGGGTAATTTCCTATGATGGATTCATCAGGAACAGGAAGTTCCACACAATAATAAGAACATAGATACGCACAAGGACAGTAAGGTACGACAGGAGTTATACTAAGCGAACCAATACGAAAAACCCCGGCAGGATACCGGGGTTTTTTTATGCATAAATATTTTTATAAAAGTAGGATAAGTTTTAGCTACTCACTCGTAGATAAAAGCTCATAATCTTTAAATTGAATGACCTCTACCCCAAGCCGCTCATTGATCTGTTTCATTAGATTTTGATAGTAGACAATTTCATTGTAATAAAAAACTTTCGCGGCTTTCTCAACATCACCAAAGCCCCCTGCATTTTACGGTACCACGCCGATCAGTTGTGGTGGAATACGATGGCCAGCCAACTACTCATCACGACTGGCAATCTTAATATTATAAAACCCATCTTTAGCAGCTACCTCAGCCAGAGGAATAACATTCGCCCCTTTTTCTTTTCCTCCTGATGTATAGAGTAATAAATTTTTAAAGTTGTCCGCCCCTTTTAAATTTTCCAAAGCATCTTCTAATGCGTCTACATTATTTTGAGTTTGTAATGCATATGCTGATGCAAGGACTGGCCAAACGGTATTGGAAATAGTGTCGGTGCAATAATTGCCAAAATAATGATCTAACACCGGTCATGGCCAACGATTTAAAAACCATAAATTTATCCCATGTGGACCAGACCAATGAATCGGATCTGAACCTGTTACAACGCTTGGTCAAACAGAACGGTGCCGAAATGGCGGTGAAAGAGACCGCTTACTTATCATTAAAGCCGGTTCTGCAAGAACCTATTCAGGTAAAGATCTACCTACCCTAGTTTTGACCAGGAACGACGGTGATCAATTTCGTTATAACGAACAAGATCATGAGTCTGACCATACCAGTGTATTAGCTAGCTATCAGGACACATGCAAAGCGAAATGTGACAAAGGGATTACAGGTGAAAAGAGTAAAGTGAAACATTTGAAAGGAACATTTGCCAATAGAGAATAAGCTGAACGCGCAAGTAAAATAAAAGTGGCTGAAATTAAACGGCAAATGGCAAAGTTCAGTATTACTACAGCTTATGGCCTACCTGAATTTAATGCAGAATCACCCATGAAACTACAGGGATTTAAAACTGAAAATAGACAAGCTAAAATGGATCATGGAAAAAGCCACTCATACATATACCAAATTAAACGGACTCGTGTCTCAGTTGAATCTAGAATCAGATCTAAAAACAACCTAAATCAAATTTATAATTTTCTAGTTAAAAATGTATTACCTAAATCTTTATATTTTAATTTTGGCATAATCATTTTTATCAGGCATAAAGCCAAGCAAGAAATAGAGAACATTTCAAAAACTTCAAATGATTCAGTAAGTAATAATAAAAATCCATAAAATAAAAAGATACAAATCAAACTTAAACCTATTGTTTTAAAATAAGTTGTAATAAATACTCCATATAAAAATGCTGAGAACAATATATTAAAATGTCTATTCATTCCGATTTTATCAAAAGTAATGATTAGTAAACAAATAGCTAAAATAGAACCCAAAAAAACAAAAGTATTTTTTATGACTAGCATTTTAATTACTTAACCTATAAACAATTAATAAAAACCTTCTCCCGAAGTAAATTACTCCGGGAGAAGGTACCCCATATACACTACATTTTTATTGTGTTCAAAATTATTATAACTCGTTATTTTAATTTAGAAGTTCTCCAGATTAACTTCTAAACTTATATTCGGTTTTATTTAATAATGAACACTTGTTGTATGTGGAAGAAGTATAAGTAATATTAAATTTAACGATGTAATCTTCAGCTTACATAATTGTGAGAAATATCTTACAATTGTACTTTTTTTAAACAGATTTTTAAAAGTATTTAAATTAAATATATATTTATTTCAATGGTTTATTTTTAACAACTTTTCTAGCTTACATAATTATTTAACAATTCACCTTAAAACGAGTAAAAAAACTTTACATTCTTTAATTTTAGTAAATATTTTTATACCATTCGTTATAAAAATTTAAACACTTCATGCTGGTAGAGCTGCTAATACACTTATGTTAAAATATTATTTTTCTTAGTAAAATAAAATATTTAATATTTTCCTCTCACTGTTATTCAACAGTGGAAATAAGCTAATGGAGAAATAAGCTAATGGAATTTGTTCGAGTTTTATACGCAAGTAAAGCTACAAGTCTCCATCCGAATCTCAAAGAAGATTTAATAGAAATTCTAAATACTGCTGTAGATTTCAACTCTCGTAATGAAATTACGGGTGTACTTTACTATGGACATGGATATTTCGTTCAATGTCTTGAAGGACGTAAAAGTAAAATTGATGAACTGCTTTACTCTAAAATATTGAAGGATCCGCGTCACAAAAATTGTGAAATACTATTTTATGAAAAATGTGAAAAAGGGTTATTTAAACATTGGAATATGAAATTTGCCCCGGTTAATAAAAAACTTGGAGCCTTTTTTCAAGAAAAACACTTGGATGATTTTAATCCTTATCTACTGACTAGTGAGACTATCCCATTATTCATTAATCTTCTTGCTGCAGAGTATGGGCTTGAAGCTCATAACTATGAAGTGACTGAATGAGAGTCTTTTTAAACAGAATAGTAGATATTGGGAAAACATATGATTATTAGATTATGTTATGCCAGTATTCGTCATGAATCATCAAATGACCTTATTGAAGACCTAAATAGCATATTAAGTACTGCACGAAATTTTAATAGAAAAAATGAAATTTATGGAGTTCTATATTATGCTAATAATCATTTTTTTCAATGTATTGAAGGTGAAAATCACATAGTTAAAGAATTGTTTCAACGCATAAAAACAGATACTAGACATCAAAACATTATTGAATTCGAGATTACTTCAATTGATACCATTAGTTTTAAAAATTGGTCAATGAAATATGTTCAGAAATGTTCCAAGATTGACCTGTTTTTTAACAATTTAGGTTTTAAGATGTTTACTCCCACTGCTCTCAAAGATGAAAATTTGAATATTTTTTTAAAGGTGCTTTTATGCGAAAAACAAGTTTCGATTCGCAAAAAGGTTGGTTTAAATCTACGAGGAGTAACGCCTTATTTATAATTAAAATAGCGATCTGATTTTATGCATGATTATAAATTATAGCTTTATTAAGTAGTTTAAATCATTGATTTTTTATTTATACAAGCCATTAAATCTCTTACTTTATAATAAAAATAATTTAATAGTTTTTTATAGTAATTTATTAGTAATATTTTTATCACTTACGAATATCTAATCTTGGAAGTAGTATCAATAGCAATCACTTTAAAAAGCTTGTCATTAAATTTTATTGTTTGGTATAAATTCGCAGAATCTAGATGTTGCCAAAGTTCTATATAAAAAAATTCTGAAGTTTCAGAATAAATCCATAACCACTGAATTGTCTCAACTTTATTCACTGGATCAAAAATTGAATCTTTAACTTTTTTTAAATTATGTAAGTTAAATTTTTCATCTTGCAGAGTAATTTCATTAATATTCATAATTACTACTCGTTCTTTAAACTTTTTCTTATTAAAGAGTAGCAAAATAAAATTTTAATGACACTTATTTTTGTAAGATTTTTAATACTTATATAAGTTTAAGGTAATTTTAATATTTATTAGATTTTAATTTATTAACAAGAAAAGGGACTAATAAACATTAAAAAACGCCTTCAGGTCTAAGTTATTCTAAATATTACATTTTTTAATAGTAGTCCTTATTTATTATTTTACTTTTATGTTAACCCAACCAAAGCCAAAAACTCACCTTCAGGGCTTCAACAACGTTCTTTAGAACTTCTGTATAGTTCGGTCAAGTATGTCTCCCAAGATTCGTTATTCCCCCTTATATAACGCTCTAATTGCGGTTTCAATAGCAAAGAGAAATCCCCAAGCAACATAGTGTTGTGGCAAAATAGGTTCCTTACCTATTTCATAATTTAATGTTTTTAATATAAGTTCAATTTCAGATTTATAAATACGACGTAAACATGCTTTAGGTTTTTTGGATTGTGTGATTTGCATCCAAGGATTTTCATTTAAATTAAGAAGTATTTTTTTGCATAAGTAAATATTGGTCTGTAATGTGAAATTTCTTTAAGTACCGTGTTTTCTCCAACTTCTTGTAATTTTTTATTTCTCCAATTCGTCAAATCTTTTGGACTAATGTCATAAATGGATTTCTGTGCCAATGCCCCAAATTTATTTTCAAAATTATTGTATTGGCCTTTGATCCAAGCACGTGATGACTTTGAATCCTTCCACTGATCAACGTTTTAGTATTATTGATTATTCAAATCTCTAAACGTAAATTTAGGTTTAATCTCACCATTCTCAATTTTAGTTTGTGATCTTAATTCTAATAATTTAAGTGCTGCCCACTGTCCACATTCTTTTGCAGTGTCACGAGTGCAGTAATATCTTTTACTTTGATATGAGACAGTAATTGTAAAAGTCTCGCCTCTTTTCCTGGGAGTTGGTATTTTCATTTTGTTGCTATCTATCTTGACGTAAATTTAACTGCAATATCGGCAAATAGTACAATTATAAAGATAGTGCAGATAACAGCGAACATTATTCAAGACAATAAAAAAGAGCTTTAAACTACTTTTTTCGCTTAAAACCCTTATAACATAACGTTTGGAATCTTGGTAGGTATAAGCAGACTCGAACTGCTGACCTCTACGATGTCAACGTAGCGCTCTAACCAACTGAGCTATACACCTAAGTGTTGTGAATCATATTCACTTTTATTTTCTAAGACAAGGGCTTTCTATGGTTTTTTAAAGCAGATGCACAAGTTTTAAGCATCCCTTTAAATTTCACTGCTTGTTGTTCATTAAATTCAGATGAAAACTGTTGCTGCTGATAATATTCTGCCGTTTGGATAAATATCCTATGCTGATCTTCTTTAATACCATCGGCTAATCGGTGCATCCAAGCAGAAAAAGTTTCAGCAGGCTGCTTACGTAACTGTTCTTCAAGTTGCTTAGAGAACTGTTGAATCGCACGTTCATATGCCGAACCGTACTGTCTGTTACGATAATAAATCCAAACAAAATAAAAAATCACCACTAATAAAATGCTTGAGAGCAATATCAGGATACTGGCATAAGCAGTTTTCAGACCTAATTTTGATAGCCAACTTTGCTGCTTTTCAGCATCGTATCCTATGACTTTGCTTTGCCACTGATAACTTGCATAATCACTCCATATTCGCATGTTCTTCATCACTGCGAATTGGCGATACTTCCACTTTTGCTCTTTATTCCCCAAGATCGTTCGATCATTTTCAATATAATTTTGCATTCCCCCATCGATACGTTGCGGTGCAATGATTGCAGTTGGATCAACACGTTGCCATTTTCCATTTAAATGTACTTCTGTCCATGCATGGGCATCAAGTTGACGAACTTCCCAACTTGCTCGATCCAGTGCAAGTTGTCCGCCTTGATAACCAATGACCACACGTGCAGGAATTCCCACATATCGCATCAACATGGCAAAACTCGAAGCATAATGCTCACAAAAGCCCTGCCGAGATTGAAACAAGAATTCATCAATACGGTTTTCACCCAAAAAACCCGGTGTTAAGGTATATACAAAATCATTTTTCTTATACCACTGTAAAATATTACGGACATATTGATCAGGTAACTGTCCACTTTGCTGAAACATTTCCAAAGCGAATTGACGTGATTGTTCATCCATTTGTGCAGGAGTTTGAATTGTGATTTTTTTCAGTAAATTGTTTGGGGAGAATCCCTGTTCTTGCAGCTGTGCATCGCCTAACCAATGCAAATTAATAGGTTGATTTCGTGTTATGGATCGGATCGGGCTAATACCCCCATCCTGCTGTAATTGATATTCGGGGTCTTTGGGAATGGATTTTTCCAGGCCCATTATCCACATGATACGAGAATCTGCAGCTAAATATTGGTAATCAAAACCCTGTTTTGTTTTTCTCGAAATCGTATTATTAGATACGGGCTGTTGATTCACAAAACTACTGGTCCATGTTCTACCATCATATTGGTCCAGAACCATTGCCCGCCAATACAGCTCATTTCGGGAAGGTAACTTATTAATATTGCCAATAATACGAAAAGCCAAACTACTAGATTGAGAAAGTTCTGCAATATCACCGGGTGACATGCTATCGCTCATCCCCGTAACACTTTTTTGTTCTGGAATTGGAATATGCCACAGTGGTGGTAAACGCGGAAAAAAGATAAACAGCAAGATAAAAAAAGGTAAAGCCAAAATCAGAAATTTACCTACATGCTTGGCATCTGTTTTTAAAGCTGCTGATGGATTTGATGCGTGTTTAAAGTCACTAGTTTGTAAACGATAAAGCCCGATCAGGCAACTGAATAAACACAGCAGAATGACAATTGCCATCCAGATGGATTGGCTATATAAAAATGAACTTGCTCCCACAAATAAGGCAAAATTAAACAAGATAATAACATCACGTTTACTTTTGGTTTCCAAAGCTTTGGCAAACAAAAAAGTGGATAAAACCGCAACCCCGGCTTCTATCCCAATAAAACTCTGATATGTAAAATAGATGGTCGCCAATGCTAAAATTGTCAGGGCAAATGTCCAGATTTTGGATACTACTTTGGACTCCTCTTTAAAGCTAAAAAACAAATAGAGCATAATCACGGCGAGAATTGCACTTAACAGAACAGGACTAAAAAATACTTGTGCAATTAATAATAATAATAAAGTAATTAAAATCGAGGTTCTAACGTCAGCATGAATCATAATTTAAGCCTGCGCCAAAAGTTTTTTTGCCTGAAGCAACTGGTTTGTACCAATACCTGTGCTTAATTCAGCTTGAGGTAAAAATATTGCATAGCTACATTGCAGTTGCTCACATTGCTCAATCAGTCCCATCATTAAACTTAGTTTTTCTTCATGTTCTGTACTTGGCATATTTGCATAATGGATGTCTATACTCGGTTGATCATTATGGTGTTCGAAGACCTTAATATATAAACCTTGCCCCCGCGCTGCCTGCTTCCATGACACGGCGTGCAAATTATCACCCAACTGGAAATTACGCAGTTCACGAAACTCATCCATATCGGGTTCAAAACTGTGCTGATGCTGTTTATTTTCTGTATTATAAAATTCAGCTTTAGGAGCTATCCAAGAATATTCTTTTAAATAAAAATAGGTCCATGCACGAACCAGCCCAAATGGATATACAGCATACATCTGCACAGTCGGGTAATGAAACTTCCCACGATTATCCATAAAAAAAGACAGAGTAATTTTTTGCTGGAGTTCCGCAATCGAGACTTTTTCTAAATGCTGATCGGTTTTAATCCATAAGTAACGCGATTGCTTTTGTCGTTGTCGAAAATGGATATGTAAATCAAGATTATCTCCCGCTTGCCCTATCTCATTCACTGAAATTTCAATGCTGAGATCATGTAATTGTTTAAAAGTGACATAAAAACTAATACATAAAATCGCACTGATCAGAAAGCAAAAACCCAAAATCAAGTTATTCGCATAATTGATTCCGGCAATAAAAGTAATCAAGATCAATACTAAATAGAGATAACCCTGCTGATAGATAAAAATCAAAATGTCTTTTTGCGAAAGCTGTTTTACTTTTTCAAATTGAAAGCGTTTTGCTAACCATTTTTGCCAAGGCTTGCTCAATTTGATCTTCCTTTAGCTAATATTGATTCGCTGCATCAACTGCAAAGTTTCTGCTTCACTTAACCCAATCCGATGCGCAACCACAGCAACAAACACGGCCTGAACATCATCCGGGGTCACATAACTACGCTGTTCAATAAAAGCATGCGCTTGTGAAGCTTTTTTCAAAGCCAATAGCCCACGAGTGGATAAACCATGCCGACTTTTACGTGTCTCGCCAGCCAAATCTAGCAGATACTCCAGCACCGCCTCAGCAATATGAATCTGGATTACACTTTGCTGAATATCTAAAATTTCGTACTCGCTAAAAACATGTTCCAGAGTTGAAATTAAAGCATAGCGAGAGGCTTGCTGTAACAACAATTTTTCTGCGGAACGTGAAGGATAGCCGAGTGACAAACGCATCAGGAACCGATCCAGCTGAGATTCGGGCAAACTATAAGTCCCACTTTGAAACAGCGGATTCTGCGTTGCGATGACCCAAAAAGGTTGTGGTAGTTCATAACGCACCCCATCTACCGTCACCAAACCTTCTTCCATCGCTTCTAGTAACGCACTCTGGGTTTTAGGACTACAGCGGTTAATTTCATCTGCCAGCAAGATTTGGGTGAAAATTGGACCTTGCTTGAACTCAAACTGGTGCTGTTTTTGATTAAACATATTTACGCCAATCACATCACTGGCGAGCATGTCATTGGTAAACTGAATACGCTGAAACTTCAGCCCTGCAATATGGGATAAGGCACTGGACAATGTCGTTTTACCGAGTCCAGGCAAATCTTCAAACAACACATGCCCACCCGCCAGCAAACTGGTTAAAGCCAGTTTAGTCTGATGTTCTTTATCTAAAATAATGCTATTGATTTGCGTTAAGAATGCTTGAATTTTTGCCGCATAAGATTCAACTTTTTGATTCAGCTGTTGCTGTTCGTGTGTGAGTTCTTGTTTTTGAACCTTACTCATATCCCAGATCACAATTCATTCCCCCCAATAAAAAACGGTGCATGATTAACATACACCGTTTTTTGATTTTTCCAAAGAAATCAGAAGATTTCAGACAAATACATATTCAGGCTAGCAGGGACATTTCTTCATTCCACCGCGCGCACTTGGATAACGTGCATCCACGCAGTGACGGTAAAATGTTTTGGCATCCATTGCGACCAGGTCCGGATGATTCTTTTGCATATGCTCCAAATAGGTTTGATAATCAGGTACACCCACCATCAATCGGAAGCTTTGCTGGAGACGTTGCCAAATCATCTGAATAGTTTTAATCCCATTCAACATTAAAAACTTTTTTGGCTGCGCAAGCACTGTAAATTTAATGATCTTACCCAACGCCAGTTTTTGGCGAATTTGATCTTTTAGACTCATTTCACCTCTCCTGCCACTTTATTTTGACTAATCTCATCACGGTAAATCGCTTCTGACTCATGCACGCTTGGATTAGGATCTGCCAATGCACGACGAATCACACCAATGGCAGCCAACAACATTACAACCGCCACAATCATAAAGAAACCACAAAGTACAGCATTGATTTGATTCGAGAACACAATCGTTTGCATTTCAGCAACGTCTTTTGCTGGTTTTAAGATTTCATTACGCGCAATTGCATCAGAGAAACGATTGGCTTGTGCCAGGAAACCAATTTTTGGATTTTCATGGAAGATTTTTTGCCAACCTGCCGTCATACAGGTAATAAATAAGAAAATGGTTGGAAAAATAGTGATCCAAACATATTTCTCTTTCTTCATTTTGAACAAGATGACAGTACCCAAAATCAGTGCCATTGCAGCAAGCATCTGGTTACCAATACCAAATAAAGGCCATAAGCTATTGATACCGCCAAGTGGGTCAATCACACCTTGATAAACAAAGAACCCCCAGCCTGCAACAGCCACGGCGGTTCCAACTAGGTTACCAAAGAAATTGTGCGATTGTTTCAACGCAGGGATCACGATACCTACCGTATCCTGAACCATGAAACGGCAAGCACGTGTACCCGCATCTACCGCAGTTAAAATGAATAGAGCTTCAAACAGGATCGCGAAGTGATACCAGAACGCCATCATGGAACGGTTGTTAAAAATTTCCGTAATAATGTGCGCCATACCAATCGCAAATGTTGGCGCACCACCCGTACGTGAAAGAATCGAGCTTTCACCGACTTCCTGAGCCAGTAAAGTCAATGCTTCAGGAGTGACCACAAAGCCTAAATTACGCACCGCTTCAGCAGCACTTTCTACTGTGGTACCTAATACGGCAGCGGGTGCATTAATTGCAAAGTAGACTCCTGGTTCAAGAATAGTGGCGCAAATCATTGCCATAACAGCAACGAAAGACTCCATCAACATGCCCCCGTAACCGATTACACGAATATCGACTTCATTTTCAATGAGTTTCGGTGTGGTTCCCGAAGAAACCAGGGCATGGAAGCCGGAAATTGCACCGCAGGCAATGGTAATGAACAAGAATGGGAACATTGAGCCTGCAAATACGGGACCAGTCCCGTCAATGAAATGCGTTACCGCAGGCATTTTCATTTCAGGTAATGCCACCATAATACCGATTGCAAGACCTGCAATTACACCAATCTTTAAGAAGGTAGAAAGGTAGTCACGTGGCGCAAGCAGCAACCAGACCGGTAAAACTGAAGCAACGAAACCGTAAATGATTAAACACCAAGTCAGTTGTGTGCCAGAAAGTGTAAAGATCGGTCCCCAATAAGGATCAGCTGCGACATTTCCACCGTACACAATCGCCAGCATCATCAGCACAAAACCAATGATCGAAACCTCGGCAATTTTCCCTGGACGGATATAACGCATATATACGCCCATAAACAATGCAATTGGAATGGTTGCAGCAATACTGAACACCCCCCATGGACTGTTGGTCAAGGCTTTCACGACTACCAATGCAAGTACTGCAAGGATAATGATCATGACGCCTAATGCACCCAGCATCACAATCACACCCGCAAAGGAACCCAGTTCTTGCTTAGCCATTTCACCCAGTGAACGACCATCACGACGGGTAGAGATAAACAGCACCAAGAAGTCCTGAACAGCACCCGCAAGAACCACACCCACCAACAACCAGATGGTTCCAGGTAAATAACCCATCTGCGCTGCAAGAATAGGCCCGACTAATGGTCCGGCACCTGCAATGGCTGCAAAGTGGTGACCAAACAGGACATATTTATTAGTGGGAACATAATCCAGACCATCGGCTAAACGATGCGCTGGTGTTAAACGTCTTGCATTGAGTTCAAAAACTTTATTGGCAATAAATAAACTATAGAAGCGATAAGCAATGCTATATACACAGATGGCAGCCAGAACGAGCCAGACTGCATTAACATGTTCTCCTCTGCTAATTGCGAGTATCCCGAATGATACCGCGCCTAAAATCGCGACTAGAAGCCACACTATTTTTGAAGTTAGGGTTAACTTCGGTTGAGTTGTTTCCATGTAAATCCCTCATATATCATGCATAAATCAGCGTTTATTTTTTATTGTTCGGTATACTGCTGTTTGTTCCTTTGCGACTCTACTCCTCATAATTATTTTTTCATCTAATACTTTGGCATAAAAAAAGGGATGATTTAAATCATCCCTTCCGATAATAGTCTATTTTAAAACCATTATGCACGTTCTAAATAGTCACCAGTACGGGTATCTACACGAACGCTTTCTTCTTGCTGTACGAATAATGGTACACGTACTACAGCACCAGTTTCGAGTTTCGCAGGCTTACCGCCACCGCCCGAAGTATCACCACGTACGCCTGGATCAGTTTCAACGATTTTCAATACAACGAAGTTTGGTGCACTTACTGACAATGGAACACCATTGAAAAGCATAATTGTACATTTTTCGTTTGAATCGTCTTTCAACCATTTGGCAGCATCGCCCATCGCAGTTTTATCAGCTGTGATTTGTTCGAAGCTCACTGGATCCATAAAGTTCCAAAGTTCGCCATCGTTATAAAGGTAATCCATTTCAACTTCAACAATGTCAGCACCTTCCAGTGTTTCATTGGATTTGAATGTTTTTTCTAAAACTTTACCAGTTTTAAGATTACGCAATTTTACGCGGTTGAATGCTTGACCTTTACCAGGTTTCACATATTCATTTTCCATGATTGAACATGGGTTACCATCAAGCATAACCTTTAGGCCTTGCTTAAAGTCATTTGTAGAATAATTGGCCATGAAAGGCTCACTCCAAACTTACTAACTTAAATCTATTAATGCTAGACTAGCATTATTTTTTACATGCGGCATGATAAACTATTTATATCAAGAGCAAAACTGGCAATCTCAACTCAGTGACCTAATTACAGATCCTTTAGAGTTACTTGAGGCACTTCAGCTCTCACCTGATCAATTATTATCGGGGGCAATCCTTGCTTCTGAACAATTTAAATTACGTGTTCCTCGTGCATTCGTCGAAAAAATGAACATTGGCGACCCTCTTGATCCTCTCCTACTACAAGTCTTACCCCATCATCTGGAACTTGAAGAACATATCGGCTTTGTAACAGACCCTTTGGGTGAAGAGCAAGCCAATCAACAACCCGGTGTACTCCATAAATACAAATCGCGATTTTTACTCACCTTAACAGGTGCTTGTGCGGTGCATTGTCGTTATTGTTTTCGTCGTCATTTCCCTTATCAGGAAAACTTGCCCAAAAATGAAGACTGGCTCAACATTAAAAGCTATATCGAAAGTCAACCCGATATTAATGAAGTCATTTTTAGTGGTGGAGACCCACTGACTCTATCTAATCGAAAATTAAAACTCTGGATAGAACGCTTAGAATCGCTATCACAAATTAAATTTTTGAGAATTCATTCACGGGTTCCTATCGTAATCCCCAACCGTGTCGATGAAGAACTGGTTTCCCTATTAAAAAACAGTAGGCTACGCATTATTCTAGTGGTACACTCAAATCATGCGGCTGAGCTTGATGATTTTACATGCGCTAAACTTTCAGTTTTGGTTCAACAACAAATCACCGTGCTCAATCAGGCAGTTTTATTAAATGGGGTCAATAATTCTGCGCAGATTTTAGTGGATTTAAGTTACCGTCTGTTTGATGCAGGCGTGATGCCATACTATTTACATGTGTTAGATAAAGTAAAAGGTGCGCATCATTTTGACTTGAGTCCTGAGCAGATTAATCTTATATATAAAGATGTTTTAGAGAACCTTCCAGGATATTTGGTTCCTAAACTCGTTAGGGAAATAGCGGGCGAAAAAAATAAAACACCGCTTTTTGGAGTTTCAACTTTTTGAGTTAAATAATAACGATGATTATGAGCAATTCAGACATCTTCCAAATGCCAACCGAATTAAAGTTGGAACAACTGAGCTTTTGTCCATCGAATGCCAAAGGGTTACAAGAGTGGGTGTCTAATTTGTCCATTCTGCAACTCGGCAATTCTTCAAAAGAACTTTTCAATGCATTATTGGAAATATCAGAACTGAAATGCCCGGAAATGCTGCGTTTCGATTTAATTCAAATCCTACATCCCACTATTGATAATGTATTGATCAGCCTGGAAAAGCATTTTTTTAACCAAGGTTTGATTACTACCGATCGTAGTGATCAAATTATTGAATTGGCTATGCTTTTACGTAGCCATTTTGCCAAAATTTATATCGACATTTCAAAACGTTGTAACACCCAGTTAAGTCTGCAAAAGTTTTCTATTTTTGCGTTTAATCAAAAGAAAAGTTTACAGACCGCCAGAATTGTTTCGACTTATTACGCGTTACAGCAACTTTCCCTATTACTTTATCAACAACATTTGCTCTATAGCACACCGTTATTTGGTCAATGGCTGGTTGCGCACCAACTGCTTGAATGTGCAATTAAGAATAATTTTTATCAAACCAATATCAATCAAATTTTAGATACGCAGCATCAATTACAGACCATTACTCAAGCTTATTCCCAACTCATTTTATTGGATATTTTCAATACCCATCAAATTCGTCCATCAGAAATGCAAGGCTTATATTTATGTAGTTTTGACTGGGCAAAACTGGTTCACATTTTACCTAAAGAAACCACGCTTTCTCGCTATATCGTAGATACCAATAAAGATCATCCACCGGTTTTCAATGTCAATCAATCCAGTTTATATAAACCGACAATCTACATTTCAACACAACATTTATTAGATCATTTGTCTGAAACCCAAACTAAAAAAGCGGGTTATCTGTCGCGTAATGAAAAGTTATTCCTGACTCCAGCATTACACTTTCATATTCATAATTTACTTACAACCAATATTGAACGTCGCCATGAGCGCTACGAATATTCAGCACAATTGCAGATCTGTTTCAGTCTTTCTGTAGCCCACTTTTACTTATCTAAAGGTAAAAACTTTCACGAAACTTTAGAAGTAGAAAATAATTATCATTTCCAAAATGAAAGTACATTTATCAATTCAATGAATTCAAATATTCCCATTGGAATCACCACAGCTAAAGTTCTGGATCGGGAAGCAAAACAAATTTATCCAGCTGAAGTTCTGGATATTAGTGTCAATGGTTACAGAATTAAATGGACGGGTATTACCCCCTCAAATTTAAAAACCGGGGAATTTATTTTAATTCAGGAAAATACCAATAGCCCCTGGCGTGGCGGTGTGGTTCGCTGGATTAAACAGTCAACCGAAAAAAGCCTGGAACTGGGGCTTGAAGTATTGGCGCAAGATTTATTCCCCTGCTCCGTCATGGTGAAAACTGAGCGTAACAGCAGCAACTATCAACCTGCACTTATCGTTCAAACTTCTCAACTTGATAATGTTGCAACCAGTTTAATTGTATCAGGCTCGCATATGTTTAGAGAAAAACAGACCATTCATTTGCGATTAGGAAAAGAAGAATTAAAAATTTATCTGACCAAAGCACAACTTATTACTCAAAGTTTTATCCGTTTTGAATTTGAGTTGCTTAATGATCAGCAAGAAAGCCTGATTAACAACTTTATCAACAAACAAATGAATGAAATAAAGAATCATGATTTATGGGAAGCATTGAAGTGAGAAATCCATTATTGTCTAAAAAGTTAAAACGTACCGAGACGCGTTTACTCATTATCGATGATAATCAAATACGTTTTAACCAAATTCTTGATCTTTTAACATCGAGTGGACATGTTGTACATGCAACATTGTTGGATGATTTGCAAAATTTTGAAAAACAATTACATCAAAACTGGGATCTGGTCATTTTTGGCCGTGCATATGACTTAAAATATGAACAAGCATTAAGTTTAATCCAACTATCCAACCAACCCAACTTACCTATTCTTCTTCTAAAACCAGAGAATTATCAGGCAGATCAATATGCGGGTTATATTCGTAAAGGCGTTTACGACATTTTAAATCTGGATTATCCAGATCGTTTTTATATTGGTTTGCTCCGTGCACTTTCATTAAGTCGTTTATTGCTCGCCCAACAACATTTAATGGATGAGTTAGAATCTGCCCATACTCATGCACAGTCTTTAGTACATGATAGCAATAAGGCCATTGCCCTTATTCAAGAAGGCATTCATATTCATGCCAATCCTGAATATTTACAACTGTTTGGGATTAAAAACGAGGAAGATATCGTAGGTCTTCCTTTGCTTGACCTGTTACAACCGAAAGATTTGAATGACTTTAAGTTGCGTTTCAAAAAAATTACTCAAGGTCAGTTTGATTTAGGTCGATTAGAAGTCACCACATTAAATGACCATGTTTCTATTCCGAATCCGCTTAAAATCGAATTTTTACCCGCTACAGATGAAGATGCATTACAAATTACCATTGATATTGAAACTTCTGAACCGGGTAATATAACATCTGTGGCAACAGAAAAAAGTATACAGAAACCTAATATCTATCAGCAAATTAATCGCACTATTACCAAGCAGCCTTCTCATATTAATGCGCTGGTTCTGTTCTCTTTAGCCGCTTTTCCTGAAAATATTTTCGAAACTAATTGGGTTACTTCAAAAAACTATTTCAGTCAGATAAAAGAGTTTTTAAAAGAACAAACCCATGTTCCATTATTTAAAGTTTCACCTGGTATTGTTACTGGCTTATTCCAGGCAGAATCTCAAGCCAAATTAGAATCTAAGCTTATTGGTTTAAGCTCACTCACCAAACCACAATTATTGACAGTCAATCAATCAAGTTATCCGCTTAATTTAAGAATTGGATATGTAATCTTAGATGGTGAAATTCATGACGAAAGCCATTTTGAACAATTTGTTAGTTCGGCTTACAACACGGCTTTACCGCAAAATGCACCCACCGCAGAGCTTGAGTTAAAAACGCATTTAGATATTCCAACGCTGGAACTTCACCATCCAGAAATGAAGCCGTCAAATTCTTTGCCTGAATCTTCGTTAATCAAAGCCTTAGAACAAAGCTTGGATCGCGGAGAGATTCATCTTAAATATCAACAACTTTATGATAAGCAAGATGCGAATTTATATACTTACGAAGTCACTAGTGGCTTTATTTTTGAAAACTCCTGGAAAGATTTATCCAGTTTAAGAGAATTGGCAGAAGATCCAGAATTATCGATTAAACTGGATCGCTGGATATTAGTTGAGTCATGTAAACAATTACATAATTTTATTACGCAGTATCCTGAAGCGAAATTGATTGTCAATTTAAATAAAGAAGTGTTATTTCACGATCGAACCTTCCCGGAATTTATTTCTAAGCTGATTACGATTGTACGCAGTAAATTAACGCATCCGCTTATTTTACAATTCTCAGAAGAAGACCTTACCCAGAATATTTCAGATGCACAAAAGCATATTACTCAATTACGCCAGTTTGGTGCTGAAGTATCTTTAAGGGACTTTGGCAATAGCATTTATAGTGAATCTGCTTTACGTCAACTGGATATAAATGGTTTAACATTACATCACACCTTGACGACAATGTTAAATACCGAACAATCTACCCAGGAATTACAGGAAAAAATTAAAATTTTCCATGAAATTAAACCTGTTGAAATTATGCTACGCGAATTAAATGATATGACGCTGTTCGCAAACGCTTGGAATGTAGATGCCCGCTTTATTCAAGGTGATTATTTCCAGAAAAAACTGGATCACCTGATTGATGTACAAGACCAATAGGTCTTGTACATATTTTCTTGCTGCAACATACACAAATTTCAGGCATAAAAAAACGGGCATTTTGCCCGTTTTTCTACATTTAACAGTATTAGTCAGGACGTTTGATAGAACGTGACATACCAGAAAAACGTTGTTTAAACTTGTCGATACGACCGCCAGTGTCCACATTCTTCTGTTTACCAGTATAGAATGGGTGGCAAGCTGAACATACGTCAAGGTAAAGAGTTTCTTTACCAATCGCTGAACGAGTTTCGATTACGTTACCACATGAACAAGTAGCAACTAATGTTTCATATTTTGGGTGAATATCGGCGCGCATCGTCGATTACTCCTAAGTTAAGAAAGGCTTATGCTGTCATCGCAATTGATCACTCTCATGATTCATGAGGAAAAGCCTATCCAAGGAAAAGCCAGACCAACACCATAACAGACCATTCTTTTGGCCCACCGAGACGGATACCGCCAGAGCTAAGCACAACAAGTGGCCTAATTATACGGCAAATAAGATCAGATAGCTAATTATTCTTTTAACTCATCTACAGTTTTAAATTCCTCTATAGGCTGCTTTGACCAATAGTTAGCAATAACACCACACACCATCAATTGAATTTGGTGGAAAATCATAATCGGCAAAACAATCATCCCTAAAGGCTGTCCGATAAATAAGATTTGTGCCATCGGTACACCACTTGCCAAAGTTTTTTTGGAACCGCAAAAAAACATCGCAATTTGATCTTCCCGGTTAAAACCCAACCATTTTGGAAGGTAAAAAGCCAACAGCATAATCACAGTTAAAAACACTGAGCATGCCACTGTTAAAATTAATAAGGTTTGCCAACTGACCACATCCCATAATCCTGCAACTACAGCCCCACTAAAGGCTCCATAAACCACCATGAGAATAGTGCCCTGATCGAACGCCTTGACGATATTTGGCAATTTCAACATAAACGGATAAACATACGGACGTAATAGCTGTCCCAATACGAAAGGCACCAGTAATAACAAGGTAATTTGAATAATGGATGAGGTCGGATCAAAGCCATGTTGTGACTGACCTAAAATAAAAAAGCTGACCAGTACCGGGGTAATAAACATCCCGACAATATTGGAAAATGAAGCACTGCACACTGCACTGGCCACATTCCCCTTTGCAACAGAGGTAAAGGCAATAGAGGACTGGACGGTTGATGGCAAAAAGCACATGAACAAGAAACCCCAGTATAACTCACGCCCCAACAAGGGCAATAAAATGGGCTTCGCCAACAACCCTAAAAGCGGAAAGAGTGCAAATGTAAAAGCAAACACCAACACATGAAATTTCCAATGCATCATACCTTGGACCACAGCTTCTCTAGACAGCTTTGCCCCATGCAAAAAGAATAAAATTGCAATTGCGCCTGAGGTAATTAGCCCAAAAATATTTGCAGCCAAACCAGATACGGGAACTATTGTTGCCAAGATCACCATAATAATCAGCAAAATAGTAAAGCGATCCAATGCCAACAGTTTTAACATTGCTACATCCTGTAATTATTAAAAAATATAAAAAAGCCCAATAAGTGAATTTACCTAGCGGTAAAGTTTCATCTTACTGGGCTGAATAAATAAAGCCAGTTTTTCAATACAATGTTCAATATTTAGTTTATCTATATCACTTTATAATTAAATTTCTTTCTAAGCTCTTTTTATTTTTCCGCTATAGAAGAAAAATAAAAAGGATGTCAACAATTATAAAAGGAGTCTATTAGTTATTTCTGGCATTTACATCTTGCTGAATAAGCTCGATTTTATAACCATCTGGATCTTCAACAAAAGCAATGACTGTTACGCCGCCTTTCATTGGCCCGGCTTCACGTACAACTTTACCACCGCGTGCTTTAATTTCTTCGCAGGCTTTATAAGCGTTATCTACCGCAATGGCAATGTGACCATACCCATTACCTAACTCATAACTTGCAGTATCCCAGTTATGGGTCAGCTCTAATACAGTATTGTTTTTTTCATCGCCATAGCCTACAAACGCTAAAGTGAAACGACCTTCTTCATAATCACGTTTACGAAGCAAAGTCATACCAAGCACTTCAGTATAGAACTTTAACGACTGCTCCAAATTACCTACACGTAACATAGTATGTAGCATGCGCATCTTTGACTTTCCTATTCATTCCTTATTTACTGCCAATATAGGCAATGTAGCAAGATAATTCAAATTTTACCCCTTAAAAAACAGCGAGGGATGCTACTTTTTAAACGATTGATTTGCGGTAGGATGGGATGGGCTTCCACTCAGCGAGAGTAGAATTAATCGAACTGATGTTACTTGTCCAGCTTTTATATAGTCCAATCACACTCTAAAAAAGAAACAGCCTATTTCATCAAAAAGATAAAATAGGCTTTTAATTGCTAAACCTACTTGAACAGGTTTATTTAGCTTTGTTGAGCGGAATGTTCCTTTAATAACTTCGCCACCCATACCACTAAAATCAAAATGGGAATTCCAATCAGCGTAGTCATAAGGAAGAAATTCGGATAACCAATATTGCTTACGATCGTCCCCGAATAACCGCCTAAAATTTTAGGAGTTAAAGTCATCAGTGAGCTAAAAATTGCGTATTGCACTGCGGTAAATGACACACTGGTTAAACTCGACAAGAACGCAATAAAGGCAGCACCTGCAAGACCAGAGGCCAAGTTATCGACAATAATGGCGAAATATAACCACAGAGAACTATAAGGTTTAATCACCTTGCCTGTAATTTCAATTTCGTCAGTGGATTGGGTATTTATGACTGGTAAAGGCTGAACATCGACATCTAAATCTTTGGCGGCGCTCAAATTCATATTGGTGGTATAGCGATGCTGGGTGGTTGACAAGACTTGATTATTTTCAATCACTTCAGCAACCAGCTGTTTAGAAGCGGAATTGATCAATATCTCAGCCGGAATTGCCGCACTAAACACGCCTGTTTTATCCAGATTCGCATTAAATTTCTGACCATCTAAACTTAAGACAATTTTTTGCGATTCAGATAGTAGCGGTCCAAAATACTGTCCACGAATCACCAAACTATTATTTTTCTCATATAAAGCAATGGTATTGTCACTGGTTACAGGCAATATCTGGATACTAGATTGTTTTGCATCCTGCTTTAAATATGGCACTGTCGTGATTGCAGTATTTTGTGAACCCTCCTGATATTGTGCGGTAACTTGGATGTCATTGGCCTGTGCCAATACCTGACTCGGTACTTTGAGTTTCCAGTATCCGACTTCATCTGACTGCACATTATAACTTTGTTGTCCGACTGTCACATTGACATCATTGATTTGCTGTCCTGATTTTACCAGACCAATGAATATCAGATTGGTTGAACTGGCCAAGATTGCGCCGACAAACATCAACTTCATAATGTTCATGCGCTGTGCCAGTAACCCCCCCAAGAAACCGCCAACCAGACTAAAAATCACGCCGTAAATTTTAACTGCTTCAGCAATTTGCTCTTTGGTGAAGTTTAAATCCTGATAAAACACATTGGAGATTACACCGGCAATAATGTCGGAAATACGGTAAAAACCAATTAACAGTAACAATACTAACGCCAGTTTTACACCATAACGTTTAAAGAAATCTGCAATCGGATTGACCCAGGTTTCAAATGCCATTTGTTTGTTTACGGCACCCATTTTTACCAGCAAGGTACCCATCAATACGGCAACAGCAGCAGAACCAATAAAACGCAGGGCTTCAAAACAGAACAATAAGAATGAATCTGAAATTTCAAATTGAGATTTAATCGCTTCGGTTAAATTTCCAGAGAAAATATAGCTCAGTACAAAACTGATCACGGCCACGAAAAATACAGCAACCAAGCGATAGTAATCGGTACGTTTATAATCTTTATAGATCCGATTCACTTGCGGTTCACGAATCACCAATGTGGTGATAATCCCCACCACCATCACCGCAGCCATGGCCAAATAAGTCATTTTCCATGCACTATAAATATAGTTACCTTTCGCTGTGCCCAATGAAGCTGCTAAAAACAATGCTCCTGCACCTGCAACAATCATCCCGATGCGATAACCGGCATTATAGGTCGAGGCCAGAACGGTCTGCATTTGAGTTTCTGCAAGTTCAATCCGGTAAGCATCAATAACAATATCTTGGGTTGCTGCAGAAAAGCCCAGTAATACTGCACCTACCGCCATTTGGTACAAATAACTTTGCCCGAGTGCAGGATTTGAAAATGCCATAATACAAATGGCGCAAATAATCAGCACTTGCGCAATTAGCAACCATGCCCGGCGGCGACCGAGTATTTTCGTTAATACAGGAACTGGTAATTCGTCAATTAACGGGGCCCACACAAATTTGAAAGAATAACCCAGGGCGGCCCAGCTAAAAAAAGTCACCGCGCTTTTATCAATTCCAGCTTCTCCGAGCCATAAAGACAGGCTTGAAAAAATCAGTAATATGGGAATACCTGCGGAAAAACCTAAAAACAGCATAATAAGGGCACGGCGATCAAGAAATGCGGTAAAAGCCGATTTCCATCCAGTAGATTGTGTTGTCATTGATTTATTATGTTCTGCAAAAACTCAATGTCGCTATTCAAACGCGTAATGCGATAGGTTTCAACAATATTTACGAAATGATTATTTTATTTTATCGATTAAAGCAGCATGTCCGCTTGAATTTTTCAAGCAAACCTGTATACCTTTAACTCTCTACCGCAATATTTCGTTTTGGATTTTCACAGTGACCCAAAGACTCGAGCAAATGAACTCTTCTTTATCCGCCAATATTATCAGCAACATTGAACAACCGAGCCAAAACATTTTAACTTCTGCATTTCAACAACCAGAAATACAAAGCACTTTAGAAAAAACCAAACTAAAATCTGAACAACTGACGCATATTCCTAATTACGATAAAATTCCTGCATCAACACGTCGCCTTAAACCCCTAAATAATTTTCTGGGGCAAGATCGCGCACGTGCCTCTGTAGAAGCAGGTATTGCTTTACCTTATTCAGGCTATAACATTTTTGCTGTGGGTACAGCGGGCCTCGGTAAACGCACCATGATCAAGCGTTTATTACAACAACACGCCAAAACCATGCCGACACCAAACGACTGGGTCTATGTCAATAATTTTAAACTGCCACGCCAACCGATTGCGTTAGAACTTCCTTCTGGTCAAGCAGCGAAATTTCAAACACTATTGCATCAAACCTGGCAAACAATTTTAAAGCAATTAGAACGCCGTTTTACTGCAGAAATTTATCACAACCGTATTGAACTGATTCGCCAGCAAATTGGGGATGAGCAACGCCAGGCCTTAATTGATCTCACCAAAGAAGGTGAAGCACTTGATCTGAAACTGATTACCCGTCATGAAGAACATTGCTTTGTTCCGGTACATTTCATTGATGATTCTCCAGAAGAAATGACAGCAGAAGACATTAATGCGCTCAACAGTAAAGAGCGCGCTGAAATTTCAACAAACATGCGTTACATGGACAAAAAACTAGAACGCTTAGGCCTACATTTGGGCGATTTAGAAGATGATGCACGCGACAAAGTGCAAACTTTAAATCGCGATATCGCAAAACAGGTGGTGATGCCGCGTATCGAGCAAATTTTAAATAAGTTTGGTGAGGTGGAAGGCTTAAAAGACTATCTCAAATACTATGCTGAAGACATTATTAACAATGTCGAAATTGTTCTTGAGCAAGAAGAAGATGACTTTACGCCAGGCCTATTTAGCCGCGTGCCTGCACGTTATCAAGCCAATATCATTGTTTCGTATAAGCCGAATTCTGGCGCACCAGTGATTTTTGAAGATTTTCCAACGCATTACAATTTATTAGGTCATGTCGAACAGCTTACGCAAAATGGCACCATTACCACAGACTTCACCCTAATTCGTCCAGGCACACTGCACAAAGCCAATGGCGGCTTTTTAATGCTCGAAGCGGAGCAACTACTTGAACAGCCTTATGCATGGCAAGGTTTGAAACGTGCATTAAAATCAGGGCAGCTAAAACTATCTTCACTTGAACATATGCTAACTTTAACAGGCAGTATTTCGATTGAACCGCAATCTATTCCCTTGAGTTTGAAAGTTGTTTTACTTGCAGAACCTGAAGTTTATTATGAAATCCTGGAAGTTGAACCGGAACTCGGCAGTGTATTTAAAATCCGTGCTGACTTTACCGATACATTACAACGTAATGACACTAATGAGCAGGCGTATATGCAGCTGATTGCCGATTATGTGCAAGCAGATAAATTACTCCCTTTTGATCGCTCTGCCTTAGCAGCATTATTAACTGATTCAAGTCGGCAGGCAGAAGACCAAAGTTCATTGTCATTACATGCTTTAACTTTGGGTGATTTGATTCGCGAAGCCCATCATCATGCTGAAAAATCGGGTGACAAAATCGTTACTGATAAACATATCAATACCGCACTCGATCACCGTAAGTACCGTCTCGGTTATTTACGTGAATTGTACTGGGAAGATTTATCACGTGGCACACAGCTCATTGAAACCAAAGGACACCGTTTAGGGCAGATTAATGCGCTCTCTGTAATTCAGTATGCAGATGTTGAATTCGGTTTGCCTTCGCGTTTAACCGCTTCGGTTTATCAAGGCGGTGGTGATATTCTGGATATCGAACGCAGTGTTGAACTCGGTGGCTCCTTACATGCCAAAGGCGTGTTACTGATGTCGAGTTTCTTAAAGGCGCATTTTGGTCGTGAACAGACTCTACATTTTTCTGCTGCCCTCGCCTTTGAGCAAAGCTATGGTCAGGTGGATGGTGACAGCGCAACCGTAGCTGAACTGTCTGCGCTCTTATCAGCCATTAGTCAACTGCCAATTGACCAGTCCTGGGCAATCACCGGTTCAATGAATCAGCTCGGTCAGGTCCAACCAATTGGCGGCGTGAATGCAAAAATTGAAGGTTTCTTCGATGCTTGTAAATTACAAGGTTTGACCGGCAAACAAGGTGTAATTATTCCACGTCAAAATATGCAACATTTAATGCTGCGACACGATGTCATTGAAGCAGTTGAAAAAGGTCAATTCCATATTCATGCTATTCAGACCATCGATCAGGCTTTAGAGATTCTCATGGCTCGCCCTGTCGGTACCCTAAACAAAAAAGGTCGCTATAGCAAAAATTCAATTTATGCTGCCGTTATGGAGCAACTTGAATATTGGCAAGCCATTGAAGATGGTGCGGAGTTTGAAGATGACTCCAAGAAAAAAAAGAAAAAGAAAAAAGCCAAGAAAAAGCTAAAAGAGGAAGCAGAAAAACAGCCTGTTCCGTCTGATGTCGTCGAATCTAAAAAGGCCAACAAGGACAAGTCAGAAGCAGAATAATCTGCTTCTTTAAAAGGCTTCTATTGAAAAAACCTTTATTCACATCTTCCATTAAAAAAGCGCCTTAAGGCGCTTTTTTAATCACTTCACAACTGAATTAAGCTTCAGATGCTGGGCTGTATTGTTCTACCAAGGTTTTTAACTCACCTTTTTGGAACATCTCTAGCATGATATCGCTACCACCAATTAATTCGCCATTAATCCACAATTGTGGAAATGTCGGCCAATTTGCAATTTGCGGCAAAGTTGCGCGAATGTCTTGGTTTTCCAAAATGTTTACATAAGCAAATGGACGACCAATTTGACTGAGTGCTTCTACCGCACGTGCAGAGAAACCACATTGTGGGAATTGCGGCGTACCCTTCATATAAAGAAGTACTGCATGTTTAGCAATTTGGTCGCGAATTAACGCTTCAGTGTCGCGTGCTTGTTCAGTCATTGATAAATCCTCAACTAATCTGCCTCGCATTATACCCAAAACTTAACAAAACAGTATGGCTAAAGCAATATTTCCATTTTTATTTCCATTTGGGCTTTTATTCTGTAACAGTTTTTGCTTAGATAAACCTTTATTTTCCCACCTAACAGATAAGAGTTAGTCATGAATAACATTACCCTTGCCCCAGTGCAATCTGATCAACCTTCACACTTGATGCCAGTATTTGGCCGTCAGCCGATCAGCTTTGTTCGCGGTCGAGGTTCTTATCTTTATACAGAAGATGGCACTGAATATTTTGATGCACTTACAGGAATTGCAGTATGTGGTCTAGGTCATGCTCATCCTGTTATTGCTGAAGCCATTGCCGATCAAGCTGCAACCCTCATTCACACCAGCAACTTATTTGAAGTCCCTTGGCAAACTGCTGCAGCACAAAAACTTGCTGAAGTTTCAGGCATGGAAGAAATTTTCTTCTCGAACAGCGGTGCAGAATCCAATGAAGGTGCCATTAAAATTGCCCGTAAGTTTGGATCAATGCAAGGCATTGCCAATCCAAAAATTATTGTTGCAGACCGTTCTTTCCATGGTCGTACCATGGCGACCCTTGCAGCAACCGGCAACAAAAAAGTTCAGGAAGGTTTTGGCCCGCTGGTTGAAGGTTTTATTCGTGTACCTTTTGGTGACATTGAAGCCATTGAAGAAGCAGCCATTCACCATCCGGACATCGTGGCTATTTTTGTTGAACCGATTCAAGGTGAAGGTGGTGTAAATACTGCACCTCAAGGGTTTAGCTACCTTGAAGAAATTCGTCAAATCTGTAATCAGCATAACTGGTTGATGATGTTGGATGAAGTTCAAACAGGGAATGGTCGTACCGGCAAATACTTTGCTTACCAGCATACCAGTATTATTCCAGATGTTTTAACCACGGCCAAAGGTTTAGGGAACGGCTTCCCGATTGGTGCGGTAATGACTCAAGGTCGTGGAGTCGGTGTACTGACTGCGGGCAACCATGGTTCAACCTATAGTGGTACAGCGCTCGGTTCGCGTGTGGTATATACCGTTCTCGATATTATGCAGAAAGAAAATATCGTTGCCAATGCTGCCGAAAAAGGTGCCTATATTGTTGATCAGCTGCGCAGCAAACTGGCTGATCAAAACGTGATAGTACGTGGTTTTGGTCTAATGATCGGCATCGAGTTACCGAAAGACTGTGGTGAACTGGTGAATATCGCACGTGATGAATATCATTTGATTATTAACGTAACTGCAGGTTCCGTGGTTCGTTTATTGCCAATACTTAATATTACTCAAGAACAAGCAGATCAATTGATTTCTCGTCTTGTAAAAATGATTAAAGCCTTTCTAGCTTAATTCTTTCACCCTTCAAAAAATGAAAAGCCGCTGATAGCGGCTTTTTTTTATACTGCTCGGCTTTTATGAAGCTTCTTGATAATTTCTGCCACCGGGTAACTGGCAGAAATATTGTTTTAATGCTTCTAAACAACGATGAATTTTCATCGGCTGTTGTTCATGTTTTGAAATAATGGCATACAAGGTGAAACTCGGTAATTTCCACTCTGGTAAAACCTCAACCAAAGCACCATTGATTAAATCTTTTTGTGCATCTAGATATAAAATTCGAGCGATTCCATGCCCTTGCTGACATAATGCTTTGGCAACCAGAACATTATTTGAGGTCAATCTCGAACTCATTTCTAAACTGATGTCTTCACTTGTTACGACATGTTGGAATGACAAATATTGATAATTTTTGATCACATTCATCGGAATTAAATCATGATGCTTTAAATCCTCAGGACGTGAAATGGGTATCGACTGATTCAAATAACTTGGTGAAGCCACCAGAACCTGCTCAACTCGAGCAAGCGGCACTACATGCAAATTATTGTCTTCAATTTTTGAACTTATACGCAACGCAATATCAATACGACCTTCAATCAGATCAATATATTGATTGTCAGCTTCTACATGAACCGCCAACCCTCTATGAGCAGACATCCAATGTGATAAGGCTGGAATGACATGATTTGCGGCTAATTCTGGCGTAGTTGCAATACGTAAGTCCCCAACAAGGTCATCACGCAGCTCATTAATCCGTACCTTTCCGCGCTCTGCAGCAGCAAGCATCTCTTGGCAGCTGTGGAAAAAAGCTTGTCCCGCTTCAGTTAAACTCAACTTTCTGGTAGAACGATGTAAAAGGGTAACTTCCATCTCATGTTCTAAAGAACGAATTTGCTGACTTACAGCACTGGTGGTGATACCTAAATCACGGGCAGCACCACTGAACGAATTTTTTTCTACAACACAAGCAAAGACACCCATTGCTCGAAGTTGATCTAACATAAATTTCCCTCTGAACTTATGAGATGCTTTATCTTTCGATAAAAGCAACTCATTGTATTATACGGTGAAATTTAAGTAATGTATTAATTTATTTAATTAATAGGTAATACCTGGGTTGGATCAATAGGTTTACCATCTAGACGCACCTGAAACTCAAGCATGGTACGGGTTGTACCTGATGAACCCATCTCTGCAATCTTCTGCCCAGCCGTCACATTTTCTCCACTTTTCACGTTCATTTTACTGTTATGTGCATACGCTGAAATGTAACCATTAATATGCTTGATCAGAATCAGGTTACCATATTCTTTTAACCCGTCTGCTGCATATACCACTTGCCCATCTGCAGCCGCATAAATTGCATCACCTACGTTTCCAGTATAGCGAATTCCTTTAATATTATTGGCTAAATTAAAGTTTTGCAGCACTGCACCATTGCTTGGTTTAACCCAGCGTAACGCAGATGCTTTCGAGGTTGCTACAGGAGCCGTTGGAACATTCGCTACAACAGGTGCAGCAGGTTTCACTGGACTGGTTGGAATTTGAACGGTTTGACGTTGAATCGGCGCAGCTTGGGTTACGGCTTGAGTCGTCGTGGTACGGCGTGAACCTGAATCTTTTAAACGTAAAGATTGCCCCACATAAATGCGATACGGCGGCGTGATGTCATTCATATCCGCAACACTGGTATAGGCTAAACCATAACGTGCAGCAATCCCACTTAAAGTATCACCAGAACGAACCGTATAGTAGTCTGGTGCAGTCGCATAACGTGTTGAATTATGAATTTGTGGTTTTGAAGCACAACCACTCAAAATAACAGTGGAAATAACCGCTGTAGACAACACAATGGTTTTCAGCAAGGCTGAAGGCGTAGCTAATAAGCGATAAGATGACACCAAGAGCATTACTCTTCCTCTCTACATATAAATGTATTTATTGAATTGCGCTAAGATTAGCAAAAAAGTATATAAAAAATTATTTCAACACTACATTTTCACAAAGTTATAACACTACTTCAGGCTATTTAGAAAACTGTGCATGCAATGTGTTCAAAATCTCGTAATTGGTAGCATCCATTTGAATAGGTGTGATACTGACATACCCATTCGCGACTGCAAAAAAGTCCGACTCTATTTCAGTTAAACCTTTTTTCGGATCCGCCACAGCTTCGCCAGAAAGCCCAATCCAATAGACTTGACGGCCACGTGGGTCTACATGACTGGTAATGGGTTTTGATTGACTGCGTCTACCCTGATAGGTGATTTTCGAACCTTGTAATTCAGGCACATCAGGAATATTGACATTAAAAATGTGACGTGGAGGTAAAACCGGTAAACCTGAAGCAATAAAATCATGCACCCATTGTGCAGCGACAGCATAATCTTTTGGGTTTTCGTAAGAACGGACATTTTGTCCTGCCATCGATACGGCAATTGCGGGTTGTTTCATTAAGCGACCTTCAAATGCTGCCCCGACTGTTCCCGAATAAAGCACATCATCGCCCAGATTAGCGTCACTATTAATACCGCTAACCACCAGATCAAATTCAAAATCAAATAACCCATTCATAGACAGATAAACGCAATCTGCTGGTGTTCCATTGACTGCCCAAACATCGGGGGAAATTTGGATAGGACGTAATGGTCGATCTAGAGTCAAAGCACTGGAATAACCACTGCGCTCGCTTTCTGGCGCAACAATCACTACACGCCCCAAAGGCGCTAAAGCATGCGCAAGCGCTTGGATACCGGGAGCAAAAACGCCATCATCATTGGCAATTAATATATTCACTTAAAATCTCGTAACGGTTTGAAAAATGACTGGTCAGAACATTTGATTGAATAATATAAAGAATTATATATATTTAACGATCGACCTCCATTCAAAATGTGTGACTAAAAAATGATTAAAACGATCTCACTTCGTGGCTTCTTGGGTTTAGGTTTTGCAGCATTACTATCACAAGCTGTTTTAGCCGATGAAAGCCTAACTCAAGCAGAAGCCAATACCCTGATTAAAGAGGACATTGCTTCAACTCAGGTTATGGCTGAAGTGTGCCCTGCGATTCTGGGTAAAAATGCAAAATTTAATCACAATATTCAGCAACTGATTCAGACTTATCTGCAAGACTATTCAGATAAATCGATGACTTACGATAAAATTCAGGCAGATTCAGAATATAAATCTATTCTTGATGAAGCGCGTCAAGCTGCCAAAGAAACCAGTAAAGACGAACAAAAAACAGTGTGTAATGAGGTCGTAAATTACGAAGCCTAAGTCATAACAGATTATTGATATAGATTACTCAACCTAATGAGCATCCTATATGTGGGCATGAAGATTATCCAGCTTCATGCCCTGTTTTTATAAAATAAATACAAGCCAGATTAAACTCTTAAAGTCGATTCATTGTTTCTTCAACTTTCAACAGCTTCAATACATTTGTGTACTTACAATTACCAAAAATATCGTTAAGCTTATTTATATTGTTATGTTTTTAAATAATTTAGGTCTGCTTAAATGAAATTATCTCTGTTCAAATCTCTTTCTTTGGGTCTATTGACCACTGCTGCAATGTCACTCTCGGCTACTCATGCAGCGAAACAACAAGACGAAAATATTGAAGTTACCCCCATTCAAAAAGTCACTCAACAAGAACTTGCTGCAATTTATGTACTCTCGGAAGTCTGCCCAAGCTTGGTGAAAAATGATGCTCAGTTTTCGAAAGGATATTCCAAACTTGCACATGAATATTTACCGCAAGAAAAAGATGCGGTTTCAGCTTTAAACAAGCTCAGCAAAGAGAAAAAATTTAAATCAATTTTAACTGAAGCACGTAGTGATGCGAAAAAAGCCGGTGATGCAAAAAATAAAGAAATTTGCCAAGAGTTGATGACTTACAGTAATTAACACCAATTGGTTACAATACTTTTGAAATAAGCCGATTTCTCCGTAGAAGTCGGTCTAGCTTTATCCTAGAATGCTAGGCTCTTTGTGCTTATATCAAGATATTGGAACCACCTAGAATGACCCACAAAAGCGCCCTTGCTGCATTATTACTATTGCCTAGTTTCACATTCGCAGCATCTGTCTTATCTGCACCGCCAGAACTCAATAATAAATCTTATGTTTTGATGGACTATGAGACGGGGCAAATCCTCGCATCTAAAAATGAAAACGAAAAATTAGCACCTGCTTCAATGACCAAGATGATGACCAGTTACATCATCGAACAGAAGTTATTGAGTGGTGATCTTACGGAAGATGAAAAGGTTCGTATGAACGAGTCGGCATGGTGTCGTGGTAGTAGCACGGAATCATGTATGTATGTCCCGCTGAACGGTACTGCAACAGCATTAGAAATGCTTCGTGGGATTATCATCCAGTCAGGTAATGATGCTTCTAAAGCCATGGCAGAACATATTGCCGGGAATGAAGGCACTTTTGCCCACATGATGAATGAAGAAGCAAAACGTATTGGCATGACCAATACCAGCTTCATCAATTCGACAGGCATGCCTGCTGAAGGTCACTACTCGACTGCAAAAGATATGGCAACGCTTGCGCAACATATTATTCATGACAGTTCAAAGTATTACCCAATCTACTCTGAAAAAGAATTTACTTTTAATGGCATTAAACAAGGTAACCGTAACGCCTTGCTTTATACCGACCCAAGTGTAGATGGTTTAAAAACCGGTCATACTGACGAAGCAGGTTACTGTTTAACCACTTCTGCCAAACGCGGCCCCCTGCGTTTAATTTCAGTAATTTTTGGTGCGCCAAGCATGAACGAGCGTGCATCTCAGACACGTGAAATCTTGGCTTGGGGTTATGCAAACTTTGAAACCGTTAAAGTACAGCCTGCCAATCAGGTCTTGGCTAAAGCCAAAGTTTGGTATGGTAAAAGCAATGACGTTCAAATTGGCTTAGCTGAAAACTTTAACGTTACCATGCAAAAAGGTCAGGCTAACGCGATCAAAACACAACTGGTTGTTCAACCCAAATTGACTGCTCCACTTAAAAAAGGTCAGGTGGTGGGTAAATATGTAGCCAGCATTAATAGTAAAGTGATTTCAGAAAAACCACTTATTGCACTTCAAGATGTTGAAGAAGCAGGTTTCTTTGCAAAAATGATCGACCATATCAAACAATTTTTCTCTAACTTATTCTAATTTAAAAATTTAGACTTAAGTTCAAGCATCTATACTTCGGTCTAGGTGCTTTTTTATTTTATAATCACTCCACACCCTTGCACTGACTTCTAATGATGAAAAAGAATATTCGCCCTTATTTAGATCACCATCCTGAAATTGATGTCACTTGCTATATTGATGAAATGTCTGTGGTGATTGGTGACGTGACTTTGGCTGAAAATGTATCGGTGTGGCCTTTTGCCGTAATTCGTGGCGATGTGAATCATATTCATATTGGCAAAAACAGTAATGTACAAGATCATGCGATGTTGCACGTCAGCCATAAAAAAGCCGACAAGCCTGAAGGATCACCACTGATTATTGGTGAAGATGTCACCATTGGTCATCACGTGAAATTACATGGCTGTACGATTGGTAATCGAGTTCTAATTGGCATCAGCACAATTATTTTAGATGATGTGGTGATTGAAGATGATGTGATGATTGGCGCAGGTTCTTTGGTTCCTCCACGTAAGCGTCTGGAAAGTGGTTATTTATATGTGGGTAGTCCGGTACAGAAAGTCCGTCCTTTAACCGATAAAGAAAAGGAATTTTTGCCTTATTCGGCACGGCATTATGTAAAGGTGGCGAATAATTATTTGGATCAAAGTTAACTTTGCATAAGAGATTTTATGTTAAATAAAGAGACATATTGTTTATTATTATTTTATCATTATGGCTAATAGAAAAAACCACCTAATATGCGGTTTTTTCTATTATTTTTAATTATTCAGCCATAAATAAGGTGGTCAAATTTGGAGGGTGATATAAGGTTTGCATATGGGAAAAAATCATCATTCCCGAAATTAAAAACGCCAATATTGTTATTACAGAACTATATAATCTCATTCATTACTTATCAAACCTACTAGGCCAACAGATTAACTTTATTTTGTTACAATTACAATTAAAGTCTCAAATTATTGAATTTATTATATTTTCAAAGATATTTTATTTTTTATAAGATTAATAAATATATATATAAGAAAACTTGATTAATTATATTTTTAATGTATAGTTAACTCAACTAGAAAAAAAGTCTCGTTTCCAGAAATCTTCTTTAAGTATCGCAGTTTTAGTCATAATCCTTCGTTTTTTTAGATTTTAAGTTCCATTCTTTATTATTTTCAAAGTTATACTCAGTCAATAAAATGGCTAAAAATTAGTAGGATATATTATGTCAAACTCAAATATCGTTAAAGGTTCTGTCAAGTGGTTCAACGAAACTAAAGGTTTTGGTTTTATTCAACAAGAAAACGGCCCAGATGTTTTTGCTCATTTCAGCGAGATCGCTAGTTCAGGTTTCAAAACCTTACTTGAAGGTCAAATGGTTGAATTCAGTATTACCCAAGGTCAAAAAGGACCGAATGCTGTAAATATTATTGCTATCTAAGTAATAATGGGCAGTAATAAAAAAAGCACTAATTAGTGCTTTTTTATCATTTAGAATTTAATTTTAAAGTTGTTTTCCAGATCTGGAAATATTCAAAAACAGGATATAAGTTGTTAAAAATAAATGATTTAATTGCAAAATCAAAAAATGGTACTGAAATTATTGTATCGTTAATTCCATTAAATAAAATGCAGAATACCCGTCAAGGTTTACAACAAATTGAAGTAGGTAAAAGAGTTTTGCTTCAGTCTGGAATTGTAGTTGATTTAAATTTAGATGGTCGTACTTTTTATACCTCTTCACATCAACTTTTTAAATTAAATCAAAGAGTTATTTAGGTAATAAGTTTTATATCAAGCATTTATCTCGCTATTTTTTCTACTACAATATTATTAAAGGTATATAAATGCTTAAACAAAGTATCAGTGTGAAAGATCAATTTGGGGTTAAACACGCTATTCAAGCAACAGTTGATAAGTATTTTGCTACTACGCAATGTTCTTCTAATGTCAAACATATCACCGTTGATGGTGAAGATATTAGGCCAAATTTTGAAATGTTTTTTCAAAGCACATTAAGTGGAAAAATTTTCAAAATTGTATAGATAAGCTGAATTCTGTTTCAGCTCCTATACTCTATAAATGATAATCAGAATTCAATTTTAGGCCATTATAAATCAGACCTTCTAATCGGTATCAGGAAAGTTAGATGGTTAATTAATTGAGTTTTAAGGAGTGATTTCTGTATTTTACAAAAATCAGTCCTTTTAAATTTAATATGTGATATTAAATCTTATACATACCCAATTCAAAAATAATTCTTTATGATCAAAATTTGGTGCCGCTATAGCATCTATTACTAGCCAAGCCTTATTAAAATTTAGTGTAAATTTTAATGGTTCCTTCGCTTCAAATTCACTAATTTTATGGTCATGAAGTTCAAAGAAAAAAACTTTCAACTTTTCAAATTGGTTATTATTCGTGAAATTTGGAGATTCTTTTAAAAAATTATAAATTTGTTCTATAGTTATCAAAGAAGTGGTATGGAACATTCTAACCTGTCGTATATTTTGCATATTTTAATTATGACACATATCAAAATTATCTAGTAAGTTTATATTTTAAAAAATAAATATCCCATAGGGAAAAGAAAAAACTTATCAATTGAAATCTTAATTTTTAGCTAGCATCAACCCTTATTCAGATTTTAGATGCACATCTAAGTATGATTTAAAGCGAAAACATAAACAATAAAAAGCCCAACATCCTGTTGGGCTTTTTTACATGTTTGATGCTTAGGTATAACTCCTGTCGTACCTCACATTCCTTGTATCTGATCTTGTTATTCTTATCTAGAGCATCCTGCTCCATATATGTCCTTATCATATGAAATTTCCACTATCTGGTATAGCCGCAAAGGGCTGAGATTAATGTGAGCAAATGCGTACAAGATCGACTAAAAACCGTCCCGAGTTTATCCGCAGAAATTGGGGATATTTTCTGCCTTGGGGAGGCTGCTAACATTGAAAAAAGTTTCAATTTGATTGAATTTTGATCATTTTTACTGTTAGCTATTATTAATAATTTATATTTATGCCACTTATCTATAAAAGGAAATTCTAAAAACAGACATCAATTCATCGCAATTTTATAAACCGCCAAAGAAATCCCTTCTCAACATAGCCACCACGTCCTAAATTTTGTAGAATAGCGCTTTTATCCCATGGTGCTTTTCAATGACCGCTTGGACTGCTCACGTTACGGTTGCTACTGTTGTCGAAAAAGACGGAAAATTTCTGTTTGTTGAAGAACATACAGAAGGTGTAACACATACTGTGTTTAATCAGCCTGCGGGTCATGTCGAATGTGGCGAAACCATTATTGATGCTGCCATTCGCGAAACCATGGAAGAAACCGGACATACAGTGAGTATTGAATCACTGCTGGGTATTTATACCTATACTCCACCGATGTTTCCAGATCGTACCTATTTTCGTTTCTGCTTTTTAGCAAAATCGATTGCGCATGATGAACATGCAACATTAGATACAGGAATCATTGGCGCAGTCTGGATGACTTTGGAAGAATTGATCGAGTCGGCTCGTGCGCGTAGCCCCTTGGTAACTAAAGCCATTGAAGATGCTCTTTCAGGCAAAAAATATCCTTTATCGCTCATTTACGAGCATCAAAACTCTCCCTTAATTTCAACTTTGGATGCTTAATCCTATGCAACAACGTGTCATCGTCGGTATGTCTGGTGGTGTAGATTCTTCTGTTTCTGCAGCACTTCTTCTTCAACAAGGATATCAAGTTGAAGGACTTTTCATGAAAAACTGGGAAGAAGATGACGGCACGGAATATTGCACGGCTATGGAAGATCTGGCCGATGCACAAGCCGTTTGTGACAAAATCGGCATCAAATTGCATACAGCCAACTTTGCCATGGAATATTGGGATCGTGTATTCGAGCACTTTTTAGCTGAATATGCTGCAGGTCGTACCCCAAACCCGGATATTTTATGTAATAAAGAAATCAAGTTCCGTGCATTTTTAGATCATGCCGTGAACTTGGGTGCAGACTTTATTGCCACAGGTCATTATTGCCGCCGCGGGGAAACCATAACCAACTCGCGTGGTGAAGAATACGCACCTTTATTACGCGGCTTTGACCAAAACAAAGATCAAACGTATTTCCTGCATGCTGTACATGGTCGTGAAATTAACAAGACTTTGTTCCCGGTCGGTGAAATTGAAAAACCGGAAGTTCGTCGTATTGCTGAAGAACTCGGTCTTGCAACAGCGAAGAAAAAAGATTCAACCGGTATTTGCTTTATTGGTGAACGCCGTTTTAATGACTTCCTGAAACAATACTTGCCTGCCCAAGCTGGAAAAATTTATCTAGATACCGGTAAAGAGGTTGGTGAACATCACGGCTTAATGTACTATACGCTCGGTCAACGTGGCGGCATCGGTCTAGGTGGTCTTAAGGGCGAATCTGAAGGTGCATGGTTTGTTCTTTATAAAGATATTGAAAATAACCGTCTGGTCATTGGTCAGGGTCATGAGCATCCACTGATGCAAAGTACTATACTTTGGAGTGAAGCAATTGACTGGGTTGCGGGTGAGCAAGCGATTCCAGAAAACGGTTTCCGCTGCACTGCGAAAACGCGTTACCGCCAACCCGATCAAGACTGTGTTATTTATAAAGATGCCGATATGCCAAATGGTGTACGCGTTGAATTTGACGAACCGCAACGTGCGGTGACTCCAGGACAAAGTGTAGTGTTCTACGCAGATGAAGTTTGTTTAGGTGGCGGTGTGATTCATCATACCAATGCCCCAAAACCTGATTTTATTTAAAAGGAAGCGATAGGCATGGCTGAGTTACCCTTTCAACAGCCTCAAACTTTGAATATACGCCAAAACCGTGCTTTGGCGTTGGCAGCTGTGTTTCAATCGACACAGCTGACCCACATGACCGCCATGTCCGGACAGCAGAGTGTGGGTGAAAGCGGCAGCTTCTATCTAGAGCAACTCATTAAAGCCAGCCTGAATATTCGTCCTACCGCCAATGAATCCTGCCGGACCCTAGATTTTTTTAATCAACTTGCCGATATTTCTCTCGGTTTAAAAACTTTAGAAAATAGTATTACCCAACCGTTTAATACCTCTCCAAAATCCCGTTTACCCAAACTATCTAGCGCTAAGTTGCCGATGAGCTATGCCATGGCACTGTTACAGTTAGAGAAAAAAGTTTATAGCAATCCAAAATTTGTCGAAATCATTGAAAAATCGCAACAAAAAATATTAAAGCAACTTTCATTTTTTGATAATAATTATCTACATCCCAGTATTATTGCCAACCTTGCCCAAACCTATGTCGAAACTGCAGGACAAATTAATCCTCGTATTATGGTCAAAGGCAACGCCCAAGCGTTTAAAGATACTTCTCATACCAACCGTATTCGCGCTTCCCTGTTTACTGGCCTGCAACTGGCACACTTATGGCGTCAGATGGGCGGCAGTTCATGGGGCATGATTTTCAGCAAGCGTAAGCTGCTCCAAGATATTCAAGATCTTGCCCGTTTACAGTATCAGGTGGTTTAACTGATGCTGTAAACGGGCTTTGTTTTACATAGGGGCCGTTAGGCTGCAAAAATGATTGCGACAATGAGTTTTTTTTAATGATGCGAGGCAGGGTTTGTCAAACTTAGTTATTCTAAGTAAGCAAATCCTAGCGAAGTAAAATAAAAAATACTCGAGTCCCGAAGGGTTGAAGTTAAAACAATCTCAAACTGCGTTACGAAATTTAAAAATAGTCTCGCTATTCTTTGCATTTCGTGCCTTGTTTACTCAGTTTTAATTTTCAACGCAACACATTTTTGCAACGTATTCAGCCCCTCAATTCCAAAGTTTAAGGAATCGCTATGAACGCTTTAACCGCACTTTCTCCATTAGATGGACGCTACGCGAGCAAATGTGATGCTCTCCGTCCTTTCCTCTCTGAGTTTGGTTTAATCCATGCTCGTGTGACTGTTGAAGTGCGCTGGTTACAAGCGCTTGCAAACCGTCCTGAAATCACTGAAGTTCCAACTTTTTCAGCAGCAACCAATGCTGCTTTAGATGCAATTGTGGCTGATTTCTCTGAAGATGATGCAAACCGCATTAAAGACATTGAACGTACCACTAACCACGATGTGAAAGCAGTTGAATACTTCCTGAAAGAAAAAATTGCACACATTGATGAATTGAAAGATGCCGGTGAATTCATTCACTTTGCATGTACTTCTGAAGACATCAATAATTTGTCTCACGCTTTAATGCTTAAAAATGGTCGTGATGTTCTGATTGCTTCAATGCAAAGTATTATCGACGCAATTACAAATTTGGCTGAAACTCACGCTGAACAAGCAATGTTGTCTCGTACACATGGTCAAACCGCAAGCCCAACCACTTTGGGTAAAGAAATGGCAAACGTGGCTTACCGCCTGGCACGCCAAATCAAACAATTTAACAACGTTGAGTTGCTTGGTAAAATCAATGGTGCTGTAGGTAACTACAATGCACATTATTCAGCATATCCAGACATTAACTGGCCTGCACATTCACAAGCTTTTGTTGAATCTTTAGGTTTGGCGTTCAACCCGTATACCACTCAAATTGAACCACATGATTACATGGCGGAACTTTTTGATGCGTTACGTCGCTTCAATACGATTTTGATCGACTTTAACCGTGACGTTTGGGGCTACATCTCACTCGGCTTCTTCAAACAACGTTTGAAAGAAGGTGAAGTCGGTTCTTCCACTATGCCGCATAAAGTCAATCCAATTGATTTTGAAAACTCTGAAGGTAACTTGGGCTTGGCCAATGCTGTATTGGCTCACTTGGGCGAAAAACTTCCAATCTCTCGCTGGCAGCGTGACTTAACTGACTCTACCGTTCTTCGTAACATGGGTGTTGGTTTTGCACAAAGCTTGATTGCTTTTGATGCTTGCTTAAAAGGGATTGGTAAATTAGAGCTTAATGCTGTACGTATTGCTGAAGATTTAGACCACGCTCAAGAAGTACTGGCTGAACCAATTCAAACCGTTATGCGTCGTTATAACGTAGAAAAACCATACGAAAAATTAAAAGCCCTTACACGCGGTCAAGCCATGACGCGTGAAATGATGGTTGATTTCGTTAATGGTAATGAACTTGAAGCGGTTCCTGCTGCTGATCGTGCACGTTTGGCTGAAATGACACCTGCAACCTATACAGGTAATGCAGCTGAGCAAGCGAAACAAATTAAAGATTTAATCGCTAAAATCTAATTAAATTTTAGTCAGAAAAAGCGAAGCTTCGGCTTCGCTTTTTTATTATACTTCCACTACTTTATAGTCGAAAACAATAAGATGATTGAATACCAACTCACCTTAAAACACTGGCTTAGTTTAGGTTTTATAACCATTGCCATAGTGATCGCAAGTATTCGTCCTTTAGAATTTGAAGCATATCTGCTGCATCAGGTCGGCACAGTCTTTATGCTTGCTGCCTTGTTGTTTACCCAAAAGAAAATTGGCCTGAATTTTTACAGTTTTACACTCTATCTGGCTTTTTTACTGATTCACATTGTGGGTGCCCATTACCTGTATTCCTATGTCCCCTATAATGAATGGCTGATTCAGCTGTTCAATTTTGATTTAAATCAGTCTATGGACTGGTCGCGCAATATGTATGATCGTCTGGTGCATCTTGCCTGTGGTTTACTGCTCTACCCCGTACTACTGCGACTGTTTCAGGTATGGCTACCTGGAGCTAAACCTTTCATGCTATTTTTATTGGTGGTTCAGTTTATCATGGCCACCAGTTTAATTTATGAATGGCTTGAATGGCTGATTGCAATTGGTTTATCCCCAGAAGAAGCAGAAAATTATAATGGACAGCAGGGAGATATTTGGGATGCGCATATGGATATGCTGCTTGCAACACTGGGTGCTGCGAGTTATGGCCTGCTTCATTTGTGCTGCTTCCATAAAAGCCTAGTTAAAGTATCACAACCAAAAAGTGACCAACACGCCTAGTGAAATGACTGAGGCAAACACAGTGAACCATGAATGTGATTCTGCAAGCCAAACCATCCGCTTTGCTAGCCATTTTTTAAGCAGAATGCTATTCAGTGTCAGTGCTGCCAAATGCAGTAATACACTGGCTAAAAACAGATTGGCAAATAGCTCATGCACTTCTTTTAAACTGTGACTATGCATATAGTCTGTTAAAAACCTGCCAACACTGTTAAGGGTAGCAGGCATGCTCAACTGAAACAGGCTGGAATTGGCTATTTTTAAAAACTTCGCGGAAAGCTATTGCTACGGGTTCGCCCAATAGCGCTGCACAAATGGCTTGATCACATGAAATCGACGGATTATCCCCAAAGGCTGAGTATAGGCAAGTCGAGGCGCAAAAAAACTGCCATAAAATTATTAAGATCAGGCTGATACCGAGTATATAGCCAAAGGCCATATGCATTTAATGCCATTCTTCTGCATCCTCCGTAAGATAAGCCCCACTAAAGCTCAAAATGATCACCATATGCAAAAACCGAATCAGTAACTCTATAGAAGATGTTGTAGTGTTCTGAGTCATAAAAAATCTTTGTGGACTGTATTTCAGTTGCAACATAGCAGCTCAGGCTGAGTTGAATATTAAAATACAGGCAAAAAAAATTGCGCTCATTAGGGCGCAATTTTAAAATTAGAAGATCATTTTAAATTAAAGCTTGGGATCACGTAGTTGAATGACATTCGCACTCGCTTTTGACAAGGTTTCCATCACTTTATTCATCACTGCAGGCACTAGACCATCTGCCATTTGAGCTGCTTGTAAGCCCAGCTTTTCACCCAAAGTTGGTTTGCGACGAGTATCAATCACATACACATCATGCTGTGCCAATAAACCTTGCAGATATTCATCTGAAGTTTGCAGTTTATCCAGCAGGTTTAATTCAAGCGCATCCTTCCCGTACCAATGCTCACCTGTTGCAACTTTTTCAATATTGAGTTGTGGACGGTATTTTTCAACAAAGTGCTTGAACAACTCATGGGTTTGTTGCAACTCTTCTTCAAATTTGGCTTTACCTTCAGCAGTATTTTCACCAAAGAGGGTCACAGTGCGTTTAAACTCACCTGCGGTATAAAGTTCAAAATCGATATGCTTCTCTTTTAATAACCGATTAAAGTTAGGCACTTGAGCAACCACGCCAATTGAACCGACCACTGCAAAGGGTGCAGAAACAATTTCGTTGGCAATACACGCCATCATATAACCGCCACTTGCCGCAACCTTATCAACGCAAATCGTCAGGTTAAAACCAGCATCACGCAGACGCACCAGTTGTGCAGCAGCTAGACCATAGCCGTGCACCATACCACCCGGACTTTCCAGACGAACAACCACACGGTCACGTCCTGCTTTTGCTGTCGCTAAAATCAGGGTAATTTCTTCACGTAAACTTTCTACCGCAGATGCAGCGGTATCACCTTTAAAATCGAGTACATAAATTTTTTGATTATTCTTTCTACGTAACTTGGCTTCTTTTGAAAGCTGTTGAGTGAGTTGCAATAGTTCAAATCTAGATGCAGTGGTTTGCGCAATTTTTTTACGTTGTTCATTTAGGCGCGCGTTTAAATGGCTGATTCGAATTTCAGCGGGTAATTTAGGGGTATGGAATAACATATAAAATGATTTCTCTAATTGTATCTGCAGTTGTCTTTAACATGAGGTCAAAAGATTGAAAATTCAATATGAATTTTATTAATCATCTCATTGTCTAGATTCTTATCCTTTAAATGCTTCCAGTATTAAGTCATTTCCTCACGATAGGAACATATCGTTAAAGATCATAATTGGATAAAAAATAAAGCTTAATGATCGCTAGCTGAACACATCACATAGTTTGTTTAGACAAAAAAATTGATGGTTAAATAGAAAAGAGCCTTTCGGCTCTTTTCTAACACTGTCATTTCATTAACCAAAACGGCCGGTAATATAGGCTTCAGTCAATTGATGATCCGGCTGAGTAAACACTTTTTCAGTCGCATTAACTTCAATCAAATCACCCAAATGGAAGTAAGCAGTACGATCCGATACACGTGCAGCCTGTTGCATTGAGTGCGTCACAATGGCAATGGTGTATTGAGTGGATAAGTCTGAAATCAGTTCTTCAATTTTTGCAGTGGCAATTGGATCTAGTGCAGAACACGGCTCATCCATCAAAATCACTTCCGGGCTAACCGCAATAGTACGTGCAATACATAAACGCTGTTGCTGACCACCGGAAAGCCCTGTACCCGGCTGATTTAAACGGTCTTTTACTTCATCCCAAAGACCAGCTTTATGCAGACTATTTTCAACAATTTCCTCAAGATCATATTTGTCGCGTGCCAAGCCGTGCAGTTTTGGACCGTAAGCCACGTTATCAAAAATTGATTTAGGGAAAGGATTGGGTTTCTGGAATACCATACCCACTTGCGCACGAAGTAATACAACATCTAGATTTGGATCATAGATATCTTGATTATCCAGCATGACTTTACCCGCCACACGACATGAATCAATAGTGTCGTTCATACGGTTTAAAGTACGTAGAAAAGTCGATTTACCGCAACCAGACGGCCCAATAAAAGCAATCACTTCATTTTCGTAGATATTTAAATCGATACCCTTAATTGCTTCTGCTTCGCCATAGTAAACATGAACATCCGAAGTGCTGATTTTAACATTGGATGTTTTATTTTCTTTTTTAGCCGAAGGACTGGTATCAAATTGAGAAACAAATGAAGTCCCTTGACGTTTTTTATCTACTTCGTGAGAGGTAAATTGCTTCTGATCTTGGTTCACGGTTTGACCCTGTTCTAAGGAATTTGTTTTTGACATAGCTGTTACAGTATTCATATATTGCCCCTTTTACCAGCGCACTTCAAATTTCTTGCGTAACCAGATTGCCAGACTATTTAAGCCGACCATCAGTGCAAGTAAGACAATAATTGCCGCAGCAGTACGTCCTTCAAAGAAGTTACGTAATTCATTGCCTTGCCATAAGAAAATTTGTACTGGTAAAGCAGTGGATTGATCTAATGGCGTAGCTGGAACACTCGCCACAAAGGCACTCATACCAATCAGGAGTAATGGCGCTGTTTCACCTAGGGCCTGTGCGACACCAATAATGGCACCTGTCAAAATTCCGGGAATCGCAAGTGGCAATACATGGTGAAATACTGTTTGTACACGAGAAGCGCCCAAGCCCAATGCCGCCTGACGAATCGACGGTGGTACAGCTTTAAGCGATGCACGTGTGGTGATAATCACGGTTGGGAGAGTCATCAGGCTTAATACCAGGCCGCCCACCAAAGGTGCAGAAATCGGTAAATGCATCCAGCCAATAAAAATGGCAGCACCAAGCAAACCAAATACAATGGATGGTACAGCTGCGAGGTTATTGATATTCACTTCCACGACATCGGTAATGAAATTTTTCGGTGCAAACTCTTCCAGATAAATGGCAGATGCTACGCCGATTGGAATCGAGATAAAAATTACGATCAGCATCATGAACAACGAGCCCATGATTGCACCAGCTAAACCAGAGGTTGCTGGAGAGCTGCGCGAGTCTGGATTGGTGAAAATATTGGTATTAAAGGTATTTTGAATCACGCCTTTGGCTTTTAAATCATCAGCGAGTTGACGAACTTCCGAACTTAATTGTTGCTGGTCATCCGGTAAACTTCGATCAATATTTCCTGCCAACCACACATCTACATTGGCATCAGCCAGAATATTTAAGTCTTTTTTCTGACCAATCAATGCAGGATCTGCAAGTACTAAATCACGTAAGCGGTAGGCTTCGGAGCTAGTATACAAGCTGCCAAGTTCATCACGCTGCGAGGCAATACTTGGATCTTTTGCAATTAATCCATTCACGATTAAAGCATCCCAATCCACCATCCCCATTTCAGTTTGCCATGCAATAAAGCGCTCTTGAAAATGGGCAGGAGATTCGCCTGCTTTTTTGATAGGCTTCGCGCCCGCATTAATTATGGTCGGATCAAAATAGACCGGCACCGTCATACTGGATTGCCAGAATGCCGGCAAACCCTTTGCCAAAATACTTCCGAATAGCAGTACCACAAAGAACAGACCGGTAATGACTGCAGAGAAGCCAAATATGCGAAACATTTTTTCTTTGCGGTGACGCTTTGCTAAAGAACTGGCAATCTTTTGTTTGCGTTTTTCGCGCAATTCAGCAGAAGCGCGTGGATCACGTGCCTGATCCATGGGAGATGTATTAGAAGTACTCATTCGTATTGCTCGCGATATTTACGCACGATATACAGTGCAACGATGTTCAAACCTAAAGTAATCACAAACAAGGTTAAACCCAATGCAAATGCCACCAACGCTTGTGGGCTGGCAAAGTCAGTATCACCTGTAAGTTGATTGACGATAGTAATGGTCACGGTTGAAATCGCTTCCAACGGATTGGCATGCAATAATGGACTATTCCCTGCGGCCAAAACCACAATCATGGTTTCACCAATGGCACGAGATGCTGCAAGTAAAAATGCCCCAATAATGCCCGGCAAGGCTGCAGGCAATACTACCTGACGAATGGTTTCAGACTTGGTTGCACCGAGTCCTAAAGAACCATCCCGTAGTGCGCGAGGCACCTGGGTAATAATGTCATCTGAAAGTGAAGATACAAACGGGATAATCATAATCCCCATCACGAAACCTGCGGTTAAGGCACTGGTGGCATTAATTTCTAGCCCAACGCTTGCTCCAAGCATTTTAAAGAATGGGCCAATAATCATCAGCGCAAACACACCATAAACGATGGTCGGAATTCCGGCTAAAACTTCAATCGCGGGTTTTGCCCAAGAGCGAAAGCCAGATGATGCATATTCAGCCAAATAGATTGCAATCATCAAACCGACTGGTACTGCGACTAATAAAGCGATACCACTAACTATCAGCGTGCCCCAAAGCAGCGGCAACAAGCCATAACTACCTTCAGCATTTCCTGATGTACTAAAACCCGGATTCCATTCTGTTCCAAAAAAGAAATCAAGTGGACTGACGAAGTTGAAGAAGCGCATAGCTTCACTAAACATCGACATTACAATACCGATGGTGGTTAAAATAGCCACCCCAGAACATAGGGCTAAAGCGACATTAATGGTTTTTTCGACCTGATTACGTGCACGAAATTGTTGGGCTACACGTTTTTTTGCCAAAACCAGACCCGCTAAAGCGGCACAGATCACCACTGCCAATTTAGCAAAGGAACTGATATTTTCAATTTTTGCTAGTTGTTGTGCTGCTGCAATTTCATATGCTGCTGCTTGATCACTCACACCAAAACCAGAAGCAATGGCCTGCACACGATCAATTAAAACTTCAATACTTGCCTGATCTAACGTCGCTGCAATATTTGCAGGTATATTCGCTAAAACCACGTGTCGCAAGATATTGGGTTCAACAATATTCCAAACCAATAAAATTAAAAAAGCAGGGATACCACACCATAACGCCACCAATGCACCGTAATATCCGGGGCGTGAATGCAATTTCGCAGAGTTATTTCCCTTACCTGCTAGGTTACGACTTTTAGATAACCCGATTTGATAGGCTACAGCGATCAACGCCAATAACACACCTATAAGTAGCAGATTCATGTATTCTCCGGCATTTTTTCAATTTTCATGCTTTGAAAACCTTGTCTTTGCAAAAAAGCCGATGCTAGGAAGTCTCCTACCATCAGCTCATTTATCCTAATTACTTAACCGCTTTAGCTGCTTTTAAATCTGCAAGATTTTTTGCGCGTTCTTTATCAGACATTGAAATCAAACCCGCTTTTTCCAGCTTAGAACCTTTACCTGAAACTTTTTTACTTAAGAAGTATTCAGAATATTGTTGTAGGCCTTTGATTGATTTAAGGTGCTCACCTTTCACATAGAAGTACAATGGACGTGATACTGGGTAAGAACCATTCAAAATCGTTTTTTCTGATGGCACAACATTGTTTACTGTCGCTACGCGTAATTTGTCACGGTTTTGATCATAGAAACCTAGACCAAATACCCCTACCGCACTTGGAGAAGTTTTTAAACGTGCCAGTGTTTCAGTATAGTCGCCTGCAATTTCAATCACTTTGCCGTCTTTACGGAAAGTAGAACATGCTTTTTTCTGTGCATCTTTATCTAAATTTTTGAAGTATTCGTAAGATTCACAACCTGCTTCAACCATTTTTTCCTGGAACACTTCACGTGTACCGTGGTTAGAAGCTGGAATTACCAATGTAATTGGTTCATTTGGAAGTGATTTGTCAATTTGATTCCAACGTGTATACGGGTTTGCAACCAATTTACCATTTGAAGGTAATTCTGCTGCAAGTGCTGCAAATACATGTTGTGGACGAAGTTTATAAGCGGCCTTCTTTGAGTTAGACGCAAATACAATACCGTCATAACCTACTTTAACTTCAATCACTTGATTCACGCCTGCTTTTTTACATGCAGCTAATTCAGAATCTTTAATTTTACGAGATGCGTTGGCGATGTCGATGGTGTTGTCACCCACGCCTTGACAGAATTGCTTCAAACCGCCAGATGTACCCCCAGAACCTACAACCGGTGTTTTAAACTGCGGGAAAGTGTTACCAAATTCTTCTGCTACAATACTTGCGTAAGGCAGTACAGTTGAAGAACCAGCGATTTGGATGGTGTCACGAGCTGCATTTGCTGTTGTTGCTACAGCTGCCCCAGAAACTGCTAAAGCAAGTGCAATATGATTTAAGCGCATTCTTTTCTCTCTTCATTAGATGCAATATTGAAGTACGCTACTTTTTGTAAAGTGTTGTACTTTTTCGATAGTTGCATTTTGATTTTATAATATGACAAAGAAGTTACAGCTATGTGACGTTTTTATGATAATTGATATGAACATATTCCTATAATTATAAATATATAAAAATCAGTTAATAACCTCCCATTTAATATTATAATTTTTTTATTTTTGAGCTGTTATTATTGTAATAATTCATTTACTGTCATCAAAAATCATTGCTTATTATTCCATCATTGATTTGTTCGTCTGACCATTTTGATCAATTTATCAGATCCTTTTACGTTCAATTATTCACCAAAGTGCCTGATTCAATTTTTACATACAAAAAAAGAGCCCTATATAAGGTATCTTTTAATAACACTCAAATGACTCTGTTCAACCGTCTATATCTACAAATCACACATCGCAAATAAGCATTATTGCGTATGTGCATTTCATTTATTAGATTTTTGACAGATTCACCGTTCTAATTTTCGCAATCCAAGATCCAATTAATTGAAATTTCAAAGAACAGTGCTTTGTTTTATATTCAAACTCAAGATCAAAAAAATGATTCAGTTATGAATAGTAAAAACATTGCTACTTTTAATTCTGATTTACCCGTACATATGACATTTGCAGAACAGGACTGGCATTTATTAGCCAAACATTGGTATCCGATTGCCCGTGCCAGTGATCTTACTGATTAACCCATAGGCACCCTGTTGCTAGATATGCCCCTTGTCATCTATAAAATGGATGACCAGTTAATTGTTGCCAAAGATGCCTGTCCTCACCGGGGTGTTCCTTTAAGCTTGGGCAAAAATGATGGTCAAGGCGTGGTCTGTCGTTATCACGGTTTACGTTTTGGCAGTGAGGGTAAATGCAACCGCATTCCTGCGCATCCACAACACAAAATTTCCGATCGCTTTCATTTACGCACTTATGCCTCTGTTGAAAAATACGGTTTGATTTGGTGCTCACTGACTGCAGCACAGAATGCTGAACCGACGATCCCCCGGATGCCGTTTTGGGATGATGCTGAATACCAGCAACTGGTTTGCCCAAAAACCAATATACAACGTTTTGCTGGTCGGCAAATAGAAGGTTTTATGATGTAGCTGATTTTGCTTGGGTACGTTCCACTACTTTCTCCGATGAAAGCGCGTTCGACAGGGCTATTTGCTCCAACTTTTCGAAATTATGACAAAGACTTACCAGTTGAAAATGCATATGACTTTAACTTAAAAATTTTCGAGGAAGATCGACCTATCGCTGAAAATCAGAAACCTGAAATTTACCGTTTGATTGATCCATAGAGGTAGATTTCCCGTGGGAAGGTAGTTCGAGTATATATCTGAAACTTTTGAAAAAGGTGGGATTTAGCCTACTTGCTGCTTAAAAATAGGCCCTATACAGTCAATGAGATCAGATCTGACCTCATTGGCCTGAATTTAATATTTTAATTTCGCCTCATGCCTAGTGGGAAATTTCTGCACAATCAGTTTGAGCCTTTTGAAGAGGCATTTGATATTTGATTAAGAAAACGCAGCATAATGCGATAATTAAAGGAACACCCAACGCATAAAAATAACCGGTCACGCCATAGCTGGTTAAAACAATCCCACCGATGGCTGAACCAATAATTGCCCCCATCCGCCCCATACCAATAGCCCAGCCCGTCGCTGTCGCTCGAACTTGGGTTGGATATGCGGCAACCACCAAATAATTCAATGCCAGTTGCTGACCTCCAATACCAAATCCGGCCAAGGCAATCAGTGCAAAAATATAACCCCATTGCTGAGTTTCGATCAGTAATCCTAACCCTATGACCACAGCTACTCCGGTGAACAGCATAAAAGTTAATATTTTGGCTGTATTTAATTTAGGTAACCAATAAGCCAAAGGAATAGCAAAAATAATAAAGGCTGCATTTACTGTGACGGAAGCATAAGGCGCTTGTTCAGGCGCCAAGCCTGCCTGTTTTAAAATAGTAGGTAACCATGATAACAACATGAACCAAGCGATCCAGTTAAAGAAATATGTTCCCCATACGCCAGCTGTGGTACGAGCTAATCCATTCTGGAACAGAATACTTAACTTTGCTTTATTTTGATCTGCCGGATTCGCTGTGATCAGGTCTGCCTGTGTGAATGAGACAGCTTTAGGAGAAATTTTATTCAGAATTTTTTGTATAGTGGCAACATTAGAGACACTATTTTTTTGTGCCATATATTCTAAAGATTCAGGCAAAACAAAATACAACACAATCAGTAAAACAAGAGGGAGTGCTCCCCCAATCATATAGATTCCCTGCCACCCCACTACAGGTAACATTTTCGCCGCCAGTAGCCCGCCAAACATTGCCCCTGCAGGTAAAGCCAATAACACCCCTGTAGTAACTGTGCCTTTAAAGCGTTGGGGTGAGTATTCTGCAGCAAGTGCCAACAATACAGGTGTTGCACCTCCCATTCCTAAACCGGCAATTACTCTTAAGATAAATATTTGTTCAACATTGCTTACAAAAGCCGTGAGAAGCGTAGCACTAGAAAAAATAGCTGTGCAAAACAGTAAGGTCTTTCTGCGCCCCAATTTATCGCCCAACAACCCTAACAACATAGCACCAACTGTCATTCCAACAATGCCAGCAGTCAGAATTGGTGCTAATGCTCCCGGTTGCAAATTAAAATGCTCTAACAAGGCAGGTGCTGTGAATGCGATCGCCTGCGTATCGAAACCATCACACAAAGCAATAATGAAACAGAGTAAAATGACCATCCATTGATAAGGCGATATTTTCTGATTTATCACCTCTTTGATTAACGACTTTCCTTGTTCCACCTTCTCCATGTTCCACGTCCTTTTTCTCTTATCTTTCCTACTTTAGAAACTGCGGACAAGAAGATCAAAGACTAAAAAGGTATGTATTTATGCATTAAACGAATATCTTCTCTACTATTTTTAAGTATAAAAAAAGGAGATCTATTGATCTCCCTTTTTATGAAAACACTTATTAATCAAGCGCAGTCACATATGTACCATCAGCGATCGGACCTTTAATACGATCAGCTTCAGCTAATACCAGATCAAGCAAGTTTTTCACGTTTTCCAAAGTCGCGACTGGACTTAAAGTGGTCATCTTCAAGGATTGATTTTGACCTACTTTAGTGACCCCAATGTTCGCTTCACCACGTGCAAACAATTCATCTGCAACGTTCTGGTTCAGTGTATCAAGCAATTCTGCCGGATAACCTGCAGGAATTACACGGAACAATACAGACGCAAATTGCGGATCAACCAGCATCTCTAAACCATCGGTTGCATTGATGTAATCAGCCACTTCACGTGTCAACTTCACACCATGGTCGATCATTGAACCATACAGCTCTTCACCTAATGCTTCAACTGTCATCCACAATTTCAATGCATCAAAACGACGCGTGGTCTGCAAGGACTTAGATACCAAGTTCGGCACACCGTGTTCTTCATCATAAGCAGAATTTAAATACTCGGCTTCATAATGCATGAAACGGTAGTTCGCTTCATCTTTCAACAAGAACGCGCCACACGAAATGGTTTGGAAATAATGTTTATGGAAATCGAGCGTAATCGAATCAGACAACTCAATTCCATCCAGCATCGAACGATAGTCATTCGATAAAATCAGTGCACCACCCCATGCTGCGTCGATATGCATCCACGCGCCGTATTTGTTGGTGATTTCACGGATTTCCTTTAATGGATCAATCGCACCGGCATCGGTTGTACCCGCGGTCGCAACCACACATGCAACGATTTTGCCTTCTGCTTGCAGGCGAGCCATTGTCGCCTCAAGAGCAGCCACATCCATCTGTGCATTGTCATTTACAGGAACAGTGACTACAGACTGGAAGCCCATGCCCATCATCGCCATGTTCTTTTGCACAGAGAAATGTGCATTTTCAGAACAGATGACTTTGACGTTACGCATTGCATCGCTTGGAATACCATCGCGCTGAACAGACCATGGCTTGCCGTTTTCGTCTTTCCAGTTTTTCGAGATGCAAGCATCACGTGCAAGCAAAACGCCCATCAAATTCGATTGTGTACCACCCGAGGTGAATACACCTGCCTGACCTGCACCATAACCAACCTTTTGACGAAGCCAGTCGATTAACTGAACTTCCATCAATGAACCTGCAGGGCTTTGATCCCATGAGTCCATTGATTGGTTGGTTGCGTTAATTAAAACTTCAGCAATTTGACTGGTCACCATAGTTGGGCAGTGCAAATGTGCTAAAGAATGGGGATGATGTACTTTAAGGCTTTTGTTTAAAAACAGCTCAACCATGCGCTCAAGTGATTTATGCACGCCCAAGCCTTGTTTAGTGGCATTAAAAGAAATTGCATTGCGCAAATCTTTAATGCTGCCACCGGTATACATTTTATCGTTATGCAACCATGCTGCTACAGCTTTTGTAGCCTCACCCATTGCTGACTCATAGTCAGCAATAGATTGAGCATCATTGCAGAGTAACGCTTTACGGTGTTCTGCAAAATCTACCATATATTATGCGCCTCGAGTTGCAACAAGAGCTTCAGCCACTGCTTTCTTAAAGCGAGCAACAGCTTCAACACATTCATCATGTGTGATAATCAATGGGCAAAGTAAACGAATCACTGTACCGTTACGACCGCCCTTCTCTAACAGTAATTTGTTATCGAAACATGCGGTTTGAATTGCAGCCGCCAATTGCGAATCACCCGGTAATGAACCCATGTGATCTGCCTTTTGGCGCTCATCCACGATTTCAACACCAATCATCAAACCACGGCCACGTACGTTACCGATACATGGGAATTCTACCGCTAATTTTTTAAATTCAGCTTGTAAGAAATCACCACGTTCCTGGGCATTTTGCGCAAGATTTTGTTCTTTAATGGTGTTGATGGTTGCAAGACCAGTACCCATCGCCAATTGGTTACCACGGAACGTACCGGTGTGACCAGCAGGCTGCCAAGCATCAAACTTACGTTTAATCCCCAGTACTGCAAGCGGTAAGCTACCACCAACAGCTTTAGACATCACCACGACATCAGGTTCAATGCCTGCATGTTCAAAAGCAAACATTTTGCCAGAACGTGCAAAGCCAGCTTGAACTTCATCAAGAATCAACACGATGTTGTGCTTTTCAGTCACTTCACGGATTTTCTTTAACCATTTAACCGGTGCTGTTACCACACCGCCTTCACCTTGAATCGCTTCAAGAATGACTGCTGCAGGTTTGGTTACACCACTTTCTACATCTTCAATAAAGTTTTCGAAGTAGTAAGTTAAGGCATCTACACCTGCTTCACCACCAATACCCAATGGGCAACGGTATTCATGCGGATATGGCATAAACTGTACGCCAGGCATTAAGCCATTCACCGAATTCTTCGCAGATAAGTTACCTGTCATGGCCAAAGCGCCATGCGTCATTCCGTGATAACCGCCGGAGAAGCTGATCACTGAACTACGACCTGTATAGGTTTTTGCTAATTTAATTGCTGCTTCTGTGCCATCTGCACCAGACGGACCACAGAACTGTAAACAATACTCAGCCTTACCACCCGGTAATTGCTCAAGTAAAGCTTCAGTAAAAGCATCTTTTAAAGGCGTTGTTAAATCCAAAGTATGCAATGGGAGGCCACTTGCAAGTGTATCTTGGATACTTTGAATGACCGCAGGATGGTTATGGCCCAAAGCCAATGTTCCTGCCCCAGCTAAACAATCGAGGTACTCTGTACCTTCAACATCAGTAACCCAACATCCTAAAGCTTTTGCTATCGCTAACGGCAATTTACGAGGATAGCTACGAACATTGGATTCCATCTGGCTTTGGCGAGTCAAATAGTATTCGTTAGTAGAATTAGGGGCAGGATTTACAGAAGAAACGCTCATATCGAATTACCATCTCTGATATGGGTTGATAGAAATAAGTCGGGTGACTTGCGGTCCTTTGACTCGGTGCTTTATAGAATCTAGCTAGACATGAATTTGTTTGTCATAACTAAAGGGCGGATGATACCGACTTTTTCTGAAAAATAAACAACTTTCGGTACTTTATCTGCCCTAATTCATCGAAAAAAATATCAAGCTAATCTATAGGTTGAATTATCATCTTACATTGTGACAGGGGAAAGAAAACCTTATTTTCTTATGCTTTTATGGGTAAAGTCGTGTAATAAAGTAAAACTTCTTGCAAATTAATTTATAAGTGTATAATTTTTCGTAAATTTTATAAATAAAAACGCATAGACTTTTTAAGCTTGCTTTTACAATCCCACCACAAACTCTACTAAAATTCACCATAAACACCCTTTAATATCATCAGTATAAATTCGAATTTTGCTTACAAGAACAGGTCAAAAAAATGCGTTATTTAACTCTCTCAACTTTAGTGTTAGCCTCTGCTTTCAGTGCAACTGCCTTTGCTCAACAAAATGAACAACTTAATTACAATGTCATCAATGTACAGGCAGAAGCAGCCCGTAAAGTGTCGAATGATGAAATGCATGCGGTTTTATATATTGAAAAAAGCAACAAACAACCTGCAGAACTTGCATCACAAATCACACAACTAATGAATCAAGCTATGGCTTTAGCGAAGAAATATCCGCAAGTCAAAGTAGAAACAGGTTCTCAAACCACTTATCCAATTTATGATAACGAGAATCGTAAATTGAAAGAATGGCGTGGTCGTGCAGAAATTCAGATTGAAAGTACTGACTTTAAAGCAGCCAGCCAATTGATTGGTGAGCTTCAACAAAACTTCCAGACACAATCGATTAATTTTAGCGTTTCAGATGCGCAACGAAAAAAAGTAGAAAATGAACTGATGGTTGAAGCGTCTAAAAACTTTCAACAACGTGCACAAATGCTCAGTCAGGCGTGGAATAAATCAGGTTATAACCTGATTAATCTCAATTTGAATACCAGCAATCAATATCCGCAGCCCATCATGATGCGTGCCAGTATGGCTAAATTTTCAGGTGCTGAAGCTGTAGATGCTCAAGATGTTGCAGCGGGTGAATCTAAAATTACTGTAAACGCCAATGGTGCGATTCAGTTTAAATAATTGAATCGTGATTTAAATAAAAAAACCGTGTCCATACACGGTTTTTTAATAAGCTAAATATAGTATGTACAACAATATGACGACAAACCGGTCGCGTGTTTCATTTTATTTTTCTTGTAAAATCACCCCCATCCTTACGCTGTGATCTCGCCATTCTTACATGTCCGTTGAAAGTTTAAATCTTGATTTGTTTAGCCTGCTGAATGTCCCACAACAGGCTTCTCCTTTGATAATGCACTACGCGATTTTTATCGCCCGTGATTTAGTTTATCTGCTGCTTGGCTGCTTTACCTTGTTTTGGTTTTATGCCAGTAAAAACTCAAAAGCCCTGATTCTAAAAGCCTTTATATTTTGTTGTATTGCTCTTTCAATTAGTGAGTTGATGTCCTATCTGGTACAAACTCCACGCCCTTTCGTGATGCATGTCGGTCAGACTTTAATTGCACACGAAGCAACAGGGTCGTTTCCCAGTAATCACATGACCATTTTTAGCAGCATTGCATTTGCTTACTATTTCTCGGCACGACGGGACATTGGCAAATTATTACTTGCGGTCGCTTGGCTAGTCGCATGGTCACGGATCTATGTGGGGGTACATTTTCCAATAGATATGGTGGGTGCCTTTATTTTGTCTTGGATGGTGAATCTTGCGGGCTTAAAACTATGGAATCATTATCAGGAAAAACTGATGTCTTGGGTGATGTGGATTTATCAAAAGTTTTTTAATTCACTGATTCAAAAAGGTTTGATCAAGTAATTCAAATAAAAAATATATAAAAAATCCCACTCTAAAGCGGGATTTTTTTATTAGGAAAATCTTTTAGTAAATCGCCATATGATTGCGATGAATCATCTCGAGTGAACGTGCTTCACCTAAAACTTGATGCACTTTATCGGAAGATAAACCCTTCACAATTTCAGCAGAACGCGAACTAAAGTTGACCCGACCAACCGCAACACGACCGCCCTGTGAATCAACACATTCAACCACATCACCACGCTCAAAATGTCCTTCCACCGCTCTCACCCCAACAGGCAATAAACTGCGATGATTTTCTTTAATGGCTTTTACTGCACCATCATCCAAGACTAAACGCCCTGCAGTTTGCAGATGCGCAGCCAACCACTGCTGATGTGCGGTAATACGGTCATTGTCAGTAATAAACAATGTTCCGAGCAATTCACCGGACATTAAGCGCGCAAGGACATTGTCACTTTCACCACTTGCGATTAGTGTTGGACAACCTGATTTGGCTGCCAAGCGTGCCGCACGAACTTTAGTCAACATACCGCCACGACCAAATTTTCCGCCACCACCCGCCATCTCAAATAGGCTTTCATCCAGAGCACGCACTGTATGGAACAGCTTTGCATTTGGATTAGAACGAGGGTCAGAGTCAAACATGCCTTGCTGATCGGTTAAGATAATCAACAAATCTGCATGAACCTGACCTGCCACCATAGCGGCTAAAGTATCGTTATCACCAAAACGAATTTCATCCGTCGATACCGTGTCATTTTCATTAATGACTGGAATCACTTTCCAGTCAATCAAGTTCTGTAATGCATCGCAAGAGTTTAAGTAACGTCTACGATCTGCCAAGTCATCATGCGTCAATAAAACTTGCGCAGTTCGAATCTGATGTTTCTCAAGTACGCTCGACCAGGTATGAATCAGGCCCATCTGACCAATGGCAGCACACGCCTGAAGACTGGGTAGATCGGTGGGTCGGCTCTCAAGTTTCATACGAACCATACCTTCAGCCACAGCACCGGATGACACCAGAACAATCTCGTGTCCTGCATTGTGTAGATCTGCAATTTGTTTCGCCCAATGCGAAATTGCATCCAAATCTAAACCTTGCCCATTTGCTGTGAGTAAAGATGATCCGATTTTAACAACGATTCGTTTACAACCCTTGAGCTGACGTTGCCCATCTACCACTTCTATCATCTTGTCCTCAGTACTCTATCCCAAGAGCTTAACGTACGTAAAACACTTCCACATCGTTATCGTCGTCTTCATCATCATCTTCATCGTCTTCAGCCAATAGACCAGCAAGACGTTGTTGACGACGCATTTCACGATAAGCTTCTTTCGCTGCAATGGTCTGCTCACGTGTTTCAGCTTCCAGCTGATCACGGAATGCTTTCATTTCTGCTGCGTATTCTGGATCTTCAACTTCGCGTTCACGTTGTTGTTCAATTTGATCCATCAAGTAATACACGACATCTTTTGTGCCTTCCGACATTAAGCCAGAAGTTTTGAATACTGGACCTTGCCACTGCATTTCTTCCAGAAGATGGTTACACCATTCTTCCTTGGTGTCAGGATCAAGCTGGTCAACTTTGTTTAATACCAAAACCACAGGCAATTTAGAAAGCGTTGGAGAAAATTTCTCTAACTCTTTTAAAATCGCTTTTGCATTATGGGCAGGATCTGAGCCATCAATCGGTTGTACATCAACAATGTGCAACAAAATACGGGTACGTGCCAAATGTTTAAGGAAACGAATACCCAGACCGGCACCTTCTGAGGCACCTTCAATTAATCCCGGAATATCTGCCATGACGAATGAACGATGGCTATCCGCATCGACTACACCCAGGTTTGGAACCATAGTAGTAAATGGATAATCTGCAACTTTAGGTTTTGCGGCTGAAACAGCACGGATAAATGTTGATTTACCGGCATTTGGCATACCAAGCAAACCCACATCCGCAAGAACTTTAAGTTCTAAACGAATTTCACGGTATTCACCTTTGGTCCCCGTGGTGCATTTACGTGGCGAGCGATTTGTAGATGATTTGAAATGAGTATTACCCAAACCACCTTCACCGCCTGCTGCCACCAATACACGCTGACCATCAGTGACCAAATCACCGATGATATCACCTGATTCTGTATCAACAATTGTTGTTCCTACTGGAACCTTTAATACGGTGTCTTCACCGCCACGGCCTGAGCAGTTTGCACCACGACCATTTTTAGCACGTTCTGCACGAAATCTACGTGTATAACGATAATCTACAAGAGTGGTAGTGTCGTTACCAGCTTCAACATAGATGTTACCGCCACGTCCACCATCGCCACCATCCGGACCGCCAAATGGTACAAATTTTTCACGGCGAAAACTGGCTACGCCATTGCCACCGTCGCCAGCCTCTACGGTAATGACTGCTTCATCAACAAAGCGCATGCTGCCAATCCTCTAAATACTTTAAAACCGCATATTCTGCCATATTTTACAAAATTTCTCGAATAGAATTATTCAGCATTACATGATTTTTAGCATTGTTCAGATGAATTTGACTTGAACTGGGCTCATATTGCTTAGCTGAGTTCAATTATTCACTGATAAAATTAAAAATAACCATACACTTACCTTTATTAATCTGATTTTTAAATTAAATTTTATCTATTTTCTTAAATTATTTAAATAAATCTCAATCCAAATTTTAAGTACACAGATTTGAAAAAATTGATAAAAAAATATAAAGCGGTATTGTACATAATTATTTTTAAATAACTTTCCTCTGCTTTTAAGATTCCCTTCTTATGTTTCGTGAAGTATAAAATTGCCGTCTAGATTTTTAAAAAGTTTAATAAAAAAATAAGGTTCCTTTTATCATTTTTTAAATTCACCCCTGAAGTTATTCCAACAAATAGACTCTTTCAGATTAAATCTCTTCACTTAGATAGGTCATAAGGCATTTAAATGACTCAGTATTTTTATTTAGCAACACGTTGTTTATTTTCTAAAATCTCAGGTAAATTTCGTTCAATCCAGCCCGTAAGCATTGTCATTTTTTCAGCTGCCTGCGCCCCCAATATAGTCAACTGATATTCCACTTTAGGTGGTACAACCGGATAAACCGTACGAATCAAAAAACCATCTTTTTCCAATACCTTTAGCGTTTGCGCCAACATTTTTTCACTTACCCCTTCAATACGCTGCTTTAACTCGCTAAAACGATGCACTCCCTCACTTAAACAGCGTAAAACCAACACAGACCACTTGGTGGTTAAATGTTCCAATATTTCACGTGAAGGGCAATCAACGGATAAAACTTGTCCAAGTAAATGACTAGTTGCGTAGGTGCTCATCCATGTTCTCCAATTTTATTATTAACTTACTTTTATATATATACTTACCTTAGGCAAGCTACTATAACTAGATAAGTTATTCAAGTATATAAAACCATCAATTTACCGTTTTTTAGAATAATAAAGATTATGAGATATAAGATTTAAAAGAATGCCTGGTTAACAAAAAATGTGATTATTTTAAAATAGTTGAGTTAATCAAATTTCATAAAAGAAACTCAAAACCGCCTCTGTCTAGATCACAAAGCCTCTTAATGACTATTTGAAAGAAAAATCATATTTATTCAAAAGCGAATGGAGTTAATTTAAATGAGAAAACTTAGATAACAGCTCAATTTTTAACTTTAGAAAAACAAAAAAAAAGAGCCTCAAATGAGACTCTTTTTTACTACTTTACAAATTATGCATTTGTTTCAGCAGGAACTTTTGGATAGCTTACGCCACACATTTGTTCAGCAATACGCAATACCTGGCAGCTATAACCCACTTCGTTATCGTACCAAACATACGCTGTTAAGCGAGTACCTGAAGTGATTGTTGCTTGCGCATCAAATACACCTGCAGTACGCGAACCGATAAAGTCACTTGACACAACTTCAGTCGAATTTGTATAACCGATTTGACCTTGAAGGCTTGAGTTGATTGAGATTTGACGGATGTATTCGTTTACTTCTTCACGATCAACTTCTTTCTCAAGGTTTAAATTCAGAATAGCAAGCGATACGTTAGGGGTTGGAACACGTACAGAGTTACCAGTCAACTTGCCTTTAAGTGCAGGAAGTGCTTTAGCAACTGCTTTCGCAGCACCAGTTTCAGTAATCACCATGTTCAAAGTCGCAGCACGACCACGACGATCTGCCTTGTGGTAGTTGTCGATCAAGTTCTGATCATTTGTGAAAGAGTGAACAGTTTCAACGTGGCCATTAAGCACTTTGTATTTGTCATCTAACACTTTTAATACGGGCGTAATTGCATTTGTTGTGCAGCTCGCAGCAGAAATGATTTTGTCTTCATCCAAAATGTCAGTATGGTTTACGCCATACACTACATTTTTCATTTCGCCTTTACTTGGAGCAGTCAATACAACACGAGCAACGCCTGGGCATTTCAAGTGTTCAGCAAGACCTTCAGCATCACGCCATTTACCCGTGTTATCAATCACTAAAGCATTATTGATACCAAAAGCAGTGTAATCCACTTCAGCAGGGCTTGAAGCGTAAATAACTTTAATGAAGTTACCGTTGGCAATAATTGCTTCATTTTCTTCATCTACAGAAATTGTGCCTGCAAATGGACCGTGAATTGAGTCACGACGAAGCAAAGATGCACGTTTTTCCAAATCACCGTCAGATGATTTACGAACAACAATGGCTTTTAGGTTTAAACCACGACCCAAACCTGATTGACCAATGATCAAACGTGCAAGAATACGACCGATACGACCGAAACCATAAAGAACCACATCTTTAGGTTCAACATTTGCAGGATTGCCTTCTAAAGATTTAACAGCATCTGCAACAAATGCATCGATGTCGCCGCCTTTTTCTTTAAATTCAACCGCAAGTTTACCTAGATCGATTTCAGCAGAACCAATTTTCTCAACTTTAGCCAAAGCTTCTAAAATTGGGAAAGTGTTAACCACAGAAAGTTCAACATCCATCACACGTGTACGACGGTGTGCTTTTAAAATCTGGATAACTGAACGGTTAACTAAAGAACGACCGAATACAGAAGTCACGATATTTTTTTCACGATACAACTGACCAATTAAGGCAATCATATGTTCCGCGATTTCTTCACGGTTTTTCCAGCGACCTTGGTGATCTGCATGTAGGGCGATGATAGTGTCTTTGCTCACAGATACGTCCTCTAATTAATTGTATATCTAGGCATGAATTTCAAAACCCCACAATTGTAAAGGAATTATCAGGAAGTTTGAATCAAAAGCTGATTTTAACCCGCAAATTTTGCTATATATTCACTATAAACAGATAAAATAGTGATAATTATTTTTATAATATTCATATCGAAAGCCCTATGCCCTCATATTTAATTCCAAAACCATAAATTTGGTTTAAATTTTGCTTTATTCCTCAACGGTCAAAGCATGAAAATGATTATTTTAAGCGATCTTGATAATTTTCCAGATTTTGAGCTAAAGCTTTCCGTTTCTGCTGTTGCTTAGCCAAATGAATTGAACCTTCTAATACCAGCAGTAACACCGCCAACCAAATTGGAATATAGGTCAACCATTCTGCCGTTTCTAACCTTTCCCCTAAAGCAATCGATGCAAAGGCAAGTAATACAGGTTCTAAATAGCTTAACAATCCAAATATAACAAAAGGTAAATAACGGCTCGCCAGAATATAACTCCCTAATCCCAAGGCACTTAAAAAGCCTAACCCTAAACCCGCCCAGATTAGGTAGGGAAATTGCCCAATTAAAGCCAAAGAGTCGCTATACACGGTGGCTAAATAAATAGCGACTGGCAGGATTAAAAATAAATCCCACCAAAAACCACCCAAATGGTCAGTTTTAAAAGCCCGTCTTAAAAAGAAATAAATCGGATAGGCCACGGCCACATATACCGTTTCCCAGGCAATACCGCCGATACGCCACAATTCATGCCCTACACCAAGACAGGCAAAAAGAACTGCTGCAATCTGCCATCTGGACAGTTTTTCTTTGTAGAGCACACAACCGATCAGCACCATCACCAGTGGCAATAAAAAATACCCCAAAGACACTTCCAGTCCCCGGCCATTAATCGGCCCCCATAGGAATAACCAAAGTTGGGTGGTACATAAAATTGAACTGATAACCAGCCAGATTAAAAAAGTCGGTTGCCTAAAAATCCGTTTAAAAATATCTGCGACATGTTGTAAATCTCCGGTCCACCACATAAACAAAGTTAAAAATGGTAGTGTAGCCAACATACGCCAAGCAAAAGTCTGTTCGCTATCAAGCGGTTTTAAGAATTGGGTATAGAAATACAAAACCCCAAAAGTGACCGATGCCAATACCGACAAAGCTACGCCTTTATACATCTTGTATCTCTGGATTTATCTCGCCGGCATTATAAACATTACACTCCAAGAAAACTTTATAATTCACTCTTCAATTTAACCATTCAATAAAAAAACCATGCCGAAGCATGGTTTTATCCGTCAATGTTTTAAGATTATTTCTGGGTTTGTTTGGTATGAATCACATCACTAATGTCATAACCAATAGATTGGGCATAATCCAGATATTCCTTGACCACTGCTTGATCTAAATGTGCTGAACGGGACAGTACCCACAGATATTTACGGCGTGGCTCACCGACCAATACCGTTTGATAAGCATCGTCAATTTTTAAAATCCAGTAATCACCACGTCCTACCGGCAACCAGCGAACAGATTCCGGTAAGAAACTGACTTTCAACTTGGTATTAAATGGCGCATTTTGAATGAATGCCTCACCAACAGAATGGTTTAATTTTCCATCTTTACTATAGCAGCGATTATCTACCCCAACATTACCATTTTCATTTAAGGTATAAGTAGCAGTTACATCCCGATCACACTTATTTTGAAAGTACATCGGCTTACGCGCAACTTCATACCAAACGCCTAAATATTTATCTAATTCGACTTTCTCGACAGTATGCAAAGGCTTGGTTTGTGCATAAGCCATGGTTGCCATACCCAAGCCAATGAGTACGGCTCCGCCTAACGCAATTTTAGCCAGTTTAAAGCCGGCTTTAGGAAGATCATTCGTTGTCATAAAGCTACCTTTTAAGTCAAAATTTAAGAGTTATAAAGTGAATCTCAATTTAAAAATAACCATTCCAGCTGAGTGATACTGTAGTGTTATGTAATGATTTTGCAGTAAAAAATTAATTTTCTACTTCATTCCTACTTAACTTAGCAGCTGTGCTTTTAGGCGGACAATCTCATCGCGCAGTCGTGCTGCCTGCTCAAACTGTAATTCTTTCGAGGCTTTTAACATCTCTTTTTCCAGTTTAGACATGTGCTTCGCCAGCAATTTAGGATCGGCCAGAATATGACGTTCATCAGCACTTAAAGCACGGGCCTGATCCGAGATATTTTCATCAATCTGATCATCAGTCAGTACTTCGCCGGTATCAATATCTTTATTGTTTTGACGCTTAGTGCTGCGGGGCGTAATCCCATGTAGCGTATTGAACTCGATTTGCTTAGCGCGACGTCGGTCAGTTTCATCAATCGCTTTTCGCATGGAATCGGTGATACGGTCAGCATACAAAATTGCTTTACCCTTCACATTACGCGCGGCACGGCCAATGGTCTGAATCAGTGAGCGTTCTGAACGCAAGAAGCCCTCTTTGTCGGCATCCAGAATGGCCACCAAAGACACTTCGGGCATATCCAGACCTTCACGCAGCAGGTTAATCCCCACCAGCACATCATGCACACCGGAACGTAATTCATGAATAATCTTTACTCGCTCTACGGTATCGATATCTGAATGCAAGTAGGCGACTTTCACCCCGTATTCTTTTAAATACGAGGTTAGATCTTCCGCCATACGTTTGGTGAGAGTAGTCACCAAAACACGTTCATCTAAATCTTTACGCAGATTGATTTCAGACAGTACATCATCGACTTGGGTCAGCACAGGACGAATTTCAATTTCAGGATCGACCAGACCGGTTGGACGAACCACCTGCTCTGCAATTTGCTCAGATCTTTCCAGCTCATATTTTGCCGGCGTGGCACTGACATAAATGGTGGTCGGAACTATGCGCTGCCATTCTTCAAATTGCATTGGACGGTTATCCAGAGCACTCGGCAAACGGAAACCATAATTGACCAGATTTTCTTTACGTGAACGGTCACCTTTATACATCGCACCAATTTGCGGAACCGTGACATGCGATTCATCAATAATCAGTAAAGCATCATCCGGAATATAATCGAACAAGGTTGGTGGTGCTTCACCCGACGGACGACCAGACAAATGACGTGAGTAGTTTTCAATACCGTTGGTATAACCGAGTTGTTGCATCATCTCAAGATCGTAACGGGTACGCTGTTCGATACGTTGTGCTTCAAGTAATTTGTCATGCTCGCGAAAGAAAACCAAACGCTCTTTCAGTTCTTCACGAATAGTGCCAATGGCACGCTGCAAGTTGTCTTTTGGGGTGACATAGTGACTTTTTGGATAAATCGTCACACGCGGCACTTTACGTACCATTTTCCCTGTTAATGGATCAAACCAGCGAATGGAATCGACTTCATCATCAAACAGTTCAATACGAATTGCATCCTGATCCGATTCGGCCGGGAAAATATCCATGATTTCCCCGCGAATACGATAAGTACCGCGTAAAAATTCAAGTTCATTGCGGGTATATTGCATCTCGACCAGACGGCGAATAATGTCATCACGACTGATTCGGTCGCCCTGTACAATATGCAGCAGCATGCTCATATAGGCATTGGGATCACCCAAACCATAAATGGCAGAAACGGAAGCCACAATAATGGCATCGCGACGTTCTAGTAATGAACGCGTGGCCGAAAGACGCATCTGGTCAATGTGATCATTAATGGCCGAATCTTTTTCGATAAAGGTATCGGAAGATGGCACATAAGCCTCTGGCTGATAGTAGTCGTAATAACTGACAAAATATTCAACTGCATTATTCGGGAAAAATGACTTGAATTCGCCATACAACTGGGCTGCCAAGGTTTTGTTGTGCGCCATGACAATGGTGGGGCGTTGGGTCTGGGCAATAACGTTGGCCATGGTATAGGTTTTCCCCGACCCCGTTACCCCTAATAATAACTGGTCGTGATAGCCTTTTTGAATACCTTTGACTAATTTCTCAATGGCTTGCGGCTGATCACCCGCAGGTTGATAGCTGGTCACTAACTCAAAAGGTTGTTGACTATCCGACATATTTTTCAGCTTCTATACAATAATACAATTCCAATAATATGAGGGCTAAAGCTCAACATGCAATATCGGGATATTTATATTTGTGTATTTCTCAGCTTTAAATCTTTAATCTTCCCTTTTCTTCTTTTATGTCTTAGCAGGCTTAAATCACAAGAATAAAGCGGGGTTGCTAAATGAACGTGTCTAAGCAAAGCTAATTAAAACAGGTCAAAAATTTGATCTTCATTTATGATCGGTAGACTAAATTTAAAAATACTGATCTTTCACTTGACCATCTGCTCTTTCAATTGCAACATGAAGAAAGACCATCACGATTGTATTCGCTTATGTCATATCACTATCACGATGAAAATATTATAAAAAGCTTACCTGAAGATACTGTATTTGTGTTTGGCAGTAATATGGCAGGACAGCATGCAGGTGGAGCTGCACGTACTGCGCTTGAGCACTTTGGTGCAATCACAGGTGTCGGTCGCGGCTGGTCAGGCCAAAGCTATGCTATTCCAACCATGAATGAGCATCTGCAACAAATGCCTTTGTCGCAAATTCAGCATTATATTGATGATTTCAAAATTTATACCAAAAACCATCCCAAGACCACGTATTTTATTACCTCTATTGGCTGTGGGATTGCCGGCTATAAAACTGAAGAAATTGCACCCATGTTTAAAGGCATTTCACATAATGTGATTTTTCCAAGTTCGTTCCGTCCTTTTGTAGAAAGAGCCTTACCTAAACTGACCCGTCATTTCTTAAGAACGGTTTTTACCGATGACGTGATTTTTTCCACCCGTGATGATGACCTTGTTACTCATCTAGATTTATCAGAGAGTGAAAAAAGTGCAGCAAGGATTATTTTAAATACAGAAATTTACCCAACCGATAGTAACGGTCGTGATCGTAGTTTTGAAGTTTCAGATATTTTGCATGTTTTAAACGGGAAAATATTTGAATGGCAAAGTAACTCTGAAGGTCCAATGCTGTTCGGTGGCGTTATTTTAGCTTTACTCGAATTATATAATATCAATGAAAAAGATTTTATAGATGTTTGGCAAGGCGAGCGGGAAATTCCTGCACCAAAACCGGAAAATAAAGCCCGCAAAAAAAATCGCTAATTTTTAATTTCAATAAAAGAAGCCAATTTATAAGTTGGCTTTTTTAGTAAAGAAAGAGAATATTTTGTGACTTAATCATTATTAGTAAAAAAATATTATTTTACCTATCACATTATTTTAAAATCATTTTCTTACCCTTATACTGCATTATTAAATTTAAATAAAAATGTCGAGCTTCTGGAATGGAAATGTTGGATTCTCCCTTTTTTGAACTGTCCCCCATTGCCATGTGGCTAGAAGACTTTAGTGAAGTCAAAAAGCAATTTGATCTCTGGCGCAGTCAGGGAGTGGAAGATTTTTTAGGTTTTCTACAGCAAGATGAATCACGTATTCTGGAATGTGCAAGAAAAATAAAATTATTAAAAGTAAATTCTAAAACTCTTGAACTGTATCAAGCCAAAGACTTTGAACATTTGTATCAAAATCTTGATTTAATTTTTAAAGAAGATATGAGCAAGACCCATATTAAGGAACTGCTTGCCTTATGGAATGGTGAAACCCATTTTTCCAATTCTGCAGTGAACTACACCCTGACTGGAGAGCGTCTGGATATTCAGCTTAAAGGTATTGTCCTTCCGCAGCATGAACATGATTTATCGTTACTATTAATTACCACCGAAAATATTACGTCTTATATTGAAGCCTGCCGTCTTGAAGAAAAAAGCCGACATCTGGCCGAAGCCCGTTTTACTTATTCACCCACTTCACTTTGGGTGGAAGATTTCAGCCGGATCAAAATTAAATTAGATCAATTACGGGATTTAGGCATTGAAGACTTCAGTACTTTTTTGGATGTTCATGGTGATTTCATCAATGACTGCATCAAAGATATTGTAATGATTGATGTCAATCAGGCAACATTAGAATTATTTGGTGCCCCAACTAAAGATGTTTTGTTTAAAAACCTGCATAAAGTTTTTGCTCAGGAAATGATTCAAACCTTTCGAGAGCAATTAATTGAGCTGTGGAATGACAATATTCATCATCAACGTGAAGCAGTGAATTATGCCCTCGACGGTAGCATCCGTCATGTACTGCTGCAATTTACCGTATTCCCCGATTACCTGGATAATTGGGGCATGGTTCAGGTTGCCCTCACCGATATCACTGCACGTAAAAAAGCGGAAAAATATCTTGAATATTTAGGTAAACATGATGTCTTAACCAAACTCTATAACCGTTCTTTTTATACAACTGAAATAAACCGCTTACAGCGTAATAGACACCGTCCTGTTTCTTGTATTTTTATGGATATGAATAGTTTAAAAGCAATAAATGATAGCTTAGGGCATGATGCGGGCGATAGTGTATTGCAGCGTATAGGCAACGTATTAAATCAATTGGTTCAACAAACCCCTTATTCTGCATGTCGGATTGGTGGCGATGAATTTGTGGTACTTTTACCCGGTGCCGATGAGGCAGCACTACAGAATTGCTTGCAAAGCCTAGAAGAACTTTTATTAGTAGATAATCAATTTTACTCTAGCCAACCCATTCTCTTGTCTATTGGCTCTGCCACCAACCAGGATGGGGAAAGTATGGAAGATATGCTAAAACGTGCTGACATGACTATGTATCAGAACAAAAGAAATTATTATCTTACGAACAATAGAAGAAAACCAACGCTTAATGATATTTAATGGCTCAATTGAGTCACAAAATTTAAATAAAAAAGCCAGGGTAAAAACCATGGCTTTTTTATTTGAGAGCTTAACGCTTTCCCATCGAGCGCCGTGTACCGCGAGGTGGCATCCAGGTACGATCAGCATAGCGCTGTGGACGTGGACGAAGCTCTTCTAACACTTCATCGGCATTTTGCACATTCTCTTGTTTAATCGGGAAAGGTAAATTGACCAATGGTTTTTTCTTGGGAGTATTTTGGGTGCTCATGTGATTCACTCAAGGATTTCTGAGACATATTGTACGGAAAAATGCCTTTAAGTGCGAGATCGGATTTTTTAAATCGTCCAATGCGCTGCTTTTTGAAAAGTCACACAAGCATTCACTGAGATTGATGAGCAAATTATTTACCAGCCATAAAAAAACAATATACTCAAAATATTTTAAAAATAGATGAATATTTTCTTAATTATCTGTCATTTAACTACAGTTAAAACCGACAAATTCTGCAAAATAATCTCTAATATTAACAGGTCACTTTGCTATCTTATTGAAACGAATCATCTAATTATTTACAGGAATACAACCAGACTTATATTTTTTAGTAACAATTAGATGATTTATCAACCATATAATTAAAACCAGAAAAAAACTTATAAACGTAAAATGGACATGGAGTCCCTGAATGAACAAGTCGTTACTTTGTATTATGTCGTCTCTTGCTGCTATACCTGCAATAAGCTATGCCGATTCGCCCTATTTTACTTTACAAGACGGAGATGGCTTTAAACGCTTTTCTGTTTCTGTCGGTGCGCTACATGTCATGCCGCAAGGTAAAGCCCAACCGTTCCAAATTAATACGGCCGTCAAAGATGGTGAAGTTTCCAAAAATGGCGATATCCAAGTCGATACTGTATTAAATAATCTCAACCCCAATGTTGACCAAAAGGGTCTTGCAGCAGCATTAAAAGTGCTGGGTTTTTTTACAGGTGGCGAGTTAGACAGTGGACTCAGTGGCTCTTCTAAAATTAATGGTTTAGAGAGTTGGGAAGCCCAAGGAACGGGACTTGAAGCAGATGATGTCACTACACTGGGTATCATGACCAACTATTTCTTTACCGATAACATTTCTTTTGAAATGAAAGCCGGTATACCTCCCAAAGTAGACTTACAGGGTAAAGGCAAAATTTATGCACCTTTCTCTGCTGTAGCCACACCACAAATTGGTAATTTACCTTTAGAATTCCTCAATATTGATCTACAAAACGATATTTTTATTACTGATTTGGAAGCTCATGGCGCTGCCGCGACAGCACGTGCCTGGACGCCAGCCTTTGAATTCCAATATCACTTTGGAAAAACAGGTGTGAATAAATTCCGCCCTTATGTCGGTTTAGGGGTTATGTACGCTTATTTTAATGAACTGGAAATTAATCCACGCACCGAACAGGACTTAATTGCAGCGGGTCATATGATTGCCAATATTAAAGAAGGCAATGCAGGTGCTTCTCTAGAGGGCAAATTAAGTAAAGCCAATCCTCAAGTGGATCTGGAAGCAACCGATGCCATTGCCCCTATCGCCACACTTGGTTTTACCTATGATTTTAATGACAAATGGTTTGCGGTCGGCTCCGTATCCTATGCGCATATGAAAAATGAAACCACAATTACCGTGACAGATGCGACCCACGGTGAACTAATCCGCTCTAAAGCCGATATTGAAATTAACCCGATATTGGCTTATGCGGGTGTGGGTATCCGCTTCTAAATCTTTCATAAAAAAATGACGGCTTTATGTCGTCTTTTTTTGATTTCATAAATTTTTCTATAACTTAAATTTATCTTTTGTTTAAATTTTATTTAATCGCTTAGCATTGCAGAATCTAATAACATAGCGGTATCGCAATCGCAACATGAATGAATTATGTCAGATACACGTTTTTCCAAACCTCTCATTTACATGTTAATTGGAAGTGCACTAATTCTGGCATTATCCCTAGGCGTGCGCCATGCCTTTGGTTTATATCTGGTTCCCATGAGTCATGAGTTTGGCTGGGGACATAATGTCTTTAGTCTTGCCATTGCAATGCAGAATTTAATCTGGGGTGCGGTACAACCCATCACCGGCGCTTTTGCAGATAAATATGGCAGTAAAATTGTAGTTGCTGTGGGCGGAGCTTTATACAGCTTGGGCTTATTGCTCATGGCAGTTAGCTCTACCAGCTTAATGCTAAATTTAAGCGTGGGTTTAATCTTAGGTTTAGCCCTATCTGCAACCTCTTTCCCCATCTTACTTTCTGCTGTGGGACGTGCTGCACATCCTGAAAAGCGTAGCCTTGCGATGGGAATTGCCAGTGCAGCAGGCTCTTTTGGGCAATTTATTATGTTGCCATCAACCTTACTGCTTTTACAAAACATTGGTTGGTCAGCAGCTTTGGTGGTCAATGCAATTTTCGTTGCCCTGATTATTCCCTTGGCATGGATGTTAAAAGCACCGATGTATGTCGCTCCTAACGCATCTGCCTTGGCAAACAAACCCGCTCTAAGCTTTAAACAGATATTAGTCCTTGCTAAAAAACACATCCCCTTTTTGTTCTTGGCTCTAGGCTTTTTTGTTTGCGGTTTTCAGGTGGTGTTTATCGGCATTCATTTACCCGGTTATCTGATTGATCATGGTTTTAATGTCACCACCGGTACTATTTTTCTGGCTTTGATCGGTTTATTTAATATTGTCGGAACCTATAGTGCAGGCTGGCTGGGTGGAAAATACTCCAAGCCTCGATTACTTATGGGTTTATACGGTTTACGTGGGATCGCGATTATTGCCTTCTTAGTACTACCTTTAAGCACATGGACAATCTATGGCTTTGGTGTGATTATGGGATTACTCTGGTTATCGACCGTGCCGCTAACCAACGGTATTGTGGCGAATATGTTCGGAGTGAAATACCTTTCCATGCTCAGTGGTCTAGTATTCTTTACCCATCAAGTCGGTTCATTTTTTGGCGGATGGCTCGGTGGTGTCAATCATGACATGACCGGCAACTACAATATGGTCTGGACGTTTTCGATCGTGCTGAGTCTAGTGGGTGTGCTGGTACATTTCTTTGTCAATGAGGAGGCCGTAATTCATGACTGATTCTTTACGTGGTTTAAAAATCCTGATTGGCCTAGCAGTGCTAGGTTTACTCAGTCTGGCCATTCTGTTGTGGTTTAAAACTCCTCAAATGTTTGAATATTTCAATCAGGCATTCTGTCCACATTAACGTTTAAAAAAGTAGCCCCAAAGTACTTTGGCTGAATACGCGCAGTAAAGTTGAACTGGTGAATTATGATGATCAAGCTGAGAGTGAATTAATTCCCTTATTAGATGAACATATCTTAAAAGCTGACTTTCGCTATGAACCTCAATGGCAACAAGGAGATATTGTATTCTGGGACAATCGGATCACCCTACATTCACGATGCCTTTTCCCCTCCAATCAACCTTGCTTACTCAAACGCATCAGTCTTGCAGGAGATCGTCCTTTCTAAAAATAATGTAAATAAAAATAATAAAAAATCAGTTTTTAAAATCTTGAAATGACAATAACTGAGATTCGAGAGGTTCAAAATTTTTATTCTGCACGTTTAACCTTATAAATTATTCAATTCAATATTTCAGCAGACTTCACCTTCCAGCTTACTGCCCTTGGCCGGTTGCCATATGCATCTATATTGTAGTTTTAAAACTGTAATCATTATTCAGGATAAGGAGTCAGAGCATCGCGATTCCAAAGGTAAGCATAATAAAAATAAAATGTAATCCATGGCTGCCGGCAAAGGCATTTTATATAAAGAACATCATCCTAAAGACTTCCCCAACCCTAGATGTACTGGATATGGTTCAGCTTTAAGTGAATTCATCCATTACCGTAAAATGACGAAAGTACACTCTGAGGTACTTACTGAATCCAATATTTGCTGTATAGAAAATTAATAATATAGACAGTGAAAAAATCCAAACGCGGTTAAAATACAGTCAAGAATATCTATCTAATAATTTCGGCATTATTATAAAAGAGAGCAATCATGAATGAAAAAAATGAATGTTATAAATGTATGGTTTGTGGAAAACATTTTCCGTTAAAAAGTCTCATCCCGATGGGTACAATACGTAAAGTCATTACCGAAGAGATTTCACAGGATTTTCCAGAATGGTCACCTCATAGTTATATTTGTCAGGCAGATTTAACCAAGTATCGAATTCAGTATGTTCACTCATTATTAAAGTCCGAAAGAGGTGAAGTAACTGATCTTGAGTATGAAGTGATTAACAGTATGCGACAGCAGGAACTGATCACACAAAATGTTGAAACCAAGCTAGATCAAAACTGGTCTTTTGGCGAAAAACTGGCAGATAAAATTGCGTCTTTTGGCGGAAGCTGGTCTTTTTTGATTTGTTTTGCTATTTTTTTAGCCATTTGGATTATTGTGAATACCGTAGTTATGGTTTCACGTCCTGCCGATCCTTATCCTTTTATCCTGTTAAATTTAATCCTGTCCTGCATAGCAGCTATTCAGGCACCAGTGATTATGATGAGCCAAAATAGACAGGAAGCAAAAGACAGATTGCGTTCACAAAATGATTATCAAATTAACTTAAAAGCCGAACTTGAAATTCAACATTTGCATGAAAAATTAGATCATCTGTTAATGCATCAGTGGGATAGACTGGCTCAAATACAAGAGATACAGCTCGATTTATTATCTGAGATGAGCAAAAAGCATTAAGAGTTTATGCCTATTGTCATTTAATATCTAACAAACTGGGTGGAATTAATTTTCCAGTGGGTTAGTGCAAACCATAAAATTGAGTAGAAATGACTAACAGAGTGGATAAGTTCTGATTCAGTAGGTTCATTTTATAATTATCAAAATTTTGCTTGATATTTTCTATAAAAAAACCCGCAAGCTCACTTACGGGTTTTCAATCTTGGGATTAAGTCCGGCTTAGAACAAACGGTTCATACCATTCAATGTTGCTACACGATAGGCTTCCGCCATGGTCGGATAGTTAAATGTCGTTTCAACAAAATATCTAATCGTGTTGTTACCACTGTTCATGACTGCCTGACCAATGTGAATAATTTCCGAAGCATTATTACCAAAGCAATGCACCCCTAAAACTTCCAGAGTGTCACGATGGAATAGAATCTTCAATTCGCCTACAGTGTCTCCCGTAATTTGCGCACGTGCCAAATGACGGAAAGATGCCTGACCCACTTCATAAGGAATCTTTTCTTCAGTCAATTGTTGTTCTGTCTTACCAATTGATGAAATTTCCGGAATGGTATAAATACCTGTCGGAATATCCTTTACCGGTTTAACATTTTCTTCACCGCTCATGTTTGAACCAGCGCAACGACCTTGGTCATAAGCAGCAGAAGCAAGCGATGGCCAACCAATCACATCCCCGGCAGCGTAGATATTTTCCACTTCTGTCTGGTACTGATCATTCACCGTTAATTGGCCACGGCTGTTTGGTTTAATCCCTACATTTTCAAGACCTAAGCCATCGGTATTACCCGAACGGCCGTTACACCATAAAATGGCATCGGCTTTAATTTTCTTACCACTTTGCAAATGCATGACCACGTGATCATCGAAAGTTTCAAGATGATCCAATTGTTCATTGTGACGAATCAATACACCCTGCTCACGTAAACGGTAAGACAGCGCATCAGAAATTTCATCATCCAAGTAGCTGAGTAATTTATGCTGTGTATTGATCAAATCAACTTTATGGTCTAGACCAATAAAGATCGATGCATATTCACAGCCAATAACACCGGCACCATAAATGATGATTTTTTGGATTGAGAAATCCAGCTCCAAAATTTTGTCTGAATCAAATACGCGTGGATGATTAAAATCAAGCGCCGCTGGGCGGTATGGACGCGAACCTGTCGCAATCACCAGCTGTTGAAAAATAATGGTTTCTTTAATCCCATCATCACTGAAAATCAGTGCGGTATTTTTATCTTGAATATATGCACGACCATGATAAATATCAATTTTATTGCGGTCATAAAAACGAGAGTGGGTTTCAACCTGTTGCTGAATCACTTTATGGGCATTACGCAATACCTGTTTCATGGTGAACTGTTTCCAGTCGCCCACTTTTTGGAACATCGGGTCACGCTGGTAACGTAAAATGCTCGATACCGTTTGACGTAATGCTTTACTTGGAATGGTTCCTACATGCGTACAGTTACCACCTAACTGCTCACGTATATCAACAATTGCAACACGCTTGCCAGATTTGGCAAGTTTCATTGCCGCGCCTTCACCCGCAGGGCCTGAACCGAGAACTACCGCATCGTACTTGACGAAAGTTCCACTAACGACCTCTTTCTTACGTGGCATTCAACGCTCCTATTTAATCCTAGTCTATCTTCGCTATATTATGACGTAATTGGTAGCAATTTGCTGTATTTACCTCACATATATTAAATGATGACTACATTTATTAAATGAATATGCTTTTTGCCCCATTTAGATTCAAGTCCGTTATAATAAAAGCGCTATCATGGCTAGTATCTCCCCCGTCAAAAACAGTGGAAAAGTTGAATATGTCTGAAAACCGTAAACCAGAACAGGGTGTCAAACTTCGTGGCGCAGAGAAGGTCGCTCGTATTCCTGTAAAAGTTATCCCTACGGTTGAAACGCCACGCAAACCGGATTGGATTCGTGTAAAAATGGCGGCTCCTGAAGAAGTTCAGCGCATTAAGACCACGTTACGCGCACAAAAACTACATACTGTTTGTGAAGAAGCTGCTTGTCCTAACCTGCCAGAATGTTTTGGTGGCGGTACAGCAACCTTTATGATCATGGGTGATATCTGTACTCGTCGTTGTCCATTCTGTGATGTTGCACATGGTCGTCCAAATGCACTTGATCCGGATGAACCCCGTCATATGGCAGAAACAATTTCCAATCTTGGTCTGAAATATGCCGTGATTACCTCTGTTGACCGTGATGACCTTCGCGATGGCGGTGCTCAGCACTTTGTCGATTGCATTAAAGAAGCACGTGAGTTAAGCCCGAAAACCTTACTTGAAATTCTGGTTCCAGATTTCCGTGGTCGTATGGATGTTGCATTACGCATTATGACGGAATGCCCGCCAGACGTATTCAACCACAACATTGAAACTGTGCCACGTTTGTATAAAGCGATGCGTCCAGGTTCCGACTATCAGCATTCATTAGACCTGCTAAAAATGTTTAAAGAATACTGCCCTGACGTTCCAACCAAATGTGGTTTGATGGTCGGTCTGGGTGAAACTGAAGAAGAAGTATTGGCTCTACTTGATGATTTGCGTGCACATGATGTCGATTACATCACCATCGGTCAGTATTTACAGCCTTCTAAACAGCATGCACCGATTGACCGCTTCGTAACACCGGAAGAATTTGAACGCTATACCGCACATGGTCAAAAACTCGGTTTCAGAAATATCTGGGCTGCACCGATGGTTCGTTCAAGCTACTTTGCTGACCGTCAATATTATGGCGAACCGGTTCCAGCAGTACGTCGTAAAGCCGATCCTACCAAGAAAATTGCGGTACAAACCATTGAAGCTTAATTGATTCTACATAAAAAATTAGTCTGATGTATTAATGCCAATCTTATCCATTTAGATTGGCATTTTTTTAAGATTGTAAAATGCCCAGATATAAAAACCCCCCTATTCAAATAGAGGATTTTTTAAAATATTATAGATAAAAAGCTATAGATTAAGCAGCTTTACTCGGTACACCACTATGAAAGCGGAATAAATCATCCGGACTTAAAATCAGATTCTTTTCAACTTCACGAAAGTGCGCAATACGCTGCTGAATATCTTCTTTAGGGTTTTTTAACTTTGAGGTTTGAGCGACATCCAAGGCCAAGGCCAAATAATCCTCAAAATGCCGTGATTCAGACTTCAGAAGATAGCGGTAGTATTTACCCAAATCTTCATCTACAAGCGGTGCGAGCGCATAGAAACGTTCACAGGAACGTGCTTCTACAAAAGCACCAATAATCATAATGTCGATTAAAGCTTCAGGCTCATACGTCCTTACTTCTTTACGCAAGCCACCTGCATAACGACCGGCACTAATTGATTGCCACTCCTGTCCGCGCTTGGTCATCAGTTCAAGTACTTGTTCATAGTGCAACATTTCTTCACGCACCAACTGTGCCAATTTAATCTGCAAATCAGTAAAAAAGGTGTAGCGAAACATCAGGTTCATGGCTGTACCTGCTGCTTTTTTTTCACAATTGGCATGATCCTGCATGAGTAACTCGAGGTTATTCATTGCTTCATCTAACCATGCTTGAGGAGTTTCACATCCCAAAAAGCCCAAAACGGGCTTCATGAGATCATCATAGTTTATTGACGACATAATTCTGAAAACTTATCTTGCTGCTTTAATCACAGCTTTCATTTGTTGAACGGCTTGAGCTAAACCAATAAATACGGCATCGGCAATAATGGAGTGACCAATATTGAGTTCATGAATTTGCGGGATTTTTGCAATTGGCGTGACATTTTCAAGGTTTAAACCATGCCCTGCATTCACCAGTAAACCTTTAGATGCCGCATATTCTGCACCTTGAGCAATACGCTCAAGTTCGTGCTGTTGTGCTTCTGGTGTTTTTGCATCTGCGTAAGCACCGGTATGAATTTCAATAGTGGGCGCACCACAGGCAATTGCAGCATCAATTTGTGCAATATCGGCATCAATGAACAGAGATACTTCACAACCAATGGCTGTTAAGGCTTGGGTTGCAGCTTTGACCTCTTCAAAATGTCCCAAAACATCCAGACCACCCTCAGTAGTCACTTCCTGGCGTTTTTCTGGAACAAAACAAATATGATGCGGCTTGATTTCTTTGGCAAATTCAACCATTTCTGGGGTTACCGCCATTTCCAGGTTCATATGTGTTTTCAACAACGGACGCATACGACGCACATCATCATCTTGAATATGGCGACGGTCTTCGCGCAAATGCAAAGTTATCCCTTCTGCGCCGGCTTGTTCACAAATCAATGCAGCATTGACTGGATCTGGATAAGTAGTTCCACGCGCCTGTCGCAATGTCGCCACATGGTCAATATTTACACCAAGCAAAGCAGCCATAACAATTTCCTAACCATGATTAAAAATTAAGATTTAGATTGAGTATTTTGAACCCACAATTGACGGCTTTTCAGCGGCCGGTCTCCCAACAGAGAAGTAATCATCTGCCGGTACAGTTGCGCCAACAATTGTAACTGCTCCGAGTTAAAATCCCTACCCTTTTCATAATCACGCATCGACAGAATATGCTGTCCCAATAAAGTTGAGCGTGACTGTTGGGCTGTCGGAATAAAACCCTCATTGAGCTGAAATATATAGTGCTGGGCTTCTTGAATCTCATGCTGCTGGGCATCAATACTAAAATCGAGTGCATAACCAAGCTCTTCTAACAGGGCATGCTCAAACTGACGCAAAATTTGTCTGAGAAACAGATGAGGGTTTTCGTGCTGTGCCAATTGCTGTAGTTGTTGCAAGGTCAGATGATATTGCACAAAAGTCTGCGGCATTTCGACTTCAACTGGACACAAACGAAGAATAAGTTCATTCAAATAGAAACCAGAAAAGAAGGCATCGCCAAAGAAAAAAACCGGCTGATTGACAATTTCAAGTTTAGTGAAATTTTTAAGATCCGATTTTCCTGAAGCTTGCAAGCAAATCGGTTGATATTGCGGAGGTGGCGTTTGTCTCAATATCCCATCAACACGGCCATGCTCCTGCGTAAACAAATGCACGATATGACTGCGCTCACGGTATTTACGGTGATGGATTAAATAACCATGCAATTCTTCATTTCGCATGAATAATCAAATCTAGTCTTTTTTCTTTTTAGAGTTTGTTTCGTCATCATCGCCATCAGGAATGACGGCACCTACCACGGCTGCAGTGCCTTTAACCACGCCCTTGGTAGTTTTATAAGCGACTTTTACAGGGACAGTGACAAGTTTATGAATACAGCCTTGCAGGAATAAAACACATGCTATAACTGCCAATACTTTGATCATCACTATTCCCTATAAAAGAGTAACTTATCTAAGTGCTTAGATATCGCTATAACCTAAACTTTTCAATGCGCGTTCGTCATCAGACCAACCGCCTTTCACTTTAACCCAAAGTGTCAGCATGATCTTTTGTTCAAACATTTTTTCCATGTCAGCACGCGCATCCATACCGATTTTTTTCAGCTTCGCGCCTTTTTCACCAATTACAATAGCTTTCTGGCCTTGGCGATCAACAAAAATAGTCGCATCAATATAGGTGCATGCTGGTTTTGGACGACCGGTTTTTTCATGAACGGTTGCATCTTCAGTCTTGAATGACTCAATCTGCACGGTTAAATCATACGGCAGTTCCTCACCTAACTGACGCATAATCTTTTCACGAATCACTTCAGAAGCAAGGAAACGCTCTGAACGGTCAGTAATTTGATCTAGCGCATATAAAGGTGGCTGGAACGGCAAGTAACGTTCAATTGTGTCACGTAAATGATCTAAATTCGCACCACGAAGTGCAGAAACCGGAACAATTTCGGCAAAATTCATTAATTTTGCGCGTTCTTGAATCAACGGTAGTGCATGGTTTTTATTTTCAAGTGTATCAATTTTATTGATGACCAGAATTACTGGCATTTCAGCATTCTTCAGTTTTTCCAAAACGAGCTCATCATTTTGAGTCCATTTATCAGCATCCAGAACAAACAATACCAAGTTGACATCACGCAATGCCGAACTTGCTGCACGGTTCATCATTTTATTGATGGCACGGACTTCTTTTTTATGCATCCCTGGCGTATCAACAAATACGGCCTGAGATTTTTCACGCGTATCAATACCGACAATCTTGTGACGAGTCGTTTGTGGCTTACGTGAAGTAATGGAAAGTTTTTGACCTAAAATATGGTTCATTAACGTAGATTTACCCACGTTTGGACGTCCAACAATAGCTACAAATCCGCTTTTAAAATCTGCAGGAATAGTTGTGCCTTGTGAACTGAAAAATTCATTAACCAGGTCATTGCCGTTGCTTTGCGGCTCGTGATCAGCATCGATGTGATCAGAATGTGTAGTCATGCAGATTACTGCTCCAATTGTTTTAAAATATCTGCCGCTACTGCTTGCTCAGCAAAGCGACGACTGGATCCTTCACCGTACAATACAGGCAAACCCTCGATAATACATTCCACTTTGAAATGCTGATTCGGGGCATCGCCTTGAATATCTACAACATCGTAAACAGGGAGAGGCTTTTTACGGGCTTGTAAATATTCTTGTAAGCGTGATTTTGGATCTTTGAGTTGGTCTGTAGGCTCAATATGGTCTAAATATGGTACGTACCATTTAAGTACAATCTCTTGCAAGATTTTTAAATCATTGCAGTCGACATAAATTGCACCAATAATCGCTTCTACAGTATCAGCAAGAATAGATTCTCGATGATGTCCACCCGATTTCAACTCACCTGTGCTTAAGATTAAACACGGACCAAGTTTCAGATCGTTTGCAATTTTGCCTAACGCCTCTTGACGAACCAATGTGGCACGCATACGCGTTAAACGTCCTTCATTTTCATGCGGATAGGCTTGATACAAATAATGGGCAATAATCATCCCTAATAACGAATCGCCTAAAAACTCCAGACGCTCGTAGTTAGATTTATGACTCACCGATCGGTGTGTCAGTGCAAGCCGTAATAATTCTGGCTGTTTAAACTGGTAACCGATACGGCTAACCAAGTGCATATCACTTGGCTTGGACTGACCTTTGATCAAAACTTTTCTCGAACTTTAATACTAAATCTATATTGAGTAAGAATGGCTTTCTTACCTCATACTCTTTTTTCACTTGTAGCCCATCGATATTGACGACTTTTGCAACATCTTTAAACTTGATATCACGTATACCATTCATATCGAAACGCTGCCCCATCTGTTTTTCAAATTCAGAAGGTGCAATGTTTTTTGGACTACTTTTCATTAATTCCGTAATCTGATTATCGATCATTCGATCATCTACGTACGGCCCCCAAACTGCAATAACAATTTTTACTAAAAATGCAAAACCAATAATTGCAATCAAAATTGCAATATAAGACGCACCTTGTTGATTTTTACGCATTTTTTATTTTCCGTTCATGCTTAATCAATTTTACCGTTACGATTAAATGACGGCAATTTAAAACCAGGCTCTTTATGCATCCAGATATAGAATGCACGACCTGTTAAGTTTTCTTCCGGTACAAAACCCCAAAAACGACTGTCAGCACTTTGATCACGATTATCCCCCATCGCGAAGTAATGACCTTGTGGAACTTTGACTTCCCAATATAAACCATTTTCAGCCGAGTATTTGCCATTTTCAACATAATTAATAAATGGTGCTTGGCGTGCAACATTTACACCTTCAAGCTCACGCATTTTAAAGGTATGGTTGCCTAAGGTTTCTTTATAATAAATAGATGTTGGGGTATCTAAGATATCTTTTTCACGGCTAAATTCCACTGGAACTTTAGCGACTTTTTTCCCGTTAATGGATAACTGTCCGTGATCATAAACAATGTGATCGCCTGGCAAGCCCACCACACGCTTAATATAACTAATCGTTGGTTGCGGTGGGTAACGGAATACAATCACATCACCACGTTCTGGCTCACCGACGTCAATCACTTTGGTATTTACGATAGGCAATCGCATTCCATAAGTAAATTTGTTGACCAGAATAAAATCGCCAGTTTCTAAAGTCGGCACCATCGAATCTGAAGGAATATTAAAAGGCTCATATAAAAATGAACGTAAAATCAGGACAACAGCCAAAACCGGCCAGAAATCATAAGCCCATGTAATAATGAAATTTTCATTACCCTTGCCTCGTGTTTGTCTTTGCTTCAAGACAAACTTATCCAACAACCACAACAAAAAGAAAATTAGCGTCGCTGGTACAAGGATTAAATTAAAATCAAAATCCATGGGCTTATATCCTCAATTTTATTATCTTTCTACTTTCAATACAGCCAAGAACGCTTCTTGCGGGATTTCAACACTGCCCACTTGTTTCATGCGTTTCTTACCTTCTTTTTGCTTCGATAACAGTTTCTTCTTACGTGAAACGTCACCGCCATAGCATTTCGCTAATACGTTTTTACGCATCGCTTTTACGGTTGAGCGCGCAATAATTTGTGCGCCAATCGCCGCTTGAATTGCAACATCAAACATCTGACGTGGAATCAGCTCTTTCATTTTTTCGACCAGCGCAATACCACGATGACGTGCATCATTACGATGAACAATCATCGCCAATGCATCAACTTTTTCACCGTTAATCAGTACATCTACTTTTACAAGTGATGAACTTTCAAAACGTACAAAGTTATAATCGAGCGAGGCAAAACCACGTGAACATGATTTTAAACGGTCAAAGAAGTCCATCACCACTTCAGCCAATGGAATTTCAAAAGTCAGCGATACTTGCTTACCCAAGAATTTCATTTCCTTTTGCACACCACGGCGCTCAACACATAAAGTCATGACGTTACCCAAGTATTCTTGAGGAACCAGAATATGACATTCAGCAATCGGCTCACGTAAATCTTCAACCGTTGAACCATCAGGCATTTTCGATGGACTGTCGATGTAAATGGTTTCACCATTTTTCATTAACGATTCATAAATTACCGTTGGTGCAGAGCTGATCAGGTCTAAATCATATTCACGCTCTAAACGCTCTTGCACAATTTCCATGTGCAACATGCCTAAAAAGCCACAACGGAAACCAAAACCTAAGGCATCTGAACTTTCTGGTTCAAAAAACAATGCTGAATCATTAATTTGTAATTTATGCAGCGCTTCACGGAATGGTTCAAAATCGCTGGCATCAATCGGGAATAGGCCCGCATATACCTGCGGTTTAACTTTTTTGAAACCAGGTAAAATAGCAACATCTGGGGTCGTAGACAAAGTAATGGTATCGCCCACTGGCGCACCAAAAATATCTTTAATCCCGGCAATCACAAAGCCCACTTCACCCGCTTCTAACTCGCCTGTTTCAGTGTGTTTTGGATTAAAAATACCGACTGAGGTCACAATATGGGTCTGTCCGGTCGATTTGACCAGCATTTTATCGCCCTTACGGATACGGCCATGTTTGATACGAACCAGCGAGACCACGCCCAAATAATTATCGAACCAAGAATCGACAATCAAGGCTTGCAATGCTGCTTCACGATCGCCGACTGGTGGCGGAATCACATTCACTAAGGTTTCTAAAACGCCCTCAACACCTAGACCTGTTTTTGCAGAACATGTAGGTGCTTCTGTTGCCTCAATTCCGATAATATCTTCAATTTCTTGAATTACACGCTCAGGTTCAGCTTGAGGTAAATCAATCTTGTTTAAAATCGGAAGCACTTCAAGCCCTTGTTCAAGGGCGGTATAACAGTTGGCTACTGATTGAGCCTCTACACCTTGTGCAGCATCAACCACCAGCAAAGCACCTTCACAGGCAGCAAGAGAGCGAGAAACTTCGTATGAAAAATCCACATGTCCTGGGGTATCAATGAAATTCAATTGATATTCTTCACCATTGGGATGGGTATAATAAAGCGTTACCGAAGTCGCTTTAATTGTAATTCCACGTTCGCGCTCAATCTCCATAGAGTCAAGGACTTGCGCTTGCATTTCGCGAGCTTGTAGACCACCACAGGTTTGAATGAACCGATCTGCAAGCGTCGACTTACCATGATCGATATGTGCAATAATCGAAAAATTTCGTATATTATTGATATTAACTGACTTTTTAGCAACTGCCATAAACTACTCTAAATCAAAACACACAATCACATACTTGAATGAACAAAGTATTTATGACGTGCAAAAAAGGATATTCCGAAGATGTTGCACAGTATAAGCAGTAGATAGTTAAAAATACAGAGAGCTTTTAAAAATAGTCAGTTTCTTCTACAAAACTTTGCTATAAATCTGACTTATCCCAGTATTGATCTATGAATGTAATGACAGTAATTAACTCAGGTTTTTTAAGCTTTAGTGGATAGAAATAGATGGATCAATATTCACCCTTTGAATTAATATGAGTGAAATCCAGCGGATTAATATCAGCGGCTATCGGTTGATAGGCTTGAGTAAAAGTCGGTGACATGCGTTTTGGTCGACCTGTTGCGATTTCAATACACGCCCATTTGGTATTTCCCGTGAATAAAACACTTTGGTCTTGAGGACGATAGAAAACGTATTGACGGAAAGAGTAGAGGGCATTGATATCATTCAACCAGGTGCGCAAGATAATTTTTTCGCCTTCAAACGCCGCTTTTCGATATTGCACATGATGTTCAATTGCCACCATTGCATGCTTCAGCTCGAGATATTGCTTGAGTCCCAAACCTAAGGCTTCAATATGAGCAGTCGCCACTTCCTGTATCCACTGCATATACACCACATTATTCACATGCCCCAAACTGTCAATATGATCTGATTGAACGGTCATTTCTAAATCAAAAACTGTGCTCATCTATTCTTTAAATCCTTACTCGTTGCAAAAATTTCGTTCAAGGAAATACAGTCTACGTAATTTCAGGATCGAGTAAAATTGCAAAATATAAAAAACCACTCATTTTTCAGAGTAGTTTCGAGCTTACCTCATTTACGTTACTCAATACGCATACCTAAAATAGCACGTTGATCTTGACGAATAATCGAAACACGTGCAATTGAACCTTTTTTCAATTCAGACACAGATTTAATAAAATCAGTACTGTTGAGAATGTTTTTATTGTTGATTTGAGTAATGATATCTCCGGCAGTCATACGCGATTGTGCAGCAATACCGCCGCGTTTCACTTCCTCTACTAAAATACCACCTTTAATATTCAACTGCGTTTGTTCTACAGCAGTTAAATTACGAATGCTAACACCGATAACTGGACCTTTCTGTTCAGCAGTTTGTTCCACTTTTGCAGGGGTATCATCTGGAGCAGTGGTTAATGTTGCTGAGATATTACGGATTTTATCATCGCGTAAAACTTGCAATTGAATATTTTGATTCGGTGTGGTTCGGTTTAGGTAATTGAGCAAATCCGAAGTTCTTGAAATGGGTGACCCATTATATTTCAAGATCACATCGCCCGACTTGAAGCCTGCTTTGGCTGCCGGAGAATTTGGTGCCACCTGGGTTATCAGTGCACCTTCAGGTTTGGAAAGTTTATAAGATTCTGCAAGGGTACGATCGATATCTTGCAGCATTACGCCTAAGTATGAACGTGTCACCTTACCATTCTTTTTCAACTGCTCTGCCACATCCATTGCCACATCAATCGGAATAGAGAAGGACAAGCCCATATATCCACCTGTCCCACTAAAGATCCGTGAGTTCACCCCAACCACTTCACCATTTTGATTAAATAATGGACCACCCGAATTTCCCGGGTTTAAAGCTACATCGGTTTGAATAAATGGAACTGAGGTTTCTCCCATCATGTTGCGCATTTTCGCACTGACAATGCCGGCAGAAGCTGAATAGTCAAAACCAAATGGTGAACCAATGGCCAGTACTGGCTCTCCCACTCTGAGTCGATCAACATTACCCGTACGTAATTCAGGGAAATTCGAGCCATTAACTTTGAGAAGCGCAACATCTGTACGCTCGTCACTTCCGACAACAGTCGCATCAATCTCACGGCGATCATTTAACATAATGGTCACTTTAGAAGCATCTTCTACCACATGGTGATTCGTCAATAAATAACCATCTTTGCTAATAAAGAACGCACTGCCAAAAGCCGTTTTATCTTGGGGTGCCTGTTGTTGAGGAATGATCACCCGATTACCGAAGAAACGTTTTAATATTTCAGGAACTTGCTGCTGCAGCAATTCTTGCTCTGTCATTTTTTTAACGACATTTACACTGACAACTGCAGGACTGACTTGCTCAACTAAATTAGAAAAGTCTACTGACGATGCTGCTTGGGTTTGCACTGCCGCCATGGTAAACACCGCAGCATAAATTCCTTTTTGTACATAGCGATTTTTCATATAAAGCATTCGCTCCATTTCGTTGTAAATATGGGTAGACCGTTTTTAGCATAAACTTTGTCTACCTGGTGTAATAAGATGTTTAATTATATTTGTATAAACAACAGCTTAATTATTTCTTAAAAGTTTGTTGGTTTATTAATTTTTCTCATCATACATTAGCATATTAGCTCTTGTTTTTTGATCAAAAAAGCGTTGTTATTACCAAACTTTTTTTCGAATTAGCTGATGGACATGTCTAATTTAACTACTACGCATCATTTTGATGTGATCATTGTGGGAAGTGGTGGTGCTGGTTTAAGTCTGGCTTTATCGCTCCCTGATCATTTCAATATTGCAGTTTTGGCAAAATCAACTCTAACAGATGCAAGTACTTTTTATGCCCAAGGTGGTGTCGCGGCTGTTCTAGATAAAACTGATTCAATTGAACAGCACATTGATGACACCATGATTGCAGGTGCGCAGTTATGTGAGATTGAAGCGGTTAAACAAACGGTGGAAGGCGGCAAGCCCTCGGTTGATTTCCTTTTAAAACATGGTGTTCAATTCACCTTAGACGAACAAGAACAACTGCATTTAACTCGTGAAGGTGGCCATTCACAGCGCCGTATTATCCATGCAGCAGATGCAACCGGTCGTGCCATTTCAACCACCCTCGTTGAACGAGCTCAAGAAAAAAAGAACATTAGCATTTTTGAAAATTACATTGCCATTGATTTGATTACTTCACAGAAATTAGGGATGAAAGATCAAGGCAACCGCGCTCTGGGCTTATACGCTTTAGACGAAAAAACTGAAAAAGTGCATACCTTCTTAGCACCCTCTACCGCTTTGGCGTGTGGTGGAGCCATGAAAGCCTATCTATATACTTCTAATCCGGATATTGCCACCGGTGATGGGATTGCCATGGCTTATCGTGCTGGCTGTCGTGTGGCCAATATGGAATTCAACCAGTTCCACCCCACTTGTCTTTATCATCCTCAAGCACGTTCATTTTTGATTACTGAAGCCATGCGTGGTGAAGGGGCTTATTTACGCTTACCGGATGGTGAACGTTTCATGCTGCGTTTTGACGAACGCGCTGAACTGGCACCGCGTGACATTGTGGCACGTGCCATTGACTATGAAATCAAGCGTTTGGGAATTCGTCATGTCTGGCTCGATATCACGCATAAACCGGCCGAGTTTGTGAAGGAACATTTCCCTACCTTATATGCCCGTCTATTGGAACTGGGCATCGACATCACCACAGAAATGATTCCGGTCGTTCCTGCTGCACACTATACTTGTGGCGGTGTGGTGGTCGATGAACACAGCCAGACGGATATTGAAGGACTATATGCGATTGGGGAAACTTCATATACTGGCTTACATGGTGCTAACCGAATGGCCAGCAACTCACTTTTAGAATGTTTTGTGTATGGCATGAGTGCTGCAAAACATATTGAAAGTCAGTTTGATACCCAATATAAATCTCCCGATGTACCTGCTTGGGATGATTCTCAGGCGATGCATCCAGATGAAGATGTAGTCATTCTACAAAACTGGGATGAACTGCGGCAGACCATGTGGAACTATGTCGGCATTGTTCGTACCACGAAACGTTTGGAACGTGCGCTACACCGTATTGAAATGCTGAAACGGGAAATCACCGAGTATTATCACGATTACCAAGTCAGTAAAAACCTGATTGAACTGCGTAATCTGGTTTTGGTGTCCGAGATGATTGTGCGCTGTGCCATGGAGCGTAAAGAATCACGCGGTCTGCACTTTACTTTGGATTACCCTGAATTGTCAGATGAGTTGCGTAAAACCATTCTAATCCCACCTAGCTTTCAAGTGGAAACACCATTGGTGAATGCTGAAGCCTAATTTTTAAAAATTATAAAATCAGTAAAAAGCCGAACATGTTTGTTTGGCTTTTTAATGCTGCATAACCTTTATTTATCGCTGAGGCGGTATGGAATAAGTGCTTACAGCATGGGCAATCGGTTCTTCCGAATCAATCGAATACAACCATACATCTCCGACTATCAGTGCCTTGCCGACTTTCATTAGTTTGCAAACTGCACGAATATCCTGTTCTGCTGTAGGTTTTCTTAAAAAATTGATGGATAAACTGGTGGTGACTGCCAACGCGACAATGCCGATCTCGCCCAGTATTGCAGTATATAGCGCATAATCGGCAGCAGTCATCATGGTCGGCCCCGATACTGTTCCACCCGGTCTTAAATCAGCAGCACCCACATGATAAATAATGGATGCGCCTTTTTCAGTCACTGATTCTATTTCACATTTTTCCAGACTTTGTGGAAACTCAGTCTGTAAAAAAGCAATAATTTCGGCCTTGGTACTTTTCATTTATATTTCATCTTCATCCCTGATGATACTGAATATAAAAGAATAAACCATCTTAAGCACTGATCTTTTTGATCTTTGTTTCAATCTACAAAGTTATTTCAGATAGATCATTGCCTGCTCAAACACCTGATCTGGTGTTTGAGTGGCATCTAAGCGCTTAATCCGTTCACCTTGTTTTTCCCAAAGTTCCTGATAACCCGAGCGTACTTTCTCAAAAAAAGTGGCTTTTTCTTGTTCAAAACGATCCAGTGCTCCACGCTCACGCGCACGCGACATGCCCAGTTCAGTCGGTGCATCGAGCCAAAACGTGATATTCGGCATATGTGAGACAAAATTTGCATTCAATAACTGCAATTTTTCTTTGCTTAAGCCACGCCCCGCACATTGATAGGCAAAACTGGCATCGGTAAAACGGTCACACAGCACCGTTTTACCTGCGGACAAGGCAGGCACAATCACTTGCTGCAAATGTTGTGCGCGGGCAGCATACATGAGTAGCAATTCAGTATCATTGGCCATGCTTTCTTCATGATTAACTGACAACAGTAGCGAACGGATCTGTTCTGCCATCGGTGTGCCACCCGGCTCACGAGTAAGCACCACTTGCTGACCTTGCTGTTCTAAATAGTCATAAATTTTACGAATGAGTGTGGTTTTCCCGACACCTTCAGTGCCTTCAAAACTAATAAACATCCATCACTCCTTCTTCGATTTTAAAACTGACAAGTAATCCTGCACTGCACGATTATGCTCATCTAAACTTGCCGTAAATTTATGCCCCCCATTACCTGTTGCCACAAAATAGATATTATTTGAGGCATCGGGATGCATTGTAGCTTCAATGGCTTTTTGACTGGGTAACGCAATTGGAGTTGGTGGTAAACCATTATTGGTATAAGTGTTATAAGAAGTCGGTGTACGCAAGTCTGTGCGGGTGATATTGCCTTTATAATTATCTCCCATCCCATAAATAACAGTAGGATCTGTTTGCAGACGCATGCCCATTTTTAAGCGGCGGACAAACACACCGGAAACCTGTTCAAGCTCACGATCCAGACTGGTTTCTTTTTCAATAATTGAAGCCATAATCAAAGCTTCATATTTATCTTTATAAGGTAAATCGGTTGCACGATTGGCCCAGGCAGTATCTAAAGATTTCATTTGACGGTTATACAAATCTGTCAGAATTTTTCTATCTGTTTCACCTTTGGCAAAGAAATAGGTATCCGGCGCAAAAAGGCCTTCAGGATGATTAAATGGAATATTCAATGCTTGCAGCATTTGCTCCTGTGGCAGATTCAGCACTTCTTTAGTCACTAGATCATCTTTTTTCAATCTTTCAATTAGCTGTTTGAACGTTGTGCCTTCAATCACCAGAATACGATTCATTTGTGCATTTTCAGCGTTTGATACCATATCCATCACTTGACGAATCGTCATGCCCTGACGCACTTCATATACACCGGCTTTCATGCTGTCATGAATCACGATTTTTTGATAAAGCTTCAATACAATTGGGAAACTGACTTTATTTTCCTGAGCTAAACGATCAATAAAGCCTGAATAGGTATCTCCATTTCCAATCGCCAGCATCTGCTTTTGACCTTGAACTGGGTAAGCCTTAAATAAGCTTGACCATAAGATGACTGAAGCCATCACCACAAAACCCAGGAATAAAATAATCAAACCTTTCAATGGAAACACTTTTGTGGCTTTCTTTTTTGAATTTTTCTGTGTGCTGGACATATTAACGAATCTGAGTCAATTGAAGGTTATTAAACAGTTCAATACAGGCTTGAACATTCATAGTTTGCTGATTAAGTTCAGTCACAACTTTCATTGGACTTAAGGCATTACAGAAAAACAGACTTTCAAATTTTGAAATTTCTTCCATATCAATAAAGCGCTGTTCGCAATGAATACCTTGTTGTTGCATACGAAATAATATCTCCGCGCGCATCACACCATGCACGCCATTATAACGAAGTTCTGGGGTAATCCATGTATTGTTTAAACGAATGAAACAATTACTGCTTACTCCTTCAACAACAGTGCCTTGCACATCGGTCACCAGTGCTTCCGCCCAGCCTTTTTGATCGGCCTCATTTTTTAATAATACCTGTTCCAAACGATTCAGGCTTTTTAAACCGACCAGGCTGGGCATGGTCAGTCCCAGTGCCTGCTGTAGTACCCCCGATTTTATTTTTTCAACTTGAAAATCATCAACAACCTTAGGATAAAAAAACACCCATACATCTGCCGGATGATCAGGCAAGCTGTATCCGCGCTGTCCTTCACCGCGGCTAATGATGATTTTAAGCGTGCCATTCACTTCCAGAAATTGTTGTTGCAATAAAGCCAAACTTTTTTGAATCAAGCTTAAATCTGCTTTTAACAGCAATTGTTCACAACTTAAATGCAGTCGCGCCATATGCAGGTTTTCAAGCTCAATTTTGCCATGCCGAACACGAGCAGTCGTAAAACAACCATCACCATAATGGAAGGCCCGATCCAATAATGAAATTTCGTTTACTTCCTCTGCATTCTTAAAACATGGCATAACAAAGCATCCTGTAAATGATAACTTAGTTTAAAACAGCCGCCTTAGATTAATAGCTTTTTTATTCATATCAAATTCGTTTCTTATTATTTTTTTAATAAAAAAGATGACGCTATGCTTTGTCTTGTTACAAAACATGAATAATTTAAATGTAAAGGATAGTAAAAATGCGCTCATTAAAAATCGGGGTTTTAGCAGCACTTATTTCGGCAACATCTTTTAGTGCGCTTGCAAAAGACTTTTTAAACGTTTCTTACGATCCAACCCGTGAACTGTATGAAAACTATAATAAAGAGTTTGGTGCATATTGGAAGAAAACCACAGGCCAAGAGATTAACTTCAAGCAATCACACGGCGGTTCCGGCAAACAGGCACGTTCAGTCATTGATGGTCTTGATGCAGACGTTGTGACTTTAGCACTGGCTGCAGATATTGATGCCATTGCAGAAAATACGAATCTTCTGCCAAAAGACTGGCAAAAAAAGTTTCCCAATAACTCCACCCCTTATACATCAACCATTGTATTTCTTGTACATAAAGGCAATCCGAAAGGTATTAAAGACTGGGGCGATCTGGTTAAACCCGGTGTAGGCATTATTACTCCTAACCCTAAAACGTCTGGCGGTGCACGCTGGAACTATTTAGCGGCTTGGGCTTGGGCGAAACATCAGCCAGGCGGTAACGATGCCAAAGCACAAGAATTCGTACGTCAAATCTATAAAAACACCAAAGTTCTCGACTCTGGTGCACGTGGAGCAACCACTACATTTGCTGAACGCGGTATTGGTGATGTCTTGTTGGCTTGGGAAAACGAAGCTCACTTGGCGATACGTGAACAGCCGGGCAAGTTTGAAATTGTGACGCCATCATTGTCTATTTTGGCTGAACCACCGGTGGCGATTGTAGAAAAAAATGCCGAGAAAGACGGCAACCTGAATTTAGCCAAAGCTTATCTCAACTATCTGTATTCACCTGCTGGTCAAACCATTGCTGCCAATAACTTTTATCGTCCACGCAATGCGGTGGTATTGGCAAAATACAAATCCGTATTCAAACCTTTGAAGCTTGTAACTATTGATAAAGAATTCGGTGGCTGGACCAAAGTCCAAAAACAACATTTTGATAATGGCGGTGTTTTTGACCAAATCGTGAAAGCCAATAGCACCAAATAATCTGGGAAGATCAAGAACAGTACTGGCTTTATTCATAAGGCCAGTGCTTTAGATACCAAACAGGCTTCATTTATCTCTTTTTTTCATATTAAATTCATTTTTTATTATTTTTTATGCATAAAGTATGGCGCTATTCTGCACTTATATTACAAAATAGTTAAGAATATTGAGGTTGGCATGAGCATTTCAGCAACATTAAGGTTAGGGGTTTTAGCCGCAGTTATCTCTGCAACATCTTTTAGCGCCTTGGCAAAAGACTTTTTAAATGTCTCCTATGACCCCACGCGTGAACTTTATGAAGATATCAATAAACAGTTCGGCAAATACTGGGAAAGCCGTACAGGTCAAAAAATCAATTTCAAACAATCTCACGGTGGTTCTGGCAAACAGGCACGTGCAGTCATTGATGGTTTAGATGCTGATGTCGTGACGCTGGCTCTTGCTGCGGATATTGACGTGATTGAACAAAAAACCAAACTTCTTCCAGCTGACTGGCAAAAGAAACTTCCTCAAAACTCAACACCTTATACCTCTACCATCGTTTTCTTGGTACGTAAAGGCAATCCTAAAGGTCTAAAAGACTGGGGCGACTTGGTTAAACCGGGTGTAGGCATCATCACGCCAAATCCTAAAACGTCTGGCGGCGCACGCTGGAACTATTTAGCAGCTTGGGCTTGGGCAAAACACCAAGCCGGTGGTAACGACAAAATGGCTCAAGAATTTGTGCGTAAAATTTATAAAAACACCAAAGTTCTCGATTCTGGTGCACGCGGTGCAACAACCACATTTGCTGAACGCGGCATTGGTGACGTATTACTGGCTTGGGAAAACGAAGCCCACTTAGCGCTTCGTGAACAACCGGGTAAATTCGAAATTGTAACGCCTAGCCTGTCCATTCTGGCTGAGCCACCAGTTGCGATTGTAGAAAAAAATGCCGAGAAAAAAGGTAACAAATACGTGGCGCAAGGTTACTTGAACTTCTTGTATTCACCATTGGGTCAAGAGATTTCAGCACGTAACTTTTACCGTCCACGTAATGCAAAAGTGTTAGCAAAATACAGCAATGTATTCAAGCCACTTAAACTTGTCACCATTGACCAGGAATTTGGTGGTTGGGATAAAGTTCAAAAAGCTCACTTTGAAAATGGTGGCATCTTTGACCAAATTGTAAAGGCAAATAGCGCGAAATAATCGTGCTGCAAAGATAGAGGAGCATCGACATGATTCATACCGTAATTGTTCCAGGCGTAGGTGGCAGTGAACATACTCACTGGCAATCCTGGTTACAACGACAACTCATGTCATGCTCTCGTGTGCAACAAAAGGATTGGAATAACCCGGTACTTGAAACCTGGATCAGCGAATTTGTAAATACCGTGGCACCCATTCAGGGAAAGATCCAGATTATTGCGCATAGCTTTGGTTGCCTCACCACTGTTGCAGCACTGGCTCAGCATCCGGAATTAAATCAAAAAATTAAAAATTTGATTTTGGTGGCTCCAGCGAATCCTGCACGTTTTGGTGAAGCTGGCTTCGCACGTGATAGCCAGCAAGATTATCAAGGTTATTTTCATCAGTTAAGAATCGCAGTTCCGACGACTTTACTGATTAGTGAAAACGACCCTTGGTTAAATTTTGAAGATGCCCAATGCTTAGCTAAGGCATGGAAGCTCAACCCGATTAATCTGGGTCAAGTTGGACATATTAATGTTGCTTCCGGTTTTGGTCCATTTCCTGAAATTTATGATTATTTGATTTCAGAAAATGTACTGCAACATATCAATTTTTCTGATGAGTGCAAGTATTATTTTAAATTTGCAATTTGAAGTCTGCAAATTATGCTTGTGCCGAATTAAACTTTTATTTTTGCTGACTTAATTGGTCAGCATTTTCTCTTTTGAGGAGTAATCATGTCGCAGCGATCCCGAGTGCTGCCAGGATTTGGTCTTTCTCTAGGCTTTACCCTAGCGTATTTGTCATTAATTGTTCTTATTCCACTCTCTGCAGTGTTTATTAAATCACTGGGAATTGGTTGGGACGGTTTATGGGAAATTTTAAGTTCAGAACGTATCCTAAAATCTTTGCAGTTAAGTTTTAGTGCCGCACTTATTGCTGCCTTAGTCAATGTAGTATTTGGTTTGTTACTGGCATGGTGTCTGGTTCGTTACAGCTTTCCTGGTAAACGGATTATTGATGCTTTAGTCGACTTACCTTTTGCCTTGCCAACCGCAGTTGCCGGTATCGCCCTGACATCTTTATATGCGCCTACAGGCTGGATTGGTCAGTACCTGGAGCCGATTGGTATTAAAGTGGCTTATACTCCGATAGGAATCACGCTTGCGCTGATTTTTATTGGCTTACCTTTCGTGGTTCGTACGGTACAACCTGTTTTAAGTGATATGGAAACCGAACTGGAAGAAGCTGCTTCAGCACTCGGCGCCAACCGTTTTCAGATTATAACCAAAATCATTTTGCCGATTCTGTTTCCTGCATTACTGACTGGTTTTGCATTGGCATTTGCACGTGGTGTCGGTGAATACGGTTCAGTGATCTTTATTGCCGGTAACCAACCCTATGAAACTGAAATCGCGCCTTTGATGATTATTTCGCGTTTAGAAGAATATGATTACGCAGGTGCAACCACGATTGCGGTGGTGATGTTGTTAATTTCTTTTGCGATTTTATTCCTGATTAACTTGCTACAAGCGTGGGCAAGCCGCCGTACAGGGAGAACTGCACCATGAGTTTAACTACCAATAGCAATGCTTTAGCAGAAAAACTGCAATCTCGTGATGCAACCCGCGAACCGGCCTGGGTGCGTAATCTTCTGATTACCATTGCGCTGATCTTTTTCTTGAGCTGCCTGATTCTTCCGTTAATTTTGGTCTTTGTTGAAGCCTTTAAGCAAGGGGTTGCAGTTTATTTTCAAGCCTTGATCAATCCAGACACTTTATCTGCAGTAAAGTTGACTTTACTGACTGCTGCCATTGCCGTGCCATTAAACGTGGTGTTTGGTGTTGCTGCTGCCTGGTCTGTTGCAAAATTCAACTTCCGCGGTAAATCCATTTTAACCACCATTATTGACATACCCTTCTCTGTATCGCCTGTTATTGCAGGTATGATGTTGGTGCTAATTTTTGGTACTCAAGGCTGGATGGGCAGTTGGCTGATGGATCATGACATTAAAGTGCTCTATGCCGTGCCTGCCATTGTACTTGCAACCATCTTTATTACTGTTCCTTTTGTGGCTCGTGAATTGATTCCTTTAATGGAAGCGCAAGGCACCGAAGAAGAAGAAGCCGCGATTGTACTCGGTGCTTCTGGCTGGCAAACCTTCTGTAAAGTGACTTTGCCGAATATTAAATGGGGTTTGATTTACGGGGTGATTCTGTGTAATGCCCGTGCGATGGGCGAATTCGGTGCGGTATCGGTGGTGTCTGGTCACATTCGTGGTGAAACCAATACCTTACCGCTACACGTCGAAATTCTTTACAACGAATATACCTTTAGTGCTGCGTTTGCGGTGTCCTCGCTGTTGGCTTTACTTGCCATTGTGACCTTGATTTTAAAAACATGGGTTGAAATACGCCAAGAAAAGCAAAACAAACGCAATGAAGAGTCACAAGTTTCTTAAGGAATGACATCATGAGTATTCAAGTTAAAAATATTGAAAAACACTTCGGTGCATTCCATGCACTTAAAAATATATCACTGGATTTTCCAGATGGTCAGCTGGTGGCATTACTCGGTCCATCAGGCTGCGGCAAAACCACCCTGCTGCGCATTATCGCAGGCTTGGAGTCAGCGGATGGCGGTCAGGTGATTCTTGAAGGTGAAGACGCAACTGATGTACACGTTCGCGAACGTCAAGTGGGCTTCGTTTTTCAGCACTATGCATTGTTCCGTCACATGACTGTATTTGACAATATTGCTTTCGGTTTACGTGTTCGTCCGCGCTCGACGCGTCCTTCTGAAGCTGAAATCAAAAAACGTGTCACCCGTTTACTTGATTTGGTTCAACTCGGTTTCTTGGCGGATCGTTTCCCGGCTCAGTTATCAGGCGGTCAACGTCAACGTATTGCATTGGCCCGAGCACTCGCTGTTGAGCCTCGCGTACTGTTACTGGATGAGCCGTTTGGTGCCTTAGATGCCAAAGTGCGTAAAGAACTGCGTCGCTGGTTACGTACCTTGCATGATGAATTGCATATCACCTCTATTTTTGTCACCCACGATCAGGAAGAAGCCTTAGAAGTGGCGGATCAAATTATCGTGATGAATAAAGGAAATGTAGAGCAAATTGGTTCACCACGTGAAGTTTATGAAAAACCGGCAACGCCGTTTGTTTTCGACTTTCTGGGTCAGGCCAATCGTTTCGAAGGTCAAAATCAGCAAGGCATCATTCATCTGGGTGAAGACCGCATTCAGTTACCACAGGTGAAAGATGCACCCCAAGGTGAAATCATTGCATTTGCGCGTCCAAACGAACTCAGCATTCATGCCGCTCCGCAAGAAAATGCTATTCAAGCTACGTTCTTACGTGAAATCTGGATTGCCGGTAAAGTGCTTGCCGAACTTCAGGATCGCCAAGGTAATTTGATTGAAATTTCGCTTAGCTCTGAAGAAGCCAAATTACATCAATTCAAACCCAATCAAACAGTGTGGTTAAGCCCATCTGCATTGCATTTATTTGCCAATGATGTCGCTTAAGAACAAATAGATGGGGCAAAACAAGCCCCATCCCCTTTTAAGGTATGCAGGATCATGAATTTCCAACAATTAAGAATTATTCGAGAAACCGTTAGACAAAATTTTAATTTAACTGAAGCTTCAGCAGCACTTTACACATCACAATCAGGGGTGAGTAAACACATTAAAGATTTGGAAGATGAACTGGGTGTGCAATTGTTTATCCGCAAAGGGAAACGTTTGCTGGGTTTAACTGAGCCGGGTCAGTCTTTACTGGGCATTGTTGAACGCATGCTGGTCGATGCAGACAACATCAAACGTCTTGCAGATGACTTTAACCGCGTCGATGAAGGCACGCTTACGATTGCAACTACACATACGCAAGCACGTTATGTGTTACCACCGATTGTAAATCAATTTAAAAAAGAATTTCCAAAAGTACATCTGATTTTGCAACAGGCAAGTCCGGTTGAAATTACTGAAATGCTACTTCAAGGTGAAGCCGATATCGGTATTGCAACCGAGTCTTTAACCACTGAAGACAACCTTGCGAGTGTGCCTTTTTATACTTGGCAACACAGTATTATTACGCCACAAAATCATCCTCTGGCCAATAAAACAGATATTAGTTTAGAAGACTTGGCGCAATACCCGCTGATTACCTACCATGGCGGTTTCACCGGCCGTTCAAAAATTGACAAGGCCTTTGAAGAGGCAGGAATTGATGTCGATATTGTAATGTCAGCACTTGATGCCGACGTTATCAAAACCTATGTCGAACTGGATATGGGCGTCGGCATTGTCAACAATGTCGCTTATGATTCAGAACGTGACTACCGTTTAAAACAAATTCCAACCGATATTTTTGGCTTAAATACCACCTGGATTGCAGTACGTAAAGGTCATTTACTGCGCGGCTATGGTTATGAGTTTATTTCACTCTGCTCACCTGAAGCGGATATCAAAGCATTAAAACGAGTTGCTTATCCCGAGGATTGAAATCACATTTTTTAGATTAGGGATATTACAATATCCCTTTTTTAATTCTATCAAAGTATTTCTATTATTCTATTTATCTAATTTGAGACATCAAATCAAAGCCTTACTCGATTTTTTAGCCCTTATTACGCTTTATTTTTAACTGTCCTTATTAATGCCCATATTTCAAAAAATACCTATCGGAAATGGTTTAGGCAGTTTATTTAGATCTTCATCTTGGGTAAATAATTGATGCATTGGGTTAGCGCATTAAAGTGGGTTAGTGTTTTTAATTAAAAGGATTTACTCTTCAACAGATAATCTCCGATAACTTAAACTTAAAAACTTAATTTTCGAAAACAAAAAACGAGCCGAAGCTCGTTTTTTTAAAGAATGATAACTTTAACTTACCAGTGGTAGCTTACGCCCACTTTGCCGACTGGTAACCATTGGTATTCATCATCATTTTCAATATTACGCTCATGTTCAGCTAATAAAGCTTGGTCTGCAACTGTACCACCGACACCCGTTAAGGTCGCTTTTGGATTGCCAGTATAGTAAGCACCGACTTCACCGAACACACCCCAATTTTTATTGATTTTTGGGGCGAAACCTAAACCTAGGTATGGAGAAATGTCATTTTCATATGACACATTACCATTTACCGAACTAAAACTAGTCGGATTGCCATCAATTTCAATTGTACCGCTGCCCGTTTGGGATTTTAAGCCATACTCACTGTCTAAATAACCTACACCTGCAGCCATATAAACCCCTTGTGCCCAACGGTTTTCACTGGCACCCCAAGGACGAATTTCTGCATTTAAATATGCAAGTTTGTTATCCATATCAACGTCATATTTTACGCCGTCTACAGATAAATCATCAGACCAAGAAATGTCACCACCGTTATAACCAAGCGCTAAACCTACGTATGGGTTTGCAGTCCAAAGTAACGCACCACCATAACCTGTTGTACCTACTTCAGCACGAACACCTGTTGGAATAAGTTGATTGCGATCAAATGCATAACCATCTTGTACTACTGCATCGTCAGCCATCGCTGTACCGGCAAGAGCTGTTAGTACAGTTGCTGCTAAAATCGTACTTAAAGTTTTCATCGTGTTTCTCCTCAAAATGGCTTATTTCATCATTAATGTTTTTTTCGTATTTAAACTATAAAAGATAAAGAGTTTATGTTTTATTCAAAATTTGCTTACTTTTGTTAAATTTTGATACAAATACTATTTATCATTGATTAGTAATAATTTTTTCTATAGATAATTTTATATTATTGGATGAAATCTTTATATCAAGCTTAATAAGATATTGCATTAATCACTGTATTGTTTGCGTTGTGTTAACGCATTAATACTTTACAAACCTCTCAAATAAATCTCTCGCATTTTGGTGAGTAAAGCCTTCCAGATAGGTTTAATAATTAATTCCGATCTAAAGCCACTTTTTCATCTATTTTTGTCTCAATATAGTGTAAAATCTTGGGAAATTTTTTTGGAAATGGAAGATCATGTCTCAGCTTTCAACAATCATTGAACAAGCTTTTGAAGATCGTGCTAATTTCACAGCGGCTGATTGCCCTGCTGAAGTTCGTAGCGCTGTAGAAGAAGTTATTGCTGGCCTAGATAACGGCTCACTTCGTGTAGCTGAAAAAATTGATGGTGAATGGATTGTTCACCAATGGCTTAAAAAAGCAGTTTTGTTATCTTTTAAACTAAATGACAACAAAACCATTGAGTCTGGTGATCTTCGTTTTTACGACAAGGTAGACACCAAGTTTGGCGATTGGACTGAAGAACAGTTTAAAGCTGCTGGCGTGCGTGTTGTGCCACCTGCTGTGGCTCGTAAAGGTTCATTCCAGGCTAAGAATGTTGTATTAATGCCATCTTATGTAAATATTGGTGCTTACGTTGATGAAGGCACTATGGTTGATACATGGGCAACTGTAGGTTCATGTGCACAAATTGGTAAAAATGTACATTTATCGGGCGGTGTGGGTATTGGCGGCGTACTTGAACCACTTCAGGCAAATCCAACCATTATTGAAGACAACTGCTTTATCGGTGCACGTTCTGAAATCGTTGAAGGTGTAATTGTTGAAGAAGGTTCTGTGATTTCAATGGGCGTATTCATTGGTCAATCGACTAAAATCTTTGACCGCGCAACTGGCGAAATCCATTACGGTCGCGTTCCTGCAGGTTCTGTAGTTGTTTCTGGTAGTCTTCCTTCTAAAGATGGTACTTGCAACTTATATGCTGCAATCATCGTGAAAAAAGTTGATGCGAAAACGCGTGCTAAAACCAGCTTGAACGATTTATTACGCGAAGACTAAGTCTTTAATTTACACGGAAAATTTGTGTTCCTCGGAGCTTTAGTCGCTCCTCGTCTCTACGGTCAGACATGGTCGTAGAGATTTTTGTTTTTGTACTTTCATGTTTTTTGGTGTGGTAATTTTTTGTTATGAATACTCTTCGCTCTTCTGCTATTCCTGTTTCTGATCCGTCTGCGGGTTTACGCATCACGGAGATTTTCTATTCATTACAAGGTGAAGCCAACGCTGCCGGTTTGCCAACGGTGTTTATTCGTTTAACGGGTTGCCCTTTACGCTGCACTTATTGTGATACTACTTATTCTTTTGAAGGTGGTGAACGCCAATCACTAGACGACATCATTAAAACAACACTCGATTTTAAAACCCCCTATATTTGCGTGACGGGTGGTGAACCGCTGGCTCAGCCAAATGCCCTACCTCTAATGCAACGTTTAGCCGATTTGGGCTGTGAAGTCTCACTTGAGACCAGTGGTGCTTTAGATGTATCTAAAGTTGATCCGCGTATTTCTAAAGTGCTCGATTTAAAAACCCCAACTTCTGGTGAAGTCGCACGAAATTTGCTTAGTAATCTTGATCATTTGACTCAGCACGACCAAATCAAGTTTGTAATTTGTAATCGTGAAGACTATCAATGGTCAAAACAACAAGTTGAACAATACAAACTTGCCGACAAGGTTAGCACCGTATGGTTCTCTCCTGCATTTGCAGTTGAAAAAGGTGTGGTTCGATTGCCTCAACTTGCGCGTGATTTAGCACAATGGATTTTAGAAGACCATCTCCCGGTTCGTTTCCAGCTACAATTGCATAAATTGCTCTGGAATGATGAAACTGGTCGTTAATTTATTTCTGTTTTTGAATACCTATATTTGTTTGGAGATTTGAATATGCGCTCTCGTGCCATAGTTTTGTTATCTGGCGGCTTAGACTCAACAACTTGTTTGGCTTGGGCGCAAACACGTTATGAATGTATTGCCATAAGTTTTATGTATGGCCAACGTTCTACCACTGAACTTGATGCCGCTAGAGCATTAACACAGTGTGCTGGAGTAGAACATCGCGTCATTAATATTGATTTAGGCAACCTCGGTGGCTCTGCATTAACAGACCATAGCATTGATGTTCCAGATCATGAACAAGAAGGTATTCCTGTAACTTATGTTCCAGCACGTAACACGATATTTCTGTCTTATGCGCTTGCTGCCGCAGAAGTGTTCGGTGCAGAAGCGATTGTAATTGGTATCAATGCCGTTGATTATTCAGGATATCCTGACTGTCGTCCTGAATTCATTGATGCTTTTGAACGCATGGCCCGCCTTGCAACCAAGGTGGGTGTGGAAGGTAAACCTCTAAAATTTGAAACACCTCTGTTACATTTATCCAAAGCAAATATTATTCGCTTAGGTATAGAACATGGCGTAGACTACAGTCAAACGGTGTCTTGCTACCAAGCAGACGACCAAGGACGTGCTTGTGGCAAATGCGATAGTTGCCGTTTACGCAAACAAGGTTTTGCTGATGCAGGTATCGCAGATCCAACACGTTATATACCGTCATAACAGGGTAACAATACATGAAAAATTTGAAGTCAAACATTATTCTTTCTACATTAGTTTCTGTTGCAGCCTTCATGGCAACTGCTTCAAATGCTGCAGAAACCAACAAGCTCCAAGAAGCTTATAAAAGCACTAACGTAAAATCTGCTTTAATTAATGTTTGTAAAGATGAAACAGGTAAAAGCAAAAAATTATCAGCTGCAGAAGTAAGCAAATATTGTACTTGTGCGGTTGAGGCGGACGGTAAATTAACCAATGCTCAAAAATGGGAAATTCAAAGTACCGTTAACCAGAAGAAAAGCCCGGCTACTTTAGCTTTTGTTCAAAAACAAAATAAAGATCTTCAAGCTTGTTTTGGTCCACAACTTACAGGCAAGCTTAAAAGCTTAACTGAAGAAGCAATGAAATCTGCTCAACAACCTAAAAAATAAGTTGATTTGGATTCAATAAAAAGCCTGCAATTGCAGGCTTTTTACTACTGAAAATTTACCTGGCGAACTTCAGCATAACTATCAACAAATTCGCTATTATGTCCGCATAAATTCAAGATCAATATGACAAATTCAACTTTGTAAGGATCAAGACATGTCTGATATCAGTCTCCTCAATCAAACCTTCCCTACCACCACGGATGAAATTAATCTGACCGAAATTCCGGCTGAATGGCTAATTGTGTATTTTTATCCGAAGGATTCAACTCCGGGCTGTACCACACAAGCGATAGGTTTTTCGTGTCTAAAAGATCAATTTGATGCTTTAGATACCACTATTTTGGGCATTTCACGCGACTCTGTTAAAGCGCATCAGAACTTTACCGAAAAGCAGAATCTGACCATTAATCTGATCAGTGACAAGGAAGAAATACTGTGCAAGCATTTTGACGTGATTAAAGAAAAAAACATGTATGGCAAACAGGTCATGGGTATTGAACGCTCGACCTTTATTTTCCATAATGGCAAATTAGTCAAAGAATACCGTAAAGTCAAAGCTGCAGGTCATGCAGAACAAGTATTGGAAGACTTAAAAGCCCTCCAGGCAGCTTAATAATATTACCACTGAATTTATATAAGCCCAAAGCTTTGGGCTTATATCCTACTTGTTTCTTTGCGGTCTTTTATAACCCAAAATCTTAATTTACCTTTTGCTTGGATTTTTAAACCCACATAATAACCAACGTACAGCACAGTAGATAAATTAAAAAAACCTATAAAAAAATCTTTTTGAAACACCCGCAAATGTAATTTTAGTTCACTTCACATTGTCCCGAAAGCTGAAGATTCACTTTCTCCCCCACGCCTCCAATACCTTTTCTCATACCGAAATCGCTACGATTAATCACTGCAGAAGCTTGGACATCGAGTAAGTTGACATTGGAGAGGTTGGGTTTAAATGTGGTTACAAAAATCACAGGCTTGGTCACACCACGCAAGGTCAAATTTCCTAGAACATTATATTTACCATTTCCCAAGTCTTTAAATTGGGTGCTTTTAAATCTTACAGTTTTATATTTTGCTGCATAAAAAAGGTCTTCGCCCAAGATCATCTGTTTCAGCAAGGGTTTATTAAAGCTCAAACTCTCTACATCCATAATCAGATGTGTCGATGCCTTTTGCGGTGCTTTAGCATCAAACTCCATGCTCGATTGAACTTGATTAAATTTAGCTTTGACCACCGTAAGCCCCATCGACTTGATTTCGAAACCAACATTACTTTGAGGTGTTAAAACCCAGGATTGCGCAAAGGACTGACTGATCAAAGCTGAACCCATTGCTACGATAACAAGTCCATTTTTTATTGTTGTTTTCAAATTTAAATCCACCTTTTCTGATTACTTATTGATCGGATTTAGACATACGGTCCATCCTTAGATTAAATTTGTTTTAAATTTTCGAATTTGCATTTTAGTTATTTTTATATCAGTTTATTGGGGTTTTTGTAAAATCATTAATGACTAATGGAAAAAAATACCCGACATAATTTCCCTATAAGAATTAGCTTAATATATTATTAGCAACCTAATAGCACTTTATAAAATTGTTATTTTTAAATACTTTGACTTTAAAAGGCTGTCCTATATTTTAAGCTCACCAAGAAGTTTAAAAGCTGTCAGCAACTTAAAAGTATAGAAGTCTATATATCACTATAAGAATAAAACCATTATGCAAAAGCGTAAAAAAACTCGAAATTCTGAAGTACTTTAAGCGGTTGTTTAAATGCATAAACTATCTTGTTTGCCATTGTCCATTTACTGCAATATTCACTTTCTCCCCTACCCCACCAAATGATTTTTTCATACCAAAATCACTACGATTCACCACGGCTTTAGATTCAACATCTAAAAGTTGGGGATCGGCTATATTTGGTTTTAAAACGGTATCTAGAGTTACAGGCTGGGTAATACCGCGCAAGGTTAAATCACCTTTTATACTGTAATGATTGTTGCCTAAGGCTATAAATTCATGACTATTAAAAGTCGCTGTTGGATATTTTTCTGCATAAAATAAATCCTCACCCAAAATCATCTCTCTTAGTGATGGTCTGCTCAAACTTAGGCTATTTATATCCAATACAAACTGTGCCGAGGCATTTTGTGGCACTTTAGGATCAAAGCTCATACTGGATTGAACCTGCTCAAATTGCCCTTTCACGATAGAAAAACCCATCGATCTGATATCAAAACTGACATGAGTCTGAGGGGTTAGTATCCATTCTTGTGCATTTGCTTGAGCTAAGATATTTAAACTTACTGTTCCAGCAATTAAGAGATTTTTGATTATGGTCTGGATATTCATCTTGTCCACTCCTAGGTCGTTGCAATTTCTTGCTCCGACTTAAAAGCTTACTAAGATTTTTCAAGATTGGTTTTATCTTGTGTCAGGTATTTGTGCTGCAATTGTTGGTAAGTAGGCGTGTTCTGAAATTTGTGTAAAAACTCACTGGTGCCCAGTGGAAAAGCAGATTCGATGATTTCGCCACGATAATACGCTTCACGCAGCGGGGTCGCTGAAATTGCTCCAACCAAGCTGGCAAGTTCTACCATCTCCCATTCTGGAAAAAGCTGCAGATAGTATGAAGATTCATCCTTAAAATGACCAATTAAACCGACTTTATCTTCAGGCTGTACCATTTCTGCTACCAGCGAAGTAACCAGCTTTTGCCATTTTTTATCATCGTAGACATCAACCACATGTACAAACTTAATTCGCTGTTGATCTACTGCTGAAAAGTTGGACAAAATCATCTGTTCACGTTCAGAAGCACTAAACGGATTTTTAATATTACGTTCATTCTGTGCAGATCCGAGTGCCAAAATCACATACTGACTTTGCTCTAAAGCAATTTTAATCGTTTGCATATGTGCCAAATGAAAAGGCTGAAACCGACCAATGAAAACAAGATAATCAAATGTATAGTTCATAACAGATCAAATTTTTTATGACTCATGAGTTGTGTCGCCCAAATAAATATGCGACATAATAAACGCCATAAAATTAAATTAAGTTTTAAAGCAAGGATAGTACGATGACACTGAGCTGTATTCAACAACCTCATGAACATTTGGATGCGAATTTAGAAAATGGCGTACTAACTTTAGCCATTAATCGACCAAAAGCAAAAAATGCATTATATGGCGAATTGTATCTCTGGATTGCTAAAGCTTTAGATGAAGCGGATCAAGATAAAGATGTGCGTGTGGTGATTTTACGCGGTGCAGATGCAGATTTCAGCGCGGGCAATGATATGCAGGACTTCATGCAGTTTATTCAAACTCCACTTTCCGGGAAAGCTGGTGATGCACCTCCATTTGTAGTATTAAAATCTGCTGCGAAATTTTCAAAACCTTTGATTGCAGCGGTTCGTGGTGTAGCGATTGGTATTGGGGTTACTATGCTTTTACACTGTGATTTGGTTTATAGCGACAACACTGCCCTATTCCAGATTCCATTTGTAAGCTTGGGTCTTTCTCCTGAAGGGGCTTCGAGCAAGCTTCTTATTCAACAAGCGGGTTACCACAAAGCGGCTGAGTTGCTCTTTACTGCACAAAAATTTAACAGTGAAAAAGCACTCAGTGCAGGTTTAGTGAATAGCATTGAAGAAGATGTTTATGCGACTGCATTGAAACAAGCGCAGACTTTAGCTGCACTACCATTGGCTTCGATTAAGCAAACCAAAGCCTTAATAAAACATAACTTGCAGGAAATTCTGGACTGTGTAGATGATGAAGCTGAAATCTTTATGAAGCGTGTCTCTTCACCAGAAATGGCTGAAGCGGTGGCTGCATTTATGCAAAAGCGCAAGCCAGATTTTGCACAATTTAATTAATTGTTTTATTGTTAAATGAAAAGCCACTGAATAATGACATTGTTCAGTGGCTTTATGTTTTTTAATAGATCTAAATTTCAAGCTTTAAAATTTGAGTAGATAAAGATGACTGATTCAAGCGAAACCAAAACTGAAAAAAAACGTTATTTTGAGCCTGCCCCGACAGATATTGATGTCGAGAATTTTAAGAAAGTTGTGCAGAGCCGTCGTTCTGTACGTAAATTTACTAAAAAAACTATTCCTGCCGAAGTGCTGGATGATTGTTTAGACCTTGCCTTGCTTGCACCAAACTCATCCAATCTGCAGCCGTGGACCTTTTATGTAGTGCAAAACCCGGCCAAAAAGAAACAGCTGGTAAAAGCCTGCTTAAGCCAATTGGCAGCAAAAACGGCTTCAGAATTGATTGTTTGTGTGGCACGTACCGATCGTATTGATGAAATGGCAAAGATGAACATTTCTGAGTTTCCATTTCCTGAAGCGCCTGCTGCTGTGCAGAAATATTATAAGTTCATTCCGTATAATTATAAAACAGGTTATTTCAATGCTCTGGGTAACTTTAAGAAAGTGGCTTTCAAAGTTGCACGTACACTGGATAAGCAATTGCCAGTGACTGCCTTTAACCCGGCAGATGCAAAACTTTGGGCAAGCAAAACCACAGCTTTGGCTTGTGAAAATCTGGTTTTGGCTTTAAGGGCTTATGGTTTTGACAGTTGCATGATGGAAGGTTTTGATGAACCGATGGTCAATAAAATTTTAAATCTGAATGATCAGCAATATCCTGTGATGGTCATTGCTGCAGGTGAACGCGCGGTTGACGGTGTGTTCTTCCCGCAATACCGTTTTGACCGTGAATTATTTATTCAGAAGGTTTGATTCTAATTTAAAATTGGCACAGCCTGATACGCTTGCCATAACTCGCTTTAAATTTGCGTAGGCATAGATGTTACTTTAAAGGCTCAAAATAACCAAAACCCTTTGTTAGACAAAAGATTCATCCCTGAATCTCTGTCTAACGGGTGACATCCATGTCACCCTTTCGCTTATCAGAATATTCTTCTGTGGCAACTTAATATTTCACATCAACCATCTGAATGAATTCAAAAGCAGGCTCTTCATATGGATGGCTTGCCTTTAATACTTTTGCGACATCAGATGCTTTATCTTCAGGCACAATAATTTCTACCCGCCATTCCTCAACTTTTTCAAGTTGTCCGACTTCACCAATAAAAGGATCTGCCCCTTTCACTGGTTTAAATTGTCCTGTACCTAAAACTTGCCAGGCACAATGCTCATAGTTACCTATCCCACCTGCACCTGCTTCGAACACGGCGAGTTTTGTTGATTCCAGATGAGATTCAGGAACGTAATAGATCAGTTTAAGCATGTGGATGATCCTCTAGATTAGTTTACTGTTATCGTAATATTACGCGTGCATAAATCACTGCAAACGATTTATTACTTATTTAAAAATAATAAAATTCAAAATAGAGATAGATACAAGTCGCTATTACTTTTCGTGACATTTCTCTTACAGTTCAATCTTTTACACTGTTCAAAAAACGCTCTATCTTAAAAACAAGATTTAATTATATAAATTCGGGATGGAATCCTTAGTTCGCCTCTCGGTCTTAACAACAATATTTTTATTACACCTAAAGTCATTCTAATAAAACAGTGCAATAAGTTATCTTGCGATTCCAGATACCCTTTACTGTTTCTCTGACTTTGATTGGGTGTAAGCAACTGGAGAAAATAAATGTTATTCATCATCAGTGTGCTTATTCAATTTTTTACAATCTGGGCCATTTTCTTTTTTGCATTGAGCCGTAATACTGGGGCAATTACGACAATCATCGTTGCAGTAGTCACCGCCTTTATTAGTCCATGGTCGCTAATTTTTGGTATTCCACTTATTCTACTCAGTCTGGTCATTATGATTGATTCATTACGAATGGCACTGATGACCAGACCTGCCTATAAGACCCTTGCCAATGCTATGCCGACAATGAGCACCACTGAGCGCGAAGCTTTGGATGCAGGCACCAGTTGGTGGGAAAAAGACCTGTTTATGGGAGCACCGGACTGGTCCAAATTTGAAAGCTATCCTTATCCTACGCTTTCGACAGAAGAACAATCATTTTTAGATCATGAAGTCGAACAGTTATGCAGTATGCTGAATGACTGGGATATCCATCATCACTATAAAGATTTGCCACCCGAAGCATGGACTTACATTCGTGAAAATGGTTTTTTAGGGCTGATTATTCCTAAGGAATATGGCGGACGTGCCTTTAGTTCATTTGCGCAAAGCCGGATTATGAGCAAGATTGCTTCCCGTTCCTTAACGGCAGCGGTCAGTTGTATGGTGCCCAATTCTTTAGGACCGGGTGAATTATTACTACATTATGGAACTGAAGCGCAAAAAGACCGCTATTTACCGGGCTTGGCCAATGGTAAAGAGATTCCCTGTTTTGGCTTAACCAGTCCAGAAGCAGGTTCAGATGCAGGGGCCATTCCGGATACCGGTGTGGTTTGCTATGGAGATTTTGAAGGCCAGCAAGTGCTTGGCTTACGCATGAATTTCTCCAAACGCTGGATTACCCTTGCCCCGATTGCAACTGTCATCGGTTTGGCATTTAAGCTGTATGATCCTGATGGACTATTAGGTGATAAAAACAAGATGGAATATGGCATTACCTGTGCCCTGATTCCTGCCAGTCATGAGGGCGTAAAAGTTGGAGCACGGCACAATCCCGGTTCCCCTTTTATGAATGGAACCGTAGATGGTAAAGATATCTTTATTCCACTGGACTGGATTATCGGCGGTGCTGAAAATATTGGTAAAGGCTGGCGTATGCTAATGGAATGTCTGGCAGTGGGTCGTGGTATTTCCTTACCTGCATTATCGACCGCCGCAAGTGAAGTAACGTATTTGACCGTAGGTGCTTTTGCCAAAATCCGTCAACAATTCAAGATTTCAGTCGGTAAATTTGAAGGTGTGCAGGAAGCCACCAGTGATATTGCCAGTGATACCTATATGCTAGAAGCCTTCCGTTATTTGGTCACTTGTGGATTAAATCAAGGTGGTAAGCCTGCCGTGATGACAGCAATGGCCAAATACTATGCCACTGAAACCATGCGCCGCGTCGTCAATCACGGGATGGACGTGGTCGGTGGTCGTGCCGTGCAAATGGGTCCACGTAACTTTTTAGCACTCTATTATCAAACTATTCCAGTCTCGATTACAGTGGAAGGTGCCAACATCCTCAGTCGTTCTTTAATGATTTTTGGTCAGGGTTCGATGCGTTGTCATCCTTATTTGTTTGAGGAGTTACAACTGCTACAAGCCACGGACAAAGATGCTGCCCTGAATACCTTTAATGATATGCTGTTTAAACATTTAGGCTATACCTTTAACCGTACTGCGCGTGCATTTGCTTATGGCTATGTGGGTGGTTCATCCGATGCACCGAAAAGTGTCGATGACTTTACTCGCCCCTATTACAAAATTATTAACCGTTTAAGTACTAACTTTTCACTCACTGCCGATATGTGTTTAGGCTTACTTGCGGGAGATATTAAACGTAAAGAAATGCTTTCGGGGCGTTTGGCAGATATTCATGCCAATCTGTTTATCAGCACTGCGATTCTTAAATATTATGAACATGGCAAAAAAACTGAGGCTGAGCAAATTCATGCAAAACTGGCCCTGGAAAAATCTCTGTTTAATGCACAGGAAGCTTTTTATGGTTTATTTGCTAACTTTCCTGTCAGCATTGCGGCTGGCTTAGTGAAATTCATCTGTTTCCCGCTCGGTCGTCCTGTTAACAAACCTAGTGATGCTTTGAAACAACAGGTTGGCGAAATCATTATGCAGGACAATGCTTTCCGCGATGAACTGAAAAAACACGTGTTCTATAACACAGCTGAAGATGATGTTACGGGCCGTATGGAATCGACCTTTAACATGTTGCTTGAGTTAGAACCGCTTTGGGACAAGTTCAAGAAAGCGGAATCGAAAGGACAGTTTAAAGGTTTAACTTTTGATGAACGTATTAGTAATGCGGTAGAGATAGGTTTTATCACTCCACAGGAAGCATCCAGTCTACTAAGCTATAATGCCAAACGTTACGACAGTATGCTGACCGACGTTTTTGACTCTGAGCTTGATCAGACGCTGGCACTGGAAAATCCTTATAGTAATGAGGAAGAATCAGCGCCTATGCCAGATCCAAAACAGCAAGAACCATTAGCGCCATAAAAATTTCAGAAATAAAAAACGGCTTATTGAAGCCGTTTTTTATAATCTAATACTGCCAAAAAAAGGATAAGTTTAAGGACGATTCATAATTCCTTTTCTAATTTATCGAGTTTAACTTTTACCGCATATAGTTTTGAATAGGCTTGCATACTTTTTAGTATATCCAATTTTACATCATCAAAATTTGGTTTAGGTGAACGCATTTTTATCATTGTATACAGCATTTCATCTTTTAATTTTATATATAAAATATCTGGTTTATCCTGCTCGTTAAAACTATCACCTACATTTTTTGTAGTTTCATGAATGAACTTAAGCTGGTTATACTGTCCAACCATCAAAACATTTAAAGCCTTTTTAATATCAATTTCTAGCTCATTAACACTGTCAAACTTTTCAATCTGTTTAAATAATTTAAGAAAAGGAATAACTCTCTCATCCACTCTAGAGTCAGTTGCCCATCCACCAGAAAATTCAATACTTTTTTGAACTAAGAACCTAAATACTTCTGTTCTAGCTTGCTTTAACTCCTCTATTGTTCTTTCTGCTTCCGTTCTCAATTCCTTTAATTTGACACTATTTCCAGCAATTGAAAACTCTTGGATTTCGGCAGCGAAGGTTATAATTAATCCAATCACAGCAAATCCAAGACTTGAAGCAACGAATTCAGCTCCGGATAATTTCTCCAAAGAGATTAGAAGCCACAAACCACAAGCAATCCCCGCTAAGCCAACAACAGCTCCAAAAACTATATTATTTTTTGATCTCTTTTCTTTAGTTTTCAATTTCTATCTCATGTATTTTTAATTACCCCATAATAACAAAAGAAAAACTCTATTTTTATTATCAACCATAAAATCACATGACTAGCGACATGGATGTCGCACATTTGGCAGAGATACAAGGATGTATCTTCTGCCAAATAAAAGGGTTTTGTCTTACGGAGCAGTGCTCCTCATGCCCTGTCAAAGTAAAACACTGCTTAAACGTTATTCATTAAAACTTTGAACACTCAGCGCAGCTGTGAATTTATTCAAATATCTAATATAAAAAACCACCTCTCGGTGGTTTTTTTAATCTAAAAATTAAGAGCTTTGAAGCAAATAGCTACCAATCAAAAACAACATTTGTAGCCCAACAACTGCCATAAAAAACATCCAGCCTTTCTTACGTAAAGTCGCTTTATCAATCGTTGTATATGTCACAGTTTTTGGCATTGTGTCACCTCACTTAGAGATTCAATCCTGAACTTATATTGAGTGAACCATCTTTCTTCTATATTGCATCATCATTGTGCATAAAACACACAAATTATTTTTCACTCCAATATAAAAGCAAAATCCAAACCAAGTCCAGCGGGAGAAATAAAAATTAAATAAAAATATGTTCAAAATAAAAAAGCCACCCGAAGGTGGCTTTTTAAATTCGGGAAATATTAACCAATAAACTTACGAGCATTACGGAACATGCGTAACCATGCACCATCTTCAGTCCATTCTTCAGGTTTCCAGGAATGCTGAATTGCACGGAAGTTACGTTCAGGATGCGGCATCATAATGGTTGCACGACCGTCTTTCGAAGTCACACCGGTAATCGCTTCAGGTGAACCGTTCGGGTTCAATGGATATTGCTGTGTAGCATTACCCAAGCTGTCGACATAACGTAGGCTAACTTGATTGCCTGCATTTAACGCAGCTATCTTGTCATTACTTGCAACGACACGACCTTCACCATGCGCAACTGCGATTGGTAAAATCGAACCTTCCATACCGTCTAACAGAATCGAGTGAGATTTTTCTACACGGACGTTAACCGCACGCGCTTCAAACATCTCAGAAGTATTGCGGTGGAAACGTGGCCAAGCATCAGCACCCGGAATCAGTGGAGCCAATTGAGACAACATTTGACAACCATTACAGATCCCTAGAGAGAAGGTTTCATCACGGTTAAAGAATTTCTCGAACTGGTCACGAAGTTTAGGATTAAATAGAACCGATTTAGCCCAACCACCTCCTGCGCCCATGACGTCACCGTAAGAGAAACCACCACACGTTACTAAACCTTCAAAGTCGTCAAGATCAATACGACCCGCAATCAAATCACTCATGTGAACATCGACAGTGTTGAAACCCACTTTGTCGAATGCTGCAGCCATTTCAATATGACCGTTTACGCCTTGTTCACGCAAGATCACCATGTTTGGACGACGTGAATTAATAAACGGCGCTTCAACAGGTTCATTCAAGTCAAATGTCGGCTGTGCAATAATACCTTTGTGATTCTTGTCTGTAATTAAAGCAAACTCAGAATCCGCAGTTTCAACGTTGTCACGTAAGCGCTGGATTTGGTAAGACACTTCAGTCCAAGCCACTTGCAAGTCGCTACGTTCAAGTACTAAGCCATTGATAGACAATTGATCTGTATTATTTACACGACCAACAACGCTAATTGCATCTTTCAATACTGATTCAGCAACTTCAGCTTGTAGTGCTTCCCAATTGCTTGTTGCGATTTGTAGTACTGCACCAATTTCTTCAGCAAATAAAGCTTCAGTCGATTGATCTTCAAGTGCTATACCCAGACGTGATGCAAACATCATCTCTGCAACAGTAGCTAACAAACCACCATCACCGATGTCATGGTAAGCCTTCACTAAGCCACGGTTGTTCCAGTCTTGAACTAAAGCGAAGAATGCCTTGAAGTCATCGAAGCTATCTACGTCAGGTGTTACAGAACCAATGGCTTTGTAAACCTGAGCAAGAATCGAACCACCTAAACGGAACTGACCTTTAGACAAGTCAATGCGTACCAGTACTGAATCTTCATTTTTCAATTCAGGGGTCAATGTTTTACGCACATCACCCACTGGTGCAAATGCAGTAATCACACCTGTCATTGGTGAAGTCACTGATTTGTCAATCCCTTCGTCGTTCCAGGTGGTACGCATAGACAATGAGTCTTTACCCACTGGAATTGCGATACCCAAGGCTGGACACATTTCCATACCAATGGCTTTAACACCTTCAAATAATGCTTGGTCTTCGCCTTTTTGACCAGCCGCCGCCATCCAGTTCGCAGACAATTTAATGTCGCTGATTTGTTCGATATTGGCACACATGATGTTTGAAATCGATTCAGCCACAGCCAAACGTGCAGACGCAGCAGGATTTAACAATGCAACAGGAGGACGTTCACCCATCGCCATTGCTTCACCTGTGTAACCGACAAGGCTGGTTGTAGTTACTGCAGCATCCGCTACAGGAACTTGCCAACGACCCACCATCTGGTCACGTGCAACCATACCGGTAATCGAACGGTCACCAATGGTGATCAAGAACGATTTAGATGCAACGGTTGGATTTTTAAGAACGCGGTAGATCGCATCTTTTAAATCAATATTTGCCGCAGTGAAGTCATCGCCTTTACGTTCAATGGTTTCATATGAACGGCTCATACGAGGTGTACCGCCAAGCATCACTTGCATTGGCATATCCACAGCTTTGTTATCAAACAATGGGTCTTCAACCGTCAAGTGACGTGCTTCAGTTGCTTCACCAAGTACCGCAAATGGGCAGCGTTCACGTGCACAAATCGATTCAAAAAGTTCTAATGAAGATGGACGAATCGCCAATACATAACGTTCTTGTGCTTCATTCGACCAGATTTCCATTGGAGACATGCCTGGCTCTAATGAAGGAATCTTGCGAAGATTCAAGACTGCACCCAGTTCGTGATCGTTCACAAGTTCAGGCATGGCATTCGATACACCACCCGCACCCACGTCATGTACAGATACGATTGGGTTGTTATCTTCAAAACGCCAGCAGGTATCAATCACTTCCTGGCAACGACGTTCCATTTCCGGGTTTTCACGTTGTACAGATGCGAAATCGAGGTTTTCACCGAGTTTACCGCTATCTACAGAAGATGCTGCACCACCGCCTAAGCCGATCAGCATTGCAGGACCACCGAGAACGATCAATAAGTCGCCCGGTTGAATTGGATCTTTTTCTACATGGTCAGGACGGATGTTACCGTAACCACCGGCAATCATAATTGGCTTGTGGAAACCTTTTACATCGCCATTTACATTTTGTTCGAAAGTACGGAAGTAACCATTTAAGGCCGGACGACCAAATTCGTTGTTAAACGCAGCACCACCTAAAGGACCATCAATCATGATCTGTAGTGGAGATGCCATACGCGATGGTTTGCCGTAGTTGTCTTCCCAAGGTTGTTCAAAACCCGGAATGTTCAGGTTAGACACGGTGAAACCGGTTAAACCTGCTTTTGGTTTACCGCCACGACCTGTCGCGCCTTCGTCACGGATTTCACCACCCGAACCTGTCGCAGCACCGGCAAATGGTGCAATCGCTGTTGGATGGTTATGAGTTTCTACTTTCATCAAGATATGAGCAGCTTGGCTCTTGTATTTATAAACGTGATGACCGTTTTCATCCGGTTTTGGATAGAAACGTTGCGTGTCATAACCCACAATTACAGAAGCGTTGTCTTTATAGGCTGACAATACATCTGCAGGCGATTCTTTATAGGTGTTTTTAATCATTTGGAACAATGACAATGGTTGTTTTTCACCATCAATGGTCCATTCAGAACCGAAGATTTTATGACGGCAATGCTCAGAGTTTGCTTGTGCAAACATCATTAGCTCGATGTCATGTGGGTTACGACCCATCTTGATAAATGCTTCGGTTAAGTAATCAATTTCTTCATCAGACAATGCAAAACCAAATTCAGAGTTGGCTTTAACCAGTGCTTCTTTACCTTGACCTAAGATATCAATGCTATTTAAAGGTTTTGGTTCAGTCTCGTTAAATAAGGCAGCCGCATCATCAATTTGATTGAACACGCTTTCAGTCATGCGGTCATGCAATGCCAGTTTCACTTCATTCGATATTTCAGAAATACCCTTTAAAGTAAACAAAACACCGCGTTCAAGGCGGTGTATGGGAGTATTACAATTGGCAAAAATATCAGTCGCTTTAGACGACCATGGAGAGATAGTCCCCAAACGCGGTGTTACAAGAACTTGAATTTCATCACTTGCCGGTTGGCGAACTTCAAAAGACGCACCGTCATTTAATAGTTGTAATGCAGATTGATGCTGCTGCTCGTTGAGCGTTTGATCAAACAGATAAATCCATTGACTTTCAATTGATTGAACAGAACTCATTGACGCTAAACGGTTTAAGAGTTGAGTTTTCTTAAAAGAAGAGTGTGCTGGTGCACCGGCCACGATAAACATGCTGATTTTGGCTCCACGGGCAGGTCTTTGGGACCATACCGCCAATGTGACTTAGAGAGAGCGCATATTCTACTTGGTATTGACCAAATCAGCTAGATAGAAATTTACGAATCTGTGAAGTATAGCGGATAATTTTTGACAAAAACATCTTAATTATCAGTCAAAAGATGCCATATATCTTTGAATAATTCATATTTATGTTATTTCTAAATAATTTCAAATCCTTAATATTCTTATGCTTTAACCTGTTAAAGCTGACCATTAGCACTTTAAACTTACAGTTGAATGATGTAGATCAACTATAATTTAAAAAAATGTTACATTTTAATTGTTTATGAAAAAAAAATATTATTTAGCAAAAGATTACGAATAAGCTTATGTATTTAATTAAAAATTTTTGGCTGCAGGAATATTTTAATCAGTAGAGCTAAATCATGCAAAACATCTATATAAGTAAAAAATTTTTACAATGATGGGGTTCATCAGTTAATTTGATGAACTTATGTTACACTCGCCTTCCCGATATATACAGTTGTTCTTATCGTTAGAACAATTTACGGATGTTCACCTTTATTGTAAGCAGAAATATATCAATATTATATTCATAGACTTACAAGCTTATATTTATCTCAATATTTCTGCTCTTTCTGAATTAGAGCCTTAATCTGTCACTCAGTTGTTAGCTTGTTTAAACAAGACTGTGACGCGCTTAAGGAGTTATTATGTTTCAATTCACTAGTACAACCACTGTACTATTGATGGTGCTTTTTTACGGCATAACTTTTTTACTTTCGTTGCGGATTAAACGAAAAAATGAAAATGTCGATGGTTACATGGTATCCAATGGTTCCATGGGATTTGGTATGTCAGCGGCAAGCATGACCGCCACTTGGATATGGGCCGCTTCATTCTATGCAGCGGCTTCCTCGGGCTATAAATACGGCGTTTCAGGCGCACTGCACTATGGTTTCTGGGGTGCGCTGATGATTCTATTTATTTATCCTTTTGGTAAGCGTTTTCGGGAACTTGCACCTAATGCCCATACGCTAGCCGAAATTATGCATGCCCGTCATGGCACTCAAAGCCAGCTCATTTTAGCGGGTTCAAATATTGTCGGTAGTATTATTAGTTTGATGGTGAACTTTACTGCTGCGGGCGCCTTGGTTGAGATTCTTTCCCCTTTAAGCTTTACTCACGGTGTTCTCATTACGGGTATTGGGGTTTTATCCTATACGCTCTGGTCAGGTTTCCGCTCTTCCGTGTTTACAGATTTTGGTCAGTTGGTGGCGATGATTGTGGCTGCTGTGATTATTATTCCTGTCATTTTTTATACTTTAGGTGGGCCGGCTTTATTCCAAACTGGGGTACACAACTTAAGCGCCGATCAACTGAATTTCTTTTCTAAAGCTGCCTTTCTAGAACAAGGTGCACCTTTTTTTGTCGCCGTTCTGGCCTATGCGATTGGTAACCAAACCATTGCCCAGCGATTATTTGCCGTTCGCGAAGATTTGATCAAACCGAGTTTCATTACTGCAACGATTGGTTACGCAGCGATTGTGATTGGATTAGGAATGCTCGGATTATTGGCCTTGTTTGCTGGCATACAACCTATTGACGGCAATTTAAATAACCTGATTCCACAAATGGCTGCAACCTATCTTCCACCCTTTATGGTGGTATTGCTGTTTATCATGGTAATTGGGGCATTGTCATCTACAGCAGATTCTGACTTATCTGCACTGGCGGCTCTGGTCATGACCGATATTTATGGCAAACAAATCGCCAAAAACCGTCCTGATCCCAAAAAGATGCTGTTTATTGGCCGTATGACCATGATTGTAGCCACCATGCTCGGTATTCTGATTGCGACATTAAAATTCGATATTTTATCAATGTTAATTTTTGTCGGCGCGCTATGGGGAGCAATTGTTTTCCCGGTCATTGTCAGTCTGTATTGGGGTAAAGTCACAGCGCGTGCCTTTAACTGGGCAGTCCTACTGGCCTTTATCAGTTTCCTGACTGTACGTTTTGAATGGATTACGATTCAAGGTCTGACTGCTTATGCTTTTGAGTTTATTGCAACTTTAGGCGCCGGCGTAGTTCTTGGCCTGATGAGTTTTGGTTTTTTTGGCAAAAAAGTCGGTTTATGGGTGGGTATTTTTGCCACTCTCGCTTTATTGCCTTGGACCATCGGATTTTTACGTGACTACACCACTTTATTAAGCTCTCTCACTGCTTATGGCACGAGCGCTTTGGTGTGTACTGGCATCACGTTGTTAAATCGAAAAGATCATTTTGATTTTAAAACAATCAATCAGATGGTGATTGAATTTCATCAATTACCTAACAAAAACAAATAAGGAGTTTTATATGACTACCCAATTTCTAACCTTGTATGTTTTATTTTGGCCACTCGTTGCAACTTGTATTCTTTTTACCTTGTGCACAGCGGTCTATCGCGATACACAAGAAGCAAAAGCGAATGGTGAAGATTTGGTATAATTATTGGTCTCACTTAAAAAAACAGATCTATTGATCTGTTTTTTTCTATAACTCAAGAATAAGTACTTTCACTCAAAAATATTTTCCCGACAATTCATGTCGCACTACTCTAGTCTATTGGATTTTTTTTTGGCATGATGAATTCAGGTCGTCACTGAATAATGATAAATGGAACAAATGCGTTGGTTAGAACTGCTTTCGACAGTTCGCATTGGTAGCAAAAAACAGAGTACAGAACAGGCACGTAGCCCCTTCCATAAAGATTATGACCGTATTATTTTTTCGCAAAGTTTTCGACAATTAAACCGTAAAACTCAAGTCCATCCGCTGACCCAGCATGATGGCATTCATACCCGTTTAACCCATTCTTTAGAAGTGTCCTGTATTGGTCGCTCCCTTGGCATGCTCGCAGCTGAAAAAATTAAAGATCAACTGCCCGTCTGGATTTCCCCTGCCGATGTCGGCGCCATTATTCAGGCCGCCTGTCTGGCACATGATATTGGCAATCCACCTTTTGGACATGCCGGTGAATATGCCATTCGCGAATGGTTTGATGATGCTTCACATGGTAACTTTTTAGCAGAACTCACACCTGAAGAACAAGCCGATGTACGTCAATTTGAAGGTAATGCTCAAGGTTTACGCTTACTGACTAAAATTGACTATCATCCGAATGATGGTGGCATGCGCCTGACTTACGCAACATTAGGCGCTTACTTAAAGTATCCATGGTTGTCTAAAACGATTGCATCTCAGGGCGACCGCCCTGCCAGTCAACGGGCAAAGTTTGGTTGTTATCAGTCTGAAAAAGAAATTCTAAAGCAAATTGCAGAACAGCTGGGTTTAATTCAGTTGGGGGAATATCACTATTGCCGTCATCCACTAACCTATTTATTAGAAGCAGCAGATGACATTTGTTATGCCCTGATTGATTTGGAAGATGGCATTATTTTAAATATGCTTTCTTATGAAGAAGTGGAACCGATTTTCCTTGACCTGATTGCGGATTATGGCAGACCGGAAGAATTGTCTATACCAACGACAACATGGCAGCAAAAAATTGCCGCTTTACGTGGCCGAGTCATGAAACGACTGGTTGATGAAGTGACCACGGCATTTGCCAAACATCACTATGAAATTTTGTCGGGACAACTCAAGGGCAGCTTATTGCAGTATTGCGCTGAAGATATTGAACGTGGCATTGACCGAGCGAAGAATTTGGCGCGTGACAAAATTTTTGAACATCCGCAAAAAGCCGGTCTGGAAATTATCGCGCATCAAAGTCTGCAAAATATTTTGAATGCCTTTATTCCCCTGACCACACCGCATAAAACTTTAAGTTTTAAGGAACAGCGTCTAATGTCTATGCTGCAGCGTGCTGGTGTGAATTTTGAAAGTAATCATTATGAAAATATTATGCAGGTGCTGGACATTATTTCGAAGTTTTCAGACCATCAGGCTTATAACCTGTCACAAGAGTTACAAGGCAACAAAGCCGGTTTGATCTAAGTTTTTGAAGATATGCGGGGTAATACTTCTGCAAATTTTAACGAATTATTTTTAATAAATTATGCGTGAGCATTTTGCCTTTCCTGCGAATGCTCACTACTATGCAACCCACGACAGATAAGTGACAAATTAAAATGATTGGATGTCTCATTGGTGAAGTGTTTGCTTTAGAAGCACCGACAGTACTTTTAAATGTAAATGGCGTGGGCTATGAAGTGGATACCCCACTTTCTACATTTTGCCAATTACACAAAGGGCAAAAAGTGACTTTATGGACACATTTAACGGTTCGTGAAGATGCACAATTGCTTTACGGCTTTTTAGATGCGCAAGAGAAAACCATTTTCCGTACCTTACTTAAAGTAAACGGCGTTGGTCCAAAAATGGCGCTTGGTATTTTATCAACTTTAAGTATCGATTTATTGATTCATACCGTTGAAAATGAAGATCTGAATACCTTGGTAAAAGTTCCGGGTGTTGGTAAGAAAACTGCTGAACGTTTGATGATCGAACTTCGTGACCGTTTTAAAGCCATGTCTGCAGGCAATGTCCCAACCAACTCAACAGCGCCACAAATTCAGTTTACCGGCAATTCTGCTGTGGCAGAAGCGGAAGCGGCTTTACAATCTTTAGGCTACAAACCTGCTGAAGCACAAAAACTGATTAATGCCGTGAAAGGTGATTATATCGAAGCGGGTGATATTATTCGTGCAGCATTAAAGTCGATGAATAAATAATTCATTATTTAATGTTATAGATGTAAATAGATGCAATGAAAAGCAGCCTGAATGCTGCCGCAGAAATATGGAATATGGACATGCCATTATTTCTATAAAGGGTTTTGTTACCTTGCGCGGTATACTGCTCATCTGGCAAAAGTAAAGTTATGCCTACGCAATTGCATCTAAACTCAGATAAATATTTGAGGCTGTATGAATCCTTACGGACTCAATTGATGCCCCTAAAGGTAAATCTAAATCATTATGCAAGACCGTCTTATCAGTGGTTCTGAAAAACCCGAAGATCATTTTGATCGTGCCATCCGTCCCACTTCCCTCGATGACTATATTGGTCAGCCGGTGGTACGTGAGCAAATGGAGATTTTTATTGGCGCAGCTCGTGGTCGTGGTGAAGCACTCGACCATACCCTCATTTTTGGTCCGCCAGGTTTAGGCAAAACCACGCTGGCCAACATTATCGCGCGAGAAATGGGCGGTAATTTAAAATCGACTTCTGGTCCTGTACTTGAACGTGCTGGTGATTTGGCCGCTATGTTGACCAATTTAGAGGAAGGTGATGTTTTATTTATTGATGAAATCCACCGTCTTTCTCCCGTCATTGAAGAAATCCTGTACCCAGCCATGGAAGATTACCAACTCGATATCATGATTGGTGAAGGCCCGGGCGCACGTTCGATTAAACTGGATTTACCCCCATTTACTTTAGTTGCAGCAACGACACGTGCAGGTCTACTCACCTCTCCACTACGTGACCGTTTTGGTATTGTGCAGCGTTTAGAATTTTATTCGGTTGAAGATTTAACCCATATTGTGTCGCGTTCAGCATTGTTAATGGAAGTTCCAATGACTGGTGATGGTGCAAAAGAAATTGCCCGTCGTGCGCGTGGTACGCCGCGTATTGCCAACCGTTTGCTGCGTCGTGTTCGTGACTATGCACAAGTCAAAGGCACTGGTGAAGTTAATCAGGATATGGCGCAACGTGCACTGGATATGTTGAAAGTCGATAAAGATGGTTTGGACACTTTAGACCGTCGTTATTTAAGCATGTTGTTAGAACGTTTTGATGGTGGGCCTGCCGGTGTGGAAGCTTTGGCCGCAGCAATGGCGGAAGATTCAGGTACTTTGGAAGATGTGATTGAACCCTATTTGATTCAGCAAGGTTATGCGATGCGTACTGCACGAGGTCGTATTGCAACCAATATGGCATATTTACAGTTTGGTCTGACGCCGCCTGAACCGAAGGATAAATGAAATGGCTAATTAAAAGCAGCTTAGGCTGCTTTTATCATTTAAAAATAAATTTTATTTCTTCTCTAGAAATTTGAGATAAGGCATATATCACATCTAAGGTTTGAAACTCGGAGATTTCTTTCAATTCACTGTGAGATAAAATATCTACAGCTTGATTAAAATATTTCGCTAAATATTCTGCCTTTTTAAATTCTGGTAATAGTTTCCAATCCATAGATAATAGAATTTCCTCCATGAACTCATAAGCCAACTCATTTATTAACTTTGTAATGATAAAAAAACTTTTAATTTCAAAACTATTACTAAGTGATAGTTCTAATAACGTTAAATTCTGAACAGCTAATTTATAATGCTCTTCTAGTCGAGTATAGATTTTTTCCGCCTCGATACTCGATTCAACTTCAGCCATAAAATTAGTTTGAAAATTTCTACCATCTAAAATAAAAATTGTAATTTGGCTAAAATATTCTGCTATAAGAATTTTATTTCTTTTCTCTGTTTCAAAATCCCTTTGATATATTAGCTCTTGTTTTTGTAATTCTTTTTGTTGCTCAAATAGTTTTTTATTTATATCTAATGCTGATTTTTCAGAACTTTTTATTTGAGCCATAACTGCATCAAAAGATTGTTTTGTTAAGTCAAAACTTCTTTTCCCATACCAATATGCTAAAAAAGTAGCTAATCCCCCTAATACAAGAGCTATTACCATTGCCACAATAAATGACCAAATCGCTGTTGTATCTGTAGAATGATTTAAATCCAAGTACACTTTCTGCCCATTCGGCTGCTGTAAAATTAAAGCCTGACTATTTTCTTGTTCTACCACTTTCCCCTACCTTAATATTTAAAATTTCTATTGAAATCGTCTTAAATTTTTTCTATTTATTTTAAGCAATTGGATACTTATAACTTAGAAATAACGCGTACTTCTTCCACCAACATTAACTCACATGAACCGCCGCCTGTATCTTCACGACTTAAAGAGCTCCGCCATGTCCATCCATCTTGTGCTTTTACTTCCACCAACTGCCCTTTCAAATAAATCAAATTGTCTTGATCAATTTGAGCCAGTTGTTTAGCGATTGCTTTGGTTGCAGGAATTAAATGCGTATTGGCACTATGGGTTGAAATTTCATTGACTGGAATAGGTGGAGCATTTTCATAACGCCAGTAATACCAACGATTGTTCTGACTAATAGACAACTGCTTATAAACAGCAGGATTTGCCATGTCTCCCCATCCCAAAGCAAAATCGACCGGGCTAATCTCAGATTCACGTCCAAAGTTATAATTTTCTCTCGATAAAACCCGAAACTCTCCCGTATAAGGCTGTAAACTCGTCATGCTGTAACCGTTGAACTGCTGCACTCCCTCTATGCTTTGATAATCAGCCGCATCTGAAATTCCTTTATCCGGTTTCAGCCAATAATTCCACAGTGCGAACCCCAATGCGAAAATAACTATATATTTAAAAAAGCGACTCATCTAAATCTCGAATGTTTAGCTAGGCTGTAATAACTTAATAAATTGAATCGAATTAAATCTCTGGGACACAGATCCAAAAACTAACTCTTACAACAACCGCAACTCATTAGATGCTAATTTCAAAGTAAAATACATAAATTTACAAAGTAAAAGTATAAATAAAAACCTTTTATTCCAATCACTAAAATAAAGCATACCTTAAAGGTATATTTAAGATACCTACAGGGTTTTGGTTAAATTTAAAACAATATGCAATTCTATAGAGTCACTTTAACTATTTCAAACTCTTAAGGTTCTCCCAAGATATGAACATGTACAAGCAGATCTCCCTTTGTCTTCCCCTTATCCTTTGCAGCCAACTGAGCTTTGCAGACTGGATTGATGATTCCGTTAAAAATGTTGAAGCACATACTATTAAGCTTCGCCAACACATTCATCAACATCCTGAACTTGGAAATATGGAATTCAAAACTTCTGAGCTGGTACAAAAAGAGTTAAAATCTTATGGCATTGAAGTGCGTAAAGGCTATGCCAAAACAGGTGTGATTGGTGTACTTAAAGGGGCGAAACCGGGTCCAGTGATGGCATTACGTGCGGATATGGATGCCCTGCCGATTGAAGAAAAAACTGGTCTTCCTTATGCCAGTAAAGCCAAAGCCATTTATCAAGGTGCAGAAACTCATGTCATGCACGGCTGTGGTCATGATGCGCATACCGCAATGTTATTGGGCGCAGCCAAAGCTTTAGCAGCCAATAAAGATAAAATTGCAGGTACTGTAGTCTTTGTATTCCAGCCGGCTGAAGAAGGCGGTGCCGATATTGATAACTTTACTCAAGGTCATTTAATTGGTTCACGTAAAATGATTGCCGATGGTGCATTGAATAATCCTAAACCGGAAGTCATTTTCGGTATGCATGTAATGGCAGGCATGCCAAGCGGCAATATCCTGTATAAAGATGGCGCGATTCTGAACAGTGCCGACCATTTACGTATTCAAGTCAATGGTAAACAGGTACATGGCTCTATGCCTTGGCTCGGACGTGACCCAATCTATGCATCTTCACAAATGATCAACAACATGCAAAGTTTAATCAGTCGTAATGCAGATTTAACTCAAGGCATGGGCGTAGTCAGTATTGGCAGTATTCACGGCGGTACAACTGGTAATGTCATCCCTGATCAGGTAAATATGGTCGGCACTATTCGTTCCAACAGTGAAAATGTTCGCCAAGGCATTTTAAAAGATTTACCGAAAATGGTCGAACATAATGCCGCAGCCAATAATGTGACTGCAAAAGTAGAAATTGCCCCATACGCGCCTGTAACTACTAATGACAAAACCTTAACCAAGCTGATGCAACCTACACTTGCTCAAGTGAATGGCGAAGATAAACTGCATGTGCTGGACAACAATGCCAGTGCTAGTGAAGATTTTGCCTATTATGGTCAGCTGATGCCATCTTTGTTCGTCTTTGTCGGCGCAACCCCTGCCGATCAAGACATGGCGAAAGCCGCACCAAACCATAATCCGTTATTTATTGTCGATAATGCGACTTTAAAAACCGGCGTAGAAAGCCACGTGCGCTTCATCCTGGATTATCCAAAAGTTGCCGAACAGGTACAGGCAGACTGGAAAAAGATGCACGCTGCAAAAAAATAAAATACATTTTTTCAAAAAAGTGAGCGTCCTTTGCTCACTTTTTTTAGCTCTAAAGGTTTTGCTAATTCAATACAGAATAGATCTCATTTGAAACCTTGTGCCATTGGACTCAACTCTCATGATGATAAACTGCAATGCGTTACATAGCTTGACTCTTAGCGCAAAAACCGTCATTTCCACAGTTTTTTCAATCCGCTAAAAGTGCAGCTAAATCCATAAAACTGAATTGAAAAATGGGACCCAATCATGACGAATAAATTCGAATTTAACATTCGTGTATATATTGAAGACACTGACGCAGGTGGCATTGTCTATCATGCAAACCATATTCGTTTTATGGAACGCACCCGCACCGAATGGTTACGTGCGGCGGGCGTTGAGCATTACTGGCATCAAAAAGATTATCACTTTGTGGTACATAAAATAAATGTGAAATATTCACGTCCAATCCTTATGGATGATCTGATTACGGTGACAGCGAGTGTTGTTTCATGTAAAGCAACATCTTTTGTATTGCAACAAAATATTTATCGTGGTGAAATCATGCTTGCATCTGGAGAAGTCGAATTGGCATGTATTAGTGTAGACGGCATGCGTCCAACACGGCTTCCTGAGGAAATCCGTAATCTAATTCTAAAAGAGTTAGGACAAGACTAAAAAATTTATTGGCACATTGTAACTATGGCAACACAACTAGAATCATCTTTACACATATCAGATCTTATTTTACAAGCAAGTCCCATCGTTCAACTGGTCATGTTGGTGCTCCTGCTAGCATCTTTATACAGTTGGTATCTGATTGCCAAGTTACATATGAGTTATAAAAAGGCCCAGGCCGAAGATGAGCATTTTCAAAAAATCTTCTGGTCTGGCGCTGAACTTAATACCCTATACAACAACGCCCAACTCAATTCCAAACGTACCGGTCTTGAAGATATCTTCTATCAAGGCATTGGCGAGTTTTTTAAACTTAAAAAATTCCGAGCTCCTGCTACACAAACGATTGAAGGCACAGAACGTATTTTACGTGTCGGTTTAAGCCGTGACCAAGGTTTGCTTGAACAAGGCTTGGGCGCACTTGCCAGTATTGGTTCTGTTGCACCTTATATCGGTCTGTTCGGTACGGTTTGGGGCATCATGAATGCCTTTATTGGTCTGGCAGATGTTGATCAAGTTACTTTGGCAACGGTAGCTCCCGGTATTGCCGAAGCCCTCATTGCAACAGCGATTGGTCTTTTTGCTGCAATTCCTGCTGTATTGGCCTTTAACCATTACACTGCTAAAGGTGAAACTGTCTATTCTGACCGCGCATTATTTGCTGAAGAAATGGTGGCGCTATTACAACGTCAAACTGTGAGTTCTACACAGGAAAATGACTAATGGCAATTCAGCGTTCTGGACGCTTTGAGCGTGTCAAAAAGCCTTTAAAAAGTGAGATGAATGTCGTCCCTTATATCGACGTCATGCTAGTACTTTTGGTGATTTTTATGGTCACTGCACCCATGATCACCAGTGGGATTAAAGTCGATTTACCTCAAGCCAATGGCAATCCCATCGAATCTAAAGATGCACCAACAATCGTGACCCTGGATAAAGACGGTCTGTATTATCTGGAATATAAAAACCAGAAAAACGGTCCTGTTGATTTGGCTCAGTTAACAAGTATTTTAATTGAGGCACAAACCCAAGCCAAAAATGATAACAAGGAAATGAATGTTGTTATTAATGGTGCTACCACACGTCCTTATGGAGAGGTCATAGCTTTAATGTCAGGTCTTCAAGATGCTGGTTTAACACAAGTTAGTTTACTAACCAAGCCTCTAGAATAAAGTATGAAAGATTTCAAAAAGCCACAATCTAAAGAAAAAACAATTGCGCTTGGATTTACCCTTGGAGTCCATGTAGTGGCAATGACTGGCTTACTTTTTTTGGGCATGAGTAAACCGGTCGAGCCACCTAAACAGATTAAAATGGTTTTGGTCACACCCGAAGATTTATTACCACCCGAACCTATGCCTTTAGAACAGACCGACTCTGCTGAAACAGCACATGAAAAGGTGGCAGAGCAGATACAACAAACCGCAAAACCAAGTGTTGAAGATGCCCCTGTTATTCCCATTACGCAACCTACTCCTCCTACACCAGCACCAGCATCAGCATCAGCATCAGCAAAGCCTGATGTAAATAAAGCTGCACAGGAAACCAAGGCTGCAGCTGAGGCTCTGAAAAAAGCGGAACAGAAAGCTGCCGAACAGGCAAAAGCAGCTGAAGCCAATAAATTAAAAGCTCAAGCAGAGGCTGCGAATAAAGCCAAAGCGGACGCAACTGCAAAAGCCAAAGCCGATGCTGCTGAAAAAGCCAAAACCGATGCGGCTAATAAAGCTAAAGCGGATGCCGCTAACAAAGCCAAAGCGGACGCAGCTGCAAAAGCCAAGGCAGATGCCGCTGAAAAAGCCAAAGCTGATGCGACTAACAAAGCTAAAGCTGATGCTGCAAATAAAGCTAAAGCCGATGCTTCAAATAAGGCCAAAGCGGATGCAGCCAATAAAGCTAAAGCTGATGCTGCAAATAAAGCCAAAGCCGATGCTTCAAATAAGGCCAAAGCGGATGCAGCTGCAAAAGCCAAAGCTGATGCAGCCAATAAAGCCAAAGCCGATGCTGCAAATAAAGCCAAAGCCGATGCAGCCAATAAAGCCAAAGCCGATGCTGCAAATAAGGCCAAAGCGGACGCAGCTGCAAAAGCCAAAGCGGATGCAGCCAATAAAGCTAAAGCAGATGCTGCGAATAAAGCCAAAGCTGAAGCTGCTGAAAAAGCTAAAGCGGATGCGGCTAACAAAGCCAAAGCGGATGCAGCCAATAAAGCTAAAGCGGATGCAGAAGCGCGTGAACATGCAGCTGAAGAAGCGAAAGCATCCGCTGCCAAACAAGCCGCTGAAGAAGCCGCGACCAAAAAAGCTGAAGCAAAGAAAATTGCCTCAACTGCAAAACGTGACTTTGAAAATAAAGTTAGACGTGCTTGGGATATTCCAAGCGGCTCATCTGGTCAAAAAGCCACTGCTCGTGTGACTTTAAGTGATAGTGGTGCTGTTCAATCGGTCATTGTGAACTCAAGTGATCCGGATATGAAAGCCAGTGTAGAAGCCGCTGTACGTGCAGCCGCTCCTTACCCGATGCCTTCCGATCCAGATGCACGACGTGAAGCAAGAACCTTTACTTCAAGCTTTACTGCGAAATAAAATAAAAAGCCACATCAAACTTGATCGATGTGGCTTTTTGACAGTTGAACTTAACTGTTGCTAAAAATGGTAAAATTTTATTCATTTTTCACAGTCTTATAACAGTTTAGTCATTATGATGGGCTTTCAATCATTCGAAATCATGCCATTATGTGACACAGCCGAATTCACAATAATTTACATTTTTTAGAGTACGTAGCGGATGATGGAAATGACACGTAAACATCTACTTTGCCTAACCATTTTGACAGCTTTAAGTCCTGTTTTAGCAACCCACTCTTATGCACAACTGCATTTAGAAATTACTAAGACACCAGAAGAAGCACCGAAAATTGCCATTATTCCATTTAATAATGATCAAAGCATTTATCCTATTGTGGAAAATGACTTAAACCGTTCAGGCAAATTTTCAAGTGCTTCAAAAAACCTGCCTGCAACAGCGAGTATGAACACCCCAAATACAGAGGCGTGGAAATCTGCAGGTGTTCCTTATGTGGTCACCGGTACAGTAAAAACAACAGAAAATGGTAGTTTTGAGGTTCATTATCAACTCTACGATATCGAAAAACAGAAGTATTTATTAAATGAATTGCTGACTGTTCCTGCTTCACGTATTCGCCAAGCCGGCCACATGATTAGTGACGCAATTTATCAGGCATTGACCGGTATTGCAGGTGACTTTAGTGGACGTATTGCTTATGTGCTACGTAACCCGGCTACTCCTGAACAGCGCTACACTCTACAAATTGCAGATACAGATGGCGAACAGCCAAAAACTATTCTGAACTCTCGTGATCCAATTTTGTCACCGGCCTGGACACCCGATGCGAAAAAAATTGCCTACGTTTCATTTGAAACTAAACGTCCTGCGATTTATGTACAAGACTTAGCCACAGGTCAGCGTGAAAAACTGGCGAGTTTCCGTGGTTTAAATGGTGCACCAAGTTTCTCGCCAGATGGTAAAAGCATGCTGTTTACTGCATCGTTACATGGCAACCCTGAAGTTTATCAAATGAACTTGGAAACACGTCAGTTACAACGTATGACCAATGACAGTGCCATTGATACAGAAGCACGTTATGCCCCAGATGGTAAATCATTTATTTTTACCTCTGACAGAGGCGGTTCACCACAAATTTATACCTATAACTTTGCCGATGCTTCAACTAAGCGCCTGACTTTCCGTGGTGCATTTAATGCACGTGGCACATTAAGTGCTGATGGGAAAAAAGTTGCTTTAGTCCATCGTCCAAGTGGCAGCAATTATAAAGTTGCTATTCAGGATATTAATACAGGCATTACCAACATTCTAACCCCAACCAGTTTGGATGAATCACCAAGTTTTTCACCGAATGGACAAATGGTGGTCTATGCAACGCGTGAAGGGAATCGGGGTTTATTGTCCATTATGTCGCTTGATGGCCGTTTCCGCATGAATTTACCAAGTGAACAAGGTGAGGTTCGTGAACCTGCTTGGGCCCCTAAATAACAATTTAATTTAAAGCAATGATGATCATGGAGATAAAGATGAAAGCAGTTAAATTATTAGTCCTTCCTGTTCTTGCAACAGCGTTAGTGATGACCGGTTGTGCCAGCCGTAAACCTGCAGCTGAAATTCAAGCAGGACAAAATCCATCTGAAGCAGGCACAGTAAGCACTGAAGGCTTAAGTGAAGATGCTGCCCTAAATGCGCAAAACCTGGCAGGTGCTTCTTCTAAAGGTGTGACTGCAGCAAATAAAGCATTCTTGGCAAAACGTGTAGTTCACTTTAACTATGACAGCAGTGATCTTTCTAACGAAGACTATCAAACCCTTCAAGCTCATGCACAATTTCTTGTTGCCAATGCAAATTCAAAAGTGGCTTTAACTGGTCATACCGATGAACGTGGTACACGTGAATACAACATGGCTTTGGGTGAGCGTCGTGCGAAAGCAGTAGAAAGCTTCCTCATTACCAATGGCGTTGCTGCTACACAATTAGAAGCCGTAAGCTATGGTAAAGAAATGCCAATTAATGCTGGCCATGATGAAAATGCCTGGAAAGAAAACCGCCGCGTAGAACTGAACTACGAAGCTGTTCCACCTTTGTTAAAATAATGGCGTGAATAAAAAAAGCGCTTAATCTTTTGATTAAGCGCTTTTTTATCTTTTAAACTTTTTCAGAATTTTCAACTTCATCATTTGAGCTTTGCATGGATTCGATTAGATCATGCTTATTGAATTTTTTATATTCTGGTTTTGCTTCATAAGCCTTCCAGGCTTCTTTCACTTTTTCATCAGAAATATCATCTAAATTCATAGCTTCATTTGGCGTTGGAGTCGCATCAAACTTTTGCGTTGTCATAACTGGGCTCCTATCACGATTTTTAATACCCGTTGTTCCTCAACATAGCATTTTCCACAGAACTTACAAGAGTAAAATCACGACAAATAGTCGAGTTTAATTGTTCTTTTGCCGCGTTCTCATCTAAAATGACTGCCTATATTCTTTTGATAATTTTTTATCATTTTCTAATTGGAGTTTTCCTGACATGTCATACCTCACCCTTTCCCAATTTCTAGAACAAAAATCAGGGAACTTAACACCTGAACTTGCTCAAGTAATTGAAACAATTGGTAATACATGTAAAGCCATCGATCAGTTATTACAAAAAGGAGCTTTGGCAGGTGTCTTGGGTAGCGCACAACACGAAAACGTACAAGGTGAAGAACAAAAGAAACTTGACGTTATTTCGAATGATTACTTGATCGACGCTTTAAAAGTTCATCCACATGTAGGCGGGTTGGCTTCAGAAGAGCTCGATGATTTCACTCCGGCTCAAGAAAATGGTGAGTTCCTGGTATTGTTCGATCCACTTGATGGTTCAAGCAACATCGACATCAATATGTGTGTCGGCACAATTTTCTCTATTTTGCCGGCTAAAAATGCCGTGACGAAAGCTGAGGATTTCATGCAACCCGGTACAAATCAGGCTGCTGCGGGTTATGTATTATATGGCCCTTCTACTATGATGGCGCTTACCGTAGGTGCAGGTGTTGCATTCTTCACTTTCGATCCTGAAACTCAAGAATTTTTATTAACTTCTGAAAATATTCAGGTCGCTGCCGATACCAAAGAATATGCTATCAATGCATCCAATCAACGTCATTGGGAAGAACCGGTAAAACGCTATATTGGTGAACTTCAAGACGGTCAAACGTCAGTGCGTGGTAAAGACTTCAACATGCGCTGGGTGGCTTGTATGGTGGGTGATATTCACCGTATTCTTTGCCGTAGCGGTATTTTCTTATATCCATACGACACGAAAGATCCTCAAAAAGCCGGTCGTCTTCGCTTAATGTATGAAGCAAACCCAATGAGTATGTTGATGGAACAAGCGGGTGGCGCATCTACCACTGGCCGTGTTCGTATTTTAGAAATTCAACCGACCGAATTGCATCAGCGTGTTCCTGTTGTGATTGGCTCTAAAAATGAAGTTGACTTAGTTACTCACTACCACCATTAATTTAAAAAATGGAAGTAAGCGTATTTGTCGCTTACTTCCACGGATAACTCTCCCATGCCAGCTTTTTTTCTTGAATCAAAAGACAATCCAAAAATCAAACACCTACGTGGATTGATTGAGCAAAGTTCATTCCGTAAAAAGAATCGTCAAACGGTACTTGAAGGTACCCATTTAAGCCTTGCCTGGTTAGAACAGAATCGAAGCATTAATTCTATATTCACCACTGAAGCTGCCTATAGTCATCCTGATTTAGAAAAAATTGTATCCTTGTACGACGGTAATGTTTTTATACTCAGTGAAGCTTTATACAACGACCTAAGTACCTTAGGCACTTCTTTGGCATGTTTGGCAATTGTTGATTTACCGAGTTCAAATCAAGCCTTAAATTTTAAAGAAGACACTCTAATCCTAGATAATATCCAAGATCCGGGTAATGTGGGAACTTTGCTACGTTCAGCTGCCGCTGCCGGCATTGAGCAAGTTGTATGCACCAAAGGTTCAGCCTCGATCTGGTCACCGCGCGTTTTACGTGCAGGTATGGGTGCACATTTTTCTCTACAAACCTATGAAAATATTGCATTAGAAGATCTTTTAGAGAAATTTACCATACCAGTCTATGTTACCAGCTCGCACCAATCTGAAAGCCTTTACTCAAAGAACTTAAGAAAACAGTGCGTTTGGATTCTGGGTAATGAAGGTCAAGGTGTCTCTGATTATGCACTTAAGCATGCTGAAGCTGTTTCTATTCCACAGCCGGGTGGACAAGAATCATTGAATGTTGCTGTTGCAGGTTCGATTTGTTTCTTTGAGATGGTTCGCCAACGTTTATAAGCCTGTCGTTTCGTTACTTTATTTTAAACATCACCTGTTAATGTTTAAAAATAGACTACACTAGAAAAATAATAAATTTGTTGTCAACCAAACCATTATTCCTAACGTTATATATGTATGAAAATAGGAATAATGGTGGGTGTCCAATGACAGGATTTTCCATCTCTATGGATTCAGCACCAAAACAGTCTCAAGCGGAAAATTTGAGTATTCTGAAGAGTACGGCTGAACAGCGCCTAAAAATTTTTATGCAGGATGTGACAGGGCGTGCCTTGGTGATGATGGAAAGTGCGACTCAAGGTCAACAAGGTATTGCGATGGATTTGGTGCAAGAAGCTTTTATTTCCTTGCACAAAACATATGCCGAAAAGCCGACTGATGAATGGTATCCCCTGTTTTACACCATTTTGAACCATAAATTACAAGACTGGCGTAGAAAAGAAGTTCGGCGAGCACAACCTTTTTCATTTTTTAAAAAGGTGAGTCTCGATGACGATGATATTGAACTGAATGATATTGTTGATGAAAATACTCCCAGCCCATTCGATTTTCTTGATCAAGCCGTAACGGCCGAAGAAATACAGCAAGCTATTTCTCAGCTCCCCGTTCGACAGCAACAGGCTTTTATGCTGCGTGCTTGGGAGGGCTTTGATACATACACTACTGCGCAAATCATGGAATGCAGTGAAGGCAGTGTAAAAACGCATTATCACCGTGCTATTCAAGGTCTTCGGAACTCGTTGGCACATTTGAATCCATACTCTGGAGGGTCATCCGAATGAAACAAGATGATTACTTAAAAAAAGTTACTTCCAAACTCGATGGACTCGCACAACACCATAAAGATAAAGCTGTTGTGATGAACCATGTTATTGAAGAAATTCAAGACCGCGACACCTCCCGTTACGGACTTTGGAAAATGTCAGGATTTGCACTTGCTGCTGCAATTGCAGGTTTTGTAGTATTTCCAAATTCTATTGAGATAGCTGAAAAGCCTCAGAATCAAGTTGTAGTTACTCCAAAATTATCACCACAAATGGTTGAAGATTTAGAGATGTTAATGGTTTTAGGCGAGGATAAAGTTCCCCATGGCAGCTAAAAGATTAGCATTTGCTTTTTGTGCACTCGGATTTCTACAAACCAGTTTCGCTGGTTTTGAACGTTTTTGGATTTTTTCTAAAGATGCGGACACTCAAGTGGCAGAAACCTGGGAAACCCTGTCAGATGCTGAACAGCGTGCACTTATACAGCGCTATCAATCGCTGAAAGAACTACCTGACTCACAAGGCACCGCTTTACACCAACGTATGGATTGGTTTACCCAGCTGCCAGAGCAAGAAAAGCAAAAAATGCGAGAAACCTGGCAAAAAATGAGTAGCCAAGAGCGTAGAGATTTAGGCACACGCATGCAAAAGGCAACCCCTGAAGAAAGACCTGCTATTCGAGATGAATACATCAGTAAATATTTACAACCTCAATCTGCAAGTCACTAAATTAATAATAATGGCTATCTAAAAAGATAGTCATTATTTTGAGTTTTGCTTAATAGCGACATCCCCCACTTTGATCATTACGATAAAATTTGTACGAATAACAATATTAGAACTCTTTCATAAATTAAAAAAATGATCTTTTTTGATTGATATTTACATCCCACATTTCAGCACTATCCTGCATAATCTCTGGACAAAATACATTAATTCAAAAAAACTTTTTGAAACCCAGTTTAAGCAATACACTCACATCTAATGGATAACTTCTATTTAATACTTGAGCAACTGAAAATGCATACCACTGCCAAAGACAGATCACCTAACTTAAGTTTATAAGATCAAGTTCTGCTTTGTCCGTGCTAGTGGGGGGAAAGAATTTTTTCATGGGGCTATGAGTTAGGGGATTTCAGAGCCAACCGCCTTAAGACTTTTACGTCATGTAGAAGATAATTTGATTCATTTGAATCTCTTTTAATTTACCGAAGAGTTTGCCTGTTATACACTTTCAACTAGAAAATGAGTGCTAAGGTATTGCCTGGGATATTGTGATCGTGGATGCCATAGAAATTCATATCCAACAGCCTAAAAAATAGAAAAAAAGCTATAGCGGTAAAAAAAGACAGGTATCTTTTAAGGGCAGACCATAATTCAGTATAAAACTCAGCAAATACTGAGTTTATGTAGCAGTTGTGGTGTGGTGCATGATTTCGAGCTATTCAAACGTAATTTACAGCAGATTCTTTTCGGAGATTTTATTCTTGCAGATAAAGGCTATCAGGAAATTTATAATTTTTATTCCAATAACCAGTTGCCGTTCAAAGCCAAGAAACGTTGTATATTGAATCCTGTACTAAAACACTATAATCAGAACATCAATAAAACAAGAATACAGATTGAGCAATTATTTGGTAGTTTAAAAACCTTCAAAATCCTTTGCACAACATTATTGAAATAGAGACAAAAGACTTGGTTTGAGATTCAATTTAATTGCTGGAATCCATAACTTGGAACTGAGCAAAAGATGATTTATGAGGGTTCATGCTTAATCAAATTAAATAAATAATATTTTTATGTTCATAAGATTTTGAATACCTTATAAAAAATGCCTTACTAAATAAGGCATTTTTTAAATTTCAAGTTCACTATTTCTTTCTACGACCTCTATACAAGCCAAGTCCTAGTAAGCCTATAACACTATATATTCCAAGACTTCCACCACCGCCTGATGCTTGATTATTTGTATTCTTCTCAGTATTGAGTAAGTTAATTTCCGCATTATTTGATGGTATACCTTCTGCATCATAAATCTTATATTTAAGCTCATAATCAAACTGACTAAAAGTATTTTTCACTTCAAAATAGAGCTGCCCGCCATAACAGGTGTCTTTGATATCGTTACCTGGACATGGGCCTTTCCGATCCGCATTTACAATTAAGCCAGCAGGAATAGTTTCTATCCTTATCGGTAACTCCACCCCTTGTGCATCCTTGTAAAATACACTTTTATTGATTGTTAAATGTGTTGTCGGTCCATCCCCATCATCACTATCATTAACTAACGGATTAACACTTAGCGCCGAATTTGAGCTTGGAGTAATGGAATAGGTATCATCTTTTGCAATAGGAGCAATATTGATAAAATTTGCGGTTATAAGTCCAGTAGATGTGATTGAACTGCCTAGTTTAGAAGCAATACTATATGAACAGTAAGATTGACCATCTACCACTTTACCATCTGTACGATAAATGATGATTTGTTTTAGATCCTCCTTCCATTCACACTTAAAGTTAGGATCAGCAGCTCCTACAAACTCGTACCCCCCATTTTTTTCAACAAAATTACCTATACCATAGTTATAGGTCGTTATCGTATAGTTATCGGTATTTAGCGCTTTAAGTTGAATTGCACCACTCACATCCGAAGCAGGCTCTTCGCTTGGTAAAGTATTTAAGAAAGGATCAAAATATATGGCACGATACTGCACATATTGTTCAGTAAATTGTTTTAAGGCTTCATATTTTTTTAAATCTTCTTGATCTTTTGTTTTAAGCTCTTTATCTGCTTCAGGATCTGCAAGATATCCTTTAAATTTGTCAATTTGCGCTTGATACTCGGCAATAAGAGTGGTGTAAGAACGATTTGTTAATGTCGTCGTATCCGCTGCAGTTAAACGCATACGTTCAATCGAACCAATATCACAGGTGTTGTTCAGATCTGGATCTAATATATGGGTGGTATCTGTAATGCGCGCCAGATTACGTTGATCGGTGCGACTACATTCCGACTCACCCGCATTTACCAAGTCAGTAGCATTCTGATTATCGATTGGATAATACATTGGTAAAAATAAATTATATTTAGATGGAGGTTGATAGGGTGACAAAATGGTCAACATATCGGTTGAACTTAAATTGATATTGGTATTTAAAGCAGTATTCCCAGCCGTAGACGTTGCTGGTAAATCACACTGCCCTATTCCAGAATTAAGCTGTAAAGCATTTTGATAAGCACCAATAACACGTTTAGTGTCTGTCAAATCGCCATTTTTTAAAGCATAACGGCAAGACTTACCGCTATTATAAGCCAATACATTGAAATTTAAAGAAATACTTCCAGTATCATCATAATACAAAGTACTATGCGCATTATTTTCAACAATAGTATTACTGAGCAGAGATAATTCGGAACCTGGACTTAAACGATGATCGCCAGTATTTATCATCCGGAAAATGCTGCCATTACTGCTATTCGCTGTATTTTTTGCAATTGTGCTTGCAGTGATCTGTACCTTTGAGCTACCACATAAATCTATTGCACTCTGGCTAGTTGCTGAACCATTTTCCACAATACTGCTGTTATTAATACTAATAAGCGCATTTGTTTTACCCAGATTTACCATACAGTCCATCGCAATAACACTACCTTCATTTGCGTTATTGCCTTGTATTAGGGTATTGCTTAAAGTAATTTGATTTTCTGACTTGTGTGCTACGAAATAAATTGCCCCACCATCTTTAGCTGAGACTGAGTTTAAAATAGCACTGTTGACCATATTTAAAGAACCTCCAATCAACAATGCCCCACCCACTTCGCTTGAAGCCCCCCCCTCTAAAGCAACATTGTATAAAGACAGTGTCGGCGATTGGTCAACGGTATTAAAAATTCGTGATGCACCTTTTGTGGTAATTTTAGTCTTTAAATTTTGGCGTGCCGGATATTCATTGGTTAAGACATCCTTGGTTGAATAATCAACTGGCAATTTCCCATAAATATAAATTTCTGATTCAGGCGTTAATTCACTATTAAGGATATATTCCCCTTCCTCAAGCTGAATATAATCTTTCTGCCCTCTCTCAGGATTACCTGCAGCACAACCACCATAAGCCTTATTTAAACTGGCTGCTTTAATTGCTTCACGCAATGAACATTTATTATTGGAATTATCTTCATCATCGAAGGTATTAACATAAATTGTTTTGTGTTCTGCTGCCATGAGTGACATGGCAGACAATACCATGGCCGTGAGCAATCCCTTTTTATAATTTTTCATAGATCGTCCTTAATTATTTTTTATATCGGCGTAATCCAACAAGACCCAATATGCCAAATAGACTGAAGAATCCAACAGAGCCACCGGAAGTGTTCACGCTCTTACTTTCCATAGTATTTTGAGGTGCCTGTACAACGTTTACATTCACTTCCATATAGGGCTGGGTTTTGTTAAAACGCGTAGATGACGTGACTAAACGAATTTTAAAAATATCTGCACCATGCCAGTCTCCTTGAGGTGTATAAATCAAGGTTCCATCTTCATTAATAGTCAGCTTACCTTTGGAAGGTGTTTGGGTCTGAACCACTTGCAAACAACCTGCCTGCCATGCTTCACTTGCAGGCTTTTTACCCAGTATGGCCTCGCATTCCTCTTTTGGCACTAAATCACTATCACTTAGATGCTCAACTACAGAAATTTGAGCAGTTTGACCTATAAGCAAATTTTCCCCAACAAGTCCAGTTGTGCTTGGCACAACAATCTCAACTGCACCACGATCACATAAATCATTATCATCATCACGTACATTGTCACGTTGATCTATACGTTCACATCCCATTACTTTTGATGCTGAATCTACCTGAAACTTGCCTTTGTTTACAATTAATGATTCAGCCAGTTTTTTATAGCTCATCAAAATACGCGGCCGAAAATATCCTAAAAAATCCTTCTCTGACTGGAAATATGGGCACAAGAGCGAATTCGAATCTTCACTCAAGGTTTTACATTTTCCATCTAATGTATCACCTGCAATAAGCTGCTGGCCTGTCCAGATATCATTCGGATATAAACTGTCACCTGTCGTACAACTACTTGCTACAATATTGTTTTGGTTATAAGTCTTATCCGTATTTACAAAGGAACAGTTATCATCCTGAGTGATAGGATAGGGATTGCCCATAATAATACTATTGGCAAGATAAGCTTTTTGGGCAGGCGCATTAAATTTAATTCCAGAAGTATTACCTATAACTGTCAGATTATTTAAGCCTATACCGTCTCGGACATTAATTACCCAGCCTTTATTTTTGTAAAAGGTACTATTGGCAATTTTATAGGACATATAAGGAAAGGCGGCTAATAATGTACTGTCTAAATCGGCAGACGAATAAATATTTGCAGCGTTTGCTAAATTTGTCTCATTTTCTCGAAAAACTGAGTTTGATATTCTAAATTGTGGAACCTGACTGTAAATAATGGCGCCTTCATCAGCTTTATTGTTTTCAATTAGGCTATATTTAATTTCCACCAGACTACGTAATATTGATTCTGGTTCAGTCGGTACACCTACATTGTAAATGGCACCCCCTTGCGTCGCGATACCATCTGTCAATTTCACATGATCTAAAACTAAATATTCATTGTTGAAAATTAAACCGCCTTGAGTAGCACAAACACTTTGACCACATCCCTGCAAATTCACTTCACTGATATTAACTTGAACTAGGGCTTTTTTTGCATCATCAATATAAAAGATATTATCCTTACCCATCATTTTAATAATGGCATTATTTAAACCAGGCTTAAGGTCATTTGAAAAGCTGTTATCGTAGACCGTTTTTAAAGTAAGCGCTGCCGTGATTTTAATTTGGCTATCTAACTTATAGGTGGTTTTTTTTTCAAGCGTAATGATTGAACTTGAACCTTTACCTCCACAGCCCAAATGCCCTTCTTCAGGCAATCCTAAATTAACGTATTCTATTGCTTCACGTAATGAGCATTCCTTGTCATCTTTTTTAGCATCTTCAGTCGTATTTACGATAATATCCGCACTATAAGCATGTCCTGCAAAGCATAACACCCCTATACCTATGCTCCGTTTGAGCATACCTTTCTCCTTGTATTCTTCTAATATTTTTATTCTATCGTTGCACATTCCCTGCAACATTGAACTATTTTGCTGTACTTTGTCACAGCTTTAATAATTTCTCAAGATTTTTTATTATTTACCGATATTCATCAATTAATGCATAAATTTGTCTTAAATTGGCATGACTGATTTTTGTTTTTTCACCTTTTAACAGCTGAATCAACTGTTCTAAAGTTTGTAATAAAATAGAGGTTTGATGCGGTCCATGCAGCAACAAATAATCTATGATTTGCTGATCCATATGAATTCCCCGACGTGTTAATACCGATGTTACTAGCGCATAACGATCCGCATATAAACTTCCTGTCGGCACTTTAACGCTCACCGCCTGAGTCAAACGTGACTGTAAATCGGGAAGTTCAAGTTTCAATTCAATGGGGGCAACACGAGAAGAGAAAACTAACTGTCCTCCACCTTCATTATTATAATTAATTAAATGAAATACTGCTTTTTGCCAATGTGGAACACCGCTAATGGCTTCGATATCATCTAATGCCACAAGGTCATATTGATCTAATGATGTAATCGCTTCAGTTGGTGCATCGAGCAACTCCAGTAATGAGACTTGAATTGCAGATTTACCGACTTCTAAATAAGAATCGCAAATAGCAGAAAGTAAATGGCTTTTACCTGAACCAGCTCCACCATATATATAAAAGCGATTTATTAAACCAGCATGAAGCTGCCGCACTGCATCAATGACATGCCCCCAACTTGGACCCGAAAAATCACTAATTCGGGCATCCAGTTGAGGTTCTATATCTAATTGCAGTTGACGCATATATGTGTTTTGCCCTTAGGGTTCTTTATTGTCTATCAATTCAATCTTACTCGATTTTTCAGCATCTTGCAGAATTTTTGATTCTGTATTTCTCAATTCGATATCTACATCTACTTGATCCGATTCAATTGAAATTGATCCTGCTCCCGGCTCTTGTATGATTACAGAGGAGTGCCTATATATACGGCTCTTCTCGTAACAATCTCGCGCATGCCGTAGCAGCACTACAATAACTGCCGCAACCGGTAAAGCAATCAGCATTCCCAGAAAACCGGCAAGTTGAGCGCCGGCCAATACAGCAAATACCACGGCTACAGGAGATAAGCCAATTTTATCTCCGAGCAAGAAAGGTTGAAGAATATAACCCTCAACGGCTTGGCCAATCATAAATACAACCAGCACCAATGCTAAATGCATCCAATCAATACCAAACTGGAATAGTGTTGCAATCACAGCTGCAATAATTCCCACTGCAAAGCCCAAATAGGGAATAATACTGGCCAGACCCGCAACCATTCCAATAATCAGACCGACCTCAAGACCAATGACTTGTAAGCCGACTGCATAGACCGTACCCAGCAAGAACATCACCAAAAACTGACCTTTAACAAAGGCACCTAAGACTTGGTGACATTCACCGACAATGTGTAAAGTACTTTTCTCATAAGGACGAGGGATTAAACGGCGGAAACTGTCGAGCATACGATCCCAATCCAACAGGAAATAGAATGCAATAATTGGAATAAGAACCACCGTTCCGCCAATTTGTATGAAATTCAAACCCGATTGCGCGACTTTCAATACCATGGCCTGAATACTATCGGCACTATAATTGGTCTGAATATATTCCATGACCACAGTCGACATTTGCTGCGTATCGATTTCCATTTGCTCGACGCTAAAAGTTTGCGACACCCAAGGTAAAAAGGTGTAATTTAGCCAATGAATTCCTGCTGGAATACTGTCTCGCGCATACATCAGCTGTTGCCAAACTAGGGGAACCAAATACCACATCGCCAAGGTGAGAACTACACCAATGCCTACAAAGACAAAACTAATCGCTAACCAGCGCGGCAAGCCGATCTTATGAATCTTCTCTACCAACGGACTAAATAAGTAAGCCACCAAAAATGCTGCTACGAAAGGCAATACCACGGGTTTAAGCAGATACAAAACCCAAAGAATTAATGCAATTCCTGAGAGTATAAAAATGCGACGTAAGGTACGATCCACCATGCAAATTCGCCTTTTCTCGGTTTATTCGTTATAGAAAGTAAAATATTTTAATAAAGATAGCATTTTAGTGCATAAATAACATAAGAGTTTCGTATATTCGGGTATAATCGCGGCGCGAATGCGGAGACTTCATTATGAGCAACTCAACTTCCCCAAACACTGGTTTAAGCTATAAAGATGCGGGTGTCGACATTGAAGCGGGCGACGCACTTGTCGATCGAATCAAATCTGTGGCTAAGCGTACCTCACGTCCTGAAGTTATGGGCGGATTAGGCGGCTTCGGCGCTCTTTGTAAAATCCCTAAAGGTTATGAAGAACCTGTTCTCGTATCTGGCACAGATGGTGTTGGTACAAAATTACGTTTAGCACTCAATTTGAACCGTCATGACACGATTGGTCAAGACTTGGTTGCAATGTGTGTAAACGATCTTCTTGTATGTGGTGCTGAACCATTATTCTTCCTCGATTATTATGCAACTGGACACTTAAATGTGGACGTCGCTGCAAATGTCGTAACCGGTATTGGTGCAGGGTGTGAGCTTGCAGGCTGTGCATTGGTAGGCGGTGAAACTGCTGAGATGCCTGGCATGTATGAAGGTGAAGATTACGACCTTGCAGGTTTCTGTGTAGGTGTAGTTGAGCAAAGCAAAATTATTGATGGAACCAAAGTTAAAGCTGGTGACGTATTGATTGGTGTGGCGTCTTCAGGTGCACACTCAAACGGTTACTCTTTACTTCGTAAAATTTTAGACGTGAAAAATGTCGATCTTACCCAAATCGTAGACGGTCGCCCACTTGCAGATGTTGCAATGGAACCTACACGCATTTACGTAAAACCATTGCTTGAACTTTGCAAACAAGTTGATGTTCATGCAATGGCACACATTACGGGTGGTGGCTTACCTGGTAACTTACCTCGCGTATTGCCAAATGGTGCTCAAGCAGTGGTGAATGAGTCTTCTTGGGAATGGCCAGAGTTGTTCAAACTTCTTCAACGTGAAGGTGGTGTGGAACAGTTCGAGATGTACCGCACATTCAACTGTGGCGTAGGTATGGTCATTGTTGTTGATGCAGCAGATGCTGATAAAACTTTAGAATTGCTTACAAGCCTGGGCGAAAAAGCTTGGAACATGGGTCACATTGTTGAAAATGCTGAATCTGTTGCCGGCGCTGATGAAAAAGTTCGCGTAATTTTTGCATAAAGAACAGCACATGATCAAAATTGCTGTCCTCGTTTCAGGCAGTGGAAGTAACTTACAAGCCCTAATAGATGCCAATCTGTCAGGTCAAATTGTTGGGGTCATTTCCAATAAACCTGAAGCATATGCTTTACAGCGTGCTGAAAAAGCAGGAATTCAAACTGCTGTGATTGAACACAAGCAATATCCGAATCGTGAAGCTTTTGATGATGTCATGCATCAGCAATTACTCGATTGGAATGTTGATTTGGTTGTTCTTGCAGGCTTTATGCGCATCTTGAGTACCAAGTTTGTCAAAGCATGGGAAGGGAAAATGCTCAACATTCACCCTTCTCTCTTGCCGAATTACAAAGGCATGCATACCCATCAACGTGTTTTAAACACAGGTGATGTTTTGCATGGTTGTACCGTACATTATGTTACTGCTGAATTGGATGCTGGTCAGGCTTTGGCTCAAGCTGTGCTTAAAGTCAATTTGCATGATGATGTAAATTCTTTAGCGCATCGCATTCATGTGCTTGAACATTTAATCTACCCCCAAGTGGTGGAATGGATTTGCACAGATACAATTCAACATACTGAACAAGGTGTGTTGTACCGTGGTCAAGTAATGCAGGAACCTGTTCAGTTTTGTAAATTTTAAACTAAATTTTATGCAATAAAAAACGCATCCTCGGATGCGTTTTTTATTTCCTGCAAAACTGTGATTACTACTTACTCATTCCTTCCTAGGAAGAAATTTAAGGCACTGGTAACTCAACTAAAAGTCTTTTAATTAGCCTGTTGTGACTTAATGAGCTCTTTAACCGATTTAACCACTTCAACCGGATGCTCCAACGGGAACATATGTCCACCTTTAAATACTTCAAAAGGAATATCGAATTTCTTCTGAACTTGTTGTGGGAACTTACGTGCTAAAAAAGGCCCTTCCTCAGCTACCACTAAATGCACAGGCACCTGTGGCTTAACTTGTGGCAACCACCAAAGAGAGGGATTGGTTCTAAAAATCTCTACCTCATCCATTTTCGGAATGGTCAGCTCTACACCACCACGCAATGGATCATCCTGCAAGGCATGATCAATATAAGCCTGAAAACAGGCTGCTTCAAAGTCCTGATAAAACCCTTTTGGCCTTAATAGTTCTGCGGCCTGTTCACGAGATGGCCAATGATCGCGACGGCGCTTGGACAAACCTGCAGGAGACATTTTGTCCAATGCTTTGAGCTTAAACAGCTTCGCAATATGTAATGCAAAAGCCTCTTTGCCCATGATCATTGGTGGATCAAGCATAATCACCTGATTAAACAGCTCAGGGCGCTTTAATGCTGCCTGAAAGGTCAGTACAGAACCCAAAGAATGTCCCAAACCGATTACGGGACGGCCTTTAGCTTGACGGACAATACTGTCAATCACTTGCTGAGTCAGACTTTTCCAATGGTTATCAATTGGATAACGCTTGTCTGGCCCCAGCAAAGGTACATAAATAACATCGTATTCATCTTTCAGCAAATCAAACAGCTTTTGATAAACTTTTGATGGCACGCCATTGGCGTGCGCAAAATGGATCAATGGTTTCATTGTAACTTCGTCGCTTGTTCAGATTGCACTTGTTGTGAAAGTGAGCTTGCGAATCCCTGCCCAATAGAACTTCCCATCCGTCCAAGTACAGAATCAAAAGGACTATATTCAATGGTATAATTCACGGCTTTTTCCAGTTTCAATTCGCGCTTCAGCGTATTAAGACTGCCGATACGGTCTGCAATCCCCAATTTTACCGCTTGTTCACCAGTCCAGAATAAACCAGAGAATATTGCCGGATCTTGAGATTTCAGTTTCTTACCACGCCCCTGTTTCACTGCATTGATAAAATGATCATGGACATTATCAAGTACACCTTGCACATGTGCTTTTTGTGCAGCATCAACCGGCTGAGTCATAGAAAGCAAAGCTTTGTTTTCACCTGAAGTCATGGTGCGGTCTTCTACACCCAGCTTCTGCATTAAGCCATTTACACCATAGTTCGGCATAATCACGCCAATAGACCCGACCAGACTAGAGGGATTCACAATAATTTCATCAGCAGCTGAGGCGATGTAATATGCACCTGAAGCACCCGTATCACCAATTACGGCATAGAGCTTTTTATCAGCATGCGATTTTTTCAAATACTGGATTTCTTGCCAGATTTCATCGGACTGAACCGGCGATCCGCCAGGCGAGTTAATATTTAAAACCACAGCTTTACTTTGTTTGTTTTCAAAGGCTTTCTTTAGTGCTTTAACCGTATCTGTGCTATTGACACTCTGCTTGTCTGCAGCAATGGTGCCGATAATATCCACTACCGCAATATGCGAACTTGTCGTTGCAGTTGGATCGCTAGATGAGGTACTACAACTTTTTGCCATGACCACTAAAACAAAAAGGATATAAGCGAAAGTTAACAATTTAAAAAAGATGCTCCAGCGACGTGCACGGCGCTGCTCTTCTACAGAAGCTAAAACGGCTTTTTCTAAAATATGCCATTCTTTGCCAGTTATGTTTTGAGAATTATGTGGCGTATTCTGAATTTCATTTTCTGGTTTTGGTGGCCAATCGGACATACAAAATAATCCAAGGATCAGTTAAATTGAACTCATTATATACACTGCATCAGAGAAATCTGCCTAAACCATCCATTTTCGCCTATAATATTTGCTCTTTTTGACTCTTTATATACATTGACGATAGGCAATGACTGATCATACTCCAACGGATACAACATACCGCCTACTGAAATTCCTCAGTCGACAACCGATTCAAATTTCTAGATTTATCGCTCGAATGTTAGCTGGGCTCGTCAATTTTTTAAAAATGTCAAAAACCTCAGATACGATTCGTCTTAATCTTCAAATTGCTTTACCGGAATTGACCGCCGCGCAACATGAAGAAATCATTCCAAAAGCAATTCATAATGAACTGACTTCATATTTCGAATTTTTTAGTATTTGGGGTGCAGACAACCATAAAAATATTGCACGTATTCATTCAATTAGCGGTGAGCAGATACTTCAACAGGCGCTTAAAGCACCTGAAGGCCTGGTACTGATTGTTCCGCATTTTGGCACATGGGAAATCATGAATGCCTACTTGGCTCAATTCACACAAATGACCATTCTGTATAAACCGGTCAAAAATGAATCTGCCGACCAGTTTGTCCGTGAAGCCCGCAGTCGTGAACAAGCCAATTTGGTGCCTACCGATGAATCGGGGGTAAGACAAATTTTTAAAGCGTTAAAACAAGGCGGTACTACGGTGATTCTGCCAGATCACACTCCGAATGTGGGTGGAGATATGATTTCTTATTTTGGGATTCCTCTGGCGACCAGTAATTTAAGTGCCAAACTGATTCAAAAAACCAAAGCTAAAACTTTATTTCTCTATGCCCTTCGTAATAACGATCACGGTTTTGATATGCATATTGAGCCTATCGATGAACGTATTTATCAAGGCAATGCCAATGAGGGTACCGGTGTTATTTTCGAAGCCATCGAAAATTTAATTCGTCGTTACCCAGAACATTATCATTGGAGTTATAAGCGCTTTAAAGCCAACCCAGAACTAGACAAGGTTTATCATTTGAAAACAGATGAAGCATTAGAAGTGGTTGCTGAAGTTCGAGCGAAAGCAATTCAAGCTGAAATAGTTTAACGCTTTAACCATCGCCGTGAATCACGTTCAACCTCAGTAGCCATAATATTTTTATGTGTTGAAAATCGAATACTGCCTTGGTCTACAGTAGTTAATAACGGAATTTTTAATTCTTTTAAACGCGACTCAACCACTGAACTGGGATGTCCATACCGGTTATTAAAACCTGCCGATGCAATCACCAATTTTGGATTTAATTGCTTTAAAAAGTGATAGGCTGAACTATGCCGGCTACCATGGTGTCCCAAAACCAAGACATCGACTTTTAAATCAGGATACTGCTGTAAAATCTGATATTCTGTTGGCCAACCGGCATCTCCCATTAGTAGAAAATTTTGATAAGGTTGTGCATTTGCTACCTGTAAATAAACGACACAGGACATCTCATTTCTTTCATCTTTGGCATTGTTCAACTGTTCTGTTTTGGGTGACAAAATGGTTATTTTCACTCGATCACTCCATTGCCACTTTTGACCTTGATGACAATAATCAAACTGACTGGAATCTGCGACTTCAACCTGTTCATTTGAATAGACCTGGTTGATAGGCAAATCATATTTGACCGATTCATAACCACCTTTATGATCCTGATCTAAATGGGTCAAAATCAGTTGCTTCAACTCACTAACTCCATTGACCGATAAAAATGGCAAAATGATTTGCTTACCCACACTGAATTTCTCCTCATCAAAACTTCCCCCCATATCCACCATCATTGTCTGATTCTGATCGCGGACAAAAATCGCTTGACCTTGACCAACATCCAATACCGTTAATTCAAACTCATTCTTATTGGAATCGATCATTATTAAAGGCACAAAGCATAATATCGACCAGGTTTTTGGCACCGTTCCGCGCGGTAAAAACAGAATCAGCAAACCCAGACATAAGCTCAGCAACATCCAAAAACTCATGGCAATCGGTTGTAATGCAGGTGAAAAAATTTGATCTAGCCCTTGCATGAAGATAAGCAGAACTGAGAGACACCCATTATTGATTTGAAAAATCAGACTTCCCAAAGGCTCAAAAATGAAATAACACAACGCCGCGATCACATCTAAGGGAACAATCACAATACCAATCCAGGGAATGGCAAATAAATTACTGAGTGGAGTAATCCATGCCACCTGTTTAAAGAAAATCAGCATTAATGGAAATAATGCCAAAAATATTTTCCATTGTGATTCAATTAGAATTTTAAGTTGGATTTTGATTATTTCAGTCTTGGTTTTGACTTTCTCTACATGACTTTGCTGCTGCACGGTTTGATAAATACGTAAAAGCACAAAACATGCGCCATAGGACAACCAGAAAGCAGCAGATAAAATACTAAAGGGATCAAAGATTAATAAAATAGAGGCACTAAACAGCAAAATACTTAAGGGTTGAATTTTTTGTTTTAAAAGGATAAATCCACTCATCAATAAACAGGTGAGCAAGGTTCTTAATGCAGGAATTTCAAAACCGACAAAAGCGCAATACAGCAGGACGCAAATACAAAACGGCATAATCAAGAAGTATTGTTTCGGCCACTTTAAATAAACTTGCGGACAATAGCGGCAAATGAGTTGATGTAAAGTCCAGCAGAAGAGTAAAGCAAAAATCAACACATGCGGCCCTGATATGGCCAGTAAATGACTCATGCCAAAACGCTGAAATAAGTGTTCAGTTTCCGGCAGGAGCAAACTTTTATCCCCTGTTAACAATGCTAGAAGTAGCCCTTTATATTGCAGCGGTTGTTTCTGAATAAAATCACGTAGCGCTAAACGTTGCTGTTCCATCCACAGCTGGATTTGATTTGAAAAAGAATGTTGTTGCCTTACATATCGGCCATAACCCAAAGCAGAAATGTCTTGTTCTGTCAGTTTGTGTATCGATGTAACTTTAAAACCAGACATAATATTTTGCTGGAGATACCATTGTTCTTGATCAAAGACACCGTGAGTTGCATAACTATGCGCTGGCAGAATTTTTCCTTGCAAGCGATAATATTGACCCAGTTCAAGTCCAGATCGCGGATCAGAATTTATTTCATTTTTTAAAAACCCCTGCCACTGCACCACTTCAGCATGTCGATTCAGTACCTGTATTTTTTGCTGAATGGATTGTACCCCCCATTCATTCAGTTTTTTAACATGAACAACCACTTCAATTTGTTCAGGCCGCTTTTCTCGAAACTGTAACCTGTCAGTCAATTGATAATCAGCATAGTTATAGCCCAGCGTAACACCTAGGCTGAAGCCTATACAGAGCTGTAAAAATTTGAACCACAAAGAATGAACCTGCTTTAAAACAGTCAGTTTTAAAAACCAAGACAGAATAAAAAGTGCAATACATGGACTCAGCAACGACTGTAAGATCGGGAAAGTTTTTCCCATCGTCGCAATACCGATTACCCATCCCAAACAGATTAGTTGAATCATTATTTTTATAATATTTTTTATTTTGCGCAATAATAAAGCCCACCGCAGTGAGCTTCAATCATTTTTTAAACTTCTCGATCAGCGTCTAGCCATCAATCCACACTCCATCTTGCATATGCAAAATAGAATCACCGGCTTGAGCCAGTTGTTCATCATGGGTCACAATCAGCATTGCCATATTAAACTCGCTACGTAATTCACTGAGCAGTTCAAAAATTTTCACTGCGGTTTTACGGTCCAAGTTACCAGTTGGTTCATCGGCCAGCATCAGTTCAGGCTTCGCCACCAAAGCACGCGCCAAAGCCACACGTTGACGTTCACCACCAGACAACTCGCCCGGTTTATGCGTCATCCGATGCGACAATCCTACACGATTCAGCAAGTATTCTGCCTGCTCTTTAGATTGTTTGTAGGTCGTTCCTGCGCGCAGCATCAGCGGCATTGCAACATTTTCCAATGCGGTAAATTCAGGCAATAGGTGATGGAATTGATAAACAAAACCCAAATGCTGATTACGTAAATAACCACGTTCAGCTTCGCCTAAAGTATCAAAGCGTTTGTCATTTAAAAACACCTGTCCTTGTGTTGGGCAGTCTAGGCCACCTAACACATGTAACAAGGTACTTTTACCTGAACCGCTCGAACCCACAATCGAAACAAATTCACCCGCTTTAACTTGTAAAGACAAGTCTTTAATCACTTCAACCGTAGTTTTTCCATCAGTAAAACTTTTCGAGATATTTTTCGCTTCGAGGACAATATTACTCATAACGTAAGGCCTCTGCAGGTTGTGTTTTCGCAGCACGGAAAGCTGGATAAATCGTTGCAAGGAAGCTTAAAAGCAAGGATAGACAAACAATCACCACCACATCTTGCCAACGTAAATAAGACGGCAAGTAATTAATGAAATAGGCATCAAACAAGTTCAAACCAAATGTGGTATTCAGCCAGCCAATCACATTACTAATACTTGAGGCAAAGATAATTCCGAGAATGGCACCAGATACGGTACCAATTACCCCAATGATGGTTCCTTGCACCATAAAAATTCGAGTGATAGTAGCAGGTGAAGCACCTAAGGTACGCAGAATCGCGATATCAGATTTTTTATCTGTGACTACCATGACCAGTGACGATACGATGTTAAATGCAGCAACCAAAACAATCAGGAATAAAAGCAAGCTCACCATGGCTTTTTCCATCTGAATGGCACTAAACAGATTACCGTGAGTAAATGTCCAGTTCGATGCATAGAAATTGCTTGGCAAGTCTTTGACAATATCATCCGCAACTTCTGGCGCAAGGAAGATATCATCCAGTTTTAGACGAACACCTTGCGCGCCATCGGGTAAGCGTAACAAGGTTGAAGCATCATTCAGGGCAATATAGCCCATCATTGAATCAACTTCTGCCCCAATACTAAAAATCCCGACAATTTTAAAACGCTTGAAACGTGGCACTACGCCGGCAGGGGAAGGCGTTGCTTCAGGCAATACCAAGGTGATATTGTCATTTAAGCCTAGACCGAGCGAATCCGTCATTTGTTTACCTAACACAATGCCAAATTCACCTTTTTTCAGGCTATCAATACTACCTGCAATCATGTGATCCTGAATGATCGAAACTTTCTTTTCATACTCAGGTTCGATCCCTGTGACCATGATGCCAGCTACTTGCCCTTGTGCTGTCAGCATCCCTTGTAATTGGGTGAAGGGGGCTACGCCTTTGACATGCTCGTGTTGTTCAACTTTTTTTGCAAGTTCAGGCCAATTTGTTAAAATTTGCGTTGAAGAAACAGTAGCTTGAGGTATCATTCCTAAGACGCGGTTTTTTAGTTCTCGGTCAAAACCATTCATCACGGATAACACCGTAATGAGTACAGCTACACCTAATGTGAGGCCGATCATAGAAACCAGAGCAATAAAAGAAATAAAGTGGTTACTACGCCGTGCGCGAGTATATCTCAACCCTATGTACAGCGAGATTGGTTTAAACATACCATTTAGTCCGAGGAATAATTATGGAAAATTCACAGCATCAAAGCGGCAACATTGAACGTCGCGTTATGTCGCGTATAGATGCTGCCTTGCGAATTAATTATCAGATTATTTCTGATGATGTCGCACTTAATGACCCTTACGATCCTAACTTTGTTTTGCCACGCTATTTTCTACTACTCGCAGAATTAGATCAATTTGATCACGCAATAAACTACGAATTAGAACAATTAAATGAAAGAGATCAACAAATTGCTCGAATCTTATCCTTATTCAATCAAAAATTAAACCTTATTACCGGTTCTTTGTACGATGCAATTGTACAATCCATGTTACCCATTCCGGAAAATGTCAATTTTTCAGAAACCGGTTTCAGTTTCTTTAATGAGCAACCTATTCAGGAAGGAACCTATGTTCATGTGACCTTAAGCCACCCTGAAAATTTCTTTCATATTGCGGCAACAGCACAAGTTGCCTACAGCCGAGCTGAAGACAATGGTAAATTCCGTACCGGTGCCTATTTTATTACCTTGCATCCACAAGATCGGGTGAAGCTGTCTGAATGCGTATCGTTGAAAAATAAAGATTAATAACTTAAGAATCAGATTTAATTTTATGGGCGAGGTTTCGACTCGCCTTAATGTCACGGTAAAAGTAGATAAATAAACCAAAGATTAAGACAAATGCCCCAACAAAAATCATCACTGATAATTTTTCATCATTTAATAAAGCACCAAATAACAGTGCCAACATTGGAGTCAATACAGTCGTCAGCGATAATGTCGTCGCCTTAATATTCTGTATGAGTTTAAAATAACAGATCATGGCGACTACCGAGGCCATGATTACTGCATAAAACAGGCCCACCAAGGCTTTGGTATCGGGAATATGTGTAGGCGCATGCTGCCAGATAAAAGGCAACATTCCCAGCGCAAACAGTGCAGAAACCAAAATTGAACCGGTAGCTTGGGCCATAGGTTCTAGCGGTGCATTAACTTTTTTGACCCAGTAAATTGAAGAGCAATAGACGAATACACTGATCAACATTAGCCCGATTCCTATCGGCTGGATATGATGATCACTTCCACCCAAGCAAATAATCGCTAATCCCGCTACTGCAATGAACATGCCTACCCATTGCAAACGGTTCAAATGAATTTGAAAGCCAAAATGTCCAATTAAGCCCGCCATGATGGGAGCCAAACCGAACATTAAAGCAATAATGCCTGAACTTAAATATGCGGCTGCCAAATAGGTAAAAAATTGCGATCCAATAAAACTACAGGCACCGGCGATATAACTGTGGACTGAAATTTTGTCTGTTGGTAATTTCACCTTGAGTAATAGCAACAAGCTGAATGCTAAGGGTAACGCAATCAGAAACCTCAATGCTAATGCCCACAGATTATTTAAATCTGAAACACTCCAGACAATCGCTAATGGCGTCGTGGCCCAAATAAGCACCAATAAAATATAGGTTGAAACAATATTGGCTTTAGAATGCATATCAAGCTCGGCTTATTGGGCAGTTTTACGTTTTTGTTTTTGGATAGTTTGATCGAGTGAGCTAGAAAATTCACGTTTATCACGTTCAGAAATTGGCGGTGGCCCACCTGTGTTGACTCCTGCTCCGCGTAATGAATCCATAAAATCGCGCAAATGCAGACGCGCTTTGACATTCGCCGTGGTATATACTTCACCGCGTGGATGAATCGCAATACCACCCTTTTCAATCACTAGCGCTGCAAGTGGAATGTCTTGAGTCATCACAATATCATGCTCTTTCATGCGATCTATGATTTCTTTATCAGCGGCATCTGCCCCACTCATTACCTGAATGGAATTGATTCGAACTGAAGGCGTGATGCCTACATTTTGATTGGCGACAAAAGTGACTTCTAATTGATAACGGTCTGAAGCACGAATAATGACTTCACGTAGAATTTTAGGTAATGCATCGGCATCGACCCAAAGTTTAAATGGCAGCACAAAGCATCCATAGCAAAAAAATATTAAAATCTAGTTTAACAAATTGTTTAACAAATTCGTGTGACAAAATGATGGATAAATCCATTCAGTGAATTGCCCACTGTGAAGTTGAATAAGATAAACTCATTTTTAAGCTTCTTTTCTATTTCCAGTGCTTTCTTTCACTGGATATTTAACCCATTTATCATCATTTGATGGTTAAATTTAGTCAAATGACTTGAAATTTCAAAATAACCCTCGATTTAATATACAAATATAACCCAACATCAATTGTGAATATGAAAAATCAAAATAGACCAGAAATTATCACCATTGAAGATCAAAACTTTGGCAGCCATGTCGAACACTGGAATTTACTGACAGACCATCCAACTACAGATGTGCCGAAGTGGCTTGGTTTGGCGTTAAATGCACCCATTATGCCTATGGGTTTATGTGCCGAAGAATGTGACATGGACGAAACAGTATGGCTAATTCAAGGACCCAAAAAAGCAGCAGTGCAATTAAATCAAGTTATTGCAGTTGAAAATAACAAGCCACAAGCTGTGAAAACTGCATTTCCAAGTTTCGAAGGCCCCTATAAAGTTGATGCCATAATTGAACGAATCATTAGCTGTAAATCAAATACCCAGGCTGTTTTACGCTTAAACTTGGGTGACAATACCATTGTTTATGCTTTTGATACGCTCTATAGCGTTAATCATGCACACTATGAAAAAGGTCAGACTTATCTGGCCCAGTTAAATGCTTGGGCTTATGAACTGGAAGCGGTTTCGGACCATGAACAATTGGTAGTCGATGATCCTGCTTCAATCAAGCATCACCGTGCTTTAAACGATATTTTAGCAGCCAATGACGGCATTGCACCACCAAATTTACAAGAACAGATTGATGCTTGGGAACCTAAATCGGAAGATGATAAAGAACCTGTGACGGTCGATTTTTCCAAAATGGTCGCCTATCTTTATGGCGAAAATATGGGACAGGAAGATGAAGCCTGGTTCCAAGGTAATATTGTCGGTAAAACCTCAATGTCCTTTATGGATCAGGACTACACTCTTTATGATGTGGCCTTAATTCATGATGAAAATCAGGAAGCCACTTTAATCCGTATTGCAACCAAGAACGCGGCCGATAAAGATTTTCAGATTGGTCAATTTATTCGAGGCAATCTGTGGATTCAAGTGAATATTTATTCTAAAAAATAATTAGTTCTAAACAGCAGCTTAATATTGTGATGATTACCCTCACGATTTAGCTGCTGTCTTTATATGAGTTTCTTATTATTTCATTGCAAATTAATTTTAGGTTTACCCACAGTCCAATATTATATTTAACCTTTTTGAATTCAATTTAAAGCATACTTATCTACAATTTAAATTCAAATTTTTATATTTGAAAAAATACGCTCCCGATTATATTTTAGTGATTAATTTCTAGACTTTTATCCCCCTCTTGTCTTGGTTGATAAGAAGTGAGAAATAAATGAGATATTTATGTCGATAAAATAAATATTTTAATTACATATTCTTATTTAGTACTTTATTTAATCAAATTTTTATGCTAAAAATGCAAATTACAAATAGGAATTAACGATAAATAAATCGGAATAGAGCTTTCCATGAAAATCGTGCAAGAAGAAAATATACAACAAGTTGAACATCAACTTGAAAAACGTTTCCAGTTAGACTCTAGTTCATGTCTATTTTTTATGTTAGGCATGTTTATGTCTGCCTATATTTTGCATCACTTTATTCTTTAAGCTTATTTTAATATCTGACTTTCAACAGACGTGTTTTAACAACAAAAAATTAATCAATAAAAAGCCCATCATGTGACGGGCTTTTTTAACTTTAGGGCTTAAGCATTGCGTTTTGCAAAGTCATCCATAAAGTTCACTAAAGCTTGTACACCTTCTAAAGGTACGGCGTTATAAATACTTGCCCGCATCCCCCCAACTGAACGGTGACCCGCCAAATTAAGAAGATGATTTTGTTCAGCCTCTTTCAAGAACAATTTATCTAGATCAGCATTTGCCAAAGTGAATGGCACATTCATGATGGAACGGTTTTGTTCTGCAATAGGGTTTGCATAAAAATCGCTTGAATCAATATAGCCATAAAGCAATTTAGCTTTCTCCAGATTTACTTTATGCATGGCATCTACTCCGCCATTTTCAAGTAACCATTCAAATACCAAACCAGACAAATACCAAGCATAGGTTGATGGCGTGTTGACCATAGAATCATTCTTCGCTTGCGCTGAATACTTCAAGATACTTGGGGTTTCAGCTTTCGCTTGATCAAGCAAGTCATCACGAATAATCACTAGAGTTAAGCCAGCAGGACCAATATTCTTTTGCGCGCCTGCATAGATTAAACCAAATTTAGACACATCAATCGGAGCAGAAAGAATGCTTGAAGATAAATCAGATACCAATGGTGCCTTTACTTCAGGAATACCTGAAAACTGAAGACCGCCGATGGTTTCGTTATCTGCATAATGCACATAAGCCGCATCGTCAGATAAGTTCCACTGGCTTTGATCCGTAATCGCTAATTTACCATTAATAGTTGTGCCCGCTTCAACGACATTGATCTCACCATAGCGTTGTGCTTCTTTAAGCGCTTTTTCAGACCAGATTCCGGTATGGATATAATCTGCTTTATTATTTTTGCCTAAAAGGTTTAAAGGAATTGCAGAAAATTGAAGTGAAGCACCGCCTTGCAAGAACAATACTTTATAGTCCTCTGGAATGTTCATCAATTTGCGTAAATCAGCTTCTGCTTTTTCTGCCACAGCCACATAGTCACTACTACGGTGACTCATTTCCATGATCGAAAGACCTTTGCCATGCCAGTCGAGCATTTCAGCTTGGGCTTTTTCTAAAACTGCAGTCGGTAATGCAGCAGGACCAGCACAGAAATTGTACGCGCGCATGATTTTTCCTTTCAAAGTGAAACACAATAAAATAACGGCATTTAACCACAGATAGCCTGTGCTTGCAGTAAATTATCCTGAAAATATTTCAATGCTATCGGACATTTAAAGTCAAAAGTTCAATAAAGAGCTGTTGTTCTTTTCGTTTTAATGATCTTAATAAATACTTCACCCACGATTAAATGCCTGACTCTAGGAACAATTAAAGCTGGACTCAGAATCACGACATAAATAAATGTAGCTAAAAATTAAATTAATCTTCTTGGCAATTTAAAGATTTCTAAAGGATAACTTTACGCGTCACCACTTAACCAGTCGAGCATGTAACCCAATTGCATCATCTTCAAATTGGCTCATCCAACCTGCTGCCCATGACCAGTTTACAAATGCTTGATTAATCCAAGTCGATTTGCATGTTTTATTAAGATTTCAAGATACTGATAATGTATAGAGGACTTGAAGGACTTTACTAAAAGCACTAAGACGAGAAATCAATTCAAAGCGCTCTATTTTGTCTATATTTAGATTTCTTTTTATGCGATAACTATATTTTTTATCGCAGTATTGTGAAAAACCATTCTGATCTGAAAAATAAATAGTGCTTAATATACAAATGCATATTAAACAATACAGTTACTAACGATAAAGACACCTTATTTTCAAGCGATGTATAATTTGTTACAACAATGTTGAGAGCTGAATCGATGTTACTGAATTTGACATGGGCACAAAAAAATATAGACCAGACCATCAAAATACTGATTAAAATTACTTTATTGTCTAGTTCGACTTTTTATACAACAACAGTATTGGCTCAAAGTATTAGTTATGCACAAGCTGAACAATCGGTTTTAACGGATTCATATAGCACTCAAGCCAATCTAGCCTTACAACAGGCTTCAAAACTTGAAGCAGAAGCAGTAAAAGGTTTAGGGCTGCCACGGGTCGATTTAAATGTACGGGCTTATGCATTTCATAATGAAGTGGATATTCCGCTCGATTCATTTAAAAACAATCTGGAACAAACGCTCTCTCAAGGCATCAATGATCGTATTAATCAAGAAAACCTTCCTTCAGGAATAGCTGATCCTTTAAAACAAGGTCTTAATCAAACCATTCATAGCGGCGTGGGTCTATTTCCCGATTCAGCCAATGTGATTTTGGAAGATCAGGTGATCCGCCCTACAGTTTCAGTATTGATGCCGCTTTATACCGGTGGACTGACTTCCAGCGCTAAGGAAGTGGCCAGTATTAAAGCACAGCGAAGCCAGCTTAATACTCAGCAACAACAAGACATACAACGCTTTGAACTGATTCAGGTTTACTTCAATGCACAACTGCAAAAACAATTACTCGATTCAAGCCGTTTCAATTTTAATGCCATGCAAACCCACTATAACAATGCGCTAAAACTGGAAAATCAAGGTTTTATTAGCAAAGGTCAGCGCATGCAGTTTGAAGTGGCAAAAAACAATGCTGAACGCAGCTATCAAAATGCAGAAGCCAGTCTCAGATCGAGTCTTTTTCAACTGAATAATTTGTTGCAAAGCAGCCAGATTACGGAGCTGAGTACCCCTCTCTTTGTAAATTCTACACAAAGCCAATCCTTAAGTACCTTGCTGAAAACTTATCAGGATCAATCTTCATTAATTCGTAAAATGCAAATGGATACCCAACTGGCCAATGCCAATGTCAAAGCCCAAAATGCAGCGAAAAAGCCCAATCTTTTTGCCTTTGGGGAATACAGCCTGGATGAAAAGCAAAACTGGATTGTCGGTGTAGTCGCACGCTACAACCTGTTTTCAGGGGTCGATAAAAATAAAAATATTCAGGCTGCCGAATTACAGCGCTATGCTTCTGAATTGATGACGGAACGCAGCAAGCAGGAAATTGAAAATATTATTTATAAATCGTATAGCGAAGTGACTACCGCACAGCAAAGTCATCAGTTGCTACAGCAAAACATGAAAGCTGCTCAAGAAAGCCTGCGTATTCAAATCCTGTCTTTTAAAGAAGATATGGGCACGGCTACCCAAGTCATTGATGCACAAAATACTTTGAGCGGTTTAAAAAGTGAAATGGCGCTGAATGCTTATAAGTATGTGATGTCACTGGCAACTTTATTACAAAGTCATGGCTCAATTAATCAATTCCAAAGCTATGTCAATCAAGCTCAAACTTACTATATCCGTTAATTTTTGCCGGGGAAAAATATGAATCAAGATCAAAAAAAGTCTGATCAAGATGTAGAAAACACCTCATCGGACGGAAGCTCTACAGATACCTCAGCTCAAAGCAGTAACGCAGATACGCAAAAAACCGTCGAACAGCAAAGCCATGTAGATCATGAATTTTTCAGTTATTCAGAACAAGCTCCGACCAGTGAAGATCCTAAACTAAATACAAAAAAGTCAGCGGTGATTAAAGTTGTCGGCATCATCGTACTGATTTTACTGTTGGGTTTGATTGCTTTTGGCTTATGGAAAAGTTATCAACCGCAACAAGTTGAACTGCAAGGTCGGGTTGAAGCGGAAACGCTGCATGTGAGTACCAAAGTACCGAGCCGTATTGAAGAGGTTTATGTACATGATGGCGATAAAGTTAAAAAGGGCCAGCAACTGGTACGTTTATTCAGCCCTGAAATTGAAGCAAAAAAACAGCAAGCTCTGGCTTCTTTGCAATCTGCTTTAGCGCTGCAATCAACAGCCGACCGTGGTTCACAACAGGAAAATATTGACACGTTGCATGCCAACTGGCAAAGCCTGAAAGCGCAACAGGCGTTAGCTCAAACCACATATCAACGTGGAGCAACTTTGTTTAAAGAAGGTGTGATTTCCCGGCAGCGTCGTGATGAAATGCAGGCCGCAGCGGTTTCAGCCAGTCAAATGACTGAAGCAGCCTATCAACAATACATACGTGCAAAACGTGGCAGCACACCTGAACAAAAATCTTCTGCCAATGCCCAGGTCGATATTGCCAAAGCGGCAGTTAACGAGGCCAATGCCTTGGAAGCTGAAACCCAATTGCTTTCCCCAATTAATGGCACCGTATCTAAAACCTACGGCAAAGCCTCTGAATTGGTGGCGATGGGTGTGCCTGTCGTCAGCATTATTCAGGATGATGATTTATGGATCAGTGTGAATGTCCGTGAAGACCTATATGCCCAAATTTATAAAAGCAAAACCATAGACGGTTTTATTCCGGCCTTAAATCAAACTGCCACTTTTAAAATTAAAAACATAGATGCGGAAGGTGAATTTGCCACCATTAAAACCACGCGCCAAACCGGTGGATATGACATTCGCAGCTTTAAAGTTCATTTAACTCCGGTACAACCAATTGCAGATTTAAAAGTGGGCATGAGTGTGCTGTTTAAAATTAAAGAGTCAGAATAATGTGGTCTGGCATGCTGCGTGAACTGCGCTATTTACTGAAAAATAGATGGGACTTGTGCTTAGTCACACTGGCCCCTTTATGTATGATTGTGTTGTTTAGCAGTATGTTTTCTCAAGGAAAGCCAGAACATTTACCGATTGCAATCATTGACCAAGATCAAAGTGAACTCAGCCGAAATATTGAAAAATATGTCAGTCATAATACCGCTTTAGAAGTTGCAGTCGTTTCGCAAAGCCCCGATGAGGTCGAAAAGCTACTCAATCAAACTAAAATTTGGGGCTATATTTCTATTCCGGCTGGGGCTGAACAACGACTGGTTCAAGCCAAAGATGCCGAAATCAGTATTGCCTTCAATCAAAGCTATTTTAGTGTTGGGAATTCAATTTCCTCTGCGATGCTGGTTAGTACCGTACAGGCAATGACCGATTTTACCGGACACAATTATCTGGAAAATAAAATTCCTTATCTGGCTGCCCCAACACCCCATGTCAAGATATCCCCTTTATATAATCCGGGGTTAAGTTACGAGTTCTACCTTGAACCATTTATGATTCCTGCAATTTTGCATTTATTGCTGTGTTGCTGTGTGGCTTTTGCAGTTGGACAAGAGCTGAAATTAAACACCACCGGACAATGGCTCAACCAGTCCAGTATTTTCAAGGCATTGTTATCCAAAAATTTAACCTATGTGCTGATTTTTACCGCATGGACATGGGCATGGATGTTCTGGCTGATTGAAATCCGTGGCTGGTTTGTTGCAGGTCAGTTATGGCTCATTCTACTCGGACAGTTTCTCTTTTATACTGCTTATGCATTTATGAGTAGTACGGTAGTTTTAGCCACGCGTGACTTAGCCAAATCTTTCGGTTTCATTGCAGTATATGGTGGCTCTTCCCTAAGTTTTGCCGGAGTCACTTTACCTTTAAACAATGCGCCACTGTTTACTCAATTCTGGGCCAATATTATTCCTTACACTCCTTATGCAAAATTACAAACGCAACAATGGGTGATTGGCAGTCCTGTATCTATTTCTTTATTACCGCTTGCGGTATTAGCTATTTATTGTCTGTTCTATTTTGGTACTGCCTATTTCTTCCTCAGTAAATATTTAAAGGGAGTTAAAGCATGAAAAATAGCACCAAGGACTTCCTATACTTTTATTTCAAAACCTTTAAAGATATTGTGCGTAATAGCTCGATCTTTACTACCTTGGTTTTATCGGTCATTTTGTATAGCTTCTTCTATCCCACCGCCTATAAAGCCGAACATGCCGAGTCCTTACCAATTGTGATTGTGGATGAGGAACAAAGTCTGATCACATCAAAAATCATTGGCGAAGTTTCGAAAAGCCCGAATGTGAAAATCAAGGCCGTCACAGGTAATTTTGCTGAAGCGGAAATGATAGTGAAAACCCAGCAAGCAGATGGTATTTTGCTTTTGCCAGAAAATTTATCCAACAGTGTTCGTCGTGGAGAAGTCGGAGGCGTTGGCTTATATTTAAGCACAGCCTATTTTTTAAGAACCAAACAGATTGGTTTGGGGCTTGCTACTTCCATCGAAAATGCGATTGCGGAACAGGTGCAAAAATTTGGTAATATTTCGCATTTCACCCCTGCGCTTTCCGTACATCAAATTCCCTTATTCAACACTATGTCCGGTTATGGCAGTTATATTTTCCCCGCCATTGCCCCCTTAATTATTCATCAGACCATTGTTTTGGGTTTAAGTATGCTGATTGCAGGCTATCGACTGCAAAACTGGCGACCCAGCAAGACTGAATTTTTTGCGATCTTTAGTGCCATTTTAACCATTGGCTGCTTAGGTTGCTTCTATTTATTTGGTTTTACTTTTTGGCTTTATGATTATCCACATGGTGGAAATTTCTTCGGTATGCTGATTGGCGTACCCATTTTTATCAGTTGCGTAATTGGTCTAACCATGCTGATTGCATCATATTTTGATATGCCTGAACGCGCAGGCCATGTGATTGTATTTACATCTATTCCGCTGTTTTTACTCTCAGGGACAGCATGGCCACATTCAGCTATGCCCGAGTGGATGCAATGGCTCGGAAACATTTTACCCTCGACCCAGGGTATTCAAATGTTTATTCAGTTGAACCAAATGGGTGTGCCTTTAAATATCGTGATTCCTAAACTGATTTATCTGGCGACCGTTGCAGCCATATTATTGGCTTGGGGATATTTCCGACTGACTTATGCCCATAAAAAATCATAATCTAGCGCTATATTGCATAAGATTAGTAAATAAAACTTAACAAATAGATCGAATTTTCAGCTAAAACTGAAAGTTTTTTAGCCTATTGAGCGAATTGTGAAGAAAAAATGTTAGATTGCATGCGGCAATCAATGCAAAATAGCCCTTTATTCATATTCCATGAATATTTTTTATATGATTCATTCCCATGCTCCTACTAACATGTCTTTAGGATGTTGACAGCGTTATTACAGCATTTTTTTCTTTAAATATTTAATTTTAAGGGCTTAGCATGAAGAAGATTAAGATTAGTCTTGCTTGGCAAATCGTTATTGCGCTCATTTTAGGTGCGCTTGTAGGCTCTTTTCTACACTATTCTCCCGAATATCGTGAAACTCTGGTTAATAATCTGCTGAGTCCTTTGGGTTCAATCTTTATTAATTTGATTAAAATGATTGTCATTCCACTTGTAGTTTCAATGCTGATTTTAGGTATTGCCAATGCAAGTCATGGTCAAAATGTAGGTAAGCTCGGTTTCAAAACCATTGTTTATTTTGAAATTATTACCACAGTTGCAATTATTGTTGGTCTCGTTGCAGCAAATGTGTTCCAGCCGGGTGCCGGGATTGATATGTCGAGTTTGACACAAACTGACATTTCTCAATATCAACAAACCACACAAGAAGTGAGTAGCCATTCTCATGGTCTGGTTAATACCATTTTGTCTCTAATTCCTTCTAATATTTTTGGATCACTGACTGATGGGCATATGCTGCCAATCATTTTCTTCTCTGTGATCTTCGGTATTGGCTTGGGGTCGTTGGCTAAAGAGACCAGAAAACCACTGATTGATGTGTTGCATGCAGTTTCTGAAACCATGTTCAAAGTGACGCATATGATTATGCTGTTTGCACCTTTTGGTGTATTTGGCCTAATTTCGGTAACCGTTGCGAACTTTGGTTTTAGCTCACTTCTTCCGTTAGTGAAGTTGGCTGTTTTGGTTTATGGCGCTATTTTCTTCTTCATCTTTGTCATTTTAGGACTTGTTGCTAAATTCTGTGGTTTCAGCATTTGGGAAATTATTAAAATTCTAAAAGATGAACTGATTCTGTCCTATTCCACTGCCAGTTCTGAAACGGTCTTACCGCGTATCATGGAAAAAATGGAAGCGTACGGTGCGCCTAAGTCGATTACCAGTTTCGTGATTCCAATCGGTTATTCATTTAACCTGGATGGTTCGACCTTATATCAAAGTATTGCGGCTATCTTTATTGCGCAACTTTACGGTATTGACTTGAGTATGACTCAGCAAATCATTTTGGTTCTTACCTTAATGATTACTTCTAAAGGGATTGCTGGTGTTCCGGGCGTGTCTTTCGTGGTTCTGTTGGCGACATTGGGTAGTGTTGGCATTCCACTTGAAGGTTTGGCATTTATTGCCGGTATTGACCGTATTTTAGATATGGCACGTACTGTTTTAAATGTGATTGGTAACTCGTTGGCTGTTCTTGTGATCAGTAAATGGGAAGGTCAATTCGATGCTGAAAAACAAAAAGATTATCAGATTGAAATGAAACAGGCTGCCTAATTCATAAAAATCAAAAAAGGAAGCTTCGGCTTCCTTTTTTGATGATTTAATTAACATAATTAAAATTAATATTTATCAGTTCTTTAAAATAGCAACATTAGAATACACTATACGACACAACATGACGTGATCATTAAATAACCACTCTTAATCAATTGTATTTGATGATATTTTAATCAGATTTATTTAATTTAAGAGTATATAAGTAATGACGACATTTCTTGAAAATTTTAATATTCCTATTGGTGCTAATGATATTGACTTTTTTGACCCGATACTTGAAAAAGACACTCCCTTTTACATTGATAGTTACTATTTAACTTGGTCAACAAATAAGTATGTTCAAACAGCATTAGAAACTCAAAAAGTTTTTATGAGTGAATTAATGCAAGCACTCAAAGATAAGGATGAAAATAAAGCCACGGAATTATGTTCTCACTTTCCTGAACCTAAATTTACAGGATTAGGAGTTTCAAAAGATAGTGTCAACGGAAGAGGCTCTAAAGACATTAAAGTTGAGAAAATTTTAACTTGCCTTAAATCCTCTAAAGCAGCGCAATCTGGTCTTCTAGAAGACCTTGAAGAGCTGATTCTAGTTACTGAGAATATTGGAGCAGATACGATTTCGGACATAACAACCAACATCTGTTTAAAACATTTTGCCGATTACACTAAAGATCAATGTCATAAATTAGGTATTCAAACATCAGAAACTCAAAAAGTTTTCAGCTACTTTTGCTTAGATGAAAAAAAATGGAAAAAAACTAAATTAGATTTACCCCATGTTCCTTGGGGTAAAGATAAAATCTTAGGTCCCGTAATCTTAATTCCCTTACAAATCCTAGATAACATAATTAGCTATAATTCAAGTTACCTATTCACTAATATTGCAACTCCCTTGTATAAACAAGAAGCTATTAAAAAATATCCTTCCGCTTCTTTCATCTATTCATTAAAAAGCAATGGTGAAAAACGAGTCAAAGTTAAAGACTTGCGTAAACAACATCCAGAGTACTGTGGTGGCAAGAAAAAAATGGATGAATTAATAGCCAAAAATCCAAAACTTCTCAAGGAATATAAGGAGAAAGTTGCAAAATCTCGATATCTTAAACGTAAAGGAACTAATGACTAACATAAAAAAAAGGACGCTTACGCGTCCTTCTTTTTAAGTCAAAACTTATTCTTCGTCAGAATCTCTTAAATCAGATTCATTTTCAGGTTCATCAGCAATCGTTTCATCCTCAACCAAAGTTTCAGAATCAATCAAAGCTTCAGTGGCAATAACTTCTTCGCCTTCAACTTCTTCAATAAACTCTTCTTCTTCAACAGCTTCAACTGAAACAACACCAACTAAGACTTCTTCATTGCCTAAACGGATTAGACGAACGCCTTGCGCATTACGACCTGTGGTAGCAACTTCTGAAGCACGTGTACGAACCATCGTACCACCATCAGAAATCAACATCAGTTCTTTGCTTTCATCAATGGATACTGCACCGACCAATTCACCGTTACGTTCAGATGTTTTAATTGCAATCACACCTTTACCACCACGTTTTTTGGTTGGGAATTCGCCCACCGGGGTACGTTTACCGTAACCGTTGGCACATGCACACAACACTTCGCCAGTTTCCGGTACAACCACCAGTGATACGATACGGCTGATTAATGCCGAATCTGAAATATCTTCATCATCTGAATCCACCTCAGCTTCCGCATCTTCAAGCAGCGCTGCTGCCCCGATGGTCACGCGCATACCGCGTACACCTTTAGCAGAACGACCCATTGAACGAACATCAGTTTCTGCGAAACGAATTGCTTTACCTTCATTCGAGAACAACATGATTTGCTGTTCGCCATCGGTAATCGCAACACCAATTAAGGTATCGTCGCCATTCAGCTCAATCGCACGTAAACCATTTGAACGAACATTCGAGAACTGTTCAAGCTCTACCCGTTTAATCGTACCGTACTCGGTCGCCATAAACACATAGAAGTTTTTACGAACTGCTTCAGCTTGCTGTGCAAAATCAATAATGATTTCATCGTCCAGATCAGTCGTAGAAAGCTCAAGACCCAATTGTTTCAATTGAATACGTAATGCATCAGACAAGTCATCTGCACCATCTTCAAGCTCGGCTAAGGCAGCTTCAAGTTCAGCAAAATGCGAATTGATGACTTCATTTTCTTGAAGTTTCGCAGCATTGGCTTTTACAAATGCCTGGAAATCGACTAGACGGTCTTTAAACTTCTTCGGTGCATCAATTACAGGCAGAATTGCTGTAATGGTTTCATTGGCATCTAGCGGCAACAAGTTCACCATTGGGCGACCTTTTGCACCACGAGATGCTTGTGGCACTTCGTATACTTTCAGACGATAAACTTTACCGACATTGGTAAAGCATAGAACTGTCGCATGGTTCGATGTCACAATCAGGTGCTGAATGTAATCATCAGTTTTCATTGAAGTTGCAGACTTACCACGACCACCACGACGCTGAGCAGTATAATCAGATAATGGTTGAGTTTTCGCATAACCTGTTTTAGAAACAGTCAGTACCATTTGCTCTTCAGGAATTAAATCTTCACGAGAGAAATCGATACGTGATTCAACAATAGATGTTTTACGTCCATCACCATATTGCTGAATAATAAGTGCCAACTCTTCACGAATGACGTTCATCAACAAATTAAAGTCATTCAAAATGGCAGTATATTCAGCAATTTGCGCTAAAATTTCAGAATATTCAGCATGCAACTTGTCTTGTTCAAGACCGGTTAAGCGATGTAGACGTAATTCCATAATCGCATTGACTTGCGTTGGTGAAAGACGGTAAATACCACCATCAAACCCATACGGCTTAGACAGGTCTTCGCCTTCAATAATTTCAGGACGTACAGAAACTGAACCGGCTTTTTCAAGCAATGCAACCACACCACCAGCAGACCACTCACCCGCTTGTAAACGCTCACGCGCCTCAGCCGGATTGGCAGAAGTTTTGATGGTTTCGATAATGGTATCAATATTTGCCAGAGCAACCGTCAAACCTTCCAAGATATGACCACGTTCACGCGCTTTGCGTAACTCGTACATGGTACGACGTGTGACCACTTCTTGACGGTGACGGATAAACGCTGCAATGATATCTTTTAAGTTCATCAATTTCGGCTGACCGTTGTCCAGGCAGACCATGTTGATGCTAAAAGAGTTTTCAAGTTGAGTGTTCTGGAACAGGTTATTTACAATCACTTCAGCGTTTTCGCCACGCTTCAGGTCAATTGCAATACGCATGCCGTCTTTATCAGACTCGTCACGAAGTTCTGAGATTCCCTCAAGTTTTTTCTCTTTAACCAGTTCAGCAATACGTTCAATGGTTTTTGCTTTATTGACTTGGTAAGGAATTTCAGTAAATACGATGGTGGTACGACCATTCTTCGGATCTTCTTCGAAGTGATATTTACCACGAATATGCAAACGGCCTTTACCGGTACGGTAAGCATCCACAATACCCGATTTGCCGTAAATAATACCGCCTGTAGGGAAATCCGGACCAGAAATATGCTGCATCAAACCTTCGATGCTGATATTAGGATCATTGGCATAAGCTAGGCAGGCATTCACAACTTCAGTCATGTTGTGCGGCGCCATATTGGTCGCCATACCCACCGCAATACCGGTAACACCGTTAATCAATAAGTTGGGTACACGGGTCGGCATAACTTGAGGAATACGCTCAGAACCGTCGTAGTTGTCTTCCCATTCGACTGTATCTTTTTCCAAGTCAGCCAAAAGTTCATGGGTCAACTTACGCATACGTACTTCGGTATAACGCATTGCCGCAGCGCTATCGCCATCCACAGAACCAAAGTTACCCTGACCATCGACCAATTGATAACGCAAGCTAAATTCTTGTGCCATACGAACAATGGTTTCGTAAACAGCGGAGTCACCATGCGGGTGATATTTACCGATTACGTCACCCACCACACGGGCAGACTTTTTATACGCTTTGTTGTAGTCATTGCCTAACTCGTGCATAGCGAAAAGCACACGACGATGCACCGGTTTTAAGCCATCTCGCACGTCTGGTAATGCACGAGAAACAATAACACTCATGGCATAGTCGAGATATGAGCTTTTGAGTTCATCCTCAATGGCAATCGGTCGGATTTCCGATAGGCTCATGCATACTCCTTATTACAAACAGTATTTGGAACTGCTCGTTTTATATAATCAATCTAGCAAAAAATTAACTCAAAACAAGCTGAGTTAAAGTCTAAATACAGCCGTAAATTATAGCATAAATTCTGTTGTTTTTGTCTCTTATCAAGCCTCTTAATCTTGTTAATTTTCTTGAATTTATCGTTTATTTTTTAATCTTTTTTATTTGTCTGATTTTTATGTGAATTAGTTCATTTTTTCGTACTGTTTAATTTAAATCAAGACAGTCCATTAGTCCCTTATTTTGTGCTCTTTCAGGGTTCTTTCTACTCATCTATCCTCATGGAAAATTAATGATGAGTCACCTATCAATACATCCCTTTCATTACATTGGAATAGCATAAGTTTAAAGGTAGACTTATTTCTTAAATATTTTACTTTCTTTATTTTTATCTTAATGAGAGAAATTAAATGGGTTGAAGAAAGAGCTCGGTAGTTTTGAAAATAATAATTTTTGCTTAATCATTCATGATTTAGTTTAAGCCCCCAGTCGACTTAATCACCCATGATTTTGTTGAAAATTTTAATAATAAAAAACGCCCTTGGAAGCCAAGAGCGTTTTTTTGAACGTAACTCAGGAATTAGATTTTAGAAACCAATTCAGGAATTACCGCGTTCAAGTCACCGACTAACCAGTAATCCGCAACAGCATTAATTGGCGCTTCTTCATCCTTGTTGATCGCAACGATCACTTTAGAATCTTTCATCCCCGCCAAATGCTGGATCGCACCCGAGATACCAACAGCGATGTACAGGTCAGGTGCAACGATTTTACCCGTTTGACCGACTTGCATGTCGTTAGGTACGAAGCCAGCGTCAACTGCGGCACGTGATGCCCCTTGAGCAGCACCGAGCTTGTCCGCCAGTGGATCAAGGATCTTGTGATAGTTCTCACCCGAACCCACACCACGACCACCCGACACCACAATACGCGCAGCGGTGAGTTCTGGGCGTTCAGATTTGACAATCTCTTCAGAAATAAACGTAGAGATGCCCGCATCCTGAACGTCAGCAACCGCTTCGACTGCTGCAGAACCGCCTGTGGTCGCAACAGGATCAAATGCAGTCCCACGAACCGTGGCAACCACAACAGATTCCGAAGATTCAACCGTTGCAATGGCGTTACCGGCATAGATTGGACGTTTGAAAGTCGTTGGGCTTTCAACAGCAATGATATCCGTGATCATGCTGACATCAAGAAGTGCAGCCGCACGTGGCAGTACGTTTTTACCATTTGAGGTAGATGCAGCCAGGATATGGGAATAACCTTTGCCTAACTCGGCAACAAGTTTCGCTACGTTTTCAGCCAACTGGTGTGCATAAGCCGCGTTGTCAGCAAGCAATACCTTGCTTACGCCTGCAACTTGAGCCGCCTGATCCGCAACGGCCTGAGCGCCAGAACCCGCAACCAATACAGTGATATCACCACCGATTTTT
>Ga0308158_10000128_pt1 | contig 171725 bp, 175 predicted proteins | sample PhyBR2_FD_201038 | JGI IMG/M metagenome (GOLD analysis project Ga0308158, IMG submission 201038) | Phyllosphere microbial communities from UC Gill Tract Community Farm, Albany, California, United States - DLSLB.R2 | ecosystem: Host-associated > Plants > Phyllosphere > Unclassified | place...
CATACGACATGAATATTATTTTTTCATTGTCTGTCTGAGGAGCTGAATAGGAGAGATACACTCGATTGATCCCACTTCCTGCATCACTCGCTTTAAGTGTAATAGTTGCCTCATCCCCAACCTGTACTTCCTTTTTATCTACCTCAATACTCTGAAACGTCGGCTTTGTTACATCGACTGTCGCTTCTACTACATTCATTGGAATAACACTAATTAATAAAACAATTAACATTAAATATGAAGTCCATTTTTTCATCATCTTTCTTACTACCTTCTTCTCTATATATTTTTTTATTTCATAAAATCTTTACGAACTATAAGTGAAGATATTTACATTACAATATTACTTTATCAATTATTTTCCAATAAATGATTTTCTGAAAAAAGGTCAATTTTTTCACATTTTTTAGTTTAATCGGCTCATGACCATAAGTTTTTGTTGACGCTGAAGGCACGGAGCGACGGGCAGATCAACTGAAGAATGATGGACTGGTTAGAGCGTTGTTAGTTTCATCAATGTGGATCTTTGGCGAAAATTGCGAAAGCGATCCAGGTTCTTAAGTAAGCAATGCGTCGAACTATCATATCCAGTCTATCGAAAAGAGAAATTGAAAAAAATAATAAGATAAGCTCATCAAACGCCATAGTTATAGCTATCGAAATCTCGAACGATTCTTTTTTACGATTGCACCTTGATATTGGTCGCTAAAATAGCAGCCACGACTTATGGGGATGAATCTTTTAATTTCAACTATAGGTAACAAAGTAAACATGGTATTAAAATAATGATATATTGGAAAAAAACAGATAGATTTTTAAAAATATTTTTGATTTAGATATCGCATTATATATAGCTTTTAAAGCAGAAAGGACTGACATTTGAGTTGAAGAATCTTTACTTTGAAAAACAAAAATTTAACTACGCTGATGTAACACGTAGTCGAACGCTTTACATAGACAATTATCCAATCGTTTATCTGTTGTATAACCGTTCAAAAGCACAAGCTTACGTCGGACAAACGGTTCAAAAAAATCAACGGTTAAAAGCTCATTTAAAAGATCCCCGTCGGAAGCAGCTCGACGAATCGATTTTAATTGGGCATGAACAGTTTAACCAATCGGCTACTTACAATATCGAATCCAATTTAATTAACTTTTTAATTGCAGATGGTCGCTATACACTTCAAAATGTCAGCCAAACCGTCTCTCGCCAGATGCACAACTATTTCCGAAAAGATTTTTTCAATGAGACGGTTTTTGAAAATATTTGGCAACAGTTACGCGAGGAGCAGATTGCGGAAGGAACACTCGATCAGTTACGAAACAAAGACGTCTACAAACTCTCTCCGTTTCGTGAATTGTCTGAGCAACAACTGGAAGTCAAAGAGGAAATCTTAAAATTTTGTAAAACTAAAATCACCGAAACGGGGCACCATGTCTTTATTGTTGAAGGCGACGCCGGAACAGGGAAAAGTGTGTTACTCAGTTCCTTGTTCAATACGATTCAGGATTTATCGAAAGAAACAGATTCCGCACTGCATCAGACAGATAACTATCTGCTCGTCAACCACGGCGAAATGCTCAAGACGTATAAATCGATTGCCGGCAGTCTACCAAACTTAAAGAAAAAGCAGTTTCAAAAGCCAACCCCCTTCTTAAATACATTAGATAAACAAAAGCGGACTGCTGACATCGTGCTCGTGGACGAAGCCCATCTGTTACTTACAAAAGAAGATGCCTACAACAATTTCCACCAACAAAATCAACTACATGAAATCATTACACTCAGTAAAATCACGATTCTGATCTTTGATCCGAAACAGGTCCTCAAGATTAAAAGTCACTGGGGACGTACGACCTTGCAGGACATCGTCGGTCCCTTTTCGACAAAGACGCTGCAATTATCCAATCAATTCCGGATGCAAGCGAGTCCGCAGACATTGCACTGGATCAATCGGCTGGTGGAACGCGAGCTCTTACCGATTCCGATTGATTCAAATTATGATTTACAGATCTTCGAGGACCCGGAAGTCTTTAAGCAGGCGATTTTCTCGAAAAACGAACAGCACGGACTATCCCGAATCGTCTCGACGTTTGACTATCTACATAAAAAAGATGGGGCCGACTACTTTGTTGACGAAGGCGGAATCAATCTTCCGTGGAATCGTACTTATCCCCATACAACATGGGCAGAACAACCGGAAACGATTCGAGAAGTTGGATCGATCTATACCATTCAAGGATTTGATTTAAACTACGTCGGTGTCGTCCTCGGTCCGTCGATTCAGTATGATGAAACGACTCAACAATTGAAGCTCGATCCAACGTCATATAAAGACACCGGAGCATTTGTTTCCCGACAAGACTTGAGTCGATCAGAAAACGAACGTGCCAAGGAAGAAATCATTTTAAACTCCCTAAACGTCCTGCTGAAGCGTGGCGTCAAAGGACTCTATCTGTACGCAACAAATTCTCCATTACGCGCCCGATTATTACAACTAAAGGAGACACAACTATGAACGAAATCAAAGCATTAGTACAAAAAATCGATGACTTCCGTGACAAACGAAACTGGAGACCACATCATAATCCAAAAGACTTAGCAATTTCTTTGTCCATCGAGGCATCTGAATTACTCGAAGCCTTTCAGTGGCGAACTAGCGAAGAAGCGTGGAAAGAAAATCAGGAAAATATTAAAGAGGAAATTGCCGATGTGTTGATTTATGCATTGACGTTATGTAGCGAGTTGAACGTAGATGTGGAAGAGATTGTGGTAGATAAGATTAGGAAGAATGGAGAGAAATATACACTTTAATTTATCAAAATAAGACTTTGAGTAGTTTCTACTCAAAGTCTTATTTTGATTGATACTACTCATTACAACTTTATTTTCTAATTATTCTTCTTATATGATTATGCCAATTCCATTGATTTAACGACTTCCCCACTCACATAAAACTTCTCATCATTCCCTCGAACCTTAATATGATCTTCCCAGATATAAAATCTCCATTTTTCATCTTTCGAATAATCCAAAATCATATCTTCCGTCATCAAACGTCTCAAGTTTTTGAATTCTACAAAATACACTTTGTTACCTTCAATCCGCACGGACATAATCGCCATATCTGAACCATCCAAAATTTCAACTTGTTTCGTCGACAAGTCAAACCAACCGTGCTCTTGATTGTGCAACTTACTTTCTGGCGTACATAAGATTACTGATTTATCATTACGCGTTGTTCCTTCATACATGATTTTCTTTTGTTTCATGATTGTAAGTACACAATCGTATCTTTCGCTAATCATTTTAACAACAGTTTCTTTTTCTGGTATCGACATCTGTAAAACTCCCCGTCACGTCTCGTGAATTATTTTATTAAAAATCAAAAATATATATATTTCTATTTTATCACTCTTCATCAATTCATTAATCTAACTTGAAAAATAATGTTCAATCCGAAACAGAACAATATCCGTTATCCACTTCGTTAATACTCTACTATTTATCTTAAAATCTTGTTGAATAAATAATGTTCTTTGGTCTTTAGTTGTTTCAAACGGATATCCCATCTTTGGAAACGGCTGTTGCTTCAGCAATGTCGCTATTTTGGATTCATTGTATCCATTCTCAAAAACCTTCCCTTGCGCATCCTTCAATTCCCGATACTTCTCCGCATGCAAATACTCATAAAAGAACGGAGCTACTTCTTCAGCCGTAATCGGCTCCATCCAACGTTTTTCTCCTCGCTCGAGCATCGACAGCAACACGACCATCTTGTAACTCCGGTTCATAACCGTTTTTTCGATCTGTTCAATCAATTCATGTTTAGCATCGTAAGTCTCTACTTCTTCATCCGTCAATTCACCTTGTTCCTTCAGGAAACCAACGTACGAACCCCACTCTTGTTTATAGCCCGTTGGTACGGCTGTCAGTTGACCAATTTCAACGTAAGTCGGCCGATGTCCAAGATCGAGCTTCAGTTGTTCGTAACTCTCAATCAATAGGAGTTTACGCTGATTCGGTTGACGCATCCGATGAACGACATTCAGTGCTTGTGTATCGAACTCGATGATGCATCCCTTTGGTGGGGTAATCGGTTCCGTATCCCCACGCTTGAGCTTGTCTTTTACTGTTCCAAGCAATATCAGCTTCGTTTCGACGTTTTTATAGTTGCCGATCAAATCGATGATGACACAATGTGATTTCTCATTCGCTAACCGTAAGCCTCGTCCGATTTGCTGCGTGTAGATTGCAATCGATTCTGTCGGACGACAAAACAGTAACGTATCAACTTTTGGAATGTCGACTCCTTCATTAAACAAATCGACCGTAAAGACAATCTCTAACGTTCCCTGTTCAAACTCCTGAATACGCTCTCGTCGATTAACGGTCTGTCCGGTCAAGGCAATCGCTTGATGTCCCATTTCACGGAACGTTTGCGCTAAGTATTCGGCTTGACGGATCGACGAACAAAAGCCGATCGTCTTCGTCTGCCGGTGCTTCGCCCAGGCGGCATATATGTTTTCTGAGACTGCCCGATCAATCTGCGCCTGTTCCAGTTCCATCGCATCATATTTCCGCCCCATCCGCCGCAGTTGCGAATAGTCGATGACGTCATGAATCCCGTAATAATGGAACGGGGTCAGGAATCCTTCGTTGATCGCTGACGTGAAGTGCATTTGAAACGCAACGTGATTGTCGCACAGTGCATAGACGTCCGCTCCGTCCATCCGGTCCGGCGTCGCTGTCAGTCCCAGCAAAAACCGTGGTTCGAAATGCGCCAGGATCTTTTGATAACTTTTAGCTGCTGCATGGTGAAACTCATCGATGATGATCAAATCAAAATGATCCTTGGCAAACCGTTCGAGATGCCGGTTTTGGGATAACGTCTGGATCGACCCAAACAGTATATCCGTCTGTTCATCATTTGTGCGGTCTGATCCGATATAAAAGGCTGTCTGCCAGTTTGGTTCGACCTTTTGAAACGAACGTTCCGCTTGCTCCAGTAGTTCACGCTGGTGTGCAAGGAACAGAATCCGTTTAAAACCACGTGCAAAGAATGCACTGAGATACGTTTTCCCAAGCCCGGTCGCAAGTACGGTCAAGGCACGGTTCCGTCCTTCTTCCATCGTGTCCTGAAGTGCACGTAATGCTTCCTCCTGCACCCGGTGCGGCAGAATCTCCTCGGACGTGACGAGCTGTTGCTCCGCATAATCAACTTCCGGTTCTGCGACATATTGCCGTGCGTCATGTTCCTGCCGGTACGCTTCGAGGACAATCGGATTCAGGTCTTGAGCTGCTTCACTTAAGTAAAGGTTCATAAATGCCTCGATCGCATCATCCAAGATATGCGGTGCGACGGCTTGCGGCAAATGGAGATTCCACTCGACACCGGTTCGGAACGCACTTTTAGAGATATTCGATGAGCCGACAATCGACAGACCGGTCTCCGCATTGCGGAACAGATAGGCTTTCGGATGAAACGCTCGTCCACCGGAGCGATAAAACCGGATCGACAGACCGTCCAGTTTCAAGAGTTCCGCTAACGCCTCCGGGTCCGTAATATGTAAGTAGTCGCCAATCAACAAATGAATATCTGCGCCCCGTTCGACGGCGCGACGTAACGCCGGTAACAACAGTTCGACACCCGAGCGTTGTGCGAAGGCAGCGACAATATAGACTTCATCCGCTTGGTCAATGGCTTCGACCAACGACGCATACAGATCGTGCGTCGTCAGTTTTGCGGCCGGAATCAATCTTCGACCTCAATCAGATACAGCTTGTCATCAAAGCCGCCCCGCTTATCGTGTTTCGTCAGCCGGATTGCTTCCAGTTGTTCCGGTGTCGTCCCGTGCGTCCGAGCCAGCGCGTGAACAAGCTCTAATAAGTCGGCCAATTCTTCGACCGCTTCTTCGGTCTCCGTTGCTTCTTCGTATTCGGCTACTTCTTCATGTAACTTCCGTTTCGCTTCGACGAGGAATTCTTCCTCGTTAAGTGTCCGGAACGTTGCATTTTTTCCGTTCCGAGCAATGATAGTTGGAATCTGATCCCGGACTAATTTATGATAAAGAGGCATTGGATTCACTCCTTGTAAGTATGGTGATGGTGTTGTAAAAATTATCCTATAGTTCAAGGCAGATAGCACGTTCTACATACGATTTATTTTAAATTAGAGGAGGAGTTTTCATGAGTTCATTCCAGAAAATCGAAACAACTAACGCACCCGCTGCCATCGGTCCTTATTCGCAAGGTTTCATCGCCAACGGTACGTTATACGCCTCTGGTCAAATCCCGATCAATCCGGCAACGGGTGAAATGGTCGTTGGTGGCATTACGGAACAGACGGAGCAGGTCATGAAAAACGTTGATGCCATCTTAAAAGAAGCGGGTCTGAAACCGGACCGTGTCGTCAAAACGACATGCTACTTAACAAGCATGGATCATTTCGCTGCCTTTAATGACATTTACTCGGATTACTTTGCTCCGCATAATCACTTCCCGGCACGATCTTGTATCGCTGTCAAAGAGTTGCCGAAAGGTGCTTTGGTCGAGGTTGAGATTTTAGCTATTCTTTAAAAAGTAAATCCCGCCTTATACACATAATTTACGCAAGGGCGGGATTCTTATTTTTTGAAAAAATTATTTGGACGTAAAGACCACTGAATTAATACTACTAATATAAATTATGTCTCCATCAGAGATGGTTAAACTATATTTCTGAATACCATTCTCGCCTGATTCATCTAATATTTCATTTACATTGTTTCCTACTTCGCTGTATACAAAAAAATTACCTGATCCAGAAGGTATGACATCATACCTTCCTTCTTGTATATCTAATCCAACCTGCCAGTATCCAGGTGTTAGTTTACTCATTTTTTTTGTGACAGCCGGTTTAAAATTAACTAAATTTATTCCCGATATTTCAATTTCAAGACCTTCGATGATTTGTGTCGTCACACTCTTGACCCCATACTCTTCTGTGGGATCTAAAATTTCATTTATAGGTAAATCACCTTTAATAAAAAAGTTTCCTGAATTACTAGCTGTTATTACGTATCTTCCTTCTGGGATATCTTGACCACCAATAAATTTACCAGAATTCAAATCAGTTTCACGCGCTGTAGAATTATCTCGAGTAAGTTGATTTGCTTGTTCCTCATTCGAATTGACGGTCTCTTCTGAATTTTCTTCTTCTTCCTGTTTATCTCTGAACACTTGTTCTTCTTGAAGATCTCCATCCGTACTTTTATCTTGAGGAGAAGAGTAATTAGAAAATAGCGTGAACAGAAAAATTAGTGACCCTACACTAGAAAAGAGTAATCGTACTCCCTTAGTAAATGATTTTTCTTTCCACATCAAAATAAGACCAATAGGAAAAAAAACAAATAATAGTATAAGTATGAACCAATCAGATTGAAATACAGTTTTTTTGTTCATTTTTATTCTCCCTTCAAAAAGGCACAATAAAACATAAACTTTATATTACATATTATATATTATATTAGTTGATTTCCCTTATTCATTTTCTATATTTTTTCTGTATCCCCAACATCCTGTCCCTTTGCCTGTCTCACTGTAAAACAAATCCTGCTTACCTTCGTATAACTCACATTCACTCGCATGAAGATAAATCAATTTTCGAATACGTGCGTCCAATCCCGCTTCCGTCGAAAAACGTGAAATATCCAAATCACTCCGCTCTCGTACATGCTGATAAAGCTCCGTTAAATCCAGTTGTCGTCCTGTCCTGTCCCTAAGATTTCAATAATCGCTTCTAAAAGCGCTTCACTGCTCTCATTCATCAGGCTACCTCCCTTTATTCTGTTATCTGTTCCTTCATCCGTTCTTTCGCTTCACGTGACATCACAACTACAACCGTAATCAACTGCGGAATGACCATCAACAAACTGACGAGTAAGATCAATTGTTCCGCCGTCAACGGTTTAAAGTAACCGTCCCAGCCGAAAGTGTCCATCTGACCTGAAAAGTATATCGATACGAAATAGGACACGATATTACCGGCAACCACAAACAGCAGATGACCCCACCGCTGTCCGATGAAAGCAAGCACGGTGAATCCAATGAGTAACGCGACATAACCAAGTAACGTTCCTGTTTTAAAGTCTTCGAGCAATGCCAGATAGACGAACGGAATACTGTATCCCGCTAAGACAACGAGTCCAATCCACCACTTCTTCACCTGATTTCCTCCTCGCGTATCTCAAACTGACTGTACAGCCAATCCCGAAGTAATTCCCAGCCCTTTGGATGGGCGTTACTGCCCTGAGACGCTCCGTTTCCCCCTGATTCGCTCCAACGGATTTCCCAGTGTGTCCCGTCGAGAATCAACCATTCCGTCGTGTAGACCGGTTCCCAGTGGATGACATCTGCTTGACGAAAACGTTGTTCTAGCTCCGTTTGCTCCGACTGCGACAAGATACGACTCTGTTCACTTTTTTCTTTGTTCCTCGCATCTTTCAACCGTAGTTCTCGTGTCGCTTTTATCCACAAAAATGTTTGTTCCTCCCCCATGCCTGACTCACGGTACATCATTCGATCCAGTTGTATAATCCCCATCTCACTTCACTCCTTTTCGAACTCTCCCTAGTATTCCCAGTATAATTCATTTTCCGTTTTCTACCTATCCCAAAAAAGATTAAGGTACCTTTGTTTTGAATTTTCTTTTAGGATAAAAGAATGATTTTAGCAAGGAGGTAGCATTCATGATCAATCAACAGCTCTTTTTATTCGGCGGCGGTCCGCCGTTTACACCCGGACTCTGTAAAACGTTTGTCTCGTCTTTGAACGGGACGGGACCGATTGCATTACTCTATGTCCCGCGTCCCGGCTCGTATTGGGCAGATTATGCACCGATTTATACGGATGCCTTAACAGCAAATGGTGCGACAGCATTTTTCCACCTGCCGTTATCGGATAGTCCGACAGACAAACAACTTGCCCAGCTTGCAGCAAGCTCCGGTATCGTCATCTCGGGCGGTGAAACGGAGTGTTACCAACAGTTCATCGTCGACACGCCAATCGGCACTCTCATTCAAGAACGCTATCAACAAAGCGTTCCGGTCGCCGGCTTTTCCGCCGGTGCCTTACTGACACCGGACGCATGCCGGATTCCCGCGATTGATCAACGGGACGGTAAAGCACTTGTCTTGAACGGGCTCGGACTGCTTACGGATGCTGTAGTTTCCGTCCATTACGACGCGTGGCAGGAAGAGGCAAATTTACGGCAAGCGTTCCGTTCAACGAATAGCGCCTTCGGTTACGGCTTACCGGAACGATCCGGGATTTATCTGAAGAACAATCACCTGGTCCAACAGGAAGGACCTTCGCCCGTCCTCCTGCAAAGAAAGGAAGAGATGTCATGCCGACCATCGTAACTGCCGTCAAAGGGATCGTTCAATACGGCACTCACAGTTTAATCGTTCAACGTGCCGCTGCTGACTCCGGTGGCGGAACATGGGAATGTCCAGGGGGAAAAATCGATTTTGGTGAGCTACCGGAAGACAGCCTGATTCGTGAAATCCGGGAAGAAACGGGGTTGACGGTGACCGTCGATCGGATTGCGTATGCTTCGAGTCTCATGACGCACCCGGACCGCCAAGTCATCCTGCTGGTCTACTTCTGCACCGCTACGACCCGGGCCGTCGAATTGTCCGACGAGCACGACGACTACATCTGGGCAGATGAATCGACACTCCGCCAACAGATTGCACCGAATATCCTCGCTGATTTTGAGCGGTATCAGATTTTCCCGCAATTGATTTCCTCTTAAAAACAGTTATTCCTATAAAACTGCGCGATTTTAATTCAAGTCACCGGCTCGGACACGTCACTTGTGAGTGGCGTGTTTTTTTATTGTGAAACGGCCGTCTCTTGAAACACTACTTTTGATAAATCACCTGCCAATATATCTCTCATTTAGTTAGATATTTAAAATCCGCTTGTATTCAGGATAAAAGATTCCTAAAATGAACAAGTATGTCATGCCATTTAAGGAGTCTACCTATGAAACTATCCTTTACTTACTTTGCGTTACCACTGGCTGCCTTTCTCTTAACGGGATGTGCCGGTGAAGAAACAGCTTCGCAAGAACCAAAGAACGACCAATCAACCATTCAGAAGGATTCACCGAAGCAGGCAGAAACAGAAACCAAATCGGCCGAATCAGACCAAACCTCTGAGAAACCCGTCACGAAAAAACCGGCGAACACCGAAACGGCCACTGCTGAGGCGACAGCCAAGTCTTCGAAGAACTCCGTTTTTTCGGGCTATACAAAACTGAACGTCGACGGGGGCGATCTGTCGGGTGACCGGGAACCGAATGCTGTCGTCAATATCGGATTCGGCAATCGGAAGTATTGGGCGTTTACAAACGAACATGCCCAACTCGTTAAAGTGATCGCGAAAAAAATCACCTTACAAAATGATTCCGAGGAAACGACGTCATCCGGTCGCTATTATTCAGACGAAGCAAAAGTCCCCGGCGTCGAGAGTCCGCAACTCGACGAAGGCCACGTTATCGCCGATTCACTCGGCGGGGTCTCAAACGCCTACAACATCACGCCGCAGGACAGTACGCTCAACCGGCACGGGGATCAGGCCTATATGGAAAACACTATCCGCAAGGCCGGTGAGGTGACGGACTTCGAAGCGACGATTACGTATCCGGATACGAACACACAAATCCCGTCGCATTATCACTATACGTATACGCTACGTGGAAATAAAATCGTCGATGATTTCGACAACGTCAACCCGGATGAAGTCAATGCCGAACTCGGTCTAACTGAAGACAAAGAAGAACCGGTACAAGCTCCTGCCGATCCAGAACCGGCTTCCGACGCGACAAATGACGTCTCAACCGTCGACGCGAACGGCAACGGACAAGTCACGATCCAAGAAGCCAAAGACGCCGGTTTCACGATGCCGATTACAGATGACCATTGGCTCTATCCATACATGCGGGACAACGACCATGACGGGATGGTCGGCGAATAACCGATAGGTAAAACAAACAGGCGGACTCCGGAGAGCCCGCCTGTTTATATTGGATTATTCTTCGCTGTAGCCGACGACCTTGTTCCGTCCCGTCTGTTTCGCCTGATACAATGCCTGATCGGCTTTTTGAACGACTTCAAACGATGTCTCGCCTTGGTCCGATGAGGCCGCCCCGATTGATAACGTGACATGGAATGCCGGATACGTGCCGAAGACAAAATGCTGATCGGCACAAGCAGAACGGATCGTTTCGCCGAGCCGTCCGGCTTCTTTAAGCGGTGTGTCCGGTAATAAAATGACAAACTCTTCCCCGCCGTATCTGCCGACGAGCGCCTGATCCGGACAACAATGTTCGAGCAGATGGCTTAATTGCCGCAAGACGACATCGCCCCCGTCATGACCGTACGTATCATTGACCGATTTGAAAAAGTCGATGTCAACGATCAGCACGGAGAAGGCATAGCCGTGTTTGTCATAGTGAGCCAGCGTCTCATCCAGTTTCCGCCGGTTGGCGAGATTCGTCAGCCCGTCCGTTAATGCCAGCTCCTGCTGGGTTTGGACGAACTGGAAGTGTTTGCGTAATTCCTGCAGGAAACGGTATGTGACGTAACCGCCCAGTAAAATGAAAATGATATAAACCAAGGCAATTTCAAGAAATCGGTTAAACGTCTCCGTCAATAGATAAAGAGCGGGTAAACTGTAGCCAATTCCGATCCCGATCAGGACTAAATAATCTTTCAATGTATGCGACGCAAAACGACGGTAAATGCTCGCCGTGACGAGTAACGCGATACAAATCAGGCCGGTCAGAATCAATCCTTCGTAAGCGCCCGGCGGTGTAATCGCAAACCGTGCCCCAAGAATGGCGAGTGTCGTAATTCCCCCACTGACCCAGCCACCGTAATAATAGGCTGTCACGAGCGCGACGAGCCGTAAATCAATTTTTGCTCCGTCATACGTAATACTGTTCAAGACAAGTAATACACTGATGAATCCGGCAATTAGACCAACCAGGATACGAAGCTTGACCGGTGACGCCGGTGAAATGCGTTTGACGTGGCGGAGTGGTAAAAAGGCAAATAACAGTGATGTGATCAATAACGAAAAATTTAACAGAAACTGATTAAACTGACTCAACATGCTGCACGCCCCTTAATGTAAAACTAATTCCCTACACGTTATAGTTCTTTATCGGACGGTTTCTTACCTGTTTCAAGCACTCTGACAGGTTTCCATTTTTTGCATCAGGGAATCACTTCAAAGAGACTGTTTCTACTTCATAAGGGGGTAATCGCATCATGGATATGAAAGAGGAAAAAAAGAAAAGCAAGATGCCGTTTTTCGTCATTCTCGTCATCATCATTTTTGTCGCCGTCGCCGCTGCCCTGATTATTTATGTTACGTCCGAACCAAAAGAAGAAACTCTTCAGTTCATGCAAATGACGACGAGTTTCGTCTCGGCTTATCTGCCTGTCGCAAGCTAATTTCTTATAAAGTAGAAGGCAGACTCGATTGATTCGGGTCCGCCTTTTTTGATATTTGTTTCGGATTCAGATGACATACTGCGCTTCCTTTTTGTCGATAATATTGCGGATCCGATTTTCCGTCACCTGATACGCCAGCGCCAACCGACGGATTGATTGCCCCGCTTGGTAACGATAACGGATATCCCGAATCTGCCGCGGTGACAAATCGATGTGTTGACTGAGCAATGATTCGAATTCGTCGAGCAGTGACGCGTACGCTTGACTCACGGACGGTTTGACCGTCAGATTGTCAATCTGGTCGTTCAGTCGATTGCCGTCTGCCCGGATCACCCGCTCCTGCACTGCCTCACCATCAATAAATGTTTTTGCGACAATTTCTCCGACATAATATCGTTCGCCCCGTCCTTGTTTGTATAACGTCACTTTCCGGTAGCCTTCCTGATTGATCCGCGGCCGTAAGACGACGCCTTTCCGTCGTTGTTTAACTCCCCGGTTCGTCTCGATGATCCGGTCAAGCGAGCGGACATTTCCTGCTGTCGAAACTTGATACATCCCTTCATATCCTTTAATCATCTTCCAGTGTTCCATATGATCAATGACCTCCATTCGGTCGAAAAAAACAGCAGCATTTCTTACTGTCATTATATCATTTCACGAACAAACGTTCTAATGTGAACACTCTGTTTTTCTATGCTAGTATTAACAAAAAAAGGAAGAGGTGTCAGGGATGAAGTTTGTGCTATTACTCGGTCCGCAAGCCGTCGGCAAGATGACAATCGGTCAGGAACTCGAGCAAAAAACAGGAATGAAATTATTCCATAACCATCAGACGATTGACCTGCTGCATCCGTATTTTGATTTCACGAAACCGGCGCATCATAAGCTGAAGGACTTGATCCGGCGGGAAATGTTCAAGGAAATGGCCGTCAGTGATCTCGAAGGGGTGATCTTTACGTTTTTGTGCCTGTTCGGCGTCGAAGGCGGAGGTCTCGAATTCATCGAAGAGACCGTTCAACTATTTGAAGAAGCTGGTGCCGAAGTGGTCATCGTTGAACTCGAAGCTGCCCTGTCGACCCGTCTTGCCCGGAATCAGACGGAAAACCGCTTACTACATAAGTTTACGAAACGGGACATTGCCGCGTCGGAAGCCAACCTGCTTGAAACAGCCGAACACTACCGGACGCATTCACTTCCGGGAGAACTTCCGTATCCCAACTATCTCCGTCTTGATACCGAGGGACGTTCGGCCGGCGAAAGTGCCGAAACGATTTGCCGACACTTTAATTGGTCGACGAATCTGGTCGAACGATGAATCAATCCAAGCAGACATATTTGCCGGTTTTCCTGACGCTTGGTTTGCTTCTGTTCAATATGCTGACTTCCTACTTGCTGAGCGGACAATTTTTTCCGAACCTGAGCCTGTGGGTGCCGATCGGTCTCAACGTGTTGGTCGGACTCGGCTATATCGTTTCGCTGGTAATGGGTCTCCGGTCGACAAATAACTACGTCAAATGGTTCAGTATGTTGGCGAACACCGCCTTTTTGCTGTCACTATCGGTCATCACCTTTATGTTATTACTCGCAAACGGCATTTCAGAACCATGATCCGGATGCAAAAAATCGTCTCATCAGAAGCAGCTTTTCTGATGAGACGATTCTTTTTTTCATTCAATGTGTCAAGTCACGACGAAAGACCGGACCGTCCTTATAAAATTCATTCTCAAGCCAAATCTCTGCTTCTCCACCCTCTCCTGTCACGAATGGCAACAGCAACGTCCGCGCGAGATACGCAAGGATGACGGTCAAGGCTTCTCCGATGTAGGCGTCACGGTCGGACGGATCAATTGCGTCATAGCTGAGGTGCTGATCGGTTAACTCAATCGTTGCAAGCTGTTGTTGCGTGTCCCGTTTCTGCAGTGTCCAAATACAGCCGTCCGCCGTATCGGTTGCCTCGACAGATAAGCGGGATGTCGTAAAGTCAGGATGGCGACCGTTCATTTTATTTCCTCCTCTGTCACGTCGAATGGAGCCGTGACGTAAGCTTCTCCGTTGATTAAAATCGTTAATTGATGTGTTCCCGGATAATGGACCCGTGTCGTCAAATTCCGGAACGACTGCCGTTTCGTAAAGCTTTCCTTGTCACGGACCTGTCGTTCGCTGATCCGAAAGACCTTTTGACTCGTCCCACGTTGTTTGACGTAGTCAATCGCATATTCGATTCTGAGGATTTGCGGTTCTGTTGTCGTCACGTGAAACGAAAAAGCCAGTTCACCGCCAATCGGCAAGGTCGGCGTCACCGTCAGTTCGTCGACGGTCACTGTTCCCCGCGTGACAAGACCAAATGCCGTCAAGACGTCCCGATGTCCTTGTTTCAAGAGGGTCCGTGACGCATGCCGTAAAATCCAATCGGTATGCGGATGCGTTCCGAGTCGCTCCAGCCGTTCAATGACGAGTTCCGGATTGGTCTTTGCGATATCATTCAAGTGATTGGCAACACTTTTCCGGACATATAACGCATCGTCTTCGAGCAGTGCATCGAGAATTGGCAAGACCGGTCTCGGATCGGCAATCAACGATGGAATCATCTGTCCCCATGGCAAGCGGGGACGGGTTCCTTCTGACGCCAACCGTCGGACATGTTCGTCACTCGACTGACTCCATCGCGTCGCCACCTCTAAAAACCGGTCCTGATCGTCGAGTAAAAACCGACGGACGGCAAATTCCGATGTCGAATGCGGTGTTAATCGTTCGAGCGCCAACATAGCCCGGTCCCAGTCGCCTTCTTCCGCCCGGATTTCAATGTAATTTGGAAAAACGATTCCGGGTAATCCCGGAAAGTCCGGAGCAATCGTCTCGAGCCGGGTCGCCGCCTGTTCAAATTCAGCCGGTAGATGATGCTCCAGTCGGGTCGCAATCCGACGGACCCGTTGTTTAAACGCCAGTTCCTCCCAGTCCTCCTGTTGTACCGTTTTTCTGAAATCGGTAGCGTTTAACGCCTTGCCCAACCGGTCGAGCCACTCGTTCGTAAAGACATCTTTAATCAAACTCATCTATGATTCAATCCCCTTTTCGTCCGTTCTAGTTTGAGTAACGCAGCTTTTCGCGCCAAGCCGCCGGCGTAACCGCCAAGATCTCCGGTCAGCCGGATCACCCGGTGACAGGGAATCAGAATCGCCAGTTGATTGGCACCGTTCGCCCGGGCGACGGCGCGGACGGCTGCCGGATTTCCGACACGGACGGCCAGTTCCTGATACGAAATTGTCTCGCCCGCCGGAATTAAACACAATTGCTCCCAGACCTGCCGTTGAAACGGCGTCCCGTAGAGAACGAGCGGAAGATCAAATCGGTCGCGCGTTCCGGCAAAGTATTCTTCCAGTTGAACCGTCACCTGTTCAAACACCGGGGCGTCGCCGGGAATGATCACAGCCCGGGCTGTCAGCCGCAACCGTTCCACTTCCCGTTCCAGTCCGCGTCGATCGACGAACTCGAGTAAGTGCAGTCCTCCTTCATCGGCAATCGCCAGCATCGGTCCGAGCGGCGTATCGAGCCACTTCGCCTGCAGATAGGCTCCACTCCAACGTTTCGGTGTCTCGCCCAAAATGCGGGCAAAGGCATCGCGGAAACCGCTGCTCGATTCATAACCGCTTGCCAGTTGGGCCTCGATGACCGGTTGCCCCTTCCGGATTTCCTTCATCGCCAGTCCCATCCGGCGTGACCGGGCATATTCGACGAACGTCATCCCGAATCGTTTTTTGAACTGCCGTCGTGCGGTCGAGGCATCGAGTCCCAGTTCACGAAAGTCGGCGTCTTTGAAGCGTTTTTCGGGATTTGCTTCGACCGCTGCAATCAAGCGGGTGATGACCTCACTGTCCCCCGGGTAAGCGAGCGGTTTACAGCGTAAACACGGCCGGTACGAAGCCAGTAACGCCTCTTTCGCCGTCTCAAAAAACTCACAATTCTCCTGCTTCGGTTTCCGTGCCGGACAGGTCGGCCGGCAAAAAATCCCCGTCGTCTTGACCCCGACAAAAAATGTCCCCTCGTACGAACCATCACGACGGACGAGCGCTTCATAATAATCCGTTTCCGGTAAGGTATTCATCACGTGTCCCTCCCCTTCTTTTCCTCAGTATACCGAGTTTCCCGTTAGTCATGTCGCCGAAAATCAGGCACGGATGTTTTCTTCAGAAAAACTATCTTTTAATTTTTAAAATGATCGCTCTGTCACTTCTCCGGACGCAACAAAGCCACCATTCCCGGATTCCGAAGGTGACTGTGCTAGAGCGTATATAACAATCCGATATAGAGGAGGCTGACACCAAGCAGACTGAACAGACTGCCGAGCAGAAACGGCAGGCGTTTTTGATAGGTCAACAGCAACAGTCCGATACTTCCACCGCCTGTTAAGAGAAGAACGATGTTTGACCAAAGAATCGGCTTGACTGCTCCAAGAGTGTTCAAATCCGGCGGTTCCAGATTACTCAGGGTCGCTGTCGCAAAAAAGATACAACAGAGGATCAGACTCTCAAAGCGTAGACCGTGCCGCGGATCAAAGACCGGTTCCTTCTGTAACCGCCGTTTGACGAGTGTCCCGTTGATAAATGCATAACCGAGCAAAGGAATCAGTAATAAATGTTTCCATAATAAAGCCTGTCCGTACGGGACATTCCAGGCATTACGGTACTCGCTTAACGGAACACTTTGACGCATCACGAAGAAGCCGGTCACGATGACCCCTAAAAACGTCAATTGGGCGAACGGACTGAACCAGCGTAAAAACGACAACCAGTGGTTAGAGTCCCGGGCACACCAACCGATGACGAATACGACTCCAACCCACAACGCCATTAGGCTAAAATGACTGGTCTGTAACACAAGCCCCGGCAGGCCATGCTTCGCTGCGGCGTGACTGGTTCCGGAAATTCCCAGAAACAGCGGGATTGTCACACCAAGCAGCAACCACCGTTTGATGAGCCGGATTCGTTTCATGAACACGATGATGAGTGCCACGAGTGCTGAAAAATACACCATCAAAAAATACGTACCGATCCGGACATCAAATAAGCTTGCCCGTAACGCTTCACGGAAGGATAAGTCCATTTCCTGCTGAAAATAAGAATATACACGCCACAACGGAAGGACGGATCCAATTACAATGCTGATGAGAGCGGCACACGCAAGACCGTCTAATGAACCGATTGTCGGTTTTTTATCTTCTGCCACAAACAGAAGCAGGAGCCGACCTGCCCAAATTGCCCCACCAATATAGATGAGCAGTTCACTGATGATGCCACTCATGACCGTTTTTGACGACGGAGCAGGAAGAACGTGATGATGATTGCCAAAACCAAAACAGCCACGAGCCAAGGTAAGAACGTCGGGAACAGTCCCGGTTCGACGGTTTCTGTTGATTCAGTTGGAACGATGCTTGATTGTTGCGGTTCTGGTTTTGTTGCTTCCACTTGTTCGTCCGTCGCATCGCTTGACGCAACAGCTGCTTTTACGTCAAAACGAATTGTGCCTTCGACCGGATGTCCATCTTCCGAAATCAATTTCCAGCGTATGAGATAGGTGCCGCTTTCGAGTTTTTGTTGAACGGCTGCACTCCATTCATTACCAATGATCAGGGGTTTCTCAAGTGAAATCACGTCACCTTGAGCTGTTTTCAGTTCGACCGTACTGGTTTTTTCAATCGCCGTATCGAAATTCAAACGGATTTTTGTTAAGTCTCCTTTGATGACTTCCCCTTCTGCAGGATTTGAATTCTTTAGACTCGTGTGAGCCGAGACCGAGAACGGCTGAACGACGAATAAGACCAGAATAAACAGCACAACCCATTTGATTTTCATCGTAAACTCCTCCTTTGACCGAAAATGTGTAGAAAAAGACCCGCTGTTTCCAGCGGGTTCGGTTGTCCGATTATTGTTGTGAGCGACGTCCGCGGAGTCCAAAGAATCCGAGGATTGAAGCAGCTGCGATTCCAAGTAATGACCAGAGGATACCGTTTGAAGATTGCGATTCCGCTGTTCCACCAAGACCGGTGTTCGGCATACCAGCCGGTGCGCCTTTGAATTTATCCGGGAACTGATCGACGATGGCTGTCGCCGTTCCTTCACCGACTCCGTACATGTGACCGTATGCTTCACGGATCGCCGGGTACGTTTTGTCATAATCTTTTTCGTTGTAGCTGTTGAAAGCGAGTAACAATTGATCGACGTGGACCTTTAATCCTTCTTCGAGATCTTTTGATTTCAGACGACCTTCTGTAGCAGCATCTAGGAAGGCGGCCTGCTCGACACGGTATTCATCGAGTTCTTTGACGGCCATGTCACGTGCCTGATCGTCTTTCGCACCTGTTGCTTTCACGTAATCCACAAAATAACCGATGTGACTCGACCAGATTTTCTTGAATTGTTGCGCGGCTTCACTGCCGTAGACAGAGCCGATCGAGGCCGATAAATCTTCTGTATTGGCATTCAAGGCACCTGCTGCGGCATCAAAGTCCTTCGCCCCATCGATTCCTTTTTGCATCGCGAGTACTGCCAGTGCCGCATGTTCCGAGAAGTTCCGGTTTAATCCGGCACGGAGGTCGGCAGCCGGTGTATCGACTTTCGTATTTTTAAATTTATCCGGATACTGTGTGACAATCGCGCCCGATAATCCTTCTCCGACCATATACATATGCTCGATCGCTTTTCGCATGTTGCTGTAGGCAGCGTCATAATCACCGGCGACGTAGCTGTCGAATGAAGTCAACAATTGCGTGATATGGACTTTTAATCCACCTTCTAGATCTGCTGCTTTCAAGCGGCCTTCCGTCGCTTTATCGAGGAAAGCGGCCTGTTCGACGCGGTATTCATCGAGTTCCTTCAACGCTTTTTGTTTCGCATCTTCATCTTTAGCGCCTGTTGCTTTCACGTAATCCACGAAGTAACCGATATGACTTGACCAAATCTTTTTGAACGCTTCGCCGGCTTCATCCCCGTAGACGGATCCGACAGCGGCCGATAAGTCATCCGTATTTTGGTTTAACGCAGCGGCCGCCTGATCAAAATCTTTTTTGCCGTCAATGCCTTTTTGCATGGCGACGACTGCTAAATACGCATGTTCAGATAAAAGCTGATCGAGCGTCGCTCGCAAATCCGATGCGGGAGACGAGACATCTAGAGATACTTTGCCTGAGCTGTGGGACATCTTGCTATGATCTTCATGACCATGGGCACTGACGCCTGCTGCCGGAATCAATAATGCGGCACTGAGTGGGACGGCGAGATACGACTTTTTCATCTTCATCTTATGAACACCCCTTTGTTTTTTTAAACTACACACAGATAACGTAAGCAGTTCACAAATAGTTTTATTTTTTACATTTTTTATTTAAAATATTTTTTATTAAAAAATATAAGGCGTTTTGAAAAGTTTTCTCTTTAACTATTTTAACTATTTTATTTTTTACTGACTCGTTTTTTGAAAGAGCGTCCTTATCTTAGAACAATTTGATTAAACTCTTCTTAAGATTGCTTTTTAAACTATTTTTCATCAGGAACAGGAGTGAACGTATGAAACGAATCATTATTGGAGCGTTGCTCGCCTCCGTCTGTCTCTCCCAGTCGGTCGTATCGGTCGACGCCAAGACAAAACCAAAGAAAAAGGCAGTGACTCAAGTCGATCGGGATCAAAATAAGATTCCGGATTCTTGGCAGAGTAAGTATCATTTAGGATATGGAAAAACCGTAGCGACGGCCGATCGTGACCGTGACCGTCTGACCAATCTCCAGGAGTATCAATTGCAGTTGAATCCGACCAAAAAAGACACAGACGATGACCGGCTGTCTGACGGACAAGAAGATGCGGACCGTGATCGCGTGACGAATCAACAGGAGTATCTTGCCAAGCTCAATCCCTTGAAAAAAGATACGGATCAAGACGGGATTTCAGACGCGGCGGAAGATCAAGATGTGGACAACCTGACGACGGAAGAAGAATTCATTGTCGGCACACAACCTGTTCAAGCCGATTCGGATCGGGATGGTTTGAAAGACGGCGAAGAAGATCGAGACAAAGATCAACTGATCAATGAAGACGAATTCGAACTGGGATCAGACCCGACCCATGCCGATAGCGATCATGACGGTGTTCGCGATGATCAGGAAGATGCAGATCAGGACGGTGTGCAAAACAGCCAAGAAATCAAGCGGATTACAATCAAATTGACTAATACGAACAAGCAAAAATTCGAATGGCGTTACAGCAGTGAACACCACCGGAACGCATTACGAATCAAGGATGAGATCGGTCTCAAAGATATCGCCACGTTACGTGAACGGTTAACGCTCAATGCCTCAATGACGAAAGAAGAACTTTTAGCACAGGTCACTCAAGCCTTACAGCTTCCGACGCCAATCAAAAGCTTACAAGTCGAAGTCAAGTTCGTGAATGGCCATGAGATGGAATCAGAAGATGAATCATCGGATGATGATGGACAATCCGATGATTCCGGAGATAACGATGAGTCGGATGATGATTCAGACGATCAAGGGGATGACCATGGATCTCACGGAGAAGACGATTAATCTAATCTCTTGCCCACAAAAAAACAGAACGTCGGATTTTTGATCCGTCGTCCTGTTTTTTTGTCTTATTTTTAATGATGATGTCCGCTGCTTCCGCCGGCCGGTTTGGCACCGCCTTGCAAGATTTTTAAATCGTTGGCAGATAGCTCGCCGACGATAAACTGTCTGGTCGGCATAATCATCGCCCCGTTACTGCTGGCGTGGACCTTAATATAATACAGTCCGGTTTTCGGTAATGTCTTTTTAATCGAATACATACCCGGCTTTGTTTCGTCCGCCGGTTCCATACTATATCGAAGCGTACCGTCTGCTTTCCAAATTTCAAAATGGACGTAGTCTGCTCGTTTAACTTCCTTTTGATCCTGCCACAGCGTCGCGCCGAAACGATACTGTTTCTCCGAATCGGCTTTCAGTACTTTCGGAATCTCAAACTTTACAGACAGCGGTGCTGAGACTGCGTAATGTTCTGCCGCGTCAGACGTGACAGTGCAACCTGCAAGACCGGTACTGGTGACAATCAGTCCACTTACTAAAAGACCTTGGATGGACTTACGCATTCAAAAACCTCCTTAGAACCGGAATCCGCCGGATGATGATGAAATCCACCAGCCAGACCACAATTAACGACAGACCAACCAGCGGGAACAGGACACCGAGGATAATCAGCACGAGAATAAACCACTTGATGGATTTCGCCGGCGGTCCTTTCGGTGCCCCCATCCCTTTGCCCGGTTTCCGTTTCAACCATAGATAGAATCCACTGACCGCAACGAGGATGATTCCAAGACAAATCGCTAAACTGATCAATTGATTGATCCAACCGAATTCCGTTCCTTTGTGCAGCGTGATACCGAGTGCAACGATTTTACCGACAAGCCCGTAATTGTCAAAACGGTAATCCGCTAAAACAGCACCGGAATATTGATCGAGATGAATCGTCGCTTCATTTTCCGCTTTCGCCGGATACGCCGACAGTGTGTAGACGCCTGCCGGATCACTCGGAATGCTGATCGTAAAGCTTGGGTCCATCCCCTGTTGTTTGGCGATTGATACAATGTCATCGATTGATGCCGGAACAAGTCCTTCGACGTTTGATTTTGGAACGTCAAGCGTCTCGGCCGCCCACGGGACTTCTGCGACATCTTTCGTTTGAACGGCTGATACCGGAGCCTCCCCTCCCCAAATCGATGGTGGATAACCAAGTCCTTGATTGGTGGCAACTGATTGGAAATTGGCGCCCCAAAAACCGGACCACGGCAATCCCGTCAAAATCAGGAATAACATCCCGGCCGTAATCCAAAATGCCGGCACCGCGTGCAAATCACGTCGGAAGATTTTTTTCCCCTGGCGCAGACGCGGAATCAAGACACCACTCCAACCGGCTGCTTTTTTACGCGGGAACCATAAAAATAATCCTGTTACGATTAAGACGATTGCCCAGCAGGCAACGAGTTCAACAATCCGATCTCCGATTGTCCCGGCCATCAGTTCACCGTGAATCTCTTCGACTTTATTCATGATGCGGTCATCATCTGCCAGTTCGCCGATCATTTTTCCGGTGTACGGATTGATGAAGACCGTCGACGAGGCCTCTGCCGTCGCAATCTTCACTTCACTCGACCGTGCATCGGTTTCTCCGGGGCGGTACTTCGTAATACTTGCGTCCGGATAGTTTGCTTTGACAGCATTGATTTGTGCCGTCGCTGAAATCCGGTTTTCTTGCGGTGTCACTTCATAATACTTCTGATATAACACATTCTCGATTTGTGGTTTGAATAAGTAAATCGATCCCGTCACGGCAAGCATGACAAGAAATGGTGCAAAGATAATTCCGGCATAGAAGTGCCACCGCCAGATCGTACGGTAAAAAGATGCTGCGGAGCGGTTCTCCGCCTTCTGTTCTGTTCCCCTGGTTTCGAGTTGATTCATGTTCAATCCCCGCTTCTTCATTAAGTAAATGTCCTCATGACCATATGTAAGATGAATGATAATGGCACATGTTTTGTCATAAGTCCGCTGTCTTATTCTACGTCTTCTGCTTACTCCTCACCCCTTCAGTGATTTCAGTTTTCCGTACATCCGCGAAAAATATGTCCAGCTTGTGAACGCTCATTAAGTATAAGCGGTTACACAATTCGCGGACCGCTGACACTATGGCGATTTTTTGCCAATCCGGTGATATCTCTGCGTGTTAATTAAGTAGTTGATTCGTTAAATTCCACATAATGATTTCGTACATATAATAGGAAAACACTCAGTTTCTTTGCAAGTGAGTTAAATGATTTTGAATTTTTTTCATATTTTTTAATCTTTTTTAAATCCAATTCCAATCCGGGCGCGTATGCTGTTCAGAACGATGCAGACAACAACTACCAAATATACAAAAAAAACACCCAAATTTGAGAGGATGAGACAAGATGAAAAACACGAAGAAATTCGCAGCAACAGCCATGGCAGCAGCACTCGTATTACCAGGAACGGCAGCATTCGCTTCTGGTGGCGGGGACGACATGAAACACGAGGAGAGCGCGAAGAACGTCACGGTCAAAACAAAAGCCGCTGACCTCCGTGCAACACTCGATCAGTTACTCTCTGAGCACTTCGTGCTTGCCGTCATGGATATGAAAAAACAATATGACGGATCAAAAGACGCGAAATATTATGAAGCCGCTCTTAAACAGAATGCACTCGACATGACACCGGCAATCGCTTCTGTCTATGGCGACGAAGGTGCAAAACAATTCGAAAAAATCTTCGTGGCGCATAACAAATACACAACGGATCTCGTTAAAGCCGTAAAAGCGGACGATCAAGACGGCATCAACGCGTCGAAAGCAGAAACAGAAGAGTTCGTACAGGATCTCTCGAGCTTCCTCGACACTGCAACGGAAGGTAAACTGCCGAAGGCAGCAGCGGAAGAAGTTCTCCGTGCCCATGAAGCGGACGTCTATAAAACATTCCAACAATATGCAGCCGGTGACTACGAAGGATCGTACAACACGTTCCGTGAAGGCTACAGCCGCATGTATGATATCTCAAAAGCACTCTCAGTCGCGATCACAACACAAATGCCTGAGAAGTTCGACAACACGAAAGCCGATACAAAAGCAGCTGACCTCCGGTCAACACTCAACAGCCTCGCAGCTGAGCACGTGGCACTGGCGAACATCAGCATGACAGCGGGCGTCGATCAAGCGAAAGACTACGATGCAGCGAACTGGGCAGAAGACATGCACACAGCTGACTTCAAAGCCGCTATGAAATCGGTCTACGGTCAAGCAGGTGCGGATCAATTCGAGCAAGTCTGGACGAAAAACCATATCGAAGCGCAAGCGAACCTCGTCACAGCAGCGATCAACGACGATAAAAAATTAATGGGTGACGCACAAGACATGCTCAAAATGTTCTCAAATGACTTCGGTGCGTTCCTCGGAGCGGCAACAGAAGAGAACCTTCCGACAAAAGCAGCACAAGAAGCGGTCTCTGGTCATGAGACATACGTCCAAGATACGTTCATGCAGTATGTCGAAGGCGACTACAAAGGATCAGTCGATACATTCCGTGAGTCGTATGCTTACATGTACGGCGTCGGTGAAAACCTCGGTGAAGCGATCGTCAAACAATCACCTGAGAAATTCATGGATGGTACACCAGGTTCTATGCCGAACACAGGTAACGGCGGCATGAGCGACAACAATACAGCAGGTACGACTGGTGCGATCGCACTCTTCGGTCTCGCACTCGGTGCAGCCGGAATCGTCCTCGCACGCAAACGTCAAAACGCATAAGAATGTACACCTAAACAATAAACATCCCCTTCAGAACTCATTTCTGAAGGGGATGTTGTTTTGTACAGAACAATCCTGTCGAATCCTGAATGTAAACAGTATTCAACAGCATTATTCCGTGACAAATTCTTCTTTTTTTAAACGATTGCGCCGTTTCGCGTGCACGACACCGGAAATAATAATCGTCAATAACACCGCAATAATCAGCAGTACCATACTTGGATGTTCACTTAACCATATTCCCAGTTCCGACCAGGTGACAGCTTCACCGATTCGAACAATCAAGAATGTCCATAATCCGGTGTACAGCCCTGCCGCCACGAATGTCATCGCCAAATAACGGGGTAACGGATAACCGAGTAATCCGGCAACATAATGGATCGGATGGCGGACTCCAGGTAAGAAAAAGGACAAACCGATCGCCCATAATCCACGGCGTTCTAAAATCGATTCAGCCTGCTCCAGGAATTTTGATTTCATCAACCGTTTGACGAGCGGAATTTCACGGAAAAAGCGTGCCAACAAGTAAAACCAAGCAAAGGCAATGAAAAAGACAGGCCATGCAACTAACCAAATTAAAATCGGATGCATGCCTTCGCGGATCCGTAATGCGGCGTATCCCATCATCAATACATCGTCGGATAACGGAGTAAACATGATACCTCCTGCTAGCCGGACCAATGCCATAACATCCACCATTCTCTCACGTCCTTTTTTTCTCTCTATAAGTAAAGTATGCCCGTTTTTTCTTGAGTTGAGGCCTCTTCTTTTCTTTAGTTTTTCTTTTCTCGCAAAATGCATGTCGAATTGGAGGAACAGGCAGGGATATTCCATCTGATACGAGAAGGTAGTCAAGGAACCTAACTGCTTAAAAGATAGAGGAGGAATTTCCATGTTACATCGCCGGAAGACCTATACGATTCGCCCGGAACGACTGCAGGAATTTACCGAGTTCTTTCACACGTATCTCTACCCTTTACAAATCAGTCACGGTGCCCGCCTTGTCGGTCGCTGGGTGAATGAAGCAGAAGATGAAGTCATCGCCATTTGGGAATACCGCGATCGCGAACATTACGAACAAGTCGACCGGGATGTCCGTGGCAGCACGTTACGCCGCGAAGCAATGAAAAAGCGCGCCCGTCTCGGGAAAAACCTTTATATTAAATCAACGGAAGACTTTTTGACGGCAACCGGCGTCTATGCTCCGCCGCGTGCCATCGTCAGCGTCACCGCTTACATTACAAATGAAGACGGTGAAGTCCTGCTCGTCCGAAATCTCCATCGTGGTGACACGTATGAAATGCCGGGTGGACAAGTCGAGAACCACGAATCGATTCTTGATGCTGTTAAACGGGAAGTCAAAGAAGAAACGGGAGCTGATGTCGCAATCGAAGGCATCACCGGTATCTATCAAAACGTCTCGAGCCACGTCCTGTGCGTCGCCTTCCGCGGTACGTATACCGGCGGAGAGCTCCGGCCGCAAGAAGGCGAAACGGCAGAAGTCGGTTTCTTCGACTTGAACCGGGACAACATCGACAAGTATATCAAACGGGAACACTTCCAATTGCGGACGCTTGACGCGATGGATCCGCACTACTTCCCACATGCCTTATATAAAGTCCGGCCTTATGAACTGATCAGCCGTTATGACGGCAATGCCCCATCGGCTTTATCCGGTCAAAATTAAAAGACGTCAAAAAAAGCGATTTCGATGACGAAATCGCTTTTTTCTATGGAATGATCAGGTTTGAGCCATTAAACGAGCGGTAATACCGGCATCATCTGTCACGTAAATCGCGTCTGCTTGCCGCTTCACTTCATACGGTGATTGCTCCAGTGCTGCGACTGCTATTTCGCGCGAAGCCGCGTCCGGATAAATCAGTGTCCAGTAGGTCAGGCCAACCGCATCAGATGGTGTTTTCGGTGCATCGACACCCGCCCAGACATTTGTTCCAATATGGTGGTGGTAGCCGCCGGCAGCAAGGAACAATGCCCGCATCCGGGAAGCATCCGCTGCGACATCAAACCCAAGTGTCTCGACATAAAACTTCCGCGCCGCTTCAAGTGACTTCACATGGAAATGGACATGTCCCATGACGGTATCTGCCGGCATGCCGTACCAGTCTTCCTCTCCCGCCTCGACAAGCATACTTTGCCAGTCGACCGGATCCGTCGTCATTTTGACGTCTCCGTTTGCTTCATACGTCCAGGTATCACGCGGACGATCGGCATAAATCTCAATCCCGTTTCCGTCCGGATCTGATAAATAAAACGCTTCGCTGACGAGATGATCGCCTTGTCCGAGTTCGATTCCTTGAGCAATCAAGTTACGGATGACAAACCCGAGTTCTTTCCGGTTCGGTAATAAAATCGCGAAATGATACAGGCCTGCCACCGAATTTTTCGGCAGTTGTTTTGCCGCACTGTGTTGCTCCAAAATGACGAGCGGTGTCGTCTTCGCGCCGAGTGTTGCCGTCTCTTCGTCTTGTGTTAAAACCGTTAAGCCCAGTGCATCCCGGTAAAATGCAATCGATTGTTCCAAATTGGTAATCCGTAAGCTGACCGGTCCTAATGTAATGTTTGGATTGATGTTCATCTTGCTTCCTCCTCATAAGTTCGCTTCGTATCTTCATTATCAGCCAGAAGTGACAGGAACGGAAGTAGGCACAAAGAAGTGGTATAGTATCCTAAACGATACCATGAAGGAGGAACCGCCATGGAAAAGACACCAAGCTGCCGTGTCGAGACGGCACTCGAGATTCTGACCGGAAAATGGAAACCCTCGATTTTACTCGAATTGATTACACACGACACGCTCCGGTTCAGTGAATTAAAACGGAATCTCCCGAACATTACGCAAAAAATGTTAACCGCTCAGCTCCGGGAACTCGAGGTGAACGATATCGTCCACCGGGAAATCTATCAGGTCGTCCCGCCCCGCGTCGAGTATTCGCTGACGGACTACGGTAAAACACTGATTCCTGTTTTAAATGCCATCAATGCCTGGGGTGAAAAGCATGTCGAGCATTTGGCTCAGAAAGACATGCTTCAAGATGTCACTATTTCTAGTACCAGCGATTCATTTTAAATGAATCGCTCTTTTTTATGGGATATTCTGCCTTATTTCACGTATACTGACGGAATAGACTAACATAAGGGAGCGAAACCCATGCATCAACTTCATGCGATTGAACAGTTAGTAGCACGCTTAAAGCAAGATCCGGCTGTCGAAGCGATTTTTCTGAAAGGTTCATTTGGACGCGGTGAAGAAGATGTCTATTCGGATATCGACCTTTACTGTTTAGTATCCGAAGAGCGGATAACGAAATTTCTAACCCGTCGACTGACACATCTGTCCGTCTATCGTCCGATCATCTGGAAAGACGACATCTTCATTGTCGCGCCGCAACTGATTGTCGTGTACGACGATCTCCTGCATGTCGATCTATTTACAGTAACGCGCGAATCGTTAAACCATTCCGATACGATTCGTGTCCTGTACGATCCGAAAGGACAACTCGAGGCATACGTCGAGACCTCTTCTTTAGCACTTGGGACACAAGAAGCTGCGGATGAAGCCATTGATTCCGTCTGGTTCCTGTTCCAGTATCAAAAAGCAGCCGGTCGCGGGAATGCCTTATGGGCGGTCGAGATGTTACGGAGCGCACTGATCAAATTTGCTAAAGTCCTGTTGCACCGGTATGTTCCCGAGCGGGCGCAACTCGGCTTAAAAACAGTGGCTGACTATTTACCGGACACGCCGCGCCTGCGTCTTGAAGCGATTTATAACGTCCTCGTTCCAGCAACGCATCACGAAGCGGCTCGTCTTTACCGGGAATCGTTACAGGCTGAATTGCCACACCTCCAACAGATGCTGATTGATCACCCGGAGACATTACAGTTACTCGACCGGTTGCTCGAATCCGAACAGGTCTGTTAGACGACACACCAAAAGCCGGCTCCTTCAAAAAGGAAACCGGCTTTTCATCTGTCTTACTTCACTTTAATGACAATCTTCCCTTTCGCATGACCTTCTTCACCGTAATCGTGCGCTTCTTTGATTTGATCCAAATCAAAAATCCGATCGACAACCGGTTTTAATTCCCCGCGTTCAACGGCTTGTGCGATATGTTGCAGCCGCTCGCCTGTCGGTTGCATGAAGACATACGCGACACGCGCGTCCGCCTGTTTTGCCTGTTCTTCATCCGGTGGTGTCGAAATCGAGACGAGCATGCCATTCGGTTTCAGCATCTGGTACAGCTTCGCTTGTCCGTCGCCGCCCATCGTATCAAATACAAAGTCCAGATCGCGGACGATTTCTGCAGGATCCTGCTGTTTATAATCAATGACTTCATCCGCTCCGAGCGCTTTGACCCAGTCGACATTTTTGGTACTCGTCGACGTGATGACATACAAACCGTGTGCTTTCGCGAGCTGAATGGCGACTGTGCCGACACCGCCCGAACCAGCCCCAATAAAGATTTTATCTCCTGCTTTTGCATCCATCACTTCAAACATGACCTGCCAGGCTGTATGCGCAACGAGTGGCAACGACGCGGCCTCTTCAAATGTCAGGGCTTCCGGTTTCTTGACGACCAGATGGGCGTCGACTGCCACATACTCGGCATACGTTCCTTGACGGGCAATATCCGGACGACTGAAGACTTCATCGCCGACTTTGAAATCCGTCACGTTCGCCCCGACTTCTTCGATCACACCAGAGACATCCCAACCGATAATCAGCGGCATATCATAACTGAGCATTTCCTTTAAGTATCCTTCACGCAGTTTCCAATCAACAGGATTGACGCTTGCCGCATGAACCGCAATCAATACATCATCTGCGCCGACGCCCGGACGCTCGAGTTCCCCCACTTTAAATTGTTCCGATCCGCCATACTGTTCAATATAAGCTGCTTTCATGTCATTTCCTCCTCTGATTGTTTTACCTCTTAACTGTTCCCCTTCAAGACTTGTGACAAACGAAAAAAGTGTACCGACTCGTCAGAATCGGTACACATGTGTCAGGCATGAGCGGTCTGTTGAAGCGTTAATGCGGTTGCGTTTAGAGTGTGAATAGCCTGTTGCAGGTCATTAATCTGTTCGACTTGTGAACGCGTCAAACCGGACAGTTGATCACTGCTCGTCAATAATAGATCCATGAAGGCATCGAGTTGTTCCGTTGCCTGCGCGATATTCGTCAGACTGTTTGTAATCGTCACGAATTGTTGCTGTGCTCCGCTGATTGCTTGCACGGAATCGTTCGAATCCGTTGCAATCGTCTGCAGAGCATCTTGGCTCCGTTGCATCCGGGCTTCTTGCTCCCGCAGCAAGCTCGTACTGGCATCAATCGAATTGCCGGTCTGCATGACATCACGATCGACCCGTTCGATGATTTGATTGATTTCCGTTGAAGCGGCTGCTGTCTGTGCCGACAAATTACGGATTTCCTGCGCGACGACGGTGAATCCTTTCCCGAACTCACCGGCACGTGCCGCTTCAATCGAGGCGTTTAAACTGAGTAGATTGGTTTGCGTCGCAATCGCATTGATGCTTGAAGTGATGGTGACGATCTCTTTGAAACGTCCCGCCAGCTGACCAAACGCCGTAACGGATTCGTCCATGCTTTCTGTCAGTTGCTGCAACGACTCACCGGCTTCACTGATCGTCTCGCGGCTTTGTTCCGCTGTAGTCTTCGATGAAGAACTGAGCGCCAGTGCCCGGTCGACTGCTGTCGTCACATCCGTCATCAACGTGACATTATCCGTATTCATCTGTTTAATCTGTCGGACGGATTGAGCATTTTTCGACGAGTTAGCGGCTAACATCTGCATCGCCTGATCAATTTTTTCAAATGACCCTTTGGCCGTATCGACGGTTTCGCTCATTTCTTCCGTAAACGTCGTCACATCAGTCGCGGTCGCAGCTGATTGCTCGAGCGTCAATTGCGAACTTGCGGCATAATGCTCCGCTTTCTCTTGTTGCCGTTTGACTTCCCGCATAACATTTCGACCGAAAACAGCAACAAACGCAGCTGCCGAAAAGACCATCAGGTAGATGACAAATGCGACAATCATATCAAACAGATTCGGAAACTGAATCGTTCCAAAAACCGTAAAGAGAATCAGTTCCAGTAATCCGAGCAATCCCGCCCATACAACTAAATGGGGAATAAGATAGACGACTGAAATCGTCAAATACAGATAAGCAATCGTCCAGATACTTTGAGACGGTAAGGTCACAAGGACAAGTGCCAGCACCAGGTAGGTCAAGACGATTTGAATATATTTTCCGCTGAGCTGATCGCCAAAAAAACGGTTTCCGGCCAACAAGGCGATGGTTAGTAAGAGACCTCCGGCTAAAAATTGATAAAACACACTCATGGGGACATAGTCCAATTGAACAAAAATGAAAATTAAGGGATGTGCGATTGTAATTAATGATGCAATGAGACGAGAGAGAATTTTCGTACTCAATCGTTCGAGCGGTGAGACCATCTGCAAAACTCCTTCTGTTGAATTCGTACCCTTTCTTATCGTCCGTTTCGGAGCAGACGTGAAGCGTTCCGTCTAACTTTCATAACTTGACGCTTAATTTCATAAAAGCGTATGGTATATACAAAATGAACAGAAAGGCGGCTTCAGATGTTATATGTATTAGTCGGGCTGGCTGGCATCCTCGGCGCCTCTGCCCGGTATGGTCTCAGCCTGCTCATCACTCATTTTGCCGTCGGAACGTTTCCGTGGGCCACGTTAAGCATCAATCTGATCGGCTGTTTCGTCTTGGGATATGCGACGCATTTTTTATTCAAGACGACGTTGCTTCATCAATACGCGATGACAGCACTCGGAACCGGTTTTGTCGGTTCCTTTACAACGTTTTCGACGTTCAGTGTCGAATCGGTTGAACTGTTACGGGGCGGCTTTTACGGTTATGCCTTGATGTATATCCTCATCAGTTTATTCGGTGGATTGTTGATGTCTTACCTCGGCTATGCGCTCGGGACAAGACGGTTGCGCCTGTTTCAGAAGGAGGAAGCGTCATGAATCTCCTTGCGCTTGCGACCGGTGCCTTTTTGGGTGCCATTAGCCGATTTGCCATCAGCCAGTGGATGAAAACATTTTGGAAAAAGGATTTTCCGCTCGCGACATTCGGCATTAATATTCTCGGTTCCTTTTTACTTGGTCTCGTCATCGGTTCGCATCTCGATTCGACATGGACGTTACTGCTCGGAACGGGTTTTCTCGGCTCCTTTACGACGTTTTCGACGTTTAAGCTCGAGACGTTGCAGCTCGTTCAGAATCAAAACAGAAAAACACTGGTCCTTTACCTCGGACTCAGCTATCTTCTTGGCATCAGTGCCGCCTTTTTAGGTATCATTGTTTCATCGAATAGCTAAAAAAAAGAACCAGGACTTGCCCCGGCACACGGGAACAATTCCTGGTTCTTGTTCGTTCTTATTTTTAGTCGTTCAGCCAGAACAAGCCGACCGTTTCCGCTCCCGCGTGTGTGCCGATGGCCGGACCAAACGTTCCGTCCAGCACCGTCAGTTCCGGGAATTTTGTTGCGACTTGTGTCCGTAAATCAGCTGCCATCTCAGGTGCCATCGTCGTCGCGACATAAATCCGGTTTTTGTAAAACGTCTTCTGACGCATCGCTTCTTCGACCTGTTTGATGATTTCGATGTAGGCTTTTTTCAGAGAGCGCGCTTTTTTAAACGGAACGACTTTCCCCGCTTCATCCGTCGTAATGATCGGTTTGATGCTGAGCAGGTTCGCAAGGAACAAATCACCGGACGAAACGCGTCCGCCGCGGCGCATCGTCTCCATGTTTCCGACGATCATATAAAAGTGGGTTTTCTTCGCCAGTTCATGTAAAGCCGTTGTAATTTCCTCGACTGACTTGCCTTCTGCTTCAAGCGCCATTCCGATCCGGATGAATTCCTGCTGGTTCTCAAACGCCGTATGGGAATCGATGATATGGACCGGGAAGCTCGCTGCTTCCGCTGCTGAAGCGGAACTTTGGACTGTACTCGACAGACCGTTCGTACAGTGAACCGCAATCGCACAGTCGTATCCTTCTTCTTTCAGGCGTTCATACGTTCCGACGAATTCCCCGAAAATCGGTTGTGAGGTTTTGGCGACTAACTTCTTGTCTGCCTCAAGCGCCCGGAATAACCGTTCGACGGTAATCGTGTCTTCATTGTAGGCTGTCTCACCAAGTAAAATTTGAATTGGTACGACATTGACACCGATGGCTTCCGCTTCTTCCTTTTTGAAATAGGCCATACTATCGGTCACCCATGCTATTTTAGTCATTTTCCTATGCCTCCGTTAGATTCTTCTCGCTTTATCCTACCACATTCGCTTCGGATGTTCGCAAAAAAACGTTACTGCACGCGACTAAATTGGAAGGTTGTCCGCTTTTTATAGACTTCGCCGGCCCGCAAGACAACAGACGGAAAATCCGGTTGATTGATGGCATCGGGCAACCCTTGCGTCTCAAGACAAATCCCGAGATACGGCGTCGCCCGGCGTCCGGCAATCGTAAAATCACCGCCCAAGTGATTTCCGGTATAGACGACGACACCCGGTTGATCGGTCTTAACACGTAACACCCGGCCGCTGACTGGCTCTTCTAAGACAATCTCGCCGCCTTCTTTCAGTAAAAAAGGATGGTCGACACCGCTGCCGGCCTGACGCAATGCTTCGTCACTTGCATGTGTCACTTCATACAACGGTCGGGCTGTCCGGAAGTCAAAGACGGTCTCATTGACCGATAAAATCTCGCCGGTCGGAACGGACTCTGCATTCAACGGAACATAAAACGGAGCATCCATCCGGAGACGGTGCTGCTCAATCGTCGTTTTCGCATTTCCCGTCAAATTAAAATACGTGTGGTTCGTCGGACTGAACGGTGTCGAGGCCGTCGTCGTCGCGTGGTACGTGATGATCAACGCGTCGTCATCCGTCCACTCAATCGTCAATCGGACGTCTAGTTGGCCCGGATAACCGTTTTCCCCCTCCGGACTCGTCAAAAGCAGATGCAACCGTTCGCCGTCGATTTCATAATCGAAAAAGCGGTTCGACCAGTTGATGCTTCCTCCGTGAAGATGATGTTCGCCTTCATTTTGTTCCAGGATGTAGTTCATCCCTTCTAATGCAAACGCACCGTTGGCGATCCGGCCGCCGACCCGACCAATCGTTGCCCCCAAATGGTGAGGATCTTCTAAATATTCTTCCATATCATCAAAGGCCAAGACGACGTTCTCAATTGTCCCGTGTTGATCCGGAACACGGATTGCCGTGATTTTCCCGCCCAGATTGAGTAATTCCACGCTGTGTCCGTTACGATTCATCAATGTAAAAGCGATGATCGGCTGTTCGCCGGAAAAACCGACTTCTTTTGTTGTAATCATGCGCTTATCCTCCTGTATCGATCTACTCTTGCTTTCATTTTTACCCAGGATTGGCTAAAAAAAAACAATCGTTCAATTCCGGTAATCCGAATCAAACGATTGTTACACCTGGTCAGTCGTAAGAGGCAGCACTAGTTTCAGCCGTGTTCCACCGGGACGGGAATGAATCATACAACTCGCCTGTTCACCGTATCGCCGGTGAAGGGCACGTCGTAATAAAAATAAATTACTTGTATCCGTTTTTTTATCCTGCTCCCAGCGCTTCAGGAATTCAGCCGGTACGCCGACTCCGTTGTCCGATACTTCAAGCACCCAGTGTGTGTCTTCCTGAAATGCCCGGACATCAATCCGGTGATACGGACCGTTTTGTGGAAAAGCATGACGTAATGCATTATCGACCAGCTGTGTCACGAGCAACGGAAAAACAAAATGTTCTTCAACGGTCGTCTCGATGTCTAAATCAATCGTGACCGCTGCCGGTGTCAATGGATGGTGGCGGCGGATTCCTTCTAACGACAAGTACGATTTTAAGGTCAGTAATTCTTCACGCAAAGGATACAAATCGATTCGCCGTGCCGTCGTGAGCAGCTGCCGCAAAGCACCGAGCTGATGTTTGACCGGGCTATCCGGATCCGCTGTCTGATGGATTTCATCGACGATACCGAGCAGGTAGTTCGGACTCAGAATCGGTTTAATGCTCGTGTTCGGAAATTGATTCAGTTGCTCCTCTTGATGAACAACGAGTTCGCGTGCCAAGAGCTCCACCAGCTGTTCCATCGTCCGTTCCATCGTATCGTCGAACAGATGGGCCGGAAACCAGCAGACGATACCAGCCTTTTTGCCCTCGATCAGTAAAGGATGAAACGAGACGATTTGACGCGTCAACTCGTCTTCCGACCGGTAGACGACCCCCGACTCCACCCAGTCCAAAATCGTCTGATGCCGGAACAAATCGGCTGTATCGTGTCCCGTCCGGACATCGGCCAAAATCCCATCCGGTCCAAGCAGGACGACACGGTTCACTTTCGTTTCCGCTAAAATCGTCGATCCGATTTGCCGGGCGATGTCGACTGTCATGCCGTTTTTACGCAATGGACGGATGGCATCCAATAACCGGTAGGAACGTGCCGATTCGCGAACAAACAATTCGTTTTCCAGCTTCAACTGCGTCCGTAGGATGGCGATGAATACACTAATCCCGACCGCATTGGTGAACAGCATCGGGAAGACGGCTTGACGGGTCAGCTCCAGGACACGTGCCTGGTCTGGTGCCAAAATCAATGCGACTCCGATATCCAGAATGACGGCACTTAAGACGATGCCAATCGGTTGGAGCAAGGAATAGCCGTCTTTCCTGCGCCACTGGCGGCTGTACAATCCACTCAACAATCCGGTTCCGACCGCAATGATCCAGGCCGATTCCGCACCGAATGCACCGAGATAGTAGCGGTGAAATCCGACGAGTACTCCGGTCAGACCGCCGATGAGCGGACCACCGAGCAGACCGCTGGTGACGATGATCGTCAATCGGGTGTCGACAATCCATTGCTCCGGTGAAACGGCTAACCCGAGTAACGGATCAATCGTTTCGTCCGTCGAAAGACCGATTCCGGCATAGTTCATCAAAATACCCGATACTACAAACACACTCAGTAAAATAAAACGATGACTGCGGCGCGATGACGTTTGAAACAAATGGCGTGATATGCGCCATTGTGACAATAAAAAAGCCAATAAGGCTAACATGCCTAAGCGGCTGAGTAAAAACGGGATTTGCTCGAGCACTGGACGTCTCCCTTCTCAGAAAAAATAATTTTTCCTCTCCTTACTCTTTCCCGCTCCCGCCCCCGTTTCCCTACTACGATTTGCCTTCTTTACACAATCAGTCGGTTTTTAAGTTTTCACCTGATGATTTGTCCAGAAAAAAAGCACCTTTCGTAGAGGACGAAAGGTGCTGTCATTCATTCCGCTCGTTCGAGCGGGTGTAACCACAATTTGATCTGGTTGATTTGATAGTTCTCCATCTCCATCACTTCGACCGAGAAGGATTCCGTATCAATGTGTTCTCCCGGTTGCAGATCGATGTTGTGCATCTGGATCCAGCCGCCGATCGTATCGACGTCTTCATCGTTCGTAAACGTCAAACCGAATCGGGCTTCGAGATCTTCAAGCAACACGGTACCGGCAACGAGGTATTCATTGTTCGGCAACTCCTGGATTTCTTCGACTTCATCCGTATCAAACTCGTCCCGGATTTCACCGACGATTTCTTCGAGTAAGTCTTCCATCGCGACGATTCCGGCCGTTCCGCCGTATTCGTCAACGACAAGCACAATGTGCGAACGCGTCTTCTTCATCTTCCGCAACGTATCTTGCAGCGACGTGACTTCCGAGACGACCGGTAAATCCTTCACATAATGTGTAACCGGATGATTGTTTCCGTTGGCGAAATCCGTCAACATCTCCTTGACGTTGATGTAGCCGAGAATCCGGTCTTTATCATTTTCTTCCGTCACCGGATAACGGGTGAAGGGATTGTCCATGAAGATTTCCATCAGCTCGTCTTTTGACAACCGTTCTGAGATTGTCGCCATCCGCATCCGCGGCACCATCAAATCTTTGACGACATGCTCGTCAAACGCGAACACGTTCTGCATCAGTGCGAGTTCCGTCTGATTGATTTCTCCGCTTTGAAAACTTTGTGCCATGATGATTTTCAATTCATCTTCTGAGTGGGCTTGTTCGTGACCAGCCGGTTTGACACCGAATAATCCAAGGAAAAAGCGGGCCGAACCATTGAGTAACCAAATGAACGGATACATGATTTTCCCGAAAATGTACAGTGGACGGGCAAACAGCAACGTCATTTTTTCCGCATATTGAATCGCCAGCGTCTTCGGAGCAAGTTCTCCGATGACGACGTGCAGGAATGTCACGGAAATAAAGGCAATCCCGAATGACAGCAAGGTCGAGACGGCAGCCGAAACACCGAATTCATCAAACACCGGATGCAGGATTTTTTCGACGGTCGGTTCACCGAGTGCCCCGAGACCAAGTGCCGTCACTGTAATTCCAAGCTGACAGGCCGACAAGTAATAATCGAGGTCCCCGGCAATCTTCTTCGCCAGGATGGCACTTTTATTTCCTTCTTGAATCATTTGATCCAACCGGGACATCCGTACCTTAACGACTGCAAACTCTGATCCGACGAAAAACGCTGTCAACACGATCAATAACACCACTAAAAATAAATTGATAAATAATATAGTATCCAAAATCCCCTAAACAGGGGTCACCTCCATTTTATTGTTACAGCTGCGCAATCAGGGAAGCAATCAATGTCAGACGTTGAGACAGTTCGAGACGAATCTCCTGTTTCTCGTAGTCGGTCGATTGCAATAAACGCTGTTCGAGTCCGTTGACGCTCTCTTGAAGCTGCTGCACTTCTTGATAAATGGCATCACCCGTTTTGACTTCACGCTCCGTGAAGAAAGCAAGAATCTCTTGCAGGGACAGCCGTTGTGTCTTCAAATATTCAATCTTTTGAATATGCTGGATGACATCTTCTGTATAGAGCCGGTAACCGGCTGCCGTCCGCTCTGTTGTTAGTAAACCGAGCGATGTATAGTAGTCGATGGTCCGTTTTGATAAGCCGGTGGCCTGCGCGACCTGACCGATTTTAAGCAACGCCTTCCCAAAGATCCTCACCTCCCATTCCGTTAGATAGTAATTTCATCATATCACGGTTAAACCGTACACAACAACGTTATGCTTATTCGAAGACAGTAAAAAACGTATCCTCCGATGAGAGAATACGCTTTGGATTTTCCTTTCAATTTCACAGATATCAGTTCGTGACGGCCTCTTTGACCGGTGTTCCGACGATCGAACGTTCGAGCAACTCGACGACATCGTACGTCGCGACCTGTTCATCGACTTCTTTCGCCTTCGTTCCGTCGCTGAGCATCGTCAGGCAGTACGGACAAGCCGATCCGATGACGGACGGCTGGACCGTCAACAACTGTTCCGTCCGGGCGACGTTGACCCGGGCGCCGACTTTTTCTTCCTGCCACATCATCCCGCCGCCGGCTCCGCAACACATGCCTTTTTCGCGGTTACGTTCCGTTTCGACAAGCGTGATGCCCGGAATCTTCTCTAAAATATAGCGTGGTGCATCGTAAATATCATTGTAACGGCCGAGGTAACACGAATCATGGTAGACGACCCGTTCGCTGACCTCATGGATCGGTGTGATCCGTTTGTCGTCAATCAACCGGGCGAGCAGTTCCGTATGGTGATAGACTTCGACGTCCGGACTGAGACCAAAGTCCGGATACTCGTTTTTGAACGTATTATACGCATGCGGATCGATCGTGACGATCTTTTTAACATCATATTTCTCAAACGATTTGATGTTCGCCTCTGCCAGTTCCTGGAACAGCACTTCGTTTCCAATCCGCCGTGGTGTATCGCCTGAGTTTTTCTCATCGTTTCCGAGAATCGCAAACGAGATGTTCGCTTCGTTCAGGATCCGCGCAAACGCCATCGCAATTTTTTGGCTCCGGCTGTCGTACGACCCCATTGCTCCGACCCAAAAGAGGTATTCGAACTCTTCGCCGGCTTTTTTCTTCTCTTTTGCCGTCGGCACGACCAGCTCTTCGCGCGTCTTGCGCCAGTTTTCACGTTCTTTCCGGTTCATTCCCCACGGATTTCCTTGACGTTCGATGTTGGCCATCGTCCGTTGCATTTCCGGGTCCATCTTTCCTTCCATCATCACGAGGTGACGACGGAGATCGATGATTTTATCAACGTGTTCATTCATGACTGGACATTGATCTTCACAGTTCCGGCAAGTCGTGCAAGCCCAAATCTCTTCTTCCGTGATGACGTTGCCGATTAATGAATCCGGTACGACATCCATCTGCCCAGCTGCGGCAAGTGACGCGATTTGATTGCCTTGTGATCCTTCGAAGGCGAACGCCGGTGCCCACGGTGATTTTTGGGTGATGGCGGCTGTTTTCATATTGAGATGATCGCGCAGTTTAACAATCAGGTCCATCGGTGACAGCATTTTGCCGGTTCCGCTCGCTGGACACATATTCGTACAGCGGCCGCATTCAACACAGGCATATAAATCAACGAGTTGCTTTTGGTTGAAATCTTCAATCCGGTTAACCCCAAAGCTGAATTCCGCTTCGTCGTCTTCCGCTTCTTCCATCACCGACAGATCGATCGGTGCGAGGCGCCCGACTTTTGATGTCCGGCCGAGCCAGACGTTGGCAGTTCCGGCAATCAGATGAGCGTGTTTACCTTGCGGGATATAGACCATGAAGCTGAGTAAGAACAGCAAGTGGGCCCACCAGAAGAAGACAAACAATCCGAAAGCGACTTGCTCCGGTACCCAACTGAACAGGAAGGCAATTGCTGACGCGACCGGTTCACCGAACGTCGAATGATTTTCATAGACCAGGAAAAATCCGTTTCCGAACAGCACGGCGACCATCAGACCACCGATGAAAATCAAGGCCAGACCGGCCATGAAGTTCCGTTTCAGACGGACTAGTTTCTCGACATAGCGGCGGTAGAATCCCCAAACGACCGCAACCAGAATGACGAGCATGACGATTTCCTGGAAAAACGTAAAGATTGGATACAGCGGACCGAGCGGAATATGCGGGAACCGTTGTCCGACGGCAAGTCCCTTCCAGATGAAATCAATCGCTCCAAATTGGACGAGTAAAAATCCGTAAAACATCATGACGTGAATCGTACCGCTTTTCTTATCCTTCAACAGTTTCTTTTGTCCGAAGACGTTGACGAGCACCGCGTTCAGACGTTCTTTGTTCGTCAGCGTCCATTCCGCTTTTTTCCCCCGGCGAATCGCTTCGTACCGGCTCTTGACGAGCGTGACGAATAAGTAGCCCGCATATCCTGCGACGAGCAGGAAGGCGATCCAGTTAATCAGTAAAAATGTCCCCATGAAACAAGCCCCTTTCCCCCTAAAGCCATTATTTGATATGAGTATAGCATATAATGAATGGCTATTCATTCATTATTTTACTGTTTTTTCTGACAGACTTTTAGAATGGGAGCTTCCGTACAAAAAAATGTGTTTCCTCCCTCGCTTTCCTATAGCGAGGGAGGAAACACATTTTTCAAGCAAGATTGTTCTGACCTTGATCCGGTATCAACACGATTTTTCCGAGCTTTCCTGATTTTTTAAAGTAGCTTTGTGCTGCTGCCGCTTCTTCAAGCGGAAACGTCCGATCAATGACCGGTTCGAGTTTCCCGTCCGCAATTGCTTTAAGCATCCGTCCGAATTCAGCCCGTGTACCAAGCACTGAACCGTAAAACGTCAAATGCTTCAGATACAGCGTCCGGAAATCGAGTTTCGTCTGTTGTCCACCGGCCGAGCCGGAAATACAAAACTTGCCGCCGTTTTTCAGGACCGCCAGAGTCGTCTTGAATAACGCATCCCCGACGACATCGAGTACTGCATCGACCGGTCCGGCATTTACGGAAAGGATCTCATCCGTCAATTGATCCGAACGGTAGGACAAAACATGCGTTGCCCCGAGACGTTTCAACTCTTGTTCCATCTTCAAATCACCGACAACGGCTATGACCGTTGCCCCAAAGATCCGGGAAGCGATTTGAACGTTCAACGAGCCGACACCGCCGCTCGCTCCTGTAACGAGAACAGTTTGTCCCGGCTGCAACTGGATTTGTTCATTCATATGCCAGGCCGTCAATCCACTGACCGAGAAAACGGCACTTTTGATATAATCATCAAGCGGCATCTCGTAGCACAGTTCTGCCGGCCAAACGACATACTCGGCGTATCCTCCGTCATATTCTGAGCCGATGAACGCCATATCTTCACTGATATGTTCCGTCCCGTCTGCGCCGCCCGAGGTAAAGGGAAATAGGACAACGTCTTGACCGATTCGTGATTTATCAACACCGTTCCCGACTTTAACGATTCGTCCGCTAATATCAGAACCCGGAACACGTGGAAATTGAACGCCCTCCGGTTTCCAGCCCGACTCACTGTCCGTTCCATATGCCCCTTCACGCATCCAGATTTCCGTGTTGTTGATCCCGCAGGCCTTCACCTCGACCAGTACTTCCCCGGCATCTGGTTTCGGCATCGGACGTTCCACAACTTCGAGTTGCTCGACACCGCCGTATCCGTTGACTTGAACAGTTTTCATCTTATCGCCTCCGTCTCTTACTTTCTCTACTCTCTTACCCCGTTACCAAACCATTTGTTCATACAGATAATAGGATTTCGATGTTCCATTCAAATAATCTTTTAACGGTTCCAGTACGTCAAGGTTCAGGATATACTCTCCGAGCTGCTCAATCGGTACCCACTGATTAGCGACGACTTCCCGGTCAGGATCATCTGGTAACAACTCGCCTCTAACTGTGCACTCAAAATACGTGACGAGACTGTGCGCATCAAACTGTTCGATGAAGTTTTCCGTTATGTATGCGAGTTCGAACGTTTCAACGGACAGTCCGGTCTCTTCTTTCATCTCGCGCTGTAAGGCTGCTTTTAGCGTCTCACCGTCTTCAATCACACCACCCGGCAGACTCCAAACCGCTTCCGCTCCGTCCACCTGATTTTTGACCAGTAAAAGCTGATTCTGCTGTCTGACGATCCCGACCACGATCCGGTATAACGTTCTCATGAGAATCCTCCTTTTATGTAAAAAAAGCAGCCCGTTCAAATATCCTTTGAATGGAACTGCTCTGGTACGTACTTATTCTAATCCAAGCGATTGCGGTAATTTCACGGCACGTGCATACGCCGTTTTATAATCTTTTTTCGATACGGCCTGTTCGACTTCGCGGATTGCCGGATGATTTTCTTCCGAAAACGCTCCTAAAATCGTCAAGTACCGTTCGTAGACCGAATCATCTTCCTTGCGGGCATGAAGCAATGCCGTATAGAGCATGACCGTATCTTCTCCGTACAGGACCGGTAAATCTTCGTTGATCAATAATAACGAATCAATCGCATCGGAATCGACCTTCGAATTGTATTCCGTCATGACCTGTTCTGCGAGCGCCTCGAGCTGATCGCGCCACTCATTGTATTTCGGTTCGTCATTCTCTAACCACTCAAACCAATCTTCTTCGAGCATCTGTTCCATCTCTTTTACCGTTTGTTCAAACGCCATGTGTTTCACTCCGTTCCCAAGTTAATTCAATCGTATACAGGCCGACCGGCTGATGGTTCATCATCAGATCGTACTGGAATTGCATCCGTTGTTCTGTCATTTCGATGGTAGCGGTGTCCGTCTCCATCACCATCTGACCAAACTGGCTCTCATAGCCGCTCTTTGTCTTCTGACCTAAAATGAAGACATGGTGCATCGAGACCGGACCTTTCCGGTTCAAGGCTACCTGATCGTGCGACCACTTGATGGTCGTATCAATCGGCTGTTCATCTTCTTGCATGAACTTCAGGGCAAACCCGTCTTTTGTTTCAAACAAGGTCCCTTCTGCTTCTAATTCAACGGACTCCCGCATCGCGTCATCTTGAATCGATGTCACTTGGCGCAGGCGGACCGGGTAACGTACTGGTTTCACTTCTATCACCTCATCGTCTAGCGTACACGATTTTCTTCTGTCCTGCATCTTCTTGATTTCTTTTCGCGACAGCAAAAGCTGGATTTGGCGTCTGCCAAATCCAGCTTTGTTTTAACGTACGCGGTACAGACGGGCTTCAAACGGTTGAAGCGTCAATTCTGTTCCTTCGTGGTATGTCGTCTCGTAGTTCGCGAGCATGATGTTATCCGAATGGAGGATGATGTCGGTATCGACTTCCGCCACTTCGTCTTTCAGGTTCGTGACGATCAGGAACTGTTCGTTTCCGAGCGTCCGCGTGTACCCGTAGACTTTTGTATCTTCCGGAAGAATGAGATCGTATTCTCCGTAAATCAACGTTTCTTCCATCTTCCGGATTTGAATCATCCGTTTGTAGAAGTTCAGAATCGAATCCTCATCGTTTTGTTGCGATGCGACGTTAATGTCGGCAAAGTTCGGATTGACACCGAACCATGGCGATTGTTCCGAGAAACCGCCGTTTTGTTCATTTGTCCACTGCATCGGTGTCCGGGAGTTATCACGCGACGAGTTCCAGATGACTTCCATGATCTCTTCATGGGTTTTCCCTGATGCCAGTTGCATGTCGTACATATTTTTCGTTGCGACATCATCGTAGTCGGAGATATCCGGGAACTGGACGTTCGTCATCCCGATTTCCTGTCCCTGGTAGATGAACGGTGTGCCCTGCATGAAGAAGTACATCATCGCAAGCGACTTCGCACTCTGCTTCCAGTACTGCCCTTCGTCTCCCCAAAGGGAAACGGAACGGACTTTATCGTGGTTTTCAAGATAAAGCGCATTCCAGCCCGTTTCTTCGAGCCCTTTTTGCCATTTTGTTAATACATTCTTCAGTTTGACGACATCGACGCCTTTTTCAGCGTCCGCCCGCCACAGATCCATGTGCTCGAACTGGAAGACCATGTTCATCTTACCGTTTTCTTCGCCGACCCAGAGGTCCGCTTCTTCCGGCGTCACACCGTTCGCTTCACCGACCGTCATGATGTCGTATTTCGAAAACGTCTCGTTTTTTAATTCTTCGAGGTATTCATGGATCCCTTCGACATTCATGTGCATCTCAAACGATGGCACGTGCGGCATACCGAGTGGATTCGGGAGATCTGCGTATGACTGATCTTTGTTGATGTGGCTGATGGCATCAATACGGAACCCGTCGACGCCTTTGTCGAGCCACCAGTTGATCATTGTATAGACGGCTTGACGCATGTCTTTATTGCGCCAGTTCAAGTCCGGCTGACGGCGTGAGAAGACGTGCAGGAAGTATTGTTCCGTCTTTTCGTCGTATTCCCAAGCCGATCCCCCGAAAATACTTTCCCAGTTATTCGGTTCTCCGCCATTGACGGCATCCTTCCAGATGTACCAATCCCGTTTGTCGTTGTCTTTCGATGAACGCGACTCAAGAAACCATGGGTGTTCATCCGACGTGTGGTTGACGACCAAATCAAGCAAAACTTTGATATCACGTTTGTGTGCTTCTTCCATTAATAAATCAAAATCGGCCATTGTTCCGAATTCGTCCATGATGTCTTCGTAATCACTGATGTCATATCCGTTGTCATCATTCGGTGATTTGAACATCGGGCAAATCCACAGTACATCGACTCCGAGATCTTTCAGATAATCCAATTTTGCGATGATACCCGGGATATCGCCGATTCCATCATTGTTTGCATCATAAAAGCTGCGTGGATAGATTTGGTAAGCGACAGCTTCTTTCCACCAAGCTCGTGTAAGTGTTTTTTGTGCCGTTTCAGGGCGCGGTATCATTTGTGTCATTATGGATAAATCCTCTCGTATTTCAGTCTTTGTTGTCCGTTTTTTTATAGTAATCCTCGATGTTTTATATCGTTTCTCGGTAGATTTCACTTAAGCGCAACCGATTGCGCAATTACCCTATATTTATCTTATCAAACCCAGTTGGAATGTCAATGATTCGAGACATTCTCCATCACTTCACATACATGCAGAAATTCCATTTCTTTACGAATTATTATGGAGAAAATACATTACATTTACTGAATTATCCTACACTGTTTATCGGTCAATTTCTAGCCTTTTGCACAACCTTTTCCGGAAAAGTGAATCTTTTTTTCGATCTTCGGGTATATCCTTAACAATGCGAATTAAAAAGGGGGATTTTGTAATTATGAAGGGACAGTTTTTGATCAATGGACAATGGCTCGACCAGGGACGTGAACGGACGGATGTCAAAAATCCGGCGACTGGGGAAGTTGTCGGCAGTGTACCGAACGGAACAAAATCCGATGTCAACGATGCGGTTGAAGCGGCTCATAAAGCTTTTCCGGAGTGGTCGAAGCGAACCGTTTATGAACGGGCAGCTCTTCTCGAAAAGTTGTATGCCAAGATGCTTGAGAAAAAAGATGAATTGGCCCGCTTGATGACACTCGAGATGGGAAAACCGCTTGCGGAGTCGGAAGGTGAAGTCGAATACGCAGCAAACTTCGTCAAATGGTTTGCAGAAGAAGGAAAGCGGGCCTACGGGCGTATCATCCCGTCACACGATGCGACGAAACGCCTTCATGTCATCAAACAACCGGTCGGGGTCGTCGCTGCGATTACTCCGTGGAACTTCCCGGCTGCGATGATTACCCGAAAGTTAGCTCCGGCGCTCGTCGCAGGCTGTACGTTTGTCTTAAAACCACCGACGGCTACTCCATTGACGGCACTCCGTCTGCTCGAGCTCTGCCAGGAAGTCGGGATTCCGGACGGCGTCGTCAATGCCGTGACCGGAAGCGGGAAAGACTTGGGCGAATCGCTGGCGACACATCCGCATGTCGCCAAAATCACGTTCACGGGATCGACGGAAGTCGGTCGGACGTTAATGGCTCAAGGTGCGGAGACCATCAAAGCGATGTCTCTCGAACTCGGTGGACATGCTCCAATTCTTGTCTTTGACGATTGCGATCTCGATCTTGCCGTCAGAGAAACGATTAAATCGAAGTTCCGTAACGGCGGCCAGACGTGTGTCTGCGGTAACCGGATTTATGTCTCGGACTCGATTTATGATGAATTCGTCGAAAAGCTCGGTCAGGAAACAGCAAAACTGAAAACCGGCAACGGACTCGACCAAGACACAAAAATCGGTCCGATGATCAATAAGGCCGGATACGATAAGGTCAAAAAACATGTCGATGACGCCACTTCGGCCGGCGCCCGTATCGTGACCGGCGGATCCGGACAAACGGATGACGACAATGATGTCTACTACTATGAAGCAACAGTGCTCGCTGACGTCACGCCGCAGATGCTGATCATGAACGAAGAAACGTTTGGTCCGGTTGCACCTGTCCAGCGAGTCAGTTCAGACGAAGAAGCCGTCCATTACGCCAATCAAACGCCGTTCGGTCTCGCTTCTTATGTCTTTACGAACAACTATGCCCGCGCTTTTAAAGCCATCGAGCATCTCGATTACGGGATCGTCGGATGGAATGACGGTGTGCCTTCAGCTGCCCAGGCTCCTTTCGGCGGCATGAAACAGTCCGGCGTCGGTCGCGAAGGCGGATCGGAAGGTCTGGAAGCTTATCTCGAGACCAAATATGTATCAATCGGCGGACTCGACCAATGAACGCGGCGGAACGATTCGTCCAGTGCCTCGAAGCAGAGGGAGTCACGCATATCTTCGGTGTACCAGGTGAAGAAAACATCACGCTGCTCGAAGCCATCAGTAAATCGGACATCACGTTCATCACGACACGTCATGAGACGAATGCCGCCTTCATGGCGTCGATGTTCGGTCGGTTAAGCGGACGTCCCGGTGTCTGTCTGTCGACGCTCGGTCCCGGCGCGACCAACATGATGACGGGGATCGCCAGCGCGACGATGGATCACTCCCCTGTCGTCGCCATCACCGGACAAGGTGCGACGTGGCGCCAGCATAAAGCGTCCCACCAAATGTTTGATTTGGTCGAGATGTACCGACCGATTACCAAATCCAGCACATCGATTGTTTCCGGCGAAGTCATTTCAGAAGTCGTTCGCCAGGCTTTTGCAAAGGCTGTTTCCGAAAAGCCCGGTGCGACCCATTTGTCGTTCCCGGAAGATATTGCGAAGGCCGATGTCGATGCCAAAATGTCCTTTTTACAGGACAGTCCCCCGACTTTCCTGCATCCGACATCCGTGACTGACAGTGATGTCCTGTTACGAATCGAACAGGCAGAACGTCCGGTCGTGATTGCCGGATTCGGAATCAACCGCAGCGGGGCGACAGAAGCTTTCCGCGCTTTCGCCGAACGATTGGGGGCTCCCGTCGTCGAGACGATGATGGGAAAAGGCGCCTTGTCTTCGTTACACGAGCTGGCCGCCCATACGATCGGCTTGCCGAACGCCGATTACAATCAACGGATTCTTGATCAAAGCGATTTAATTATCGCGGTCGGCTACGATATCACGGAACTGCCACCTTCGAAATGGAATCCGGAACGGACACCTGTTTTGCACATTGATACCAATCCGCATGAAATTGATCAATTTTATCCGGTTGTTGCAAATTTGATCGGCTCGATCCCGGATATTCTGCACCTGCTTTCGGAAAGCATTCCGAATCGTGCCTGGACCGGCTGGCAACAGGACCGCGACCGCTTGCGGCAAGAAATCCAGGCGACGTATTCCCTCGCCCTCCCGCTCCATCCTCAAAGCATTGTACGTGAACTCGAGCAGGCAACCGGCGAGGACGGCATGATTTTTTCCGATGTCGGAGCGCATAAAATATGGCTCGGACGACATTTTCAAACGACCCGTCCCAATCAATTGTTCATCTCTAACGGGTTTTCTTCGATGGGCTACGGCTTGTCGAGTGCGATTGCCGCTAAACTGTTGCACCCGGAACAACGTGTCCTCTGCGCTTCAGGAGACGGTGCCTTTTTAATGAACGGCCAGGATCTCGAGACTGCGGTCCGGCTCAAGTTGCCGATCGTCGTCATCATCTGGCGCGACGGCACATACGGACTGATTGAATGGAAACAACAGCAAGCTTACGGTCGTGCACCTTATATCGAATTCGACAATCCGGATCTCGTTCAACTGGCTACCGCCTTTGGTGCACTGGGTCTGCGTGTCGGGGAACACGGTACTCTATCCAGTTGTCTCGAACAGGCTTTTCTGAGTGACGGACCCGTTTTAATTGACTGTCCGGTCGATTACAGGGAAAATCTGAAGTTAAGTGACCGTCTACGGACTTATGGAGGCTGATAAAAATGACTCAACTCAGAAAACTACAATCGATTTCCGACTTCGACCAATTCGTTTCCGAACACCCAACATTTGTGATTTGTAAACACAGTACGACCTGCCCGATCAGTTCGGCCGGTTTTTCCGCCTATACGAAATATGCGGATGAGACAGCAGTGCCGACTGCCTATTTATTGATTCAGGAAGCACGGACGTTATCGAATCACATCGCAGAACATTACAACGTCCGGCACGAATCACCGCAGGTCTTGTACATTCAAGACGGACGAGCAGTCTGGACGACTTCTCACTATGACATCACATCAGACGCTTTACACACACATGTCGGGTAATCCGACCCCGTTTCGCCAAACGTGCGCTCTCTCCTGTTGCAGTTTACACAGGAGAAAGCGCACGTTTTTTTGATGATTTCATATTCCATTACAGCCCGTCTTCTTCATAACAAATAAAATTACCTTTCTTAGCTATTAATATTTGTAATTCAAGCTAAATCAGATTAAGATAGACAACAGATATAACGACCGTATAGAATTGTGTACTGTTAGTTCATTAAGGAGGAAAACCATGTCACATGAAAAATCTGCTACCGCTCGTCCCCCTTACGGCATCCTTGCCGTATTGATGATCGGTGCCTTTATTGCATTCTTAAATAACACCTTACTCAACATCGCCTTACCTTCGATCATGAAGGATCTGGAGATTGAAACGTCAACGGTCCAGTGGTTATCGACCGGTTTCATGCTCGTCAACGGGATTTTGATTCCGACTTCTGCTTTCCTGATTCAAAAATTCTCGGTCCGCCGTCTATTCCTGCTCGCGATGACACTGTTCTCTGCGGGTACGATTCTTGCCGGATTTGCGGACGCTTTCCCGGTCCTGCTTGCCGGACGGATGATCCAGGCTTCCGGATCTGCAATCATGATGCCGCTTCTGATGAACGTCATGCTCGTCAGCTTCCCGATTGAAAAACGCGGAACGGCGATGGGCTTCTTCGGCCTCATCATGATGGGGGCTCCTGCGATCGGACCAACCCTATCCGGTTGGATCATCGAACATTACGATTGGCGGATGTTGTTCCACTTCATTACACCAATTGCTTTGATTGTTCTCGTTGCCGGCTTCGTCCTGCTTCGTGACGTCAAAGAACGTTCTGACGCAAAACTCGACTTTATGTCCGTCGTCTTATCTTCATTCGGATTCGGCGGTCTTCTGTACGGTTTCAGCTCTGCCGGTTCAAAAGGTTGGGATAGTCTCCAAGTCATTTTAGCGTTAGTCATCGGGGTCGTTGCACTCGTGACGTTCATCATGCGTCAATTGAGAATGGAACGCCCAATGCTCAACTTCAAGATTTACCGTTATCCAATGTTTGCTTTATCGTCCGCCATCTCGATCGTCGTGACGATCGCCATGTTCTCCGGGATGTTATTGTTACCGATTTATGTTCAGACGATTCGCGGTATTTCTCCGCTTGATGCCGGTCTGATGTTACTGCCTGGTGCGATACTAATGGCGGTCATGTCACCAATCAACGGAAAACTGTTCGATAAAATTGGCGGTCGTCCACTCGCCATCACCGGCCTGTTCATTACGGTTGTCACAACCTATCTTTTCAGCCAACTTAAAATGGATACGACGTATACTCATCTAATCGTCCTTTATTCCCTCCGGATGTTCGGGATGTCAATGGTTATGATGCCGGTCTCAACAAACGGTTTGAACCAATTACCGACCCGTTACTATCCGCACGGGACAGCGATGAATAATACGTTGCAACAAGTCTCGGGTGCCATCGGAACAGCGTTGCTCGTTACGATTATGTCGACGCATGCAAAAACGCGTGGTACGGAACTCGCACAAGAAGCAGCGAAAAACATGACGAGCCAACCAACAGCGGAAGCTGCTGTCGCGATGAAACAACAAATCGTGATGCAGGCAACGCTTGATGGAATCAACTATGCGTTCTTCATCTCAACGTTCATCGCCGGTCTTGCGTTTGTCCTCTCGTTCTTCATCAAACGGTCGACACAAGCGGAAGATATCATCAGCAATCGTTCATTGAACGAACAAATCATTAAACCGCAAGTTTCCAATCAATAACATGATTCGTTGTTGATCCAACAGCGTACCAGAGCAAGGGACTGACTTTTGAGTCAGTCCTTTTTCATTTGGTTTTTTCAAGCTCTAACCTTTATACTGGTACCCCCTATACCTATATGATATACTCGGTGTATCAACTAATTCAGAAAAGAGGTGTCCTCATGACACACGATCATCCCCTTGTTCCCCGTTCACCCGAGGAACAAGATGCTTTGATGAAACGATTAAAACGAATTGAAGGTCAGGTCCGCGGTATTGCCAACATGGTCGCAGAAGACCGGTATTGTATCGATATCCTGACCCAGACCGCATCGATTCAAGCGGCGCTCCGCCAAGTCGAGTTGCAGGTCATCGAACGCCACGTCAAAATGTGTATGCACGATGCCGCAACCGGCAAACAGGATACGGATGTCTACGTTGATGAATTGATGGCCGTCATTGCCCGTCTTAAGAAGTAAGGAGGGATTGTCATGTCGAAAAAGATGGAACTGAATATCGAAGGCATGACGTGTGCTGCCTGCTCCGCCCGGATTGAAAAGGTATTGAACCGGATGGACGGAGTCGAAGCCACCGTCAACCTGCCGCTCGAAACCGCCCGGATTGCCGTTCCGGAAGAGATGGATGAACAACTGATTTTAGATAAAATCAAAAAAATCGGTTACGGTGCCACCATTAAGACGACGCCACACGAACAGGTGCAGAACCGGCGGATGTTTTACCGCTTTTGGATTGCCGCTTTCTTGTCCCTGCCGTTACTGCTCAGCATGGTGTCGCACATTCCGAACAGCCCGGTCCATCTGCCTTGGCTGATGAATCCCTGGTTCCAGTTCGCCCTAGCGACCCCGGTCCAGTTCATCATCGGTGCACCGTTCTATGTCGGCGCTTATAAAAGTCTTCGCAGTGGAAGTGCCAACATGGATGTCCTGGTCGTACTCGGAACGTCCGCAGCCTATTTCTATTCCGTTGCGGAAATGATGATTCACCCATTGATGCCGAATCTCTACTTCGAGACGAGTGCCGTCCTGATTACGCTCGTGCTGCTCGGGAAAGTACTGGAGGATCGTGCCAAACAACAGACGACCGGTGCCATCAAAAGCCTCCTTTCCTTACAAGCGACGGATGCCGTCGTGTTGGAACAAGGTGTCGAACGGACGGTTTCGCTCGATCAGGTCCAACCCGGTATGCAGTTGATCGTCAAACCCGGTCAAAAAATCCCGGTCGACGGCATCATCACAACGGGTGATGCCTATCTCGATGAATCCATGTTGACCGGCGAACCGCTTCCGGCTCATAAAGGAACCGGTGACGTCGTGATTGGCGGCACCTTGAACACGAACGGATACCTGACGATTGAAGCGACGAAAGTCGGTCAGGAGACGATGCTCGCCGGCATCATCCGTGTCGTCGAACAAGCGCAGACGGAAAAAGCCCCTATCCAGCGTCAGGCGGACCGGATTTCCGGAATCTTCGTCCCAATCGTCGTCGCCATCGCCCTTGTGACACTTGCTGTCTGGTGGTGGACGACCGGCTCGTTCGCCGAAGCAATTCGTCCAGCCATCGCCGTTCTTGTCATCGCCTGTCCTTGTGCTCTTGGGCTCGCCACTCCGACATCGATCATGGTGGGAACCGGCAAAGGTGCGGAACACGGTGTTCTGTTTAAAGGCGGAGCACAACTCGAATCGTTGCAGCACGTCGATGCGGTTGTCTTTGACAAAACAGGAACATTGACGATCGGACGTCCGGTCGTCATCGAGACGTTCGGACAGGAACAGGCACTGGATTTTGCAGCGGCTCTTGAAAAAAAATCGGAACATCCACTCGCTCATGCGATCACGGAAGAGCGCGACGTCGTCTTTGATATCGAACATTTCACCGTCGATCCCGGACGCGGTGTCCGCGGGTCGATTATGGGACACGATGTCATGGTCGGATCGGTACGGATGATGCAGGAGCACGGTCTTTCCCTTCCTGACTGGACATCAAGCGGTGCAACGGTCGTCTATGTCACCGTCAACGGTATAATCGAAGCCGGATATGCCATCCGCGATGAATTGAAACCGACTACCAAACAGGTCATTCAGGAGATTCAGCAGACAAAAGCGGTCTACCTGCTGACCGGAGACCGTCGCGAAGTCGCCTTACAACTCGCAACAGAACTTCAGATTCCACAGACCCATGTCTTTTCCGATGTCCTGCCGATTGAAAAAGCCGATCACATCAAAACGCTTCAAGCAAACGGACAGCGTGTCGCGATGGTCGGAGACGGCATCAATGATGCACCGGCTCTTGCAACGGCCGATGTCGGAATTGCCCTCGGCAGCGGGACCGATGTCGCTCTTGAAGCGGCGGACGTCACGTTACTCGGACATGATCTGCAGCAAGTCCTCACCGCCATCCGGCTGAGCGAACAGACGATGAAAAACATCCGGCAAAATCTGTTTTTCGCACTCGGTTATAATGCGATCGGGATTCCAGTCGCCTGCCTCGGTCTGCTTGCCCCTTGGGTTGCAGGTGCCGCGATGGCATTCAGCTCTGTCTCTGTCGTCACAAATGCGTTACGCTTAAAACGTATTCCACTATCCAAAGGAGGAAACCAATCATGAAAGAAACAACTTTAACTGTCGTCGGAATGACGTGCAATCACTGTAAAGCAAGCGTCGAATCGGCGTTAAACGAACTCGACGGTGTCACGAATGCAACCGTCTCACTGGCAGACAACAATGTCACCGTCACACACGAAGACGTCGCGACAGAACGTCTTGTCGAAGCGATTGAAGAAATCGGCTATGACGTTCCGACCGCATAATTTTTTAGCCAAACTGCGTGAAACATGCAGTTTGGCTTTTTTATTTTGAAAAAAACGGGAATGGTTCTACAAGGAGGGGTTCGTATGGTACCGAAAATCGAATTCGTAGAACACTTCGATGACAACAAAGGAAAACGATTTAAAATCGAACTTTGGAATCTCGGAACCTTCACATTCAGTGCTGAATCAGCCAAAGGACCTGTCACCCGCTTTACGTCCATCGACATTCAATTCGTCCAAACTTGTGTGAGTCGGATGCGATCGATTGTCGATGCCAAAAAAGCCTTCCAAGAAGATCAACCGGTTTAAATCAACGTTTGACATATATAGCAGGTACCCTTCGTTTCAGAAGCGGTCATTCCACTCATGGTCCTTGATCATGAGTTTTTTGATTTCAGGTCAATACTTTATTCACATCTGACAAATTCTTTAGAAAATGATTATCAGAGTTCTTAAAACAGCCGATAACAAATAAGACATTAAAAATCTTAATTCCAAGAAAATCGGGGGCATATCGTGCGCAATCCATTTAAAGCTAAATCATCGATGTCGACCTATCAGGCGACAATCGGATTCCCAGACAAACGACTAATTACTAAAACCAGTGATCCGACCTTAACCGGACGCCTGGAATACATGGGTTATACGGAAGAACATCTGCAAACGCTAAAAGCAATGGCGCCTGTCGTCAACAGCATTTTGGATGAAGTGCTCGAGCAAGTACTTGATCATTTGCTTCTTCATCCTGAAATGGTTCAAATCGCTCAAAATTCATCGACACGCGAACGTCTGAAAAAAGTCTTTGCCGACTATTTCGGCAGTTTATTGACTGGTAACATGGATGATAAGTTCTTGGCGATGCGGACACGGATGGGAAAAACCCATAACCGTAACTTCGTCCCGGTGACCTGGTTCATCGCTTCTTACGCAGCATTTAATACGTTATTGATTCCGAAAATCGTCGAACACTTCCAACATGATCCGGCACAGTTGACGAATGCGATTCTTGCACTGAATCATGCGATGAATCTCGATGCTCAGATCGTGACAAGCCAGTATGTCGATGCCCGCTTGCATGAAGTCAGTGCAGCCAACGAATCACGAAGCCGTCTGTTGCAGGACGTCGTCCGTGTCAGCCAGGAAGTCGCAAGCACCGTCGAACAGACGGAAGTAGCGATTTCCGAGACGAGCCGCCGGGCGACACAAATCCTATCCGAAACGGATCAAACGGAAAAAACAAGCCGTAATCTGGTCGGATTGACGTCAGAAAATGAGACGAAAATGGATAAAATGGAGCAACAGTTTGTACAGGCAACGGAACAGGTCAGTACTTCATTGACAAGTATCCAGCAACTGAAAACGACATCAGACGAAATCGTCAAGATGACACAAGGCATCGAAGATATTGCCAATCAGACGAACTTACTTGCCTTGAATGCTTCGATTGAAGCGGCTCGTGCCGGTGAACACGGTAAAGGATTCTCTGTCGTCGCCATCGAAGTCCGTAACTTGGCAGAAAATGCGAAATTACTCAGCAGCAGTATCAATACGTTGATTCAAAAAAATAACGGGAACATCAATGAACTCGTTTCCCAAATGGATGACATCACCCGGTCAAATTCTGCTTCCCGTAACGAACTTCAACAAGTGAAGAGCGGTATCCATACTGTTAAACAGGAAATGGAAAACTATCTGGAGATGTTCGGTCGCAATAAAAACGACTTAAGCCAAATCGTTCAAACGATTCAAGGAATCAGTCAGACGACCCAAGGATTGTCTGCCTTAACGACAGATCTCGTTGCCGCTTCTGAAGTCAATGCTTGAGCAAACGAAATAAACGAAGGGACCTCTCCGTTAGCGGAAAGGTCCCTTCGTTTATTGTTCCTGTTCGGCGGTCACAACCAATCGCTGATCGTATCCTTTTGATTGGGTAAACGTTCCGACACAGGTGATTAACGTTAAACGTTGTGCAAGTGTCGCACCAAAAATGGATCCGACAGGTGCCTGGTCAACGGGATAAGACATTACGTTCGTCACCACGTATGAAACCTGTTCTCCCGTTTTAGAACTTACTTCAATCCGTTGTCCCCGTTTCACTTTTGCCAAGTCATAAAAGACAGCCGGACCATCCGTATCATCTAGATGTCCTGCCAAAATGACATTGCCGGTCTGATTGGCCTTTGCCCCGTATTGGTACCAACCGACTTGATCCGTCTGCTTCGGAACATCCATCCGTCCCTGATCATCTTTTCCAACGACTTCAATCTTTGCATTCACATCGATTGCCGGGATTTTTAAACGGTTCGGTATGAATGTTTCGACGGCTTCTGCTTTTGAATCAGACTTTGGTGCCGGTGATTCGACGACAGGTGGTGCCGGTTCCTCAGAGCGCGGCGGAGAAGCCTCTTCTGCTCCTCCACACCCTGCAAGCACCACGGTGAGAAATAATAAGAGATTACGCGTTTTGTTTACGACGGACGACATAAGCTGTCCCAACAAGTGCAGCTCCAGCAAGTGCTACGAGTGCCCAAGTTGTTGCCATCGAAGAATTTTCAGTTGTTCCGCCGAGACCAGTGTCCGGCATTGCTGCCATTTCACCGCCGTCCGGAATCAAGAGGACGTCAAAGGCCGGTTCGCCTTCAAGGAGTCCGATTGCGAGTGCTGTATAGTTTTTACCACTGTCGAGTTTGATACCGTCGAGTGCTTTAACGACATCCGTTGCACCTGCTGGTCGTACTTCAAGATCATACGTACCGGCATCCAGTGTACCGTAGTCAGAGACTTTCGAGAACTCGAGGTCGCTGAAGAGCGGATCTCCACCTTTTGGTGCGACATCAACGGCTGGTGCATCCGGTGCAAAGTGAGCGACACGGACCATTGATTTTCCATCTTCGCCTTTGCCGTTATCTTCCATGACAGCAAGTTTGATATCTGCCAATTTACCGATTGCGGCTACAGAATAGAATTTTCCGGCTTCGATGTTGAGTGTTTGAGAAAGTACAGGATCCTTTGTTGTACCGGCTGCGAAGACTTCTACTTTATGTTCTCCGGCTGGGAGAGTGAGATAATCTGTGACTGCTTTAAACTCTGCTCCTGAGACTGCTTTTTTGCCATCGACGGCGATGTCCACTGCTGGAGCATCAGGTGAAGCGTGAATCACACGAACCATTGCATCGTCTGCTGCACCTACAGGGAGCACAAATAGTGCGAATAGCAGAGCAGCTGTGACGAAAGATAAGAGTTTCTTCATCTTTTTTCCACCTTTCATGTCATGATGTATTCCGCTCTCAAACCAACAAATCCATTCCTACATTTTACCTTCAACGAAAAAATATTTTCCTTGTGGTGACATCTTAAATTTAAAGTAATATTTCAAGTCTGTAAATGTCTGAATGTGCTTTTTCCGCCAAAAAATACACATTGCCTTTTCTTTCGAAATCAAATAAATTAAATATAAAACAATAGAAAAGAAGGTTTTTGTACATGAATACATTAGATTCGAAGATAATTAAGTCACTTATGCAAGATGCCAGAATCAAGTGGTCAACGCTTGCAAAACAGGTTGGTCTGTCTGCTCCTGCCGTGTCAGACCGGGTAAACCGCCTGCAAGAACAGGGTATCATCCGCCGTTTTGAGACGGTACTTGATCCTGCTAAACTCGGTTATGACCTTGGCGCCTTCGTCGCTGTCTCCTTGGAGCGTCCCGAACATCGAGATCCATTTTTGCAACGAGTCCAAGAGTTGCCCTATATCCTTGAATGTCATCACATCGCCGGCGAAGATGACTACCTGCTCAAAATCCGTTGTCGCAATACCGAAGAACTGGACGACATCATCACGAACCACATCAAAAGTTTACATGGCATTTCCCGGACAAAAACGACGATTATCATGCGGACTTTAAAAGAATCCACTGCCTTGTCAATTCTTCCGGAGGACTGATCCGGGATGATAAATGGATTTTGGATTGGCTTAGCCATCGCTGCACCCGTTGGTCCAATCGGTCTACTCTGCATGCAACGCACACTTGAGTATGGGCGCCGCTATGGAATTATCTCAGGTCTCGGAGCAGCAACCGCTGATTTTCTTTACGGTTTGCTTGCCTTATCCGGATTATCACTGATTCACTTGCTGCTTGCTCAAACAGATTCTCTCCGCTTGATCGGCAGTTTGTTTCTCTGCTATTTCGGATGGCAGATGTTTCGAAGTAAAATGAGCAGGCCTCTCCAATCGCCGGCAACTTCTTTACCGGTCGCCTATGGATCAACTTTTTTGCTCACATTGATGAACCCGATGACGATTCTTTCATTTCTCGCAATCCTCGCCCGATTTCAGGAAACCGTAACCTCTCCAGTCGGCTTGCTGATCGGCATTTTTCTAGGTTCGGCCGCTTGGTGGCTTTTCTTGAGTCAACTGATGCATCTTCTCAAAAAACAACTTTCTCCTACCTTTTCCCGCACGATTCAGTATCTGTCAGCGCTCCTTTTAATCAGCTTCGGTCTTTACGGACTATATGAACTTCTCGTCTAATACAAAAAGGTCAGAGTCCGCAAAAACGGATCTGACCTTTTCCTTTACTTAATAAACCCAATCATCATCTCACGCAAAACTTTTGCAGCTGCGATTGCCGTCATATCCGATTGATCGTACGCCGGACAAACCTCGACGAGATCGGCTCCGATAACGTCGACATCGGCACGGGCGATCATATGGACGACTTCAAGTAATTCCTTTGTCGTCACGCCGCCGATTTCCTGTGTTCCCGTTCCCGGTGCCGCTGACGGATCAAGGACATCGATATCGATCGTCACGTAGACTTTTTTACCGGCAAGCTTCGGTAAAACCGCTTTTAACGGCTCGACGATTTCGTATTTAAACAGGTTGTAACCGGACGTTTTTGCCCATTCGAACTCTTCTTTCATTCCTGAACGAATCCCGAACGAATAACAGTTTTCCGGTCCGATCAAATTCGCAATCTTTTTAAGTGGTGTTGAATGTGATAATGGTTCGCCTTCATACGAATCACGTAAATCCGTGTGTGCATCAAAATGCAGCACGACGAAATCTTCGTAATGTTTATCAAAAGCTTTGACGACTGGCCACGTGACGAGGTGTTCGCCGCCCATACCAAGCGGGAACTTGCCTGCCGTCAACAACGAGTCGACGTACTCTTCAATCATATCAAGTGATTTTTGCGCATTACCGAACGGCAACGGGATGTCACCGGCGTCAAATAATTTTGCATCGGCGATATCACCGTCAAGATATGGACTGTATTCTTCGAGTCCGAGTGACACTTCACGGATCCGGGCCGGACCAAACCGTGAACCGGGACGGAAACTGACCGTCCAGTCCATCGGCATACCGTACAACACACCTTTTGCATCTTCGTGAGTCGGTTGACTCGCGATAAATACCTTACCTGAGTAAGCTTCATCAAACCGCATGATTATTCCTCCATTCGTAGAAAGGAGTGCCCCTGAAAACGGAACACTCCTGATGTGTAATTAAATCGTTAAATCTTTGACGAACTTCGGTAGCGCGAATGCAGCTGTATGAAGTTCCGGTGTATAATATTTCGTTTCGATCTCGTGGAAACGCTCTGGTGCGACTGCGAGCGGATCATGTTTTTTCGATCCGATCGTAAATGTCCACAGACCGCTCGGATACGTCGGAACGTTAGCGATGTAGAGTTTTGTAATCGGGAAGATTTCTTTCACGTCACGTTGTACATCACGGATTAACTCCGGTGTGAACCACGGGTTATCCGATTGAGCGACGAAAATACCGTCTTCTTTTAATGCTTTCGAGATTCCAGAATAGAATCCTTTTGTGAACAGGTTGACGGCCGGACCGACCGGTTCTGTCGAATCGACCATGATGACGTCATACTCATTGACCGCTTCTGCAATATGCATGAACCCGTCTCCAACGATGACTTCAACACGGGCGTCATCGAGACCACCTGCGATGTTTGGTAAATATTTTTTCGAGTATTCGATGACTTTTCCGTCGATTTCGACAAGAACCGCCTTCTCAACAGATGGATGCTTCAAGACTTCACGGATGACTCCGCCGTCTCCGCCACCAACAACCAAAACGGATTTTGGATTCGGGTGTGTGAAGAGTGGGACGTGTGCGACCATTTCGTGATAGACAAACTCATCACGATCTGTCGTCATGACCATTCCGTCAAGTAACAACATTGTACCGAACTCGTCCGTCTCAACCATTTCCAGGCGTTGAAACTCCGTTTGTTCGCTCTCATAAACGTGGTTGACACGGAATGTGATACCGTAATCTTCCGTTTGGTGTTCCGTGAACCATAACTTTAATTTTTGTTCCATTTGCGATAGAACCCCTTTCTTTCATCAAGACAAAAGTTGTTCGTATGCGAGTGGCGTTTACGGCGCTTCTTAATCATACAAATGCGAGTATACCGGACTTTGAAAGAAACTTCTATATAATTCGAAAAAATCCGCCTGTTTTTTTAGTCGACGAACGTGACGATTTCATCGAGGCACCGGCGCTGTTTCGCCCGTTTCGGTTCATCCGCCCGGTAGCCGAATGCGACCATGACTGGGACGGTGAAAGCAGACCGGTCAAGCACACCGTGCCGTTCGAGAATTTGTTCGACGGCCTGTTGGTCGAATCCTTCGATCGGACATGAGTCAATCCCAATCTGCGCTGCTGTCGACATCATGTTTCCGAGCGCAATATAAGCTTGTTTCGCTGACCAATCAGTCATCGCTTTTTCATTGTTCCCAATTTTGAAATCTTCTTCGAGGAACAAACCGTACCGTTTCGTCCGACCGGCTTTCGCTTCATCCGACAGACCGAGTAGATCCATCATATGCGTGACATGCGCCCCGTCCGGTTGCATCTGTTCCCCTGTCCGGGCCAGGAAAATCACATAGTGGCTCGCTGTCGGCAATTGTCCTTGCGCTCCCCAGGAGACCTCACGAATTTCATTTCGAACGGATTCATTTTGAATGACAAGCAGATTCCATGGTTCGTATCCGAAAGAGCTTGGGGAAAGTCGTGCTGTCTCCAAAATAAATGAAAAATCGTCTTCAGTTATTTTTTTCGTCGGATCAAATGATTTCGTCGCATGGCGGAACTGGAAAGCTTCAATAATCTGTTGTTTTGTCTGGTCGTGATTCATGAGTGATTCCTCCTACATAATATGATGACTACCTGATACGATATCAAACCCGTTTCACTCCGTCTGTTTTTTTGCTTCATCGATGTATCTTAAGTGCATGTTACAAAACAGCAGAACCGGGAAATAATAAATAATTCAATTGATTGCATTTCTTCTATTGCACCCATTCAGACCCGTCATTCCAGGATTTTCCCAGGTCACATCGCTTTTATCATTACATCTTCTTTTCCCATCATTACCCATTTTCGTTTGCCAGTCCTGTTCATCTTTGTTACGGTTGAAACTTGCGTGATAAGGTTTTGTTTTCAAATGACACGGGTATTACTAATGTCGTTGTCTAAACGGATTACAAAATTAAATGTAAAATTCGAAAGAAGGTGTTGAACACGATGGAAAATACTCGAAAAAGTAAGATTACAAATGTCTTTATTGTCTCCGTCATTTTCTGTGTGCTCTTTACCATATGGGGAATCTTGCCTGAATCACTCATTGGTGCCGCAAATCTTGGAAATGTCACGGGCATTGCCCAAAACTTTGTCTCAAACGGCTTCGGCTGGCTTTATCTTCTCGGTATGAGTGCTTTTTTACTGATTGCCATCTTCCTTATTTTTTCCCGTTTTGGCTCGATCCGACTCGGTAAAGATTCGGATCGTCCGGAATACGGTTTAATTTCCTGGTTTGCCATGCTGTTTAGTGCCGGTATGGGAATTGGTCTTGTCTTCTGGGGTGTCTCGGAACCGTTGACGCACTTCCATACGCCGCCGGTCGCAACCGATGATCCGACGGAAGCTGCGCGTCTTGCCATGCGTTACTCCTTCTTCCATTGGGGGCTTCATCCATGGGCGCTTTATGCCATCGTTGGTCTTGCAATCGCCTATTCGACATTCCGTAAAGGACGTCCGGCGACGATTGGAGATACCGTTGCTTCATTGATGAAACCGAAATATGAAGCCGCCGGTAAAGGAACGGTTGAAGTTCTTGCGATTGTCGCGACCGCGTTTGGTGTTGCCACGTCACTCGGACTTGGTGCCCAACAAATTTCCGGTGGTCTTCACTTTCTCGCCGACGGTATTCCAAACTCTTTCTTCACTCAGTTAATCATCATTTTGGTCGTATCCGTTCTCTACATGATGAGTGCCGCTTCCGGTCTTGATAAAGGAATTGTGCGGTTAAGTAACGCCAACATCGTTCTTGCTACATTGTTGATGATTGGTGTCCTGTTCCTCGGACCGTTTAGCTTCATCATGGACCTGTTCGTCCAAACAACAGGCGCATACTTGCAAAACCTTCCGGTCATGAGTTTCCGGGCATCCGCCTTTAATCCCGATGAACGGGGATGGATCAATGACTGGACGATTTTCTATTGGGCCTGGTGGATTTCCTGGTCTCCATTCGTCGGAACATTCATCGCCCGTGTCTCGAAAGGACGGACGATCCGCGAATTCGTACTTGGAATCATGTTAGTCCCGACGATTTTTGGTCTACTCTGGTTCTCCGTTTTCGGTGGATCAGCGATTTGGAACGAATTGTTTAATAACGTCGATCTCATCTCGACGGTCAACGATAAAGGGGTCGAAACCGGGATGTTTGCTCTGTTTGAAACATTCGGTGGTCTCGGGACCTTCCTCAGCATCATTGCCGTCTTCTTGATTACGACCTTCTTCATCACATCTGCCGATTCAGCGACGTACGTCCTCGGAATGTTGTCTTCCGGCGGCAGTCTGTTGCCGAGTCTCCGGATTAAAATGACGTGGGGGATCATTCAGTCGTCCATCGCGGCCGTTCTGCTGTACGCCGGTGGACTCAGTGCCTTGCAGGCTGCAGCCGTCCTTGCCGCCTTCCCGTTCGTCTTCGTCGTCGGGATGATGGTAATCGCCCTGTTCACGGATCTTTCCGATGAACCGGATGCTGCCAAAGTAGCTGATGATGTAAAAAAAGAAGCCTGAATGCAGTTAGACCCTGTCTTCCCTCGAGCGGAAGACAGGGTCTTTTTGGTATGCTGAGTAAAAGAAAAGGGGTGAGGATATGCGTGTTAAGAAAAAATGGTTCATTCCCATCGGTATTCTCGCTCTCAGCAGCTGGTTTTTGTACCGGGAAAACAATCAAATCGACACGACCGCAGTCACGATTCAATCGGAGAAACTACCGGCTGCGTTTAATGACTATAAAATTGTCCAAATTGCTGATCTGCACGGAAAATCATTTGGCTCGAAACAACAGCGTCTCCTGAAAAAAGTCCGTAAACTGCAACCTGATGTCATCCTGATGACGGGAGACTTAATTGACTCGCGACGAAACGGAGAAGAAGAAGCACTCCTGCTGATGAAGCAGCTGACACCCGATTATCCGGTCTATTTCGTGACGGGAAATCATGAAGTCCGTCTGAACTTAACGATTTTACCGAAACTGGAACAGCTTGGGGTAACCGTTCTTCGAAATACATCCGTTTCACTCGAGCAAAACGGGCAGTTCATTGAGTTGCTTGGAATCGATGATCCGACGACGACCCGTTGGAGTGAAGGACTACAGGAGCCGGATGGTATCCGTCAAAGTCTCGATCAAGCCCAGTCGACTGCCGAGACCCGTGCCTTCCAGCTGTTGATGGCGCATCGTCCGGAATATTTGCCGTTATATGCGGAACGCAAGGTGGATCTCGTATTGTCCGGCCATGCCCACGGCGGACAGATCCGCCTGCCGTTCACGGACGGGATGTATGCCCCCGGTCAAGGGTTTTTCCCTGATCTGACCGCAGGACAACATACGATGGAGAATACACGGCTGATCATCAGCCGCGGCCTCGGTAACAGTTTATTTCCGTTCCGGATCTTTAATCACCCCGAGTTGATCGTCGTGACGTTACGTACATGATTCATAAAAAAAGTGCCAACTCTTTTACAGAGTCGGCACTTTTTTTAAGCGAGTGCTTCATGTAATTCTGGCTCGGCGTTTTCCCACATCTCCGGTTTGTGTGTCTGCAGGAAATCACGCAACAAGTGTTTCGATGTCTCGTCCATATGATCGACGACAATCCGTCCTTTTAACGATTTATCCATCTTATTGACATGATCTGCTAAAATCTTAAAGCCACGTCGTGCTTCGACATCAACTAACAGGTCACATGCTGCGACGCCACCGTAATAAAATCCTTCCGGTTTCCGGCCAACCGTCACCCAAACGATCCAGTACAGCTTTCCGTTTGGTGAATCCGCCTTGTCTGTCGTGAATTTAATCCGTTTCTCGATGGCTGCCTTCGCATGCATCGCACCCATATCAATATAGGCTTCACCGTCTTCCGGCGAGATGATGACCGGTGACATGCTGTTCAGACTAAGTGTTCCGACACCAAATCCACCATGCCCGTCCGTTGAGTTATCTGAAATGATATTGAAGTTAATTTTCTTTTCCATCGTTTACTTGTCCCCTTTTACTACTGTTGCTTCTATCATACCGCATCCAACAGTCGGTGCAAGCCTTCGTTTTATCGCTTGAGCGTCTCGAGCTGCTCCCGTGTGACACGACGGATCGTTGGTAACCGCAGACATTCGAGGGACGTGAGTTCTTCGTGAGCGGGTGGATTCAGCTCTTCGAGTTGCACCAAGGCCTGGTCATACAATGTTTGCGAAGCACGACCGAACAGAACAATCCGCTCCAGCGATGAACATTTCGAACGAATGGCCCGTAATTGCTTGGCCAGTTCCCGAATCCGCTCTGCCAACTCGTCTTCAATATCAGGTGTCGGTTTACGATTTTGAAAAATCGGCTTGAAGCGGTCCTCATCCCGAAGCAACGTCAACATCCCGTATCGTTTTGCTTCTTCATTTCCGACAAGCATTGCCAATTCCTTATCCGTTACGAGCCGTCCAAACGGAATGTTTTGATCGAACAACACATCTGCGACTTCGAGACCTTTTGCGCCTGATAACGGGTATGTGTTGTCTTCTGGTAAAGCGCGGTCAAAAATCAGTAGCGTATGGATTTTTTTACGAATCACCGGTTCCATTTCCATGCTCTCACCTCATCCTCATCATTTCTTAAGTACCTACTTCTTGCTTCCGACAGACTACTCCTGTTCTATACCCATCTTTTCCAATTTCCATGTGCCGTTTGACGGAACCCGGGTGACGTACGGTATACTGATGGCGTATTGTACTTATGCTAAGAGGAGGAATTTCACATGCCTTACGTTACAGTCAAAATGTTATCGGGACGCACAGTGGAACAAAAACGTGCATTGATCGAAAAAGTCACAGCGGCCGTTTCTGAATCCGTTGATGCGCCAAAAGAAAATATCACGGTTTTCATTGAAGAGATGGAGAAAACCGATTACGGTCAAGCCGGCGTCATGTTCGCTGATAAATGAACACTTTTCAGGAGGAACGATCTAACCCATCGTTCCTCCTGTTCCATATACGTATCACAGAAAGGATGAAGCATCATGGCAACAGTAAGCATACTTGGCGCAACAGGACGTACAGGACGCCCTTTACTGGATTTATTACTAGAGAAAGGTCATGACGTCCGGGCCCTCGTTCGATCGGAACAGCATGGACTGCCGGACCATCCCCAATTGACAATCCTTCAAGGGGATGCAACGGATGCAGACGATCTCGGACAGGTTATCGAAGGAACGACTGCCGTCTTCAGTTGTTTAGGAACGGATCAAAAACAGATTCTTTCGGTCGCCGTACCGCATCTCGTCACGAAGATGAAAGAACAGCAGATCGAACGAATTGTCTTCGTCGGGACAGCCGGCATCCTTGATGCTTCGGAAGAGCCGGGAAAATACCGGTTCCAGGCGAGTGAATCCCGTCGCCGCTCGACGATTGCGGCAGAAGACCATCTGAAAGCCTACTTGACGTTAAAGGATGCGGATGTCGACTATACGATCATTTGCCCGACACAACTCGTTGAAGAAGATGCAATCGAGGACGTCTTGATTGAATCCAATCGATTCACGCATGAAACCGGACCGATTCCAAGAATGAATGTCGCCCGCTTTGCTTACGAAGTGTACGCCGAAGGACTGTTCCATCGTGAACGGGTCGGTATTGCTTCCCGTGGTTAAAAACAGCTTAAACAAAGAAGGACCCGATTCGGAATCGGGTCCTTCTTTGTTTTACGCCATGACAAGTCTGTCATTTGCATGCGATTAAAGTAAGATACTGACGACGATTGCCGTCAAGACGCTGACAAGTGTTGCGCCGTAAAGCAGTTTCAAGCCGAAGCTCGCTGCAACACTTCCTTGACGATCGTCGAGTCCTTTGACAGCACCCGCGATGATCCCGATCGACGAGAAGTTCGCGAATGAAATCAGGAAGACCGAAACGATTCCAAGTGTCCGTGCTGAGAATTCTTTTGCATATTCAGGCAGGCTGAGCATCGCGACGAATTCGTTTGTAATCAATTTCGTTGCCATGACACTACCGGCACTGACCGCTTCTGCCCATGGAATCCCCATGATGAAAGCAAACGGTGCGAAGATATAACCGAGAATATCCTGGAATGAGATGCCGAGCACCATCAGGAAGATATCGTTGACCATTCCGATCAAGGCATTGTACCCGATCAACATCGCTCCGACGATGATGGCGACTTTGAATCCATCCATGATGTATTCGCCGAGCATTTCGAAGAACGTTTGTTTTTCTTCGACGATTTCCAAAATGTCTTCCTTTGGATCGACTGTATACGGGTTGATGATTGAAACGATCATGAATCCACCAAACAGGTTCAAGACGATTGCTGTAACGACATATTTCGGTTCGACCATCGTCATGTATGCTCCAACGATTGACATCGATACCGTCGACATCGCCGACGCACACAATGTGTATAGACGTTGCGGCGGTAATTTACCGATTTGTTTTTTAACAGTGATGAAGACTTCCGATTGACCGATGGCTGCTGATGCTACGGCATTATATGACTCGAGTTGTCCCATTCCGTTGATTTTCGAAAGAACAAATCCGATTCCGCGCATCAAGAGCGGTAAGATTTTCGTGAACTGTAAAATCCCGATCAGAGCCGAGATGAAAACGATTGGTAACAGGACGTTGATGAAGAATGGCTGTGCACCTTCGTTCGCTAATCCGCCGAAGACGAAGTTGATTCCGATTGCGGCATAACTAAGCAATTTTTCAAAGACTTGAGCGACACCTTTAATGACGATATATCCGAACGACGTATTCAAGAGGATGTATCCAAGTACAAGCTGAAGTACTAGCATGACCGCAAGCGGTTTCAATTTGATGCCTTTACGGTTGCTGCTGACAAGGTATGCCAAACCGAACACGATGACAAGTCCTAGTAGTGCGATTAAATATTTCACGAACTATCCCTCAATCCATAGTTTATTTTATCAGTTGTACATAAGTACGAGGTCTGACGTTCAATCTCTTTCCCAAGTACTAGAATAATCAACATTCGGAAGAACTGCAAGGGGTAAAGTTCATTTAGTAACCGCTTTCGTCATTTTCATAAACTTTCAATACAATGTTTTCCATCCGTTCCCGAACATTGCCCTGACTGATGTTCGTCTTCCCATATGCTTTCCAACCGGCATAAACATCGACGGTGTCCGGTTCAAAATCAAAAACAGCGGTTAAATCCCATTTTCGATCGTACGAAAATCCACTGCAGGCAATATATTCTGCTAAAAATTGATCGGCTGCTTCGATCGATTCAAGCAATGCCAGATTCAATCGGCAATGGGCGACGTCGACTTCAATGGGTCCGATACAGGCGTTAATCCAGTCGACTACGTTATACTTTTCAGCTGATTCGTATAACACATTGACCGGATGGAAATCACGGTGAATGAACCGGATTTGCTGACTCGCGGACGGTGGTTCTGCCGCGGCCCGTCGCCAGACGTCTTTTCGGACTCCCCACGAAGGAACCGTTCGTTTCGTCGCGTACGGTGCATACCGATACCGGTCTTCCGGGACCGGCAATCGGTGAATCGCAGCTAACGTTTTTGCCAGTTGTTTGAGATAGGTTCGATTTAAGGGCTCAAGCCGGACCTCTCCCGGTACACGCGTCATTTGAATCCAGGGCGGTATCTCCCCTTCCCACGTCATTTGATAATGTTCGACATCCGGACCGAGACTTCCGTTCGCCTGTAACGCAAAGACCTCGTGCGCGACGAGGTCCGGTTCCTGTTTAAGCCAGGTAGCATTGGTATGAATTCGAAAAACGCTATCGCCCGCTCGGAATACGTACGAGGAAGTCGCTCCCTTTAAGGGAATAACCGGTTCCCCTTCCAAGCCGACTCGCCGCAAAATCGTTGCGATGATCTCATTCATACGTCTTCTCCGAGTAACAATTGATCGATTTGCATCTTCTCATTCGCAAATTCCCGTAAATCATGCAGAATTTCTTGCGGATAAAACAACTTTTCATCCGTTTGCCGTGAATTGGCAATCGCTTGAACAAGCGGTGAAACTTGCGAAATCTCTTTCATCTGACTATTTTTCATTTGCAGCATGATCGGTTGTTTGCTGATTTCCCCGTTATCACCGTATAAGTCGTACGGCAGACGGCTGAGCTTGTCTTCGAGCAGATAATAAGTGGGATCGAGCCCGATTTTTTCAAATAACGTACAGAGTTTCTCGTGGACACGGGCACGTTTTTCCGCCGGATAATCGACGTATTTAAATAATTTCCGGTCAACGAACCGTCGCGCCAGATCACTTAACACCGCATCCTCTTCTTCCGCCCACTGTTGGAAGTAGAAGTAGACGATGGTTTCGTCCAGTGCCAGATAGTTTTTTAAGGACATCTGCTTCATAAAGAGCGGACTTAAATGAACCGGATCAATCGTAAACGCGTACCCGCTCGTATACAGTTCTTTTGCCCGTTCAAGAATCGCTTTTAATAAATAGTCGCTCGACCGTGTGACCGGATGGAGATAGACCTGCCAGTACATCTGATAACGACGCATGATGTAGTCTTCGATTGAATGCATCCCGGATTGCTTGACGACCATCTGATTCGGTGCCGGACGCAGGACACGCAGCATCCGTTCGAGGTCAAACTTTCCGTAGCTGACACCGGCAAAATGGGCATCCCGCAACAAGTAATCCATCCGGTCGACATCGAGCTGGGAACTGATCATCGTCACGAGCAATTGATTCGGATGCGTTTTATTGATGATTGAGGCGACTTCTTCGGCAAATCCTTCACCGACCTGATCGAGGACCTGTTTGATTTCCGTATCCCCGAGGATGATCCGTTCCGTCCATTCTTCGTGATCGACACCAAAGACGTTTTCGAAAGCATGGGAGAACGGTCCGTGCCCGACGTCGTGTAACAGGGCCGCGACCAATGTCAGCTCCCGGTACTGGTCGTCCCAGTCCGCCCGGCCGTTAAAGACGTCAATCAGTTGCCGGGTAATCTCATATACACCAAGCGAATGATGGAACCGTGTATGCTCCGCTCCATGAAATGTCAAAAATGACGTTCCCAGTTGTTTGATCCGGCGCAAACGCTGAAATTCCTTCGTTCCAATCAATTGCCAGATCAATTGATCGCTGACATAGATGTAGCGATGAACGGGATCTTTGAATACTTTCGTTTCCTTTAGTTGTCCCAGTGACTGATACATACACTCTCTCCTTTAATGGCTCGTTCTCTGTCGTTATAGTTCATAGTTCGGTTTGAAACGGTCCGTTCCTGTTGCTTCACTGGCTTCTTATTAAAAAGTTTGCACTGCCGTATGCTATAATAATGTCGCAAATCTAGAAAAAAAGGAACGAGCCTATGGGAATCGAACTCTTAAAACAAGAACATTATCGTATTTTTGATCAAACGTCACTCGGAAACACCTTTCATGCGACACAGTCTTTTGCAATGGACGATACTTTATGCGCCTCCGTCGCTACAGAGGGTGCCGCCATCCGCTCTTGGGTCCATCATGAAACGGTGGTTCTCGGAATTCAGGATGCACGCCTCCCTCACCTTGATGAAGGAATCGACGTCTTACACGCCCATGGTTTCCAGCCGGTCATCCGCAATTCCGGCGGGCTTGCCGTTGTCCTTGATGGCGGTGTTCTGAACATCTCGCTTGTCCTTCCGGAACGCGGCGGAATCGATATCGACAGCGGTTATGAAGCGATGCTCGCACTTGTCCGTCGGATGTTCGCCGAAGAGACCGATGCTATCAATGCCGGCGAAGTCGTCGGATCTTATTGTCCGGGATCGTATGATTTATCGATTGCCGGCAAAAAGTTTGCCGGGATTTCACAGCGGCGGGTCCGTGGCGGCGTCGCCGTTCAAATTTATCTCTGTGTGACCGGAAGCGGCAGCCGCCGGGCACAGCTGGTCCGTGATTTTTATACAGTGGCCTTACAAGGAGAAACGACCAAGTTCGTGTATCCGACAGTCGTTCCGGAAACAATGGCTTCTTTGGAAGAGCTGTTGCAACGTCCTTTGACGGTCGAAGACTGCTTGGTGCGTGTCTACCGCTCCTTGATGGAACTTGGCGCGACACTCACGCCATCCGTCTTGAGCGAGCTTGAGAACGAACGCTTCGGTGTAAACCTGGGTCGGATGTTGGATCGAAATGAAAAAGTCCTAGGTTGATAAAGGAGAGAACGAACATGGTACGTTTTATTACAGACAGCGGTGCCGATGCACCAAAAGAATTACTCGACGCGTACGGCTTCACGGTGATGCCGTTCGGCGTGTTGATTGACGAAGAAACATTTTTCGACGGCGAATCGATTTCACCGGTCGAATTATATGAAAAAATGCGGAACGGGGCGGCACCAAAGACGTTCCAGGTCGAAGTGTCACGGATGGTCGAAGTCTTTACAGAACATTTCAAACAAGGGGAACCGTTCCTCTATCTGGCTTTCTCAAGCGAACTGTCCGGTACGTATCAAACCGCAACGATGCTTGCAGCGGAGCTCGCGGATACGTATCCGGATGTCCCGTATGCGATCATCAATACGAAAACCGCCTCGACCGGTCAAGGGCTGTTTGTGCTCGACGTCGCTGAGTTTTCAAAGACACATACCTTCGAAGAAACAAAAGCGTATGCCGAACAAAAAATCAATACCGTCCGTCATTTGTTTACGGTCGAATCGCTCGAATACCTGATGCGGGGCGGCCGTGTTTCGCGGGCCAGTGCCTTCATCGGTGGTTTACTGTCGATTCTGCCGCTCTTGACGGTCGAAGACGGGAAACTGATTCCAAAAGAAAAAATCCGCGGTCAGAAAAAAGTCATGAACCGGATTGTCGAATGGATGGAAGAAGCACGTCCGTCGATTGATGGACACCGGATCATCATTGGTCACGGCGATTCAATCGAACGGGCGGAACAACTGAAACAGTTGATCGAAGCCCAATTCTCACCGAGTGAAGTCTTGATTACGATTGCCGGAGCGGCGATCGGTTCTCACACTGGTCCCGGATTAATCGTCATCGGCTATGATTTACCGGCCTGACAGCCACTTGATTTTATTTACACTAAAAAAATCCGAATGATCCCCCCTCTTCTTGATCAGGAAAGGTTGGATCATCCGGATTTTTTTACTTTTAAAACCTGTCATTTCACTGTTTTATCGTCTCGATGCATACGGTGTCCGCTCTGTTCCCGATTTAAAAAGCCCGAGTATCAAAAAGCGGAACAACACATAGATAAACAAGAGCAACGTCACCAGTTCAAAGAACAAATAGCCGACGTCTTGCAAGGACAGTCCTGTCCGGGCTCCGTTCCACAAGTAGGGAAGATCTATTGTCAACAGACCGATCAGACCGGCAGCCAGCGCTTCCGCCCGCGTCAGCGGATGGCGAAGTGAATAGGAAACCCGCTTGACGTTAAAGGTGTTCTGGATTCCGTCCTCTGATGTATAACCTTTATACAGCCCGAACGCCGAAGCGATTGCTACGAGGAAAAGCGTCGACAGCGGGGCAACGAGATTTACGATGACCAGCAGGAACAGCACCGGCAAGACAACGTTCGGTTTCATTCAGACTTCGTTCCCGAAGCGACCGGCTCTCCTTGATTCAAGTTGACCGTCAATGGTTTCGCCGTTCCTTTACCCGAGAAGTTTTCAATCAAGTCTTTCACATCGATGCCGGATGACGCTTTAAGTGTCTCCTGTAACGAGGCCATCAAGTCGGTGGCGTATCCGGTCACCCGGTTTGCACCGCCGCCCTCGCCGCTTCCCGTATCGACGACCGTAATCTTGTCAATGTTGCCTAGTGGTGCTGCGACTTGTTTCGCATATTCCGGCATCATCCGGACGACCATATCGAGAATCGCCGCTTGTCCAAACTGTTCGAACGCTTGCGCGATTTTTTCTTTTGCTTCGGCCTCTGCAAGACCTTTCAGACGGATGATATCGGCTTCTGTTTCCCCTTGTGCCCGCTCCGCTTCCGCTTTGGCCAGACCATCAAGACGAATTCGTTCAGCGTCGGCTTTTGCGGACGCTTCAATCCGGTATTTCGTTGCATCGGCTTCCGCATATTGCTTCGCACGGTCGGCCTGGGCCGCCTGCTCGATGGAGTAACGGTCGGCGTCGGCCCGTTTTTTAACTTCCGCATCGTATTGTTTCTCACGGCGGAGAATTTCGCGTTCTTCGAGTTCAATTTGTTTCTGACGTTCGATGATTTTGATCTGCATTTGTTGTTCTGTGACTTCCTGCTGAGCGCGGGCATTCTCAAGATCATACGCTTGGTCGGCTTTTGCTTTTGCGATATCCTGCTCACGGCGGTAATCTGCCATCTTCAGCTGGTTTTCCTTTTCCGCTTCCGCAATTTCCGTCGCCCGTTCCAGTTCAGCTTTTTTCGCATCTTTTGAGGCTTCTGCCCGTTTAATCCGTGTTTCTTTTTCTGCATCGGCTGTTGCGATATCAGCATCGCGGCGGACTTGGGCAATCCGCGGTTTCCCGAGTGATTCCAAATAACCGTTTTTATCGCGGACGTCTTTGATGGTGAACGAGACGATGATCAGTCCCATTTTCGCTAAATCCTGTGATGCGACCCGTTGCACTTCCTGTGAGAATTTATCACGGTTTTTGTAAATTTCTTCGACTGTCATCGAACCAAGAATCGAACGCAGGTGCCCTTCAAGGACTTCCCGTGCTTCTCCTTCTCGGTCTTCTTTGGATTTCCCGAGGAATTGTTCGGCTGCTGTCGCAATTTCCGAAATCGAACTGCCGATTTTGATGATTGCTGTCCCGTCTGCCATGACCGGAACCCCCTGCTCCGTATAAACTTCCGGCGTCGTTACTTCGAGCTTGCTTGACAGCAGGCTGAGCGGGGATGCTTGTTGAAAGACAGGTAAGATGAACGCTCCTCCGCCGCGAATGATTTTGACCCGGTTGCCGGATTCATCCGTGTTAACGGTCGGACTGTTCCCGAGATAACTCCCAGAAACGATTAATGCTTCTTCCGGTCCGACTGTGCGGTACTTCGTTACGAATAAGGCGATCAGCGCTAAGATCAGTGCGCCGGCTATGATTGCTACGATAATAATCGGATTCATGAAAACATCTCCTCTTTCCACTGTGTAGGGTAGGTCATGACATGGGCCACGCCTTGTTCGATTTCAATGATGATCACTTTTGTTCCTTGTTCCAACGCCGGACCTTCAAAAAGAACGGCGGATTTGGCAATCCGTCCCGACACATCGTCGACGAGAATTTCCCCGTAACCGGCTTCCGGAATCGGGAGGATGACAATGGCACTGCGTCCTTCAAGCGTCTGTTCCGAAAAACTGATGGACTGCTCCGCTTTCGCAAGCGGAACAAAAATAAATAAGTGCAACAAAGACGTCAAGATGAGACTGATACCGGCACTGATCAGCAAAATCACAAGCGAACTGAGTGACGTCAGGTGTTCCAGTCCGAATCCGAAAGCGGATGTCAAAATGACAAAGGACAGGATTAACGTCGGATGAAAGATTTGATCGATGCCCGGAATCAAATCGGAAAAGACGACAGACAATAAAACGCCGCAGGCAGCAGCGGCAAGTGCATACAGATAAAGCGTACTAACGTCCATCTTCGGTCACCTCGATAAACGGATTCGATCCATACAGTTGCCGATAGGCTTGAAGATACGCATGTCGATTTTCTTCATATAACAATTCGGCTAATTCTTTCTCCCGTGGACTGTCTGTTTCCTGATACCGGCGGGCATACTTTTTTTGTGCCGCGTAATGCCGCGCGAGCAAACTTTCGAGTGTCCGGGGATTATTTGATTCAGATACCGGCCGTGTATCTGAAAAAGATCGTTTTTTCATCCGACTGCTCCTCTCTTCTGTGCTGAGCTCTTCTTTATTTACGGTTTATTTTTGGAAATAGTTTCAAAATGACTGATTTTTTTACATTTTTTCTTCTGCGTCCATATCCTTTATCAAAAAATGACTGACTCTAAAGTCAGCCTTATCTCACAAAAAATCACTCGTTTCACGCCACTCCTACAGGAAAAAGCGCAAGCTGGCTTGCGCTGTCAGAGACAAACAAGACCCGGTTCCCTGCCTGAGTGAGGCAGGAAAACTGGCTTGTGTCTCGCCTGAGGAAAGGGCGTGAAAGAACGAGTGATTTTTTTGAAACAACCTTTTTGTTGAACTGCTTTCTTTATTCCTGTTTTCTGCGCACAATCAGTAATGTATAGATGAGCAGTGCCAAGCAGTCGAGCGTCATGATGATCAAGCCCATCGGTAACGCCGACTCTTCCCCCATCACGCCGACAAGCGGTGAGACAAGTGAGCCGACAAGCATCGGTAACAAACCGAGCAACGCGGACGCACTTCCTGCTGTTGAACCATAATTCTGCATTGCCAAGGTAAAACCGAGCGTCGAAATCATCCCGACACTCGAGACGACGAAGAACAGCGGAATCATGACGAGAATCAAGGAATCAGATAACGTCAGGGCAAGAAACAGACAGATTCCGGCCATAGCGACGACCGTCAAGGCAATCCGCATCATCTTTTCACTGTCGACGCGTCCGGCCAATCGTCCGGCAGTTTGCGCTGCCAAAATAATTCCGATGCCGTTCAGACCAAACAGGAAACTGAATTGTTGCGGACTCGCGCCGTAAATGTTTTGTAAGACGAATGGGGAACCGGAAATATAAGCGAACATCGCGCCCATCGCAAAGGCTTGGGCAAAGGCATACCCGATGAAGGTCCGGTCCGATAACAGCCGTCCGAACGTTTGAAATGTTGTCTTCAAATTCCCTTCGACCCGGTGATGGACGGGCAGGGTTTCCGGCAAGCGGAATGCAACGGCAATCAGCATTAACGTACTTAAGACGGCCAGCAGATAAAAGACGATACGCCAATCGCCGAACCGTAAAATCTGTCCGCCGATGATCGGTGCCAGAATCGGTGCCGTTCCGTTGACCAGTGATAATGCCGCAAAAAACTTCGTCAGTTCGGGTCCTTCGAATAAATCGCGGACAATCGCCCGTGAAATGACGATCCCCGATGCACCGGCTGCGCCTTGGACAAACCGCAGTGCAATCAGCACTTCAATCGTTGGCGCAAAGGCACAGGCAAGTGATGCCAGTAAATACGCAGATAACGCCAGGAGCAACGGACGTTTCCGTCCCCGGACATCACTGAGCGGACCGACGATGATCTGCCCGAGTGCCATCCCGAGCATACAGGCCGTCAAGCTGAGTTGAATCGAGGAAGCACTGGCGCCAAATGAACGCGACATATCGGGAAATGCCGGTAAATACATGTCAATCGACAGTGGACCGAGTGCGGCGAGTGATCCTAAAATCAGGATTAGAGTCAATCGTTTCGTTTGAATCGGTGAAGTGTTCGTCATGATTTTCCTCCTTTATTTAAGATGTCACATAATCCAAATCGTGCAAGACATACGCCAGGAAAAAGACGACGGATGGATTTTCATAGACCGTTTGGACTTTCTTCAACTGCGCCCGGTAACCGGTCTCATATTCCACACCATTCAATTTCCGTTCCATATTCATCTTGATCAACGCATCGAGCTTATCGACGACATCAACCATCTGTCCTTCGTACGTCTCGTCTTTCGCTTCGACGACGAACCGATGAAATTCTTTTCGCATTGAAGACGGCAACAGATGAATCAACGCTTCGCCTTCCGTTCGCTCATAGGCTTCAAAAGCCGCTGCCGTGACCGGCGTCGCATGCTTGACGGGACCGAGGACATCGCCTGTTGTCCCTTCAACCAGGTCATGACACAACAGACGCGATACGACTTCTGCCGTATTGATGTTGACTCCGTACTTTTTGGACTCAATCAAGCCGTTGAACAATCCGAGTGACGCCGCACGAAACGCATGGGTTGCATCATTGTCGTCAATCGTATTGAAGCGCCCTTTCCAGCGGCGGATCGTATCCATCATCAAGACGTTATCGATGAAACGCGACATATCATCTTTTGCCCAAACTGATGCGGTTAACGTCCGGATGGCAGGCGACGGATGGATTTCGAGTGCCGCTTTGAGCTCATTCGTCTTCGCAAGGAAAAATGCGGATCCCGTTACTTCCGCTTCCCTCTTCGCAAACAACATCGCATCAAATGTATCAATCGCTTCGACAAGCTGTCCTTCCGGCGAGTCGTCTTCTGCGAACACCAGATAATTCGTAAAATCCGGTTGAAGGGACTTCGACAGCAACGCTACGAGTTTTTCACTCGCCTGCCGCTCCATCGCCTGGATGTGCGCATGCAAGGTCGGTTCTTTTTTTGTCCGGTGTTTAATCGGTCCTGTGATGACCTCATTCATATCGTGGAACAGGGCTTTCCCGAGTAACGTCAACCGATCGTATTTGATGTCTGTCGCCTCTTCTTCAAGATAACTCGCCATCAAACTGAATAACGCGACGCGGAAGCTGTGACTTGCCGCATTATCTGGAAAACGTGGTGCGTATTCATCCCAGCGCGGGACATTTTGCATCCGTGTCAGCATACGAATAAAATTACCGTTTTGCATTGTCATCTCTCCTCATAAAAAACGGACAGAGGAATGATGACCCTGTCCGTTTCGAATTATTATTTGTCTGTTTTCGGACCGCTTCTGAACCAACCGAGTACTAAAATCAAGGCGAGGACGACCCAGAAAATCGTCTGCCAAAGCGTACTTTCCGGAAATTCATGCGGTAAGACGTGAATCGACGGATGCGCAAGCGTCATAACGACCAACTTGACGCCGACCCAGGCAACAAGCCAAAAGGCCGCTTCTTCGATACCTGGTCGTTTTTGTAACAAGACAACAAACCAGCTGGCAAAGTAACGCATGATGACAAGTCCGATGATTCCGCTGAAGAAGACAACCCAGAATTGTCCTGTGTTCAAACCGCCAATTGTTCCGCCAATCATCGGTAACGTCGTTGCCATCGCAACGGCTGCAAGCGTTGAATCGACCGCAAACGCCAAGTCGGAGAATTCGACTTTGACGACTGTCCACCAGAAATTCGGTGATGCTTTTTTAGCAGAAGCGGACTCCGGAATCTGATGTTTGTTCGAACGGGCTTCGACAATCCCCTTGAACGCCACATAGAACAGATAAATTGCGCCGAGCGCCTGCAACTCCCAAATCGTCGCTAAGTACGACGCAAAGAAAATCGCGACGAAACGCAGGACAAGTGCTCCGATCAATCCATAAAACAGTGCTTTTTTACGTTGATCGTCCGGTAACGGACGCACGAGAACAGCCATGACCATGGCGTTATCGGCTGACAGCAGACCTTGTAAGATGATTAAAACAAGTCCAACCGTCGCATACTGTGTAATTAATCCAATATCCATAAAAACGAATCCCCTTTTTGTTCAGTAAGTTTATTATAAGGCCGCTTATCTAAAAGCAAAAGACTGAACACTTGAATCTGACTGTTCTTTTTACCCAAACTTCCGGATGATTAGACAAAAAAAGACTCCCCCGGAAGGAGAGCCTGATGAAGATTACAGATTTTTTTCGACTTTCTTTTCAGCATCGGGATTTGATTTCGTCTTTGGAGAAGAGAACCAGCCCCAAAGTGCGAGACCCACCATGACGGTCCAGAAGAAGATTTGCCACGGTGTGCTGTGTGCGAATCCTTCCGGGAGTTTCAATGCTTCGAAAATCGTGCCTTCGATTGATGCATGGTATTTCGGATGTTCGAGTGCGAGAACCGCAAGTTTTACACCGACCCAGGCAACGATGGCGAAGGCTGCTGTTTCAAGACCCGGACGTTCCGCCAGTAACTTGACGAAAACGCGGGCTGCAAAACGCATCAGGACGACACCCATCAGTCCACCTGTCAGGATGACGACGAAGTGACCCGTGTTCAATCCACCGATTTCACCGGTTCCCCAGTTCGGAAGGGCGACGGCAAGGGCGACGGCTGCCAAAATCGAGTCCACCGCAAACGCAAGGTCAGCGAATTCGATCTTCGCGACTGTTTTCCAGAACTCGGCTTTCGAGACCGGCTCCTCTGATTTCGGCTCAGCGTCGAGCTCGTTTTCTGCTCCGTGATTCTCACCGATCCGCCGGGCTTTAACGGTTTTATAAATATGCCGCAGCCCCATGATCAACAGATAGGCGGCACCAAGTGCTTGGATCTGCCAGATATCGACGAGGAATGAGATCGCGAACAATGCTGCAAATCGAAGAACGAATGCTCCTGCCAATCCATAAAATAAAGCCTTTTTCTGCTGTTCGCCCGGTAAGTGTTTGACCATGACGGCCAGGACGAGTGCGTTATCCGCCGAAAGTAGTCCCTCTAAAGCGATTAAGACGAGGACAACCCAGGCATATTGAAGTACTAACTGCCAATCCATCTACTTCATTCCTTCCTGTTTACGATTTTTCATTGAAAATCAATTTTCATTAGATACGTCATTTACACGTTCACATGAACACATACTATATTATAATATACCCGATTGCAAGCAAGTTATACCTGTAAATACGTAAACTGTTTCTTCCGAGTCTTGTAAGTTTTGTTTTTAGGAAGGTTCGTGATAAAATTCATAGCAACGATATGTCGCGACAACACATTCACGGAATCACCAGACTTGCTCGTCTCTAGCATTCCTGTCATGTTATTACTACTTGCACTACTACAAAAGGACAAAGGGGCCGATACGAATGTCTACCTACCCGGTTACACTGCCAACCAAAGAAGAGCGCCACAAGCTGTTTGGCTCTGTTCCTCCTATTAAAGGAACGAAGCCGACTGAAAAAGATAAAATGATCGACTTGCAGAACACACCGAAGAACTTCCTCTTCGCACTCGATGCTGTAGGAATCTCAAACGTCAAACACCCGGTCGTCATTCAAGACGGCGAAACAACACAAGCAACGATTGCGACATTTGAACTTTCGACTTCACTTGTCCAGGACCGTAAAGGGATCAATATGAGCCGTTTGACGGAACAACTGGATCAGTACCACAACGAAGGTTGGGTCGTCACAAACGAATCACTCATCCAATTCGCCCGCGAACTGGCGGAGCGCATGGAACAATCCGAAGGACAACTGACAATCCGTTACCCATGGTTCTTCACACGCAAAGCGCCGGCAACAGGACTCAGCGGATTGATGAACGCGGAAGTCTGGCAGACGGTCAGCGTCAACACAGAAACAAACGAAGCAACTTTATCAGTCGGTCTGACAATCAACGTCACGACACTCTGCCCATGTTCAAAAGAAATCAGCGAATACAGTGCACATAACCAACGCGGTTACGTGACAATGGAAGCTTCATTACGCGATGAAGCCGATGATTTCAACTGGAAACAGGAACTTCTTGATGCAGCGGAATCCAATGCATCAGCACCTCTGCACCCGGTCCTGAAACGTCCGGATGAGAAGCGTGTTACAGAGATGGCTTATGAAAACCCGCGTTTCGTAGAAGATATGGTGCGCTTAATCGCTGCCGACCTTTACGAAATGGACCCGATTGCATCGTTCTTCGTCGAATGCCGTAACGAAGAAACGATTCACCAGCATGATGCGATCGCTCGAATTACATTCGATAAAGATGCTCAATAATAACTAACGAAACTCCAGACGATCTTCGGATCGGTTGGAGTTTTTTTCGTTGTCCTCCTTTTCGGTAACGTTTACACTTAGGACGAATGGAGGGATGTCATGTTTGAACTCATACCCTTTTTACTGGAACGGCTCGGCATCATGATCATTTTAGCGTTCATCCTCGCCCAGTGGGGACCGACGCGGCGTTTACTGAAACAGCCGGAAGCCGGCTGGCAGTTTGGGTTGCTGATTCTAATTTTCGCCACCTATGGGATTTTGAGTAATTACACGGGAGTCAAGGTCGATTTAGCCAAGTTCTTACCGCACACTTGGCTCGAACAGGTTGACGGTACATCAGCAATCGCCAACACACGGACGATGATTGTCGTCATCAGCGGATTGCTCGCCGGTCCGATCGGTGGAACGATCACCGGTCTCCTCGTTGGGATTCACCGCTATACACTTGGCGGGTTTACCGCTTTCGCCTGCGCCCTCTCGACCGTCGTCGCAGGCGGTGTCAGTGGATTACTCCGTCCCTACTGGCGCGACCGTCTCGGCAGTCAGGCATTACTGCCGATTTGCCTGACGGGTTTTTTAATGGTTTTCGAAATGTCATTGATTCTTCTGTTTTCCGACCCGTTCCCGGCCGCCCTCGAACTGATCCAGTTCATCTTTCTTCCGATGACCGTCGTCAACGTCCTCGGCGTCTGGCTGTTCTTATCGATCATCCGTCTCGCCGCGCGGGAAGAGGAACACGTTCGGGCCCGTGAAGCGGAACGGTCCCTGCATATCGCGGATTTGACCTTACCTCATTTGACACGCGGCTTAACTATCCAAACCGCGGAAGCCGTGGCAGATATTTTATTACAACAGACACGCGCCGATGCGGTCTCTTTGACGGATCAATCAGTCATTTTGGCACATATCGGTGTCGGCAGTGACCATCACCAACCCGGCGGGCACTGGACGACCCGTCCGACGGAGCATGTTTTGACAGACGGACAACTGAGGCTTGTCACCGATCGGGATGAGATCGGTTGTCCAAAAGCAGATTGCCCGTTACAGGCAGGCATCATTGCTCCGTTAACAATCGGCGAAACGACAATCGGGACACTCAAAGTGTATTATCCTCATCCTGAATTGCTCGACGCCGTCGAAGTCGAATTGATCGAAGGACTGGCGAAGCTCTTCTCGACCCAACTCGCCCTCGGGAAAGCCGAGCGGCAAGCCGGTCTGTTAAAGGATGCTGAAATCCGGGCCCTCGAAGCACAGATCCATCCGCACTTTTTATTTAATGCCATCAATACGATTTACGCGTTATGTCGGACAGATGTCGAACAGGCACGGACCTTATTGCTCGAACTGTCGACGTTTTTCCGGAGCAACCTGCAGGGTGCCCGCTCGACGAAAATTCCGCTCCAAAAAGAACTGGAACATATCGAAGCCTACATCTCACTGGAAGCGGCCCGTTTTCCGAGCCGCCCGTTCGTTGATATTGATTTAGAGGACGGGACGGAACAATTACTCGTTCCGCCTTTCGTACTCCAACCGTTGATCGAAAATGCCTTCCAGCATGCGTTTAGTCCTGGTCAAACCGGATATGTCGGCGTCACGGCCTGGTTAACCGCGGATCAACTCGTTTTGGAAGTCGTCGATAACGGACGCGGGATCGACGCGGAACGGCTGACCCGCCTCGGTCGGGAAGTCGTCGAATCAAACGGTACCGGCACTGCCCTTTTCAATACAGCCGAACGGATTAAAAGTCTGTATGCTGAAAACGGGTCGTTCCGGTTGACCAGTCAACCGGGAGAAGGTACGACCATCACCATCCATCTGCCCATTGAAACAGGAAAGGAGGTTTCCCATGCGCACGATCCTAATTGAAGATGAGCCGCTTGCCCGGGACGAGTTGCGGTACCATGTCGTCCGGGCCGGACTCGACGTCATCGCAGAAACGGGACACGTCGGTGAAGCCGAGCAACTCGTTCGGACGTTGCAGCCGGATCTCGTATTTTTGGATATCGAACTGATTGACGGGAGCGGACTCGATGTCGCGAAACGCCTGCAATCGATGCCGCACCCACCTGCGATTTTATTCGTCACCGCCTATGATACCCACGCCCTCGAAGCCTTCGAACTGAACGCTTACGATTACATTCTCAAACCTTACGATCCGTCACGGATCAGCCGGGCGATTGAAAAAATCATGCGCAAACCGGCGCCGAAAACACCGCGGATTGAACGATTGGCCGTTGAATCTGGGGATCAGTTAAAATTACTTTCCCCGCAGGATGTCGACTACATCGTCGCGGAAAACGGAAAAACGAAGCTTGTGACGCGTTCCGACGCCTATCCGTCGAACGATACGTTGCAGGAACTCGAAAAAAAATTATCGGGTCACCGCTTTCTTCGTGTCCATCGTTCCTACCTCGTCAATTTGGCAGCCATCGAAGCGATCGAACCGTGGTTCAACGGGGCCTATACAATCAAGATCCAGCAGATTGATGTGCCGGTCAGCCGGACGTATGTCAAAGTCTTAAAGGAAGCTCTCGGGATTTGAGAGCTTTCTTTTTTCCGTTCACCGCTCTTTTTCGACATGTCATCGGTCAAAACGAACGGTTCATCCGACAAACAAAAGAAAGCGCTTCCAAATCAAGTACACTTTTCTCATACCAGTTTATGAGGAGGTCCACGCATGAGCGCTACACCTATTGTTATTGCCGTCATTTGTATTTTATTAATCGTTTATCGTCTCTATGGCACATTCATGGCTGTCAAAGTCTTAAAAATTAAAGAGGACCGGGAAACACCGGCCCATAAGTTTGCGGACGGAAAAGATTACGTCCCGACCAACAAATGGGTTTCGTTCGGTCACCACTTTGCAGCAATCGCCGCTGCCGGTCCGCTCGTCGGTCCTGTCCTTGCCGCTCAGTTCGGTTATTTACCGGGACTGTTATGGCTCTTGATCGGTGCTGTCATCGGTGGTGCCGTCCACGATATGGTCGTTTTGTTCGCTTCCATGCGTCAGGATGGGCAGTCGTTATCGGAAGTCGCTAAAAAAGAGCTCGGGCCGGTTGCCGGTTTTTGTGCCGGTCTCGCTATGCTCTTCATCATCACGATTACGATGGCCGGACTTTCAATGGTCGTCCTCCATGCTTTGGAACATAATCCATGGGGCACGTTCGCTGTCTTCTCGACCATTCCGATTGCCATGGGTGTCGGTATCTATTTACGAAAAGGCGGCAATCTCGCCTTGGCTTCCGTCGTCGGTTTCCTATTGATTCTTGCTGCAATCGGTTTCGGTCCCCAGTTGACTGACACGTTCATCGGAACATGGTTCGACCTGTCGTCCCGTCAACTCGCGATTGCGTTACCGATCTATGCTTTCTTCGCTGCGGCACTGCCGGTCTGGTTGTTGCTTGCACCGCGTGATTACTTATCCAGCTTCATGAAAATCGGTGTATTCTTTGCCTTGATCGTCGGTGTATTCATCATTAATCCGGATATCCGTTTCCCGGCGTTCACGAAATTCGTCAACGGTGGCGGTCCGATCATTGCCGGTCCGGTCTGGCCGTTCATCTCGATCACGATTGCCTGTGGCGCGATTTCCGGTTTCCACGCTTTCGTCGGTTCGGGAACGACACCGAAGATGATCAACCGGTGGAGCGATATCAAACCGGTCGCCTTTGGTGCGATGCTTGTTGAGTGTCTCGTCGCTGTCATGGCGTTGATTGCTGCAACGTCACTCGAAGTCGGAGATTACTTCGCCATCAATTCGACACCGGAAGTCTTTGCGACACTCGGTATGAGCACCGTTTACCTTGATGAATTATCACGGGAAATCGGACTCGATCTCGCCGGACGAACCGGTGGAGCCGTTTCACTGGCCGTCGGTATGACGTTCATCTTCCGGGCTATCCCCTGGTTCCGTGAAATTGCCGGCTTCTTCTTCCAGTTCGTCATTCTTTTCGAAGCGGTCTTCATCCTGACGGCGATTGATGCCGGAACACGCGTTGCCCGCTACTTGATTCAAGATTTCTTCGGAGAATTCTACAAACCGTTAAAACGGGTCGACTGGATCCCGGGTGCGATTTTCGCCAGTGCGCTTGGTACGTTCTTCTGGGGATACCTGCTCTTCTCCGGCGACATCGGTTCGATTTGGGCCTTGTTCGGTGTCTCCAATCAGTTGATGGCGTCGATCGGCTTAATTATCGGAACGACAATCATCCTGAAGATTGCCGACAAAAAAGTGTATGCCTTGACGACATTCATTCCGCTTGTCTACTTGCTTGTAACAGTGACGTTCGCTGATATCTGGATGGTCGCCAATGTCTATGCGAATCCGGCTTCTGCCGGCTTCAGTATCCTGAATACGATTCTGTCGGTCACGATGGGGATCTTAGCTATCGTCATCACGATTTCAGCGGTCCGGAAATGGATTGAATTGCTCAACTCACCGCGTTGGGAAAAAATTAAAAAATCGGCATAATCAAAACCGCTTGGATCCTACACGGATTTCGTGTATAGATCCAAGCGATTTTTTTACTTTCGAACACTCAAATCCGTTGCCCGAACCGTACCCCATGGCGAGACATCGGCTTTGACTTCTAATTTTTTTGCATCTTCGTATCCTTTTCCTGTTCCCTGCTCGACATAATACTGATTCAATTGAGGAATCGTGACGTATTTGTCGTAGTAGTCTCCGGCAACGGAACCGAAAAAGCGGTCATTTGAGATACGGTCAATCTTGGCATAGCCATCAGAACCTGTCGTAAACGTGACGTAGACCAATCCTTTTTTCACAGAGTCGGCCGGTTTCAAATCAGGATATTGCAACATGACATATTCACCATAGACCGGACTGAACGGATCATATGGTTCCGCCCGAAAGCGGTAACTGTCACCGAACCAGGAAATGGAGTAAAAACTGAGGATCACCCCGAGAACGACGATGATTTGCAAAACTGGAAACAGATACCGTTTCATGACGGAACCCCTCCTTCACGGCGTTTTCGAATCCACCACAGGACACCGGCAATCAGGAAGACGAGCAATGCACCAACGAGGAAGAACAACGACATATCGAGGCGGTCCCACGCATAGATAAAGTAAATCGTCAGTTGAACCGCGATGAAGTAGACAAATGGAATCGTCAGACGGCGACCTTGGCGCTCCTGCTCAATCAAATAGACGAAGGCAATGATTTCGACAAGCGCAGCAATCAAGATGGCCTGTTCGTCCAACCAAAGGAATCCGAACAAACCGAGCGGTAAAATCCAAAGTAACGGACGGAATTTTTGGTAAATCAAGTAGCCGATTGCGAGACCGAAAACAGCAAGTGCGACGGCTTCTCCTAAAGGAATGACGGAGTCCATCGTTTCGGCACGGACCGTTAAATAAACCAGTGAATTGATGGCAGCGACAATCAGATACAGATGGTATAGAAAATGACGATCGCTGTCTTGTTTAACAACGAGTAACAGCGGGACAAGCACGAATAAGGTCCAGATCGGCCAAAGGACACCGTCGTAAGAGACAAGGGCAAACAACTCAAGTCCCGACAGATAAAGAAATAACCAACTGAGAATCAGGGACGGGAAGGACTGGCTGAAATAGAACCAGGCAAGCGATACGATCACGACGAGGACAATCGATGTCCAGTCGAGAAACGTGGCATACTCCGTTCCAAATCCGCCGACTCCGGTAAAGATATTCAAACCTGAGATGAAGGCAACAATCGCATAGGCCGGATGACGCCACGTAAAGAAATGGGCGAGCGCGGCGAGGAAGACGACCCAACCGATAAACGAACCTTGCATGGACATATGAAAACTCTGGACGGTGACGATGAGCGCTCCGGCAAAGGCAACCAGTCCAAGAATCCGAAAAGCAACCGGATTCCAAATCGTCCGCCGTTCCGATACATCGGCCAACACATAACAACTGACCATGATGACCAACACTAAACCAATTTTAATGAGGGCAGGAATCGCTTGCCAATTGGCAGCCAAGAAACTGAGCAAAGCTAACCCGACAAAGGTCAATCCGACAATCAACAACAACGGCACACGTTTCTTTTTTTGACGGTGACCTTCATACGCTTTAATCCGGTCGACTGTCTCTGCATCAATCAAACCCGCCTGTTGCCACTCCATTAATTTCGTCTGTCGTGCCATCACCAACACCTCCCGATTACAAGCTGCCAGTCTACACTTGTATTTTCCCGTTTCTTATTTTATTCAAGCAACATTCATTAGAAATCTGGTTGAAGATCGCGTCTTTTTCCAAAAAAGACGACCATCCTCGAAAGAGGACGGTCGTTTTTAAAATCATATTTTGAATCGTGATACGAGGACTTGCAATTCTTCCGCCATATCAGACAAGGTTTTAGCCGATTGTGAAATATCTTCCATCGAGCCAAGCTGTTCTTCCGTCGTCGCTGCGACGCGCTCGGATGCTGCAGAATTTTCATCTGCGATATGAGCGATTTCCGTTGCGGATGCCGAGACTTCCTGGACGTTGGCAGCAATCTCTTCGACCGTTGCCGTGACATCTTCGATCCGCGGTGTCATTTCTTGGGTCCGCAACATGATTTGTTTGAAACGAACGGCTGAATCTTCAGTCGTTTCGAGTCCCGCTTTCGTATGATGCGAAACTTCTTTCATCAGGAAGACCGAACGTTCCGTTTCCTGTTTGATGTTTTGAATCAGATGGGAGATCTGTTTCGTCGATTCCTGCGACTGTTCCGCAAGCTTCCGCACCTCACTGGCAACGACGGCAAACCCTTTTCCGTTCTCACCCGCCCGTGCCGCTTCAATCGCCGCATTTAAGGCCAGTAAATTCGTCTGGGTCGCAATGCCGTTGATGACATCAACAATTTTCCCGATTTCGTTCGAACGATGGGCCAGCGACTGGATGACCTCACCAAAGTTCTCGACCGATGAATCGATTGCTTTCATCTGTTCGACGTTTTTTGTGACCGCGGCCGTTCCGTCTTCTGCTTCTGAAGCGGTCGCGCGTGATAGTTCCGACACATTCGTCGAGCTCTCGGCAATCCGCATGACACCCGATGTGATGGCTTGCAGCGAAACCGCATTCCCGTCGAGCTGGCGTTTCGATTGACCGGCTCCGGCCGCCATTTCCTGAATCGAGCCGGCAATTTGTTCCGAAGCTGCCGTCGTTTGTGCGGCATTCGCCATCAGTTCCTCGGAAGAAGCCGCGACCTGACCGATTGATTGATCAAGATTTGAGATGATCCCGCGCAGTGACAGAATCATCGTGTTAAAGCTTTCCGCGACTTTTCCGATTTCGTCGTTCGATTCGACGACGACTTCTTCCGTTAAGTCACCTTCCTGAATCCGCTCCGCACTTTTCGTCAAGCGGTTCAGCGGGCTGATGATCGAACGCAGGATAAAGAACAGCAGGAGTCCAGCCAGGAGAAACGTACCGGCAATGACACCTAATGTCGTCCATAAAATACTGGCTGTTTCGTCCGTGATTTCACGGTCGTACAACGTACCGGCGACTTTCCAGCCGGTCAGACCGTTCGTCATGAAGTCCATCTGTTTGTCTTCATCTTCAAATAAGTAAGAGAAGCGTCCTTCTTTCCCGGCATAAAGAGGTCCGACCCAGTTGCCAGTTGCTGTTTCACCCGGTTTTAACGTCGGATGAGTGACGAACTTTTTCTTTGAATCTAAAATCGTGACATATCCTTCTTTCCCGATTTTGATTTTTTTCGCGATGTCTGCAATCCGGTCGACATCAACGTCGATGGCAATGACACCCCGTCCATTTCCACCCGTTTGTGAGAGTGTGACCATCATCTTGCCCGATGCTGCGTCCACGTATGGATCCGTGATGACCACTTTTCCACTGGCGTCTTCGGCTGCTTTGTACCATGGACGTTCACGCGGATCATAATCATCCGGCATCGACTGCTCAGGATAAATCGTCATCTCGCCTGACGTCGTCGCATAATAAATATTGGCCGCTTGCGGATGCGTATCTAAGTATTCGGTCATTTTTTCTTTTAAGTCGAGATTCTGTTTGCCTGATTGGTATAACGTTCCGTCAATCCGGTCCGCAAAAAAGGCGACATCTCGGCGCATCGGATCGATGATATTCATGATTTCATCATTCATCCGATCGACACCGGCATGAGCCGACTGTAAAATTTCATTCGTGATTTTTTGTTTGGCCTGGCTGTAAGAAACAAAACCGATCAATAAAGAAGGAATCAATAATAAGAGCATCGATGTCAGGATCAACTTTTGTTTAATACTCAACGTGCGTTTTTTCTTCTGTTCCATATCCAACTCCCATTCTCGAGCTACGTACTCGCCGTTCTAGTTTCTTTATCGGTTAAAATGTATACTTTTTCACAGAAAATCAAAAAAAAGAAGCAGATCCGTTTAGGAATCCGCTTCCAATTTTTCAGCAATTACGCTTCTTGATCGCCTTTCCAGTTCATCATCCCGCCTTCGACGTTGATGACGTCATAGCCGTACTGTTCGAGGAACCGTCCGACGTTTTCGCTCCGGCCGCCTGCTTTACAAATCAGATAGTACGTTTCGCCTTCCTGCAACTCGGTATACCTTTCTCCGATTTCAGACATCGGCATAAAGCGGACATTCGGAATATGACCGGCATCGTATTCGTCCTGTTCCCGGACGTCTACGACGTGTAATGCTTCACCCGCTTCAAGCTTTTCTTGCAGTTCATCGACATGAATCGTTTTCATAATAATCCTCCTCTTATTTCATCTGTGTCCAGTGTAGCAAAACTGACGTCGAAACAGAACAAAAGAGACCAGCCGAAGCTGATCTCCAGTTCTTATTCTCCGGATGCCCGATCCAGTGGTTCACGCTTTTGTTTATGCATTCCCCGTGCATAATACACAGCAATCAAAATCACGTACCAGAGCGGTCCGACAATCAGTGCAATCCGTGTTCCGGCATCAAATGCCATCAGGACGATGACACCCGCGAGTGCGGCTAACGCAAGATAGTTCGCAATCGGGAAGAACGGAACTCCGAATTCAGCTGATCCGTGCACTTTACGTGCCCGCATCTGAGCAATCAAAATCATCGCCCATGTCCAGACGGCTCCGAATGTCGCAATACTTGTGACGATTGCAAAGACATCGTCCGGCAAGAAGTAGTTGAGTGCGACACCAACCAGCAGGGCAACGCCAGAAAGGATCGTCGCAAGTGCCGGCACACCGTTTTTAGAAATCTTCGCAAAACGTTTCGGCGCTTCCTGATTTTGTGACAAGTTCATCATCATCCGGGCTGTTGAGAAAATTCCCGAGTTACATGACGATAAAGCCGCCGTCAAGACCACAAAGTTAATGATTCCGGCAGCTGCCGGAATGCCTAGTGAATCAAATAATAAGACGAATGGACTGCTGTTATTCTGTCCGACTTGATCCCATGGATAAATCGAAAGAATGACGAACAGAGCACCGATGTAGAAGACTAAAATTCGTAAGAAAACATTGTTGACCGCTTTACGGATTGTTTTCTTCGGATTTTTTGCTTCACCTGCTGTGACCCCAATCACTTCAATCCCTAAGAAGGCAAACATGACCATTTGCATCGCAAGTAGAACACCGCCGAACCCGTTCGGCAGGAATCCGCCATGTGACCAAAGATTTGAAATCCCGACCGGCGTACCGCCGTTCCCGAATCCGATGACAATCGTCAGCGTTCCAAGAATGATCATTGCGACGATGGCAACGATTTTGATTAATGCAAACCAGAATTCGAATTCCCCGTAAAACTTAACGGCAATGAAGTTGATGCTCGTCATCAAAATCAGTGCACCAAGCGCCCACATCCAAGTGGGTGAATTCGGGAACCATTCCTGCATATAAATCCCGACGGCCGTAATTTCGGCCATACATGTGAAAATCCAGAGCAACCAATAATTCCACCCTGTCAAGAAACCGGCAAGCGGGCTGACATATTTTCGGGCATACTCGGCAAAGCTGCCTGATACCGGTTCACGGACTGCGAGTTCCCCAAGAGCCCGCATGATAATGAAGATAATGAGACCACCGATTAAGTACCCGATCAGTATTCCTGGTCCAGCTAATTGAATCGCTTTTGCGGATCCGAGGAACAGTCCGACACCGATTGCCGCCCCCAGCGACATCAATGTAATGTGACGTTCTTCTAATCCCCGATTCAGTTCTGTCTGTTGTTTCATCTGTACGACGTCCTTCCCGTCTCTGTTTGTTTCTTAGCAGTTCCCCTAACCGCTACGTTGTCAGTATAAAGAAATTGTGTCCGTTTTGTAAACGTTTTCAAGAGATATTTTCTCCGAATCCCACATACTCGAAATATTCTGATTTATGTAACGGTACATAAAAGGAGCAACCACCTATACCGAATAGTATACATGACTGCTCCTTTCATAAGGGTTACAAATCTTATTCAACCTTTGCCAAAGGTGTTTTTCTCATCGCTGTCTTCTTTTCCGTCAAACGGAACAACCCGTTTAACAGCAGGGCTGTTACCGATCCTGCGACAATCGGACTGTCTGTCAGGACACGGACCTGATCCGGAAGTGACGCGACAATCGCCGGATTCATGCTGATGCCGAGTCCGACACCAAGTGCAAGCGCGACCGTGATCACATTATCGTTTTTAGCAAAATCAACACGGGATAAAATCCGGATTCCGCTCGCTGCGACCGTGCCGAACATCACGAGCATCGCTCCACCGAGAACCGGTTTCGGAATCAGTGTCGTGAAGGTGGCGACTTTCGGCAAGAAACCGAGCACGATCAAAAAGAATCCGGCAAAGACGATGACTTTTCGTGTTTTCACACCCGTCAACTGGACAAGACCGACGTTTTGACTGTACGTCGTATATGGGAAACTATTGAAGATTCCGCCGATGATCGTTGCGGCTCCTTCCGCCCGGTACCCACGAGCTAAATCTTTATCCGTCAGTTTTTTGTCGGTGATTTCTCCGAGCGTCAAGAAGACGCCTGTTGATTCGACCATCGAAACGAGTCCGACCAGCGTCATCGTCAAAATCGCTGTAGCATTAAAGGTCGGGACACCAAAATAAAATGGTGTCACCATTTGGAACCAGGATGCTTCAGCGACCGGGCTGAAATCAATCATTCCCATTCCGAATGCAACGAGCGTTCCGATCAGGACGGCAATCAGCACAGCTGCCGCTTTTGAAAAAACCGTTCCGTAACGGTTAAAGACTAAAATCAGGACAATCGTCAGTCCGGCAAGTGCCAAGTACCGCATATCACCAAAATCCTTCGCGCCTTGTCCGCCGCCGATATCATTAATCGCCGCCGGAATTAACGAAATGCCGATGATCGTCACGACAGAACCGAGCACGACCGGCGGAAACAAAATCGCAATCCGGCTGAACCAACCGGAAATCACGAAGATAATTAAACCGCTGGCAATCAACGCACCGTAAATGGCCGTGATGCCCTGCAAACTGCCAATCGCAATCATCGGACCGACAGCTGTAAATGTACAGCCGAGGACGACCGGTAAACCAACACCGGTATATTTCGTCACGAACACTTGCAACAATGTCGCTACTCCACACATAAATAAATCAATCGCAACGAGATACGCCAGTTCTTCACCGGATAACCCGATTGCACTGCCGACAATCAGCGGAACAATCGCGGCTCCCGTGTACATCGCGAGTAAATGTTGCAGACCTAGACTCGCCGCTTTGACGTTCGATAACGTCTTCATACTGTCACCGGGTCGACGAATGTCGCCTCTCCTGCTTCGAGCTTTTTAATACGGGCAAGCGATTCAACACGGAATCCGGCATCCAGCAATTTCTGACGTCCCGGTTGGAATGATTTTTCAATGACGATACCGAAGCCTGCGACTTCTGCTCCGGCCTGTTCGACGAGTTTTGCTAATCCGAACGCCGCTTCCCCGTTTGCGAGGAAGTCATCGATGATCAGGACGCGTTCTCCGGCCTGTAAATATTGTTCTGCGACCGTAATCGTACTCGTCTGTTGTTTCGTAAACGAATAGACTTCTGCTGAAATCGTTCCTTCGTTTAACGTTAACGACTTCGTTTTCCGGGCATAGACCATCGGGACACCAAGACGAAGCGCGGTCATCATCGCCGGTGCGATGCCACCTGCTTCAATCGTCAAGATCCGCGTAATACCGGCATCTTTGAACCGGTCCATAAATTCATAGGCAATTTCCCACATCAAGGTCGGATCGACCTGGTGGTTTAAAAAGGAATCGACTTTTAATACTTGATCCGATAAGACTAATCCTTCTTGTTTAATCATTTCTTCCAAACGTTTCATAACTGATTTCTCCTTTTTGAACGAAAAAAAACGTACAGTCGCTACCCGGGGGCAGCCACTGTACGCTAAAAAGAGAGCAGTAACTCACCACCCGTAGTCGGATCGTTACGGCGATCCGGTAGAGACTCGTGGGCCAATCCCCACTATTATACGAGCGTTGCTATACGTTTATTCGTTGATGCGTGATGTGTTCCATTTTACGGAGTTCACTGAAAAAGTAAAGTCTTTTTCGAAAATGGATTACGCTTGGCGTTCTTCGACAGCTTGTGCCGCTGTAATGATCGCCAGTTTGTAGACGTCTTCTTCGTTACATCCGCGCGACAAATCGTTGACCGGTTTGTTGAGTCCTTGCAGAATTGGTCCGATTGCTTCAAAACCGCCAAGACGCTGGGCAATCTTATAGCCGATGTTTCCAGACTCAAGGCTTGGGAAAATAAAGACGTTTGCTTGACCGGCAACATCTGATTCCGGCGCTTTTGATTTTGCGACACTCGGGACGAATGCTGCGTCAAATTGTAATTCACCGTCGATTGAGAGTTCAGGTGCACGTTCTTTTGCCAAACGTGTTGCTTCGACAACGCGCTCTGTTTCCGGTGATTTCGCTGAACCTTTTGTCGAGAAGCTGAGCAACGCAACTTTCGGATCGATTCCGAATGTTTTTGCCGTTTTCGCAGACGCGATTGCATTTTCAGCTAAATCGTTAGCGTCCGGTGCGATGTTGATTGCACAGTCGGCGAACACATACTGCTCGTCGTCACGAACCATGATGAAGACACCTGATGTCTTTTTATAGCCTTCTTGCATTTTGATGATTTGAAGTGCCGGACGAACCGTATCACCTGTTGCGTGCATCGCACCGGAAACTAGACCTTCTGCTTTTCCTGTGTGGACGAGCATCGTACCAAACGTGTTGACGTCTTTCAGGATGAGGGCGCGGGCTTGTTCTTCCGTTGCTTTTCCTTTACGACGCTCAACGAATGAAGCAACGAGTTCTTCGATTCCTTCATATGAAGCCGGATCAATCGTTTCAAGATCTGCAACATCAATGTTGTTTGCTGAAGCTGTCTCTTCGATTTGACCGCGTGGTCCGATGACGATCGGTGTAACTAAACCGTCTTTTTTCAAACGTACAGCTGCACCGAGAACACGTGCATCGATTCCTTCAGGGAAAACGATCGTCGGCTGGTGGGCTTTGACTTTTGTCTCAAGCATTTCGAATAATTGCATGATATTAGCTCCTTTTGTGGCGAATAAGTGTCGGTTTTTGTTGTTGTTCCATTCCATTGTTCATTATACACAGTTCTGTTTCGTTGTTAAAACAATTTGCAAAAAAGTGTGTTTTCTATTCTTATACCTGACTTTTTGAATACTATTACAGTATCTTTTTTAATATAGTACAGGGAAAAACAGAACCTCTTTATCACACCCTTTTACCTCATACCCCCCTTTCCGTTTTTGTATGTCGGGTCCGCTCCAAAAACGAACCCGTTTTCTTACGGGGAAACCAAAAAGATATGGTAAGATTGAACATGGATTAACACGTTCACCATTACAGATTCAGGAGGTTTTCATATGCAACATCAATCATCCGAACCAACCGTTACGCAACAAGCCGCCGAAACACTCGATGGCTGGTATACATTCCATGATTTCCGCCGGATTGACTGGGCCCGTCTGAAACAGGTCGATGCTTCCGTCCGGACGAAGATGGTACAGGAGTTCCAGGCATTCTTGGGCGAACTCGCACAAGTCGAAGATCAAAAAGAAGGCAGTCATGCCCTCTATACGATCATCGGTCAAAAAGCGGATCTCGTTCTGATGGTTCTGCGTCCGACAATGGAAGAGATTCAGGACGTTGAAGTGAAGATGCAGAAGCTTGATCTATACGACTATCTGATCCCGACGTATTCCTATGTGTCTGTCGTCGAACTCGGTACATACCGCGGTTCAGGAGAAGGTAATCCGTATGAAAACCCGTACGTCCGCGACCGTCTCTATCCGATTCTTCCGAAATCGAAGCACATCTGCTTCTATCCGATGAGCAAGTCGCGCCGCGACGGCGACAACTGGTACACGCTTTCGATGGAAAAACGAAAAGAACTGATGTACCGTCACGGAATGATCGGTCGGAGCTACGCCGGCAAGATTCAGCAAATCATCGGTGGATCAACCGGATTCGATGACTGGGAATGGGGCGTCACGCTGTTCGCCAATGATATTCTGCAGTTCAAGAAAATCGTTTATGAAATGCGTTTTGACGAAGTCAGTGCCAAATACGGTGAGTTTGGTGAGTTCTTTATCGGGAACCGCCTCGAAACAACAGATCTCGAAGCACATTTCGCACTTTAATCTGCTAAATCACGTTTCATAGGAAAACCCTACGGGAATATACTCTTTGCGGCCACAAAAACTGTCAGATTTGTACCTGAAGGAGGAATTACCATGGGGAATGCTATGAACCGATCAACGCGATCGCGTGAATTGCAATTCGCTGTGCTTTCAAAAGAGCTAAAGCCAGTCGCGGAACGCGTACTGGACCGCTATGAGCAAGCATTATCGAAGTTAAATAAAACACAACCTGCCAAGCGCTGAAGCTATTGCTTTTGTCGCTCTATCGTACCGGTAAACAGATCAAAATCTGTTTACCGGTTTTTTTGCGAACAAAAAAATCTATCCGTTTCACGTTTCTCTGCTCGAGTCGCGTGAAGCGGATAGATTCTTATTGTCTTTACAGCCCTTTATAAGCCCCGATTGCAACAAAAATCCAGGCTGCGATGAACAGGACGCCACCGATCGGCGTCACAGCCCCAAGTTTCGTCACACCCGTCAGCGCCATCACGTACAGGCTGCCTGAGAAGAAAACGATTCCGGCAAGCATCAGCCAACCGGCCAATGAGAACTGAGAAATCGATACTTTCAATAACATCCCGCCGAGTGCGAGAATTCCGAGCGAGTGAACCATTTGATACAAGACACCCGTCTGCCAGTTCGCAAGCATCCGCTCTGATAACATATCTTTTAAGGCATGCGCACCGAAAGCTCCCAGTGCCACGGCGAGCATCATCGATAATGCTCCGATCATGATGAAAATTTTCATTCCTTATCTCCCCCTAAACGTCGTGCTGGTAAATTCCATTCATAATAATAGGATAGCATACGTAAAATTGTGATCAGACCGAGTAATGTGAACAAATGGAGTGGATTCGTCAATTCGAACCGGTCAATCACAAGTGCCGCCATGACGGCCCACATCGCATAGATTTCTTTATGCAGGACAAGCGGTTTACGTCCGGCGAGTAGATCGCGGATGACACCGCCACCGACTCCTGTTAAAACAGCTGCCGAGATCGTTGCCGATAACGGCAGGCCTTTAGCGGAAGCCATCAACGCACCTTGAATCGCAAAGGCGGATAAACCGAGTGCATCAGCGAGCACCCCCCACCGCGTCCAGTGCGGTAAAAATAATTGCGGTAAAATGAAGATCAGCAATGCGACTAAAATCGCAATTAAGAACAGTCCGCCTTGCGACCAGAGCGCAGAAACCGGGACACCAATCAACAGGTTGCGGATGGCACCGCCGCCGAAGGCCGTGATTAAAGCAAGCAGCCAAACTCCAAACAAATCATACTTTTCTTCCATCGCGACAATCGCGCCACTCATCGCAAACGCCACCGTGCCGATGATATTTAACAAGTCCCAGGACATACGCACATTTCACCTTTCCCATTAGAAATTCCAATACTTACTATACGCTCTTTTTCGATTCCGGCAAGCTTATTTTTTCTGTCACCGATTCGACCGTTTGCAAGTGTCGTTTTTAGGTAAAGTAACCTATACTGAAACAAACTGTACAGGAAGCGTAGGTGGAGGTATGAAACGTTGGGCGCTTTATCGGATTTTCATCATCGTAACGATGTTCGCTCGTTACATCTGGACGATTTATCGATTCACCCGGAAGAACCGACCCGGTACGAATAATGAAGAATTTGAGCGCATCATGATTACGATTGCGCGTGACTATAAGAAAAAAGCCCTTCGTCTCGAAGGACTCCTCATTAAACTCGGTCAGTTCCTGTCGATTCGGGCCGACCTGTTTCCTCCATCCGTCTTAATGGAGCTGACGGAACTTGTCGATAAAGTCCCGTCAAGCAAACTCGGTGAATCCCGGAAAATCATCGAAGAGGACTGGGGAACGGCGATCGAAGATATCGTCGATGATATTTCCCCCCGACCGATTGCTTCTGCTTCGATCGGTGAAGTCTACAGCGCAACCCTGAAATCCAATAGACGCAAAGTAGCGATTAAAGTGCAACGGCCGAACATCGAACAAATTATCAAAACCGATTTCCGGGCGATGCGACTCGTCATTGCGATGCTCCGCCGGACGTCGCTCAATAAATCAACCGATTTACAGAGTTTGTACCGTCAAATGGTCTTCGTCATCGGAGATGAGCTGAACTATCGGACAGAATTAAAAAACGGTCTCTACTTCAAAAAAATGTACGAAACGAATCCGGTCATCTATATTCCAGATTACTTTGAAGAACATTGTACGAACCGCGTCCTTGTCATGGAATGGATTGAAGGGACACGCATCACGGATCTTGATTACTTAGCGGAACATAACATCGACCGCGATGAACTGGCCCGGAACCTGTTCCTGAATGCCGGGGAACAGTTATTGTTCGGCGGAAAATTCCATGCCGATCCCCATCCGGGTAATGTCCTTGTCCAAAGTGACGGTCGGATCGTCCTGCTCGATTTCGGGATGATCGGTGCGACGACAGCCGACGATATGCGGGCGATTCAACGTATTCTCCAGTCCTTCGTGACGCTCGATTACGATGCCATTGTCGACGGACTCGAAGATTTACGCTTTTTATTACCAAACGCCAACAAACAAAACATCCGTCAAGCAATCGAAAAAGCTGTTACCTTCTATCTTGAGAGTGACATGGAAAACGTTGATACGAAGTTGATTGAAAAAGTATTATCCGATATTGAATTACTGGTCCGAAACGAACCGATCCAACTTCCGGCAGAATTTGCCTTTTTCGGTCGTGCGGCCTCGACGATTCTCGGTATCCTACAAATTTTATCACCGAAAATCAATTTACTCGATCTTGCTAAGCCGATGGTTCGGAGATGGCTCGACGAAGAAGGGAAAAACCAAAACCGTTACTTGCAAATCGTCGCTTCCTACGGGGCACGATTACTCGCCTTCCCGCGTCTCGTCAACGATGCCTTAAGCGAACCGACAAGATGGCGTCTGTTTGAACAACAGAAGTTTTCCCGTGTCGCTAACATGGAATCGCTGAAAATCCGTCAATGGACCAGTTCCCTCGTCGGAATTGTCAGCCTTCCGGTCAGCTATACCGGCTACTTCCTTGCTCACTACGATGTGATGGGGATTTCACTAGCCGTTGCCATCATCGCTTTATGGAACGGCCGACGGATCGGACGACAGATTGTCCGGATTGCCGATGAACCGTTTAAATAATCACTGAAACGCCCTTGTGAGAGGGCGTTTTTTTATTTTGAAATAATGTTTTTTCATTCTTCTATGTTTTTCGTATCTGTTCCCGGGGTACATCTTCAAGTAGATAGAAAGAAAACTAGACGAGGTGAAACACTTGATTGATATCTTAATTGCGCTCGTACCTGCCTTGATGTGGGGGACACTTCCGTTGGTCGTCTCTAAAATCGGTGGTTCGACGGAACAACAAATTATCGGAACAACACTTGGAGCGTTGATTTTCGCCATCATCACCTTCTTTTTTGTCAGTCCTGAGCTTTCGACGACGGCCTGGGTCGCCGGATTCTTCTCCGGTGCTTTTTGGGCGCTCGGTCAAATGAATCAGTTTGCTGCCTTTAAACAGATGGGCGTCTCAAAAACGATGCCGATTTCGACCGGGATGCAACTTGTCGGTACTTCTTTGTTTGGTGTCCTTGCCTTCGGTGAATGGTCAAACCGAACTGCCTTGATCCTCGGTATCAGTGCACTCGTCTTAATCGTTGCCGGTGCCGCTTTCACTTCTTATAAAGAAGATAAAAGTAAACAGGATGAAAACATCGGAAAAGGTTTATTGTTACTCCTGATTTCAACTGTCGGTTACGTCGGCTATGTCGTGATCGCCCGCTGGTTCAACATCAACGGTTGGGAGGCAGTCTTACCGCAGGCCATCGGTATGGTCATCAGTGCCATCCTGTTATCTTTACGAAAAGGAAACCTGTTCACGAAAAAAACAGCCGGCAATACAATTGGTGGTCTCATGTGGGCAGTCGGTAACATCGCCCTGTTGTTTGCAACTGCCAAAGTCGGTGTCGCCACCAGCTTTTCACTTTCACAAACCGGTGTCGTCATCTCGACAATCGGTGGTGTCGTCCTGCTAAAAGAAGCAAAAACAAAAAAAGAAATGACCTTCGTCGTTATCGGCTGTATCTTGGTCGTCGTCGGTGGGATCATGATTGGATTTACGAAGCAATAATAAGGAGGAGTTCATGTTATGTATAACAGTCTAAAAGGTAAAGTCGCTATCGTCACAGGTGGATCAATGGGAATCGGTGAAGCTATCATTCGTCGTTATGCGGAAGAAGGCATGCGTGTCGTCATCAACTACCGGAGTCACCCGGAAGAAGCCAAGAAAATTGCCGATGACATCATCCAAGCCGGCGGTGAAGCGATTACTGTTCAAGGGGATGTCTCAAAAGAGGATGATATGATCAATCTCGTCAAACAAACGGTCGATCACTTCGGGCAACTCGATGTTTTCGTCAATAATGCCGGTGTTGAAATGCCGTCACCTTCGCATGAAATGTCACTTGAAGACTGGCAAAAAGTCATCGATGTCAACTTAACCGGTGCCTTCCTCGGTGCCCGCGAAGCACTCAAGTACTTTGTTGAGCACAACGTCAAAGGGAATATCATCAATATGTCGAGCGTTCACGAGATCATTCCATGGCCGACATTTGTCCACTATGCAGCCAGTAAAGGTGGCGTCAAACTGATGACGCAGACGCTTGCGATGGAATATGCACCAAAAGGGATCCGCATCAATGCAATCGGACCAGGTGCGATCAATACACCCATCAATGCCGAGAAATTTGAGGATCCAAAACAACGTGCTGACGTTGAAAGCATGATTCCGATGGGCAATATCGGGAAACCGGAAGAGATTTCTGCAGTCGCAGCATGGCTTGCTTCGGACGAAGCGAGTTATGTAACGGGAATTACTCTGTTTGCTGACGGTGGTATGACACTTTATCCATCATTCCAAGCTGGACGCGGGTAATTCCCGCGTTTCCGCTCTTTAAAGGGAGGAACCCTCATGTCGAATTTTTTCACACTGCTCAGGCGCGGAAATAAATCCGCTCTCGCTGCTGCCATCGTCAATACCATTATTGCCATTATAAAATTCGTCGCTTACATCTTGACGGGAAATATCGCCATGTTTGCAGAAATGATGCATACCATCGGTGACGCAGCCAATCAGTTTTTTGTTTATATCGGATCAGCATTAAGTAAAAAAGCACCGACCAAACGGTTTCCGAACGGCTTCGGTCGACTCGTCAATCTTGTTTTACTCGCCGCCATTCTTGTTGTCGCCATCCTTGCTTACGAAACGATTCGTGAAGGTGTTTTGCATATTCTTCATGCACCCGGTGAGAAAACGAGTGGTCTTTGGATCATTTTGACCGCACTTGGAATCGGTGTCGTACTTGAAGTCGGTGTCTTCTACAAAGCAATGATTGAAATTGCCCATGAGACCGGACTAAAATCCCGTGGTCTGACGCTGGTCGGTCAGAGTTTTGCTAACTTATCGCAGGCAAAACCGGCGACACGGCTTGTCTTCATGGAAGATTTGGTCGCAACACTCGGTGGTGTCATCGCCATCATCGCTGTCCTAATTTCACATTATACGTCGTTTTATCAGGCAGAAGGTATCGCTTCGATCTTGATCGGTTTGATGATGTTCTATGTCGTCTATAATGTTTTCATTCAAAATGCTGCCGGTGCGCTCGGTGAGATTGATGAAGTCTTAACCGCAAAAATCGGTGAAATCCTGATGCGTGACCCGGACGTACGTGATATCGAAAAACTTGAAGTCATCAAAGAAGGGGATCACTTCCACGTCGAGATTGAGATTGAAGTTGATCCCGGACTGACAATTGCTCAAGCAGATGATATTAAAGATCGTCTTGAACTACAGATCCGGATTCTCAAAGGAATCACGGATGTGACGATTTCCTTTGATGAAGATGATAAGATTCAACATTATCAGCCGCCTACACAACCGTAATGCACAAAGAAGCTGACTCAAAATTCAATCTCTACAAAGATAAGGAGGGCAGAATAATAATCTGCCCTCCTTATCTTTTTGGCGTCATCCTCTTTTCAGTCAGTTTGCCGCCCGGACGAATCCGGCTTCTTTTGCTTCCCGTTCACTGCAAAACATCTCTTCCGGGTTCACTTCATCATAGGAACGTCCCCCTCGGATATGATAGATTTTCTTTCCTTGGCGGTTGATATTACCTTTGATGTCGGCGCAGTCTGTTGGCTCTGCCGATGTTCCTTTCATGACCGAAGTATCGAATCCGCGATCCGTCGCATATCCGTTTGTCTGCCAGACTCCTAACTTTTCCCCTTTTGCTTCATCTTCGATTTTCTGAAATGTCTCGACGTACCGGGTATCCGGCTCATAAATATAGGCGACCCGTGCCAAACCTTTTCGTAACAGTTCCTGATTGATCATTTTCCCGTCCGCCCAAACGTACGCCAGCAATCGACCGTACCGGTCTGCTTTCGATTCATCGCGTTCGAGCAATACCTCACTGCCTGCCGGTAACGCTTCTTTTGTAAAACGTGATGCTTCCGGACCATACGATTGAACCGGCTTTTCCGGATTCACGGTTTCCGGTGTGTCGATCAATAAAAAACGGACATCTTCCGTTTGACCGTTTTGCAGCCGGACTTTCACCGTATCCCCGTCGATGACACGCTCGACGGTGGCTTCCGTCACTTTTGTTTCATCCGGTTGCTTGATACCAATCTGTTCATCTGTCTCTGAATCCAGCGCACATCCGGTCAAACCGATGATGCTGACGATGAGAAGCAGTTGGGTGAACCATCTTTTCATATTCTCTTCCCCCTCGTTCATTCGATTCAAAAAAGCGTCGACATCAGCGTCGACGCTTGCCCATTCCCATCTTGCCTGAAGTTCATTTCATCCTATGCCGTTCTGCCGAGGCTGACGGCTGATCAGTCTGCTTCGAGCACTTTTTCGACATCGGTGCGATTCGTGTACAGCGTATAGAAGGCTTCAGCAACGTTTTTCGGATCAAGTGCCGTTCCACGTTTGACTTCCCCGGCAATCGTCACGGTCCCGACGTAGACATTGTCGTCTTTTAACGTATCGTGCAACATATGCGTCAGTTGACGGACACCGGCCTTCCCGATCGACAGACCCGGTAAGGATTTAATGGCATGCAGTGCTGCTCCGCCGCCGGTAATCAAGATGGCTCCGTCTTTTCGTGCCACCATATCCGGTGCGACGATTTGCGCGGCATGCAACGCTCCGAGAACATCAATTTCAAATTCTTTCGTAATCTGCTCAGCTGATACCTCAAGCACAGAAGCTTGGTGCAGGATCGACGCGTTATAAACGAGGACATCCACTTGTCCGTACTGTTCTTTCGTCCATTCCACGAGCGATTCGAGATCGGCACGACGTGAGGCATCACATTCGACGCCAACTGCTTCAATCCCTTGTTCTTTCAGCTCCGTGATGACGGCTGCCAGTGTTTCCTGTGTCCGTGCGGCGCAGACGACTTGGAAGCCTTCTTTACCGAACCGCTTACTGATTTCGGCTCCGTTTCCCGGACCTGCTCCGATGACGATGACTGTTTTCATATTCTGTTCCCCCTTATTTTTTCCTTTTACTCTATTCCCACATTTGATTTGATTTACTCAAAAATCAAGCAGCGAGGGCCCTTTTTCTTCTTTTTCCGGAGCGACTCCCATGAAGCGGGCCAACATCGGATCGACTTCGGGCGGTTTCGGTTGAGTGGTCGGCGTGATGACCGAAGGCGCTCCCGCGCTTTGCGGTTGATCCAGCAGTAATTCACAGTAGGCTTTCATCGCCGCAATTTGCTCGATTTGACCCGTTCCGCTCGACTGCTCGATTTTTGACATCGTCTGCCGCATTTTTTCAATGACTTGTTGTTCTGTAATCATCTTGCTCACCTCATATGATAGATTGAATGTATTAACTGAAAAGGAAGTGTCCTCCATGATCCGTACTGCTCTAATTGGCTTTGGACTTGCCGGTGAACATTTGCACGCCCCGTATCTCACAGCACCTGATTATCAACTGGTTGCGGTTCAGTCCAGTCGTCCGGAGGCAGTCGCTACGCGTTATCCGGATGTGCCGGTCTATTCTTCGCTTGAAGAGTTGTTGGCTGCTGAAACGATTGAACTCGTTGTGATCGCAACACCGAACGCCGAACATTATCCCCTCGCCAAGACGGCACTTTCAGCCGGCTGTCATGTCCTGGTCGAAAAACCATTTACGGTCACTTTAATGGAGGCCGAACAGCTGACGGATCTTGCCCGTCAACAAAATCGATTACTGACAGTTTACCATAACCGCCGGTACACAAAAGACTTCCGGACATTGCTCGAATTGGTTCAAGCTGATGAACTGGGTGTAGTCCAGACCTTCGAGGCGCACTATGACCGCTATCGTCCGACCGTTCGGGCACGCTGGCGGGAACAGGACGTCCCAGGCGCCGGTCTGCTTTACGATTTAGGTTCTCACTTAATTGACCAGGCGTTGATGTTGTTCGGTGAACGACCGGATCGCGTCTTTTGTGATCAGACGATCCAACGTCCGGACGGTCCGGTCGAAGACTACACGCATCTGATTCTCGCTTTCGGAACGCGCCGCGCCATTCTGCACATCGGATCACTCGTTCCGGCACCCGGTCCTTCGCTCGCCGTCCACGGTACAAAAGCGAGTTATTTCGTCGACAGCGTCGATACGAAACGGTCGACATACACATGGGGAAGACCTGAACAGCCTTTGGAAGAACGCCCCTTCGTCGATTCCGGTTTTGCCGACTACTATCATGATTTGGCACAAGCCTTACGTCATGAGTCCCCTCTTGCCGTCACAACGGAACAAGCTCTGCTCGTCATGAAAATTATTGATTGTGCTCAAAAAAGTGTAAAAGAGGGTACATGGATAGAAGTAGATTAAAATAATCCATTTCAGACGAACAGGGGGAAATATGCATGTTTTCAAGTACGGAACGAACCGCATGGCTGGAAGAGATGGGACAGGAATTGCTTGATGTATTAGTCATTGGTGGTGGCATTACAGGTGCCGGGATTTTACTCGATGCTCAAAGCCGGGGTATGCGGACCGGGTTGATTGAGATGCAGGATTTCGCAGAAGGGACATCAAGCCGCTCGACGAAACTCGTGCACGGGGGCTTACGTTACCTGAAGCAATTTGAAATCAAGTTAGTCGCAGAAGTCGGGAAAGAACGGGCCATCGTCTATGAAAATGCGCCGCACGTCACGACACCTGAATGGATGATGTTACCGCTTGTCGAAGGCGGGACATTCGGCAGCTTTTCGACGTCGATCGGTTTGCGGGTCTACGACCAATTGGCAGGTGTCAGACGCCATGAACGACGGACGATGTTATCAAAAGAAGAAACACTCCGATATGAACCGCTGTTACGGTCGGAACATCTTGTCGGAGGCGGACGGTATGTTGAATATAAAACAGACGATGCCCGATTAACGGTCGAAGTATTAAAAGCTGCGGTCGGATACGGCGGACGTGCCGTGAACTATACGAAGGCTGAGTCTCTCGTCTACCATAACGGGAAAGTCGTCGGTGTCGAAGTACAGGACGTCTTAACCGGTAAGACTTATACAATCCGGGCGAAAAAAATCATTAATGCAACCGGTCCATGGGTGGATGAATTACGCGAAAAAGACGGTTCAAAATCCGGCAAATCGCTTCATCTGACGAAAGGGATTCATCTCGTCATCGATCAAGCCCACTTCCCGCTTCAACAGGCGGTTTACTTTGATGTTCCGGACGGCCGGATGATTTTCGCGATTCCCCGTGAAGGAAAAACGTACGTCGGTACGACAGACACGAACTATCAGGGTGATATTCTCGAGCCGGGTGTAACGGAAGAGGACCGTGATTATATCCTCGATGCGACCAACAAGATGTTTAACGTTGATCTTCAGCCGGAACATGTCGAGTCCACTTGGTCCGGTCTGCGTCCGTTAATTCACGAAGACGGCAAAGATCCAAGTGAACTGTCACGAAAAGATGAAATCTTCGTTTCGAAATCCGGTCTGATGTCGATTGCCGGCGGAAAATTGACAGGCTACCGTAAGATGGCGGAACGAATCATTGATATGGTGGCGGATCAGTTCAAGGAAGAAGAAAACCGGATTTACCTGACTTCCCGGACTCATGATATCCTGCTTGGCGGCGGTCACCCTGACGGCAGTAAAGGATTTGCCCGTTACTTGAAAGAACAGCAGCCGAAAGGTGAAGCGCTTGGACTCTCTCCAAAAGAATCGACCTGGTTGATTCAACGTTACGGTACGGATGTTGAACGTGTCTTTGAATTAATCCGTTCGCGCGGAAGTGAGGCGGAACGTTATCAACTTCCCCTTCACTGGTTCGGAGGATTATTATACGGACTCGAAGCGGAACTCGTCATGCAACCGGGTGATTTCCTGAACCGGCGTGCTTCTGCTGTCTTCTTCGATTTCCCGAATGCTGAAAAGCATGCCGACGGTGTTCTCGCTTTAATGCGAAGCGAACTCGGCTGGTCAGCGGAAGAAGAAGCGAAAGCCAATGCCAGCATCCAACGTGAGTTTGATGCCGTTCGAATCAAAACGTCTTTACCATCTTAATCTTCTGTTTATCACAACAAAAAATGCGACCCCTCACGGGATCGCATTTTTTTATTTATCGTCCGAAGCTGCGAGTTCAGCAGCCGGCATGTTTTCCGGTGCCAGTTTCGAGTTCTTCCGGGCAAATGCGAAGTACAGGACAAGTCCAATCGCCAGCCAGATGAAGAAAGCAATCCATGTTTCGAGTTTCAAGTTGAACATCAAGAAGAGACAAGAAGCGATTGCTGCAATCGGCACGTACGGCATTCCCGGGCATTTGAATGCACGTGGAAGATCCGGTTGTGTTTTACGAAGGATCAAGACCGCAACAGAGATCAGGACGAATGCTGCGAGTGTTCCCATGTTAACGAGGTTCGCGATGACATCAAGCGGAACAAGTCCTGCAACTGTCGCACTGCCGAGTCCGATCATCCATGTTGCTTTGAATGGTGTTTTGTATTTGGGATGTACTTCCGAGAATACTTTCGGGAACATGCCGTCACGTGAGATGGCGAATGCTAAACGTACCATTCCGTATGTCATGACGAGGATAACCGTTGTGATTCCGAGAATCGCACCTAAATCGATGAATCCTGCAACCCAGTTTTGTCCAGCCATCTGAATGGCGAGTGAGACCGGGTGATCGACGCCCGCAAATTTTTGGTACGGGACGATTCCTGTCATGATGGCTGCAACGATGACGTAAAGGACTGTACAGACAGCAAGGGAACCGATGATACCGCGTGGCAAGTTCTTTTGCGGCTCACGTACTTCTTCTGCTGCCGATGTAACAGCATCAAATCCGATGTAAGCAAAGAAGACGATGGCTGCTCCAGAGAATACGCCGCCCCATCCGAACGGTGTAAATGGTGCCCAGTTCGTAGGTTCAACATAGCCGACACCAACGACGATGAATAAAACAACGACTGCTAATTTAATGATAACCATGATGTTGTTGACACGTTTTGTTTCCTTGATTCCCATTGATAAAAGGCCTGTAATTGCGAGTAAAATCAGGAAGGCCGGTAAGTTAAAGAATGTTTTAGCGCCTTCTACCGCGCCGGGAGCTGCTGAGAGTGCCGTCGGAAGATGAATACCGAATCCACCGAGTAAGGACTGGAAGTAACCCGACCACCCTGCCGCAACGGCACTGGAGGCGAGTCCATATTCCAAGATTAAGTTCCAACCGATGATCCAGGCAAAAATTTCTCCCATCGTGGCATACGTATACGTGTAGACGGAACCACTGACCGGAATCGTCGAAGCGAATTCCGCATAAGCGAGTGCTGCTAACCCACAGGCAATGGCAGATAAAATGAATGAGACGATAAGACCAGGTCCTGCTGTCAATGCTCCTGTTCCGGTTAGGACGAAAATCCCTGTACCAATGATGGCGCCAATTCCTAAAAACGTTAAATCCATTGCGCCAAGATTTCGAGCAAGTCCACTGTTACGTTGACTCGCAGCAATCATAGCGGAAACATCTTTTTTCCGCGTCAAACTCATGATGATACTCCCCCTGTTGTGTGTTTAGTTCGAATTACAAAAAAAGTTTTGCAATTACTTAATCCAAAATTTACGAAGTTTTCAGATAAATTGATATAGGTCATTAGACCCATTTGTAGAATGCGTTTCGCTTACATGATTTTTTATTCATCAAAAAATTCCTTCGTATCCCAGTATGAACTGGTATTCAGAAGGAATCTTTCCCTAATAAAAGGTCTTCGAAAATAGTGTTCAGCGGTTAGCTAACCAACTTAAAAACACTTGGAAATCAAGCGTTGTCCGCGCTGCATAGGCACTTGACCACCGCTGAATTTGACGGATGAACTCAGCGTCCGATACACCGATGGATTCGATGATGACGACGTCTGCATGATGATGTAAGATATCGACATCAATTCCCGCATCCATGTCGGCCCGCGCGTGGATTTTGGCGGTAATTTGACCTTGAATGGAAAGGACGTTTTCGAGGTCATCCTGGCTTTTGATGTGCTTGACTTTCAACTTTTTTTTGTATGGGGAACGTTCCCGGACATAATATTCTTTCCCTTGCATCGTCACGTAACCGAGATACGGATCTTCATGTGCCTGCATCGCCTTTTGTGAAGTCACGATCCGACGACCTTGGTGAACCGTTTCAACTTCTTGCAAATAGGCGGGTACAAACAGTGACGGAACGGATGACTGGGCTTGTTTCATCTCAAGAATCAGGTCTTCATGCTCTCCACCTGTTCCTTCGACCAAAATATAGTAGCGCTCAAGACCAATCGAAGCCGTTCCGCTGTCGAGCTTATAGACAATGTCCTTGATGGCGTAGAATCCATCTTCCTGCCGATCCTCAGCATCGATGGATGCGATGTACTCCGGCCAAACGGCTTCAATCGCTGTGTAAGTGGAAGAATCAAGCCGCTTCATATCCGGTAAGTCGGCGAACCGGCGTTGTCCGTCGACGACCGTCGTCCGCTCTCCGAGTAATTCCGCTTTCTTTTTCTCCGCTTTTTTGATCAGCTTACGGATCGGTCCTTTTGTATTGTCGGTCGTAAAACAGACTTTGCTCGGATTTTTTCCTTTCGCATATTGGCGTAAGTCATCTAAGTAGTGTTGAACATAGGCGGCAATGGCCGGCTTGGCATCATATCCGGCTTCTTCTGCGAACAGTTGAACCGAGACGGCCATCCGGATTAAATCGTACAGGTAAGATCCGAGATACCCTTCGTCAAAGTCATTGACGTCATAAATGATTTCCCCTTTGGCATTGCCGTGGACTCCGAAATTTTCGAAGTGGAGATCCCCTTGAATCCAGGTCGGTGTCTCAGGCGGCGTATCAAATCCGAGCGGAATCCGGGTCACATCATAATAAAACAGATGGGAACTGCCGCGGAAAAAGAGAAACGGACTGGCACTCATCTTTTGATACTTCGTTTGCCGTGCCGCTTCATCGAGTCCGCGGACTTCGTGATCGTAGAAATCGAGTACTTTCGAGATTGTCAGTTGCCGAATTTCCTCATAGACTTGCGTGAACATGAAAAAACCTCCTTTGTCTAGAAAAAAAGACAGCAAAACGAATCCGCTTTGCTGTCTTTTACCTTCATTCGAAGTGTTTTTTATATTCCCCGTATCCAGCCGAATCAAGCTCTTCTACCGGAATAAATCGGAGTGCTGCTGAATTGATGCAGTAGCGGAGACCTCCGAGTTCAGTCGGACCGTCGTCAAAGATGTGACCAAGATGACTGTCTGCATTCGCAGAACGAACTTCTGTCCGCGTCATGCCGTGTGTCGTATCAAGTTCAACTTCCATCTTATCCTCTGAGATCGGCTTCGCGAAGCTCGGCCATCCGCAGTTTGAATTAAACTTGTCTTTCGACGTAAAGAGTGGTGTCCCGTCGACGATATCGACGTAGAGACCCGGTCGCTCCTCATCCCAGTATTCATTGCGGAAAGCGGGCTCTGTCCCATTTTCCTGCGTAACTTTATACTGGATCGGTGTCAGGCGTTGTTTCAACTCCTGCTCCTTGCCTTGATCTTTCCAGGCTTCTTTGACGAATTTGGCACGTCCCGATCCGACGCTGTACATCTGATAACGGAACGGATTTTTTTTATAATAATCCTGATGATACTCTTCTGCCGGCCAGAACGGTTTGGCCGGACGGATATCAACCGCTACCGGACGCGAGAAACGACCTGACGCATCAAGCGCCGCTTTCGAACGTTCTGCCGCCTGTTTTTGATCTTCATCGACATAAAAGATGGCCGGTTCGTAAGACTGACCGCGGTCGTTGAACTGTCCTCCGCCATCCGTCGGATCAATTTGCCGCCAAAAAATTTCAAGCAACTCATCATATGTGATGACCGACGGATCATACGTGACTTCCACCGCTTCTAAATGTCCTGTCGTTTCAGAACAGACCTCTTTATAAGTCGGGTTTTCTGTATGACCACCTGTATAACCGGAAATGACTTGTTCGACACCATCATATTTATGAAATGGCTTAACCATGCACCAGAAACAGCCACCTGCGAATATTGCTTTTGCCATCTAGCTTCCCCTCCTCTGTATAGGTCTATTTTAACGCGTTCCGTGCGGCTACCCTACTATCTTGCTCAGTCAATCTTCGGGATTCGCTTTTAAGCGGCGCATGACAAAATAAATCGCCGCAAACACTAAAATCAATCCACCGAACGAATACCACATGTTATTCATGCGGTAGAGCATCTGATAGATCGCTAACGTCACAAGTAAAATCGCAATCGGGATGAATGCCCGTTTAAAGTGATACCAATAGTTCACTGAGTTCGCCTCCATTTTTCTTTTATCTTAATCGATTTCTCACCGTTTGATACGTTTTCCAAATGATTTCTTTTTCAGAAGGCAATAAAAAAATCGACTCCGTTTAAAACGGAATCGACTTTTCACTTATGGACGCGGATGCTCCGGGAATTCCATTTCTTCATAAGGAACGACCGATGTCCGATTTTTAAATTTATGACCTAACCAAAATGCAAGGAATAACGGGATACCGACATATGTTGCGGCAATTCCCACCCAGTCAATTTGATCCGCGAGGAACGCGGCGTAGTTTTGGCCGACGATGACGAGAAAACAAAGTCCGAACGCAAAGAGCGGTCCAAACGGGAAAGCAGGTGCCACGTACGGCAAATCACTGAGCGAATGACCTTGCGCAAGGAATCCTTTGCGGAAACGGTAGTGGCTGATCGCGATACCGAGCCATGCGATGAAACCGGTCATCCCTGATGCATTCAACAGCCACAGATATACTTGACCGCCGAACATCGATGTCAGGAAGCAAAGTGCTCCGATTGCCCCTGTTGCGAGCAAGGCATTACGGGGAACACCGTTTTTCGAGACTTGTGCGAACAATTTCGGTGCATCACCTTGGCGTGCCAACGTATACAGCATCCGTGTCGACGCATACATTCCGGAGTTTCCTGCCGATAAGACAGACGTCAGGATAACAGCGTTCATCAATGCTGCCGAGAACGCAAGACCGGCTTTTTCAAAGACAAGTGTAAACGGACTGACCGCTACATCGGTAATGTCATTCGAAACGAGGTTCGGGCTTGTGTACGGAATCAACATTCCGATGACAAAAATCGCAAACACATAAAAGAGAAGAATCCGCCAGAAGACTTGTTTCACAGCTTTCGGGACGTTTTTTTCTGGATCTTCGGATTCACCTGCCGCGATTCCGACAAGTTCGGTTCCCTGGAAACTGAAACCGGCAACCAGGATGATACCGATGACGGCCGGGATGCCTCCGACGAACGGCGCATCACCTAATGCAAAGTTTTTAAAGCCGACCGGTGCTTCTGATGTGAAGACACCGAAGATCATGGCGACACCGACAATCAGGAAGATGATGACAGTGACTACTTTGATCATTGCGAACCAATATTCCGCTTCGCCGAAGCCTTTAACGGAGAAGTAATTTAAACCGATCATCAATAACAGGAAAATCGCACTGAAGTAAAATCCGGGAACATCCGGAAACCAGTAACTCATGACGATTTGCGCCGCAACGAGTTCTACGGCGATCGTGACTGCCCAGTTGTACCAGTAGTTCCAGCCTAATGCAAAACCAAACGACGGGTCGACGAATTTCGCGCCGTAGGTCGAGAATGAACCGGCGACCGGCATGTACGCTGCCATCTCACCAAGACTTGTCATCAGGAAATACACCATGAGTCCGACGACAGCATAGGACAACAATGCACCGCCCGGACCGGCCGCAGCGACGGATGCACCGGAGGCAATGAATAGACCGGTTCCGATTGCACCGCCAATCGCGATCATCGACATGTGGCGGGCTTGCAGACCGCGTTTTAGTCCTTCTTCGGTTGAATCGAGTTTTCTTTGGGGTTGTAAAGTATTCATCTCATTCGCTTCTCTCTTGTTAAGATTTTTTTGAGAGGACACTTTTTGAAAAAACAAAAAGCGCCCTCACCTTCCAGAAGGAAGATGAGAACGCAACATAGTAAAAGGATGCGCCTCATTCTACCGTCGTGAAAGATAGCTCCCCACAAGTCATGCCTGACCTGTGACAGTATTAGACCTGTTCGATCTAATCCCAATCGATCATCTTCAAAGCGATGATTGATTTCGGCAATTCTTCCTTTTCAATCACCTCATCTGCCGCTTGACGACATCCGTGACTGTACTTATAAGAACTGCAACCTCCATCCCACTGGTTGAGTGAGAACTAATTAAGTTAGTTATAGTTTCGTTATTACCTCGTCATGTTACACAAAACGTCTTTAAATTGTCAATTCTTTTTTTGAAATGTCCGCTATTCGTGGTAAAATTCCGTAATTTTTAGTACACTAAATTATAGAAGTTAACCGAGAGAAAGGATGTTGCTTGAATGCCACAAGAACGTGATCAACTGACTTATCGATTAGAGGAACAAATGCGGATCATTCTCCGGACACTGCGCCGTGAACTCAACCGACTGTTTGAAGGGACCGCCACGCGAAGTGAATTTTTCATTTTACGCAGCCTGTCCGAAAATGGTCCCCAACGTCCGACTCTACTCGCAGAGCAGTTTGAGCTTGCGACAAGTCAGGTAACAGCTTTGACTGATCGTTTGTACAAAGCCGGATTCGTCACGCGGACGCGTTCGACGGATGACAGAAGATCGATTGTTTTAGCACTGACGGACGAAGGAGAAGCCGCTTTCCGCGAACTTGAAGTCGTCCGCCGGAAATATCTCCAAGAGCGTTTCGGCACCCTCACGGAAGAAGAGCTGAATGCGATGGTTCTCGTCTTCGATAAGATCCTCTTAACGATGGATGAAGAAGCGATTTCTTCCTAAAAATTACTTTCAAAAAAATATTTATTTTTTTCTCCGACAAAGTTCACTTGACTGTGTACTTTGTCTTTTTTATTGACTTTAGCATCTTTCGCTAAACATTTTTCCATTTCTTGCCGTTAGTAAAATGGGTATACTGGAACTATCTTATTGGAAATGCGTTTACGAGGAGCTGGGAGGATTTGTTGTCCATCATGAATAATTTCATCATTAACTTTTGCTTACTGTTTACAACGATTACTCTTTTGTTTCTTCCTTTTCGAAATCACCCGCGGATTACACCGAACACGAATCTGAACGTTCGACTCGTTTTAGGTGGTCTCGCCGGTCTGATTTCTGTCCTTCTAATGTTCAACAGCATCCAGATTGATATTGCCCGGGTCGACTTACGAATTGTCCCCGTTGTCATCGCCATGATGTTCGGCGGATTACCGAGTGCCCTCGTCACCGGTGCGATGATTATCGTGACACGTTTTATACTGACACCGGTCGAACAAATGGATGCCGCTGTCGTGTCAACAATCGTCATCGGAGTGTTCATCCTGACGATTGCCGTCGTCCGCCGCTACATCCGGATGACCTTCTGGAACTTTGAACTGATGATCGGCATCGGTATCGTCTATTCGTTACCGGCCATCTACCTGTTGACGAACAGTTGGGCGACCTTCATCGAAATCTCGCTGGCTTACATATTCTTTAACCTGATTGCCGGTTTCGTGACCTATCGTTTGTTGACGGAGTTACGACGACACTTTGAAAATATCCAGTACCAGCAAAAACTCGCCATGACCGATGCCTTGACAGGGCTCGCCAACCGCCGCCGGCTTGATGACTCCCTGTCGCTCGTCGGTTCTGCGGAAGAAGGGTATTCCCTTGTCTTGATTGACATTGATTTCTTTAAGCACGTCAACGATACATATGGTCATGACGCCGGTGACGATGTCTTACGGCAACTCGGGACGACGTTAGCCTCACTGGCACGACCGGATGATCTGGTCGGACGTTACGGCGGCGAAGAATTTTTAATCATTCTCCCGAACACCTCACTCGCCGATGCGAAGAGCATCGCGGAACTTGCCCGGACGACGGTTGCCCGAAATCTGTTTCCGACGACAGCCGTCCCTGATCTGCAGATTACGATTTCTCTCGGTATCGCGCACTCGAGCAGCTCGCACACGTCTCTTGAAGCCTTACAGCAGGCAGATAAAGCGCTGTATCATTCGAAGGACAGTGGACGCAACCGGAGCACGACCTATACCAAACAATTGCAACTCGAACAGGCCTGATTCCCGCCCTTTCCCGTCATCCGGTGAAAGGGCGGTTTTTTTAGACTTCCCTTTCTGCCGGTTGTTCCGGAAAACCGATGCTCTTGACTGTTCCGAAAACAATCATCCGGCTGAGTTGATCTGCCATGTAGGCCGCCGAATAAGGACGACCGTTTCGTAACCAGGAAATCAGTAGCCCGAGCTGTCCGCCGATCACGTAATTCAACAATAAATCACGATCGACCAATTGGGTTTCCGTTACCGTGTGCGCTTCGAACACCCGCTGATAATTTTCCTTTAACGTATCGAGAAAACGCGAGATGAACGTTTTGACCGGACCGTTCAGCAACATCGTCCGGTAAAATTGTTCATGTTGTTCAATATGGATGAACAGTCGTTCGAAGTAACGGCTGACCCGATCGAGCGACGGAGCAGCCGGTGCTCCGGTTCCCTGAATCCGGATTGCTTCCATCAGAAGCCGCATATGATCGTCTACAATCTGATTCATCAAATCATATTTATCCGTAAAGTGCGCATAGAAGGTCGATCGATTGACCGCCGCTCCGTCCGTTAACATCTTGACGGTAATCGTCGAAAAAGGATGACGGTCCAGCAAACGAAATAATTCTTTTGTAATACGGTCACGTGACCGCTTTGGTCGTGGATCTTGTCCTGAATTCATCTTCTAGAACCACCTTTTTTTGATATTGTATCCGTTCTCATTGACTTTTCCAACACTTTGTCGGAAATTGTCGGTTGTATGTTGATTCCTTCTCCATATAATTAACTATATTAACTACTCCTCCCCCAGAGGAGTATTTTTTATGTTACGACTGGGGAACTCAGAGTATACGGAAGAAAGGATGCATTTCATATCATGAACATGAAAAAAGTATTATTGATTAACATTTTGACACTGGTTGTTTTAATCGGTGGAGGCGCGATCGGCTACTACTATTACGATCAAGCGACAAGTTACGTGAAAACAGACAATGCCAAGATTGACGGAAAAATGATTACCATCGCAAGTCCCGGTGCCGGTAAGCTGACGGACTGGACAGCCAAAACAGGTCAAACGCTCGACAGTGACGCGACACTCGGTCATGTCATGATGGCGCAAGCGGGGCAAAAACCGGTCAGTACAGCGGTCTCTATGCCAACAAAAGCAACAGTCGTTCAGTCGATGGCGACAGAAAACGGCGTTGTCGGAGCAGGAACACCGCTCGCTTACGGTTTTAACTTAAATGAGCTTTGGGTAACAGCGAACGTCGAAGAAACCGACATTGATGAAGTCAAAGTCGGACAGACTGTCGATGTTTACGTGGACAGCTATCCGGACACGACGTTATCCGGTGAAGTCGAACAAATCGGTATGACAACGGCTGGAACATTTTCGATGATGCCGTCTTCAAACGGAACTGCCAACTACACGAAAGTTGCGCAAGTCATTCCGGTCAAAGTCTCACTGTCACAAGAAAAATCACTTGACATTCGACCTGGTATGAATGTGACCGTCCGCATTCATAAGGATTAAGGAGGGACGTCTATGTCTACGACCTTCCTCTTCGGATACATCGCTTTTATGGTTGTCACGATCATCGGTGTCAACCTGATTGCACGGCGTTCACGTCCGGCCCGTCTGGCGGGTGCTGCCGATGCCCCTGCGCCTCTCGATGAGGTGCAACTCAACAAGTCGGACAGCGCTCCTATGCCTGCACCGCAAGTAAAAACGCAGGAGCGGGCGCCGCTCGCGACGGCAGATATCAGTATTCCAAAAGTCTTGACGGTACTATTGATCGGGATGTTCATCGCGATTTTGAATCAGACATTGATCAATGTCGCGTTACCCGTCCTAATCAATGATTTTAACGTCTCGACTTCGACGGCACAATGGTTGACGACCGGATTCATGCTCGTCAACGGCATCCTGATTCCCATCAGTGCCTTTTTGATGCGGAGTTATACGTTCCGCCAATTGTTCCTCGTTTCCATGACACTGTTCTTCTTCGGATCAATCATCTGTTCGATGGCGATGAACTTCCCCGTCATGATGATCGGACGTGTCGTTCAGGCAGCCGGTGCCGGTATTTTAATGCCGCTCGGTTCAAATGTCTTCATGACTTTGTTCCCGCCTCATAAACGCGGCGCGGCGATGGGGATGCTCGGAATCGCGATGATTCTTGCTCCTGCAGTCGGTCCGACGATTACCGGTTATGTCATTCAGAATTATGATTGGCATGTCATGTTTTACGGAATGGCCTTTTTCGGTCTTTTGACACTCTTACTCGGTGTCGCCTGGTTTAAACTCGTTCAGCCTTTATCAAAACCGAAATTCGACGCACTCGGTGTTATTTTCAGTACAATCGGCTTCGGAAGCCTGTTGTACGGATTCAGTGAAGCCGGTAATGACGGTTGGGACAGCCCGCTCGTCATCAGCACGATTCTGATCGGTATTTTAGGGATCGCAGCGTTTGCGCTCCGCGAGCTTTCCATGGATGATCCGATGTTAAATATCCGAGTCTTAAAAGTACCGGAGTTTTCGTTCACTTTATTCATCAATATCATTGTCACGATGGCTTTGTTCGGCGGAATGCTCCTGCTTCCGATTTACTTGCAGAGTATTCGCGGTTTCTCACCGATTGATTCCGGTCTCTTGTTGTTACCCGGATCACTGATTATGGGAATCACGGGTCCGATCGCCGGTCGACTGTTTGACCGCTTCGGTATCCGGCCGCTCGCTATTTTCGGTTTGACGTTAATGACCTACGGTACGTGGGAACTGACACAACTCGATATGAATACCTCATATAATTCGATCATGGGTATCTATATGCTCCGGTCGTTCGGAATGGCTTTCATCATGATGCCGATCATGACAGCCGGGATGAATGCCTTGCCGATGAAAATGATTCCACACGGGAATGCAACACAAAATACGTTGCGTCAGGTCGCCGGTTCAATCGGAACAGCGATTCTCGTCACGGTCATGACACGTCAAACGACAGCTCACCTGGCAGATGACGCCAATCAGTTTACGACACTTGATCCGACTCTTTCCCAGCATTTAAATGAGCTGGGACAACAGCTCGGCAGTTCGCAAGCCGCTTCCGTCAGCTGGATAACGCAGTTGACGAAACAAGCGACGATCAGCGGAATCACAGATGCGTTTTGGGTTGCGACCGTCTTGTCTGCACTCGCCCTGATCTTGTCATTTTTCCTACACGGAAAAAAAGAACCGAATCTCGATTAAGGCTTTTCCTGAACCCGTTGGCGGCACATCGTCAACGGGTTTTTAGTTGTTTGCCTTTGCACTTCTTTCCTAAAATCGCTACACTAGGGTCATTGAGTTTCATATCTAAAAGGAGATGCTTTATGGTTGCCTTTCTGCAATTTTATGCGTTCATCTTTGCCTGCTGTTTCGCCTGGCAAGTCGGACGCCCTTCATCCTGGTCTCAAAAGGTTACACGTGCCTTTTTGATCAGTATCAACAGTCTATTCATCTTTTTCCGTGCGTCCGTCTCCATCTTCCTGTTGATTGGACCGTTACTGCTCGTTTCTTATGTCTTATTTCCACACTTAGTATACTTTGCAGGACCTTTGTCCATCATCATCAGCATATTAGTGATCGGTCTGCTGGATCGTCTCGTCAGCTTCGTGATTTTGCCGATTATCCGGTCGTTTTTCCTGAAGAAAAACCGGATGATGCCGCAATTACTGGAAGCTGCCCTTTATACTTTCTCGATGGGCGTGCTTCTTTTTGTGAACTTAACGGTCGTGCCAGGGGTCCAGATTAATATCATGATAGCTGTATTCTTTGGCTTCACGCTCTATTTCGCACATTACTTGTTCGCCTTATTCCGAATTCGGCAACTCAAGAAAAAAATCGCTGCTTCACCCGACAAACGCTGATTCGAACCAGCGTTTTTTTAATTAACCGTTGACAATGATAATCGTTATCAATTATATTCTAAGAGTACTTACGTCAGGAGATGATCACCATGAACACCCGACAACTGATTTTAGAACGACGATCCGTCCGTGCCTACACCGATCAGCCGGTTCCAAATGAAATGATTGAAGAAATTCTCGAAGCCGCCATCTATGCTCCGACTCATAAATTGCGTGAACCTTGGCGATTTGTCCTCGCTAACGAAGAAAGCCAAGAGCGGTATGTCGACCAATTGATGACGCTGCTTGCCAAGCGGGGACAGCTGGATCAAAAAACATACGAACAACGCCAGATGATGCGTCAAAAATTTGCAGATGTTCCTGTTTATTTGACCGTTTTATATGAAGTAAAAGGAACAGAGGATCAGCAGATGGAGGATCTGCTCGCGACTGCTGCCATGATTCAAAACGTTCAGCTTCTCGCGACTGAACTGGGTCTCGGCTGTTGCTGGAAAAGCGGAAAACATTGGTTCACGGATGAATATGCCGAAATGATCGGCGCTTCCGAAAATGAACGTGTCGCAGGAATCATCCAATTCGGATGGCCCGCCTTAATTCCTCCGCTGAAAAAACGAACGGCAGCACGTGACAAGTTAACGCACTTCTAAACCGGTGCGCATTCTGCGGACTACCCCTGTCCGCGCCAATCAAGCCCCATCATAATAGTTAAAGCGTCCTTCTTTTCATTCCCTCCCCAAACGGAATCGTAAAAGACGGACGCTTTTTTTTGATGTTTGATTCCGAACGACAAACAAAGGTGGCGGATTTAATATCCACCACCTTTGTTTCGTTTCATCCGCTTCGATTAAATTAAACGGTCTTCCGTTCTTCTGGACGCATCGGTGCATCCGGGAGCGCTCCCGTCAATATATGATTGACGATCCGTTTTGTCGCCAGTCCGTCTTGATACGTAAAGAACCGTGCCGCGAAATCTTCAATCTGTTCCGGTTCGAACTGACCTGCCTTGATCCAGGAAATGACGTCATTGAATGACGAAACAATTGGTCCCGGTACAAAGGATTCGTATGGGAAGTAAAAATCACGTTCTTCCTTATACGCGTTCAAATCGTTCACGAGGAAGATGATTGGTTTTTTCAGTAAAGCAAATTCAAAAATAACGGAAGAATAATCGGTCACTAAAATATCCGCTACCTGCATCAAGTCATTGATATCCGGATAATCCGTCATATCAATGATTTGGTTTGAAAATTCTGCCGGTACGACCGGACGGTTCAAGACAAACGGATGCATCCGTAACAGCAGGATATGATCCGGTCCCAACTGTTCACGAAACTGCTGGAAATCCAGTTCCTGATCGTAATGCGCTGTCGTTTGTCCATTTCCTCGGAATGTCGGTGCCAGTAAAATCAGCTTTTTCGAACGCCACTCCGGATACCGGTCATAGAGTTTATGCTCAATCTGAACTTGCCGCTCCCGGTTCAGTAACTGATCGGTCCGCGGAACACCCAGCGGATGGATCCGGGTAGAATCCATCCCAAATGCTTCAGCAAACGGTCCAATGCAGGCTTCTCCGGAAACATACACTTTCGAATAGTTCCGGTGGATCGCCACCATCTTCAAGTAATCGTCATCCGGTGAATAGGACTTATCGAGGACGCTGTAGCCGAACTTCTTGAAGGCGCCGCAGGCATGCCACAACTGAATGACTTCCGTCCCCTTGCGCAACTTCGAGACATAGACCGGATAGTAATAGTCATCAATGATGAAGTACCGGGCCGTCGCCAGTTCGTATGTCGCCCGCATCATATGAAAGACATATTTGATTTGTCCGATCAGATTTTGTGGAAAACGTTTTAATAAAAAGACATATTGAAAACCGAGTTCACGACTTTCAAGTTCATCATAAACGGCGCGAAAGTTATCGACGAGCTTATCCGAACGATAGGTCGCAAAGACGACTTTTTTTGTCTGTACCGGAAAGAACTTCGAGATCCAATACGTCACGACAAGCAAATAGTGGACTGTTCGCCGCTGAATCAAACGTAATTTCTGTTTCATAACGTGATCCCTTCTCTTTCCGCTTTCATTCTTACATGCACCATTCCATGACGGTTTTACCGAAACGATTCGTCAAATCACTTTCAAATGCTTGATGAATATCTTCGATTTGTCGAATCTGGAAAACACCGGACACGAGATTCGACAAATAGGCCGGAATATCCGGATACATTTGATACAATTCCATCGTCCGTGCAAAATCAGCCGGTGTACTCCGGCTTGATCCGTAGACACGTAATCCTTTTTCAAGAATCATCCGCGTATTGACGGAAACCGGGTCTTCAGAAACGCCGAGCAGTGCCATCGTTCCTTCTGGAATGATGTAATCAATCATTTGATTAATCGCATACTGACTTCCGATTCCACCAACACATTCAAATCCGTGATTAAATGATACGTCGTCCGGAATTTGATCAATATGATATGTTTCATCAGCAAACGAGAAATAATCGAGCTTCGATTGTGTTTTTCCGAAGACAAGCAATTTTGCTTCCGGATACAGTTTGCGTAACATCAATGCTGTAATGAATCCGAGGTTCCCGTCTCCCCAGACACCGAATGTTTCCCGACGGCTGTGGGCAATCTGATCAAAACGTGTCATGGCATGAACGGATACACTGACCAGTTCCGTGAAGGCTGCGACTTCCGGGTCAAGATCAGCCGGTACTTCGACAAGACGATCGGGCTGAATGAAGACATAATCCTGCATATAGCCGTCATAACCGCTCGAGCGGAAACGGCTTGTCCGCAAGTAGTTTTCTCCGATGATGTCATCTGTTTCCGATGGTGTGTTCGGAACCATTGCGACCAACGTACCGATCTTAAACGTTCCAGACGGGTCATGCACCACTTTCCCGATGCCTTCATGAATCATCGCCATCGGTAACTTCTTCGCCAATACTTCCGCACTGCGGCTGCCCGTAAAGTAACGTTGATCCGCGTGACAAATCGATAAATACGTCGGACGAACGACGACCCGGTCTGAATTGAGTGACCGTTCGTCGTACGTCACCTCGATTTGGCGTGGCGCCACGAGTTGATAGACTTGGTTAATCATTGGTGAATCCGCTCCTTCAAGATAGCATTGGCGATGCGGAGGTCGTACGGCGTCGTTACTTTAATGTTGAACAACTCACCTGTGACGAGAGCGACCGCCTCCCCTTTAAGCAAGAGAATCTTACAGGCATCCGTCAAAATTGCCCGCTCATCGCTTGATAATGCTTCGTAATGATTTTTGAGTTTTGTAATCTGGAAACTTTGCGGCGTCTGTCCTTGATACATCTGATCGCGGACCGGAATATCGGAAATCGTTTTTCCGTCCGTCGAAGCGACGATCGTATCAATTGCCGAGATGACGGTGTCACATGCTCCGTATTCGAGTGCCGTTGAAATATTTTCTTTGATGATCCGGTGTGTCAAGAACGGACGGACTGCATCGTGTGTAACGATGACGTCTTCGTCTGTCAAACCGTTTTTATTTTCAATCCAGTTGATCGCCGCCATGATGGACTCGTTGCGATCGCTTCCGCCTGCCGTGATGACGATCCGCTCATCGGTTCCGATATATTTCTCAAGAATATCACGTGTATAGTTAATCCAAGCCGTTGGGGTCACAATAATGATTTGATCAAAATCTTCGTGTAAAAGAAACTTTTCAACGGTATGCACGATAATCGGACGTTCTCCGATTGACAGGAATTGTTTAGGACGATCGACATTCCCCATTCTCGTTCCTTTTCCGCCTGCTAAGATTGCTGCATAAATCATCTTGTATCGCAAAGGACCCATCCATAGACAATGGCGCTGTCATGGGTCACTCTGCTTCCCTCCCTTAATAAAAAAAGTTTTTTGTTTCCACTTACCAGCGATGTGGGTATGTTTAAAAAATATGATCTTTTTCTAATGACTCTATCCACCAAAAGCAAAAAAAATAGACAAAGTTCTATTTTTTTTGCTTCGTCACGATATAATGATGGGTGATTTCTAATATCACTATACTATGTTCGTGATGATTTTAAAAATCTGTCATTGTTGTGTAAATGCATTGTAATCATTTAAGCGAGGAGAGATTGTTTTGACAGAAGAAACACAGATGCCGACGTTACAGGCACACGTTAACTATCTAGAACTGGCGGGAACCAAATTCCGCTTCGAGGCACGTCTTTTCGGATTAACTGATTTCCTTCAGGCCGAACAGCTACTTTTTGAGAATCCTGCCGCTCCTGAAGACACAGAAGAAACACAACCGGACGATGGATACGTCCAGTCCGAGGCACCAGCGGAACCGATTCCTTTAGAACGGGCCGTCATTTTCCGCAACAAACGGAACAAGCGGACATTCATTCTTCGTTTCCCGTTCGAAGGTGACTGGACAGAAGAAACATTCAGCGGTGAGCTTGATCTCAATCACCTGACTCCGACCGGACGCCCGCTCCCAATGGGTTACTTCGATGCTTTCTTCGCAATCGTCCAAGGAAAGTCCATTTTACATGAAGCACCATTTGGAGACACACGTTCCTTGATTCCGGTCATTTATCGTGTTGATACAAAACATAGTAACGTCCTGCTCAAACTTGAATATGAACTGGTCGTCCAGTATTCAGAATACAGCAATACCCTAGGTTTCCATTCCCTTAAGCAGGGAGAGACGAAACGTTTTATCCGCTTGATTGAAAAATTCAATAAATCCAAGAAGAATTGGCGGAAGCGTGCGTTCAAATTCCGTCGTTTTACATTCAAGAGCATTTACAATGTCACGAAGTGGACGCAACCGATTCAAGACAATAAAGTTGTTTTTGCTTCCGACTCGCGAAGTGACGTCAGCGGAAACTTCGCCTACATCTTAAACGAAATCGAACGCCGGGATTTAAACCTGGACGTGAAGACGTTCTTCAAACCGAACTTACAGTCCCGCCGTGATTGGCGCGACAAATTTACATTGCCTTACCACCTCGCGACGGCGAAAACGATTTTGGTCGACGATTTTTATCCGATGATTTATCCGCTCAACATCCGAAAAGGAAGCGATCTGGTCCAGGTCTGGCATGCAGTCGGAGCTTTCAAGACATTCGGATACAGCCGTCTTGGCAAACCGGGTGGTCCAAGCGCCAACTCGCTCAGCCACCGGAATTACACGAAAGCCATCGTCAGCTCGCATAACGTCGCCCGTCATTACGCGGAAGGATTCGGCCTAAGGGAAGATCAAGTCATCGCAACCGGGATTCCCCGGACAGACATGTTCTTTGATCAAACGTATATCGCCGAAGCCAAAGAACGGATTTATGAAGAATATCCTGTCTTCAAAACAAAAAAAGTCATCATGTTCGCTCCGACTTTCCGTGGAAACGGCGCCAAAAGTGCCCATTATGACTTTAGTCAACTTGATTTGGACGCTTTATACGAAGCGTTCCATGAAGACTATGTCTTCGTCTTGAAGATGCATCCGTTCGTCCGCCGCCGGATGGAGATTCCGGAAGTATATGCGGACTTCTTCCTTGATTTGACGGACCACCGGGAAATCAACGAATTGCTGTTCGTCTCTGATATTTTGATTACCGATTATTCGTCGACTTGTTTTGAATTTTCACTGCTCGACCGTCCGATGTTATTCTTCGCTTACGATTTGGAAGACTACATCTCAAAACGCGACTTCTACTACGATTTTGAAGAATTCGTTCCGGGACCGATCGTCCGTACGTCGGAAGAATTGATTGAACGGATCAAAAACGAAGATTTCGAAATGCAAAACGTCAAAGCCTTTGCGGAATATTTCTTCGAACACCAGGACGGAAAATCGAGCCAGCGTTTCGTCGATCAAATCATTCTTGGAGAAAACAAATGAATCCAACACCAAAACCAATGACCTTTTCTTATGATCATTGGCTCGGGAACTACAAAGTATTATTGATTTTTATGGTCGTCTTTGGCCATCTGATTGAAACGTTCCGTAATCTTGAGCAAAATGATCCGGTGCAGATGGTCTACAACATCATTTATTTACTGCATATGCCGGCGTTCATCTTCATGAGCGGGTACTTTTTTAAGGAAGTCAGACCCAAACGAATCATTTCGTTTGTCGTCCTCTACTTCATCTGGCAGTCGATTCATGAAGTCTATCTCGCTTACGTCAATGAAAAGACGGTCGACGGCTTGATTGACGGATTGCTTCATCCGCTTGTTCCGAGCTGGACGCTCTGGTATCTGCTCGGGATCATCATTTGGCAAATCGTGACGCCTGGATTCCTGGCCTTACGTTATCCGTTGTTAATCAGTATTGCGTTTGCCCTGCTGATCAATGCCAATCCGGGTTCCATCACGAACTTCCTTTCCTTACAGAAGGTCGTCAGTTTTTATCCGTTCTTTTTGATGGGCTATCTCATCAAAGAGCGGGGATGGCTCGCGGACGGGCAGATTCGTGACCGGCTGACGTCACCCCTCGGTCGTTTGACCGGATTGATCATTTCCGTTGCCATCGCTGTCGCTATGGCCGTTTGGACTAAAAATGGATTTGATACAGTCTGGTTGTTCTACCGGGATACGTACGGTGAATTCGATGTACCGGTTCTCAAAGGTGCCTTGATCCAGCTCTTTTTATATGCGGTCAGTACCGTGATGATCTTCTCTGTGCTGATGATGGTCCCGCATCGCTCCTTCGGCGAACGGTTTGATCAAATCGGAATTCAGACGTTGGCGATTTATCTATTACATTCGTTTATCGTCCGGCTGTTCCGTGATTTTGTTCCGCCGTGGATTGCCGAATCACCGGTGCTATTAATCGGTTCATCCTTCTTGCTTGCGCTGTTCTTCGTGTGGATTTTATCCAGTCGTCCGATTGTTCGATTGTTCCGACCGTTGTTATCTCCAAACGTCAACTGGCTGTTCAAGAAAACACCGTAATCGTTCACTTAATTACAGTTGATACAAAGACCGACTCCAAAAAGAATTACTCGTCTTTTCACGCTCTTTCCTGTAGGAGTGGCGTGAAGCGAGTGATTCTTTTTTTGTAACGGGCGGTAAAATTGACAGGATCTTTCTCTTGAAACTAAGATAGTAAAGGTAGATTAAATAAACGCTTACACCAGCGTGCAGAAAGAAGGGATCCCCTTGCAAGCGGATCAACGAAAAAAATTAACGGTCCTGATGATTAACATGTTCATTGCCGTCGGGAGCTTCGGGATCATCATTCCGATTCTGCCTGCTTACTTAGCTTCAATCGGTCAAGGCGGTACGGCAGCCGGTCTGATGATTGCGATTTTTGCCGGCGCCCAGCTCGTCATGTCCCCGGTCGCCGGGAAATGGGCCGATCAATACGGTCGACGAAAGATGATCATTTACGGATTGATCGGACTGACGTTATCGATGTTCGTCTTTTATTTCTCGAACTCTGTGACGATCCTCTATATCTCACGGGCGATCGGCGGTGTCGGTGCCGCGCTGTTGATCCCTGCGATTTTTGCCTACGTCGCAGATATCACGACGATGGATCAGCGCGCAAAAGGTAACAGCTTCGTCTCTGCTGCCATGTCACTCGGAATCGTCATCGGTCCCGGAATCGGCGGTTTCCTCGCTGAGTTTGATTTAAAATTACCGTTGCTCGTCTCAGCACTTGTCTCACTCCTTGCCGTCTTATTCAGTGTTTTACTGTTGCAGGAAAGTGATGTCCATGATGCGACGGCGATGGCACCGGATGAAGGCTCGATGTGGAAAAAGCTTGGGGCATCCTTCCATAAGCCGTACTTCGTACCGCTCGTCATCACTCTGGTCATGAGTTTCGGCTTGATGGCGTATGAGTCTGTCCTCGGGCTGTTCGTCGACAACCAGTTTGGTGCTTCACCGAAAGATATTGCAATCATGGTGACGTCGACCGGTATCATCAGCGTCATTGCCCAGATTTTTGTCGTCGATAAGTTATCACGCAGTCTCGGCGAAGGAAAAGTCCTGAATATCTTCCTGTTGATTGCGACACTCGGATTCTTGTTGTCTCTCTTGACGGCGAGTTACGGTGGATTCTTCGCTGTCACACTGGTCATTTTCCTCGCGACTTCGATCTTACGTCCGGTTCTGAATACGATGATTTCAAAACTGGCCGGTAACGAGCAGGGATTTGCGATGGGGATGAACAATGCCTACATGAGCATCGGGAACGTCCTCGGTCCGACCCTGGCCGGTCTGTTATACGATGTCAACATTCTGTATCCATTCATGCTTGGACTCGTTTTCCTTGCCGTGACATTGGTCGGATCCGTCATTTGGCAACGCCGTCAGTCTCGTTTAATTAAAAAGATTGAACAGACATCTTGATTCAGATGTCTTAAAAAAAGCAGGCGGTCGCCCGATTAAATAATCGGATGGCCTCCTGCTTTTTTCATCTGGTAGAGAAATATCAGCCGTGCAATGTCGTCCGGTCCCACCAAAGCACCTGCAGGAAGCGGAGCGTTTTAACAAGCGTTTCGACGACCAACAGGACGAGTAAAAAGGCCGTCATCCGTAAATCCAGTACATGATTCAAAACCAATCCAAATAAAAGGGTCGTCACAAAAACACGCCGCGTCAGTTCAAATGAAGACACTTCGAACGTCGTGACGATACTGAGTCCGATACTGTATACTAATAAGCCAATCAAAATGCTGACGGGAACAGTTTCCACTGTATAGTCTACCAACAGATACATACTTATAATCAATCCGATCAAAGCCGCCCAGTACGTGTAACGCATATATGTTCCTCCCTTTTAATCCCATCATAGCAAATTCTGAATCCTCCATTTTCAGTGCCACGAAACAGGCAAATGGAAAACTAAAAATCCGTTCATCCGTACTGTTTTTGATGAGCTTTCTTTAACTTCAAGTACTCTTCATCCGCCCGGATTAAATCCCATTTTTCCTGAAAGATTTCTGCCGATTTTGCTTTTTCCGGATCAATTTCCCGTTCGTTTAACTCACCCGTCTCTTTATTTTTGTACTTACGTCCGCCTTTATAATTCGTATACCGGCGCGCCCGCGTATGTCCCATTTGGATGAACTTCCGCGCCATATCCATTCCGACGAAGTCTCCGGCCTCTTTATAGTCGAGATACATCTGATAGATTTTTTCGGAAGATTCTTTGGCAATTTCCGGTGTCTTGAACCGCCAATGCGGCAAGATTTCCCCTTTATACGGTTCGACGAGCAACACACCCTGTTCGCCCCGTCCGACCCGGTATTTTTCCGGTTCCTTCCGAAAATCGGTTGTCTTAAAATCAAGATCGTAATCAAATGCCATGTGCAGCGCCCCCTTCTCCTACAGGTTTCCCGGGAACGAGCTTCTTTAACCGTGTTCGTACAGTCCGGTCGTATACACAGCGGTTAAGGTTTTGGCGATTTCTTCGATTGACGCGGTCGTCTCTTCACGGACGACTTCGAACAGATACATTTCATTGGCAAAAAACCAGCCGCGGGCAACCAGTGCCGGATTTAAGTCCGGACGTGCCAATCCGGTCCTCTGCGCATAGCGGATATCGCGGCTGATCCGTTCAATGAACCGCTCGCGAATCTGTTTCCACTTCGTCCGGATGACATAGGAAATGCCAATCGCCTGCTCGACGATCCGCAATATCTCTCGCTCCTGCTCAGCCAACTGTAAAAAGGCCGTTGCCTGTTGTTCGATTTGTTTTTGAGCCTCTTCAGCCGTACCCGGCTCAAACGGCTGTTCCGCCACTTGGTGGAAACGGTCCATCACGTCTTCCATCAACACAATCAGCAGTTCATCTTTCCCTTCAAAGTGAACGTATGCCGTTCCATATCCGACACCCGCCCGTTTGATGATTTGCGAAATCGTCGTCGTCTGAAAGTCATTTTCAAGAAAGACTTGCCGGGCTGCGACCAATAACTTTTCCCGCGTCCGGACTGTCCGCAAATGCCGTTTGTCCACTTTGGATTCATCTGATTTCATCGTCATCGACCGCCTCTCCTGATTCTCTATCCGATAATATTGACACAGTGTCAATTTGTTTGCTACGCTTTTCTCAAAATTGATCACTGATTCATTTAAGGAGGAACGGACATGACATTGACCGCACCACGCAAGCACGCCATCGAACAGGATCAACAGGATGCACTCGCTCCGTACCGGAACGAATTTTATCTGCAGGAAGGTTCAATTTATATGGATGGCAACTCGCTTGGCCTGTTGTCGAAACGGGCGGAAGCGACGTTACTCGAATCGCTCGCCGATTGGCGGGAACTCGGAATTGACGGTTGGATGAAAGGCCGGCATCCGTGGTTCGATCTGTCGGAAAAACTGGCTGCCTTAAACGCCCCGCTCGTCGGCGGCCGTGCGGACGAAGTCATGGTGACCGGTTCGACGACGGTCAATCTGCATCAACTCGTCGCAACCTTTTTTGCACCAAGCGGAACACGGAAGAAGATTTTAGCCGACAGTTTGACGTTCCCGTCCGATATTTATGCGCTCCAGAGTCAACTCCGGTTGCGCGGACTTGATCCGGCGGAACATCTCGTTCAGGTCGAAAGCCGCGACGGACGGTTTCTTGATGAAGCGGATATCATCGCTGCGATGACGGATGACATTGCCTTGATCGTTCTGCCGACCGTTCTGTACCGGAGCGGACAAATTTTAGATATGGAACGGCTGACCCGGGAAGCACACGCGCGCGGGATTTTGATCGGCTTTGACGGGTGTCATTCCGTCGGTGCGATTCCCCATGCGTTTCACGATTGGGGCGTCGACTTTGCTTACTGGTGCAACTACAAACACTTGAACGGCGGTCCGGGAACGGTCGGCGGTCTGTTCGTCCACGAACGGCATTTCGGTACATTACCCGGTCTGACCGGTTGGTTCGGTTCCCGCAAAGACAAGCAGTTTGACATGAACCATACGATGACACCGGCTGAAAACGCGGCGGCCTTCCAGATCGGAACACCCCACGTCTTGAGCCTCGCACCGCAAATCGGAGCGCTCGAACTGTTTGCAGAAGTCGGCATCGATGCCGTCCGGGCGAAATCCCTCGCCTTGACCGACTACATGATGACGCTTGTCGATCAGGAACTGACAGCATACGGTTTCGTCATCGGCAATCCGCGTGACGCGAAACGACGCGGTGCCCACCTGAGTCTTGAACATCCGGAAGCCGCGCGGATCTGCAAAGCGCTGAAAGCCCATCACGTCATTCCTGATTTCCGGGCACCGAATATTGTCCGCCTGGCACCCGTTGCCTTGTATAATAGTTTTGAAGACGTCTATGAAGTCGTTTCGATTTTGAAAACAATCATGGATGAAAAACAGTACGAACAATTCAAGAACGAACGCGAAGTCGTCGCGTAAGGAGGCATTATGAAAGAACATCCTACTGAATTACGGCGTGATTTAAAAACACGCCAACTGACGATGATTGCGATGGGCTGTGCGATTGGAACAGGACTTTTCCTCGGAAGCGGTCTCGCCATCAGTCTGGCCGGACCAAGTGTTCTTGTCAGTTACGCCATCGGAGCGTTCATCGTCCTGCTGTTGATGGGATGTCTCGCGGAAATGACCGTTGCCCATCCGACGTCCGGCTCATTCGGAACGATTGCGGAGAAGTACATCGGTCCTTATGCCGGTTTCCTCGTCCGTTATTCTTACTGGGTCGCGAATGTCCTGGCGATCGGCGTCGAAGTCAGCGCCATTGCCATCTACATGAAATACTGGTTCCCGGATGTGCCCGGATACATTTGGATTTTCGTTTTCGCAGCGGCGTTGATTTATATTAATGCCACGACCGTCAATACGTTTGCGACATTCGAATATTGGTTCTCCGTCATTAAAATCAGTGCCATCCTGATGTTCATGATTCTCGGCGCGTACTTAGTCTTCGGCAGCAGCTCACCGGAGATTGGTCCGCAAAACTTTACGAATGACGGCGGCTTCATGCCGTTCGGATTCTCCGGTCTCTGGATCGCCGTCTTCATCTCATTGTTCAGTTTCCTCGGGACCGAATTGATTGCCGTGACAGCCGGTGAAGCAAAAGATCCGGATGTCGCAGTGCCGAAAGCACTGAAGGCAACCGTCTTCCGTCTGTCGACGTTTTATGTCATCACGATTGCCTTGATGCTGATGATCGTTCCGTGGCAACAGGCCGGCGGTGTCGATGAAAGTCCGTTCGTGAAAGTCATGGAAATGTTGTCGATTCCCGGTGCAGCCGGCATCATGAACTTCATCATCCTGACGGCCGCCTTATCGGCGATGAACAGCCAGCTCTATGCTTCGACGCGGATGATGTATTCGTTGTCGAAAGCTACCTATGCCCCGCGGATATTCAGCCGCTTGAATGCGAAAGGCGTACCGCTGTTTGCCCTGGCTGTTTCGACACTCGGGATTTTCCTCGCTGCCGTCATCAGCAGCCAATCGAGTGTCTCATATCCGTTCATGATGGGGATTTCGATGTTCGGTGCCATCTTCACCTGGTTCATGATTTTCATTTCCCATCTCTACTTCCGGAAAGCCTGGGAACGGGACGGCGGACGAAAACTGCCGGTCCGGATGATGGGTTATCCGTATTTGACGGCGCTCGGTGCGCTCTTGTTGTTTGCGCTTGTCATCACGACCTGGTTTACTGATTTCCAGATTGTCCTGAAGTTCGGTATCCCATGGTTGATTTTCCTGACAATCGCCTATGTTTTTTGGAAACGAAATAATCCGCCGCAAGCGGATCAGACAAACCGTTCACAATCACTTTGACGTAAAGGGGATCGAGTGGCATGAAACAGACGGACGTGACACAGATTGAGGAGTCGATTCAAACCGACTTTAAAAAAGACATGTCTTACGGGGATTATTTACAGCTGGACTCACTTTTGACGAGCCAACAACGGTTATCGGATCACCATGACGAAATGTTGTTTATCGTCATTCATCAAACAAGTGAACTCTGGATGAAACTGATTTTGCATGAGATGACGGCTGCCATTCAGGCAATCGCCGATGATCAACTCGAACGGTCGTTTAAGATGCTCGCCCGTGTCTCAAAAATTCAACAACAGCTGATCCAGTCGTGGAGCGTCCTCTCGACACTGACACCGGCCGAATATCTCGAATTCCGGGACTCGCTTGGACATTCCTCCGGGTTCCAGTCTTATCAGAACCGGCAAATCGAATTTTCGCTTGGCTTTAAAAATGCTCAGATGTTACGGGTCTACGAACATGAAACGGCGCTGTTTGCTCAATTGAACGACGACTTAGAGACACCAAGTATCTATGACGAAACGGTCCGGGCGATGCATCGGCGCGGCTTACCGATTGACGAGGCGGTTCTCAACCGGGATGTCACGCAAGACTGGGAAGCCGACGCGAGTGTCGAAGCGGCCTGGGCCATCGTCTATCAGGACGTTGAACAGTACTGGGATTTATATGAACTCGGGGAAAAGCTGCTCGATATCGGCAGCCAGCAACAGATGTGGCGCTTTAACCATATGAGTACCGTCGAACGGATCATCGGTCAAAAACCGGGAACGGGCGGTTCGTCCGGCGTCAGTTATCTGCGCCGCGTGCTCGATCACCGGTTCTTCCCGGAACTGTGGTCGGTCCGGACAAAACTTTGAGGGGGAATCTTGCATGAACCGTTGGATGGATGTCTCACAGCCGTTAACCTCGTCGATTACGACATGGCCCGGCGATACGAAATTTGACTATACGATCAACTGGAGTAAAGCCGATACCGGCTCTGTCAATGTCGGGCAGGTCACGATGAGCCTGCATACCGGTACCCATATCGATGCACCGTTTCACTTTGACGACGCCGGTCAAAAAGTTATTGATTTGGATCCGGATCTTTATATCGGTCATGCCCGTGTCATTTACTTGCCCGGCCGGACTGAACTCGTCGCACGTGATCTGGAGACGTTTGATTTAACCGATGTCCGCCGGTTAATCATTAAAACGGACGGATGGGTCGATAAGTCCGTCTTTCCGGAAACAATCCCGGTGCTGACGCCAAGTCTTGCCGAACGCCTCGGTGAACTCGGGATTGAATTGATCGGACTTGATTTACCGTCCGTTGATGCGATCGACAGTAAAGAGATGGCGGCCCATCATGCGCTCGCCGCCCATGGAGTTCACATACTCGAAGGGTTGGTTCTTGATACGATCACTCCGGGTGATTATCATCTCAATGCCGTTCCGCTTCCGCTTGTCGACGGTGACGGCAGCCCGGTCCGTGCATTGATGCGACCGTATTAAAAAAAACCGACAGAACGCTCTTCCGAGAGTTTTCTGTCGGTTTTTCAGTTTTTCTTAACCGTTACGGGGAACAATACGTCTTCGATGCGTTGCATGATCTGCCCAAGTACTTGCAGGGATGGCTCGACCTCAAAATCGATATCGAGTGAATGATTGGCACCTTTGATTTGTTCCAGTACGAGGTTCGAGTTACCGCACCGTCCCAACGCTTCCAGACTGAACTGACGATCGTGATCACCGATGACAAGTAGTCCGTGATGCCGGCTGTTCGCAATCGCTTCGACGATCGCCGGATCTTTCAGTAATGGTGTCAACAGAACGACACGCGCTTTCGGAAACATCCCACGGTGCATCATTGAAACCAGCGGCACCGTCCCAAGCGATTTGGCAATGAAGTGAATCGTCTGATACGACCGCGCCCGTAACACGTCCCCGATGACCGCTTCAATCCGCCGGCTCATCTCGGCGTCCCCTTGCTCGTCCGGCATACTAAATAAATCATCTGAGACATATTGAATTTCAATGACGTTCACTTTTCGCTTCAACAACATCATCCGGCTGAAGTAAAAATACGGATGATCATAGGCGTAACCGGCTCCGGACAACATAAAACAGACCTCGTCTGAATCGGAGTAGTAATGATTATAGGCAATCGTTTGATCTTCCAGTTGCGTCTCGAAACGGCGAATTTCCATCATGGCTCACCTCTTATTTTTTCCTTACTTTACCATTCCTGCAATCAACCGTCCATTTGAATTCTGTTCAATCAAAACAGCCACATCCTTCGCCGATAGAGCGTTGGATGTGGCTGTTTTTAATTCAGCGGACCAGTTGATCCGGTGTAAAGACGGATTGTTCGACTTGTTTCAAGGCATAAAAGGCACCTTGCTTGATCATTAAGTCAGCATACGTTCCGACTTCAACGACCTGCCCTTGCTCCATGACGACAATCTGATCCATCAACTCAAGACCGGCCAACCGGTGGCTGACAAGCAACAGCGTTGCGTCCGATGCACGAGCAAACAGGTGGCGTAAAATCATCTGTTCCGTCAACGCATCGACCGATGAGGTCGGCTCATCGAGCAAATAGAGCGGCGTCTGACGTAAGAAAATCCAGGCAATCGCCAGCCGTTGCTTTTCACCGCCGGACAGGTTTTCCCCTTTTTCAAGCACCCGGTCGTCGAGCTCCAGTAACGAAAGACCAACGTGTTCCAGTGCTTCGATCATTTGTTCATCCGTCGCCCCGCTGCTGGCGAGCTTCAGATTGTCACGAATCGTCCCGTAAAAGAAATGATTTTGTTGCAGAACGACATTCGACTGTTGCCATAACGCTTCCGGATTAATTTCTTGACCTGGAGTTCCTTCAATCCGGATTCCGTCTGCCGGATACATCCGCAACAACAGTTGCAACAGCGTCGATTTTCCGGAACCGCTCGCTCCGACAATCGCCGTTTTACTGCCGGCAGGGAACGTCACGCTGACGTCACGTAAGACGGGACGGTCCTGTCCGGGAAACGTAAAGTTGACATGTTCCGCACGGAGTTCCGGAGCCTGCGTCAATGCAAACGGACGATATTCCGGTTCCGCCGTCGCTTCGACGACATCATCCAGCCGGCGTGCCGCATGACGACTGTCTTCGAAGAACCCGGGTAAAATCGCCATCGGAGCGGCATTTTCAAACACCGTCAACGAGGTCATGACCAACAAGGCGAGGAAAACGCCGTCGAGTTGTCCGTCAGCGACGAGATATGCCCCGAGTCCGAGGACAATCCAGGAAATGACCAACGTCGCCAGTGTATTCAAGGCAAGGTTCGAGACCGCATGCAGTCCGTTCCGTTTTTCTTCCGCCACGTAGCGTGCGGCGACGGCATTCAGTTCCGCCTCCTTATTGCCGAGTTGTTGATAGATCTTTAAGTCGCGATAACCTTGGAACAGTTCTGTCACTTCCGTCGACAGTTCCCCGCGTCGGGCCCGGACGGACCGGGCAAACCGCTGTTCCCGGTAGGCAAACCAGCCGGGAATGACGAATCCCGTTAAGATCAGACCAAACACAAGGACAAGCGCGACACTGAGTGAAAAGAAACTGACAAAAAAGATTGTACATAGGAAAACGAGCACCAGGATAATCGGCGGATAGACGACGCGTAAAAACGTATTTTGCAGACTTTCGACGTCCCCGACGATCCGGGCCAATAGGTCTCCGCTCCGATACTTGGCAAAGATACCCGGTGCGAGCGGTTCAAGCCGTTTATAAAACGTCGTCCGCAAGTCACTGAGGATCGTAAACGTCGCCCGGTGTGAGTAATACCGTTCGGCGTACCGGCTGACAGCCCGTGTCAGACTGGAGATTTTCTGTAGGGCAATCAGGACGGCAAGTGTCTGAATCGGCGGCAGCAGGGCCGCTTTTGAAATCAGGAAGCCGCTCGCGGCAAACAGTCCGACCGCCGTGATGCCGGCCAATACACCAAAAATAATCGAGAGCACGATGTCCCGTTTCTGGTGCAGCATCAAACGAAAAATTCCCATCAACTCTTTCATCGTGTCTCCTCCCCTCGTTGAACGGCGCGCATCATCGCATATTCCGATTCACGTCCGAGTAATTCTTCATGTGTTCCGCGGTCGACGATCCTTCCGGCTTCCAGCACGACGATTTGATCTGATTGTTCAATCGTATGCAGACGGTGGGCGACCGTGATGACGGTCGCTTCACGTCCGAGAACAGTCATCGCTTCCTGCAACACCCGTTCCGTCTTCACGTCAAGACCGGTCGTCGGTTCATCAAACAAGATGACGTTCGGCCGTTTCAGGAAGGCACGTGCCAGCGCCACGCGCTGCTTTTCCCCACCGGATAAGCCGCGTCCGCCTTCTCCGATGACCGTGTCGAGTCCGTTCGGCAACTGTGCGATCAATTCGGTCAGACCGGCGTCCAATGCCGCCTGTTCAATCGCAGCGCGCGACGCTTCGCGCAATTCACCAATGGCAATATTATCCGCCAGCGTCCCGGCATAAAGATACGGATGTTGCGAGATGTAGCTGAGCTGGCTGAACCAACTTGTTTCCGTAACCGTCTGACGGTTTTGACCGTCAAGCAACAGCTGTCCGTCCTGCGGATCGGCAAGACCCGCCAGCAATTGGAGGACCGTCGATTTCCCGGCACCGCTACGCCCGATCAAGGCCACCTTTTGATACGGTTCAATCGTCAAATTCAACTGCTCCATCGCAAACCGGGCATCCCGGTAAGAAAACGCGACGTCTTTCAGTTCAATCCGCGGCGGACGGGCCGCCGGCAGTTCCGTTTGTCCGAAAGCGACATTCCGGTCGTCTTCCGTCAGTTCGGCAGCAATCTGTTTCGCGGCCGCGACACTGCCCCGACCGGTATGGAATGCGGCACCCATCTCTTTTAACGCCAGATAGTATTCCGGTGCCAGGACCAACATCAAGAAGGCCGGTACAAAGGTGATGCTTTGGAATAAAATCAATCGTAAGCTGACTTCCAGTGCAATCATCCCCATACTGAGCATCGAGATAAACTCAAGCATTAGCGACGACAAGAAGGCAAGTTTTAAGACGGTAAGCGTCGCATCCCGGAAGTCGAGGCTGCTTCGCTCGATAACATCCTGCTGCGCTTTCGCCCGCCCAAATAACTTGAGTGTCGTCAATCCCTGTAACGTATCGAGGAATGTTCCGGAAAAAGCATTCATTTTCTCGAGCTGCGTATCAGCCCGTTTTTGCGTCATGATCCCGATGACAATGTAAAACAACGGAATGAACGGCGCTGTGATCATCATGACGAGTCCCGTCACCCAGTCATAGCTGAAGGCGGCAATCAAGACCATCAGCGGAACGATTGATGTCTGAATGACTTTCGGCAGGTACTGGCTGTAGTAGCTGTCCATCTCATCAACGGAATCCAGCAGAATACTGACCTTTTGACCCGATTGCCCTTCAAGCATCGATTCGACGGAGTTTCGTGTATATTTTGCGACAAGCGCCTGGCGTAAGTCCTGTTTGACCCGTGCCGCAAGACTCGTTCCGAGGCGGCCGTTCCAGTACGTGACGCCGACTCGGAGCATCAGCATCAATAACAGAAAACCGAGCAACGGCAAAACCGCAGCAAACGGATCACCCTGCAGAAAAATCCGGTCGACGATGATGACGATCAGATAAGATTGACCGATGACGGCGACGCCCATCAGGACAGCGGCCAACATCAGTTGTATAAAAATCGTACGCGGAATCGTGATGATTCCTTTGAGTGGATTCATAAGAAAACGTCCCTTCACTAAGTGTGAACGACTTTTAGTGAATATTTTCACATATCGTACACTCAGTATACCGAATCCATTCTGTTGATGCCACGGGTATGCGGTCGAAAAGGTGTGACGGTTTTGTGAGGAACCTTTTGTTGGACAATTCATTTATTCGGATGTATTGTAGACAATAGTTATCCACGATATACAGAAAGGAGAATGTTTCATGCAAATGAAGACAGGTGTCGAACAATCGGTGTACGCGATGCTCTTATTGACGTTTTTACCGGAGAAAGGTGTATTGCCGGGAGAATTCATCAGTCAGCAGCTCGGCGCTTCGCCGACCTACTTTCAAAAACTGCTCCGAAAACTTGTGAGTGCCGATCTGCTGATTTCTGTTCCCGGTGCCAAAGGCGGCTTCCGGCTCAAAGCGTCACCGGAAACGATTCGTGTATTTGATATCTATGAAGCGATCGAAGGCAAACAGTCGCTATATGCCTCAAGCGGCGTCTTTGAAGACTTGATGGGCATTCAAAATCAGAATATCTGTCTGTTGTCCGATCTGATGACAGAGGCGGAACAATCCTGGCAGTCGACGCTTAAACGCGAGACGATCGATTCGATCCGCCGGGAAATTTATTTGAACTGTCCGCCCGACCATCTGACAAAACTGCAAAGCTTAATCGAAGAAAAAATGATTCGCAACTAAAAGGAGATTATTATGATGAACACTACTACACTTGACCGTTATTTTGATTTATTTGACGCTTCCCGGACCGATGAACAAGCCTTCACCGATCTTGTTTCCCTGTTCTCCGACAAAATCACATTCGTCCTGAACGGACAGGAACAGCACGGAATCGAAGCCTGGAAACAGTTCGTCCGGATGGTCTTTACGGCTAACCAGGACATCAAACACATGTACGCCGGCTGGGTCCCGTCTGCAGCAGGCGATACGATGGAAACACGCTGGGCCGTTTGCGGCAAACGGGCAGACGGATCAGTCTTCACGCAGGACGGCATGGACATCGCCCGGCTTGATGCAAGACGGAAAGATTGTTTATCTCGCCAACGTCCCCGATGATACAGCGATGTTTAACCAGTACAATGGATAATCTGATAATCTATAGAAAAAAGGCATCACTTCGGTCATGAAGTGGTGCCTTTTGACGTTTCTTATAAATTTTTCGCTTTGAATGTGTCGCCGCCTTCGATCGTTCCGTTATCGAATCCTTTTTGGAACCACCGTTCCCGTTGTGCCGAAGTACCGTGTGTAAAGCTTTCCGGTACGACATACCCTTGGCCTTTTTTCTGAAGTGTATCATCACCGACAGCATTCGCCGCTCCAAGTGCCTCTTCCAAATCGCCTTCTTCAAGCAGATTTTGTCCTTGTGCATGGTTGGCCCAGACGCCCGCATAGTAATCCGCCTGCAATTCAAAGCGGACCAGGTATTTGTTGAACTTCTCTTCGCTCATCTTTTGACGAAGCGGCATGATTTCGTCTGATGTCCCGAGCAACGTCTGGACATGGTGCCCGACTTCATGGGCAATGACATACGCCATCGCGAAGTCTCCCGGTGCCCCGTATTTATTTTGTAACTCATCATAAAAACTAAGATCGATGTATAATTTCTGATCACCCGGACAATAAAACGGTCCAACCGACTTTCCGGCTTGTCCACACGCTGAACTGACCTGATCGGTATATAAAACGAGTGTCGGTTCTTTATATGTCATACCGTCCTGTTTAAATTCCTTCGTCCAGACTTTTTCCGTATCCGCTAACACGACGGATACAAAATCAGCCGCTTCTTTTTCTTTAGCGGTTTCCTGGTACTCACCTTGACTGTCGCCTTGTGAACCGGAGAGTCCCCCGAGGATATCGGCCGGATTCCCGCCCATCAACGTGACGACAATTAAAATGATGATCCCGAGTCCGCCTCCGATCCCGGCCACTCCTTTACCACCCATCCCCCGCCGATCTTCGACGTTCGAACTTCTTTCTCTACCTTTCCATTTCATATCACAGTTCCTCCTACAAGTCTCAATGCCCTTCTATACCCCATATCGTGTCTGTTTAGCCGTGATTTCCTATTTTAAAATTTAATTTTATTTTAAGTATCTTGAAGCTAAACAATCTTATTTTCCCGACCGATAGTGGTATACGTTTAACATGTTTACTCGTGATTTGTTTCACTTTTTAATAGAAAATGGGGGAATTTTATTTTATGAAACGTCAAAATCAGCTTATGCTTTGGATCAGTTTTCTTGTCGTCTGTTTATCGTTAATTGTCCATGGTTTGCACCGGTTCACTAACTTTGCACAAGGTTACCAAATCATTCACGGAAACGTGGCAGCCGCTTCACCGACGGTACTTGTCTGGATTGCTTTATTACCGTTCGTCTGCTGGATCGCTTCTGCCGGTCTTTACCGGATTCGGCCAAACAGTCCATCCGTTGCCCTTCTTTTGACGTTGACGTTAACGTTTTCCAGTATGTCGATCGTCGCCGGCGGGAACGGACTGGTCGAGTATCATTTCTCGATTTTCATGGTTCTCGCTCTGATTGCTTATTTCCGCCGGATTGACTTGATTCTCGTCAGCACTATCCTGTTTGCCGTCCAACATTTCGCCGGCTTCTTTTTTGCCCCGTCCCTGATTTGCGGAACAACCGGGTATCCGTTCAGCATCCTGATGATTCATGCGGTCTTCTTGATTTTGACGAGTGTGGCTTTGATCATTCAGATTGCCGTTCAAAATCAGGAGCGATTCACCTCTTTACAACGTGAAGCGGAAGCGACGACCTTGATGACGAACGTCAGTCAGCAAATCGAAGCGCTGGTCGGCAATTTAAAAACGAATACAAAACACCTGCAACAAGCAGCTGTCCAGTCCGTCGAAGCAACGAATCAGATCGCGACGGCAATTTCCCCGATCATCCAGTCCGCTGACGGTCAGCATCAATCGATGCAACAAGGAACGGATCAACTGCATCAGGTCAATGCATCCATCGCATCGATCCAATCGAAAATGGCACAGACCGTCACGACGACGGAACATATGACGAAACGCGCGTTGACCGGAAACGAGGAGATGAACCTGATGGATCGCCGCGTCGAAGAGATGGTCGAATCGACGAATGGTCTGCATACTTCGGTCACGGCCATGGCCAGCCGGTCCGATAAAATCCAAAAAATCCTCGCCAGTCTGGAAGCAATCGCCGGACAGACCAATCTGTTGGCGCTGAATGCGGCGATTGAAGCAGCGCGCGCCGGTGATGCCGGACGCGGATTTGCGGTCGTCGCAACGGAAGTCGGGCACCTCGCCGTCCAGTCCCGGAGTTACGCGAATGAAGTGACGGAAGTCTTACAGGCCCTGATTGCCGATACCGACCAAATCAAGACGACAGCTGCCGGTTACACGAAAACATTGGCTGAAAACCAGGAGATGACCAGCCGTGTCCGTCAGACTTTTTCCGATATCACCCATCTCGTTCAAGAGGTCGAACAGAGTATCGGCTCGATTCAAACAGCTCGGCACGGTGTCGGTGTTCAAATGCTCGACATCGAACAAAGGATGGAAACGACCCGAACGGCTTCGCTCGAAGTCCGTCACGGCATTGAATCGACGGCCGTCTCACTTGAACAACAAACAACCGTTCAACACGAATTTGAGTCCATGACAGAATCTCTCAGTACGATGACGGCGTCGCTCGAATACCTCGTCGATGAATTAACACAACATATGACCCGTTGAAATAACGTTCCTCCCCATCAGGAGGAACTTTTTTTGATTCTTTCGAGGAGTTCTTTCTACCTGTCTCGAATAGACATACAAAAGAAATTCAGTAAAGGGGACGAGTCAAATGCGTAAATCTTTACTGTTTCTAACTTCCTCTGATGTTCAGAATCCGGATGCTGATTTTTCAGATTACCTCTTACATGAACTTTTTAAGCGGATGACGGATGAATATGACGTTACCTGTCTGACCCCGGCATTTTTTGGCGGGCGTGACGTCGAGTCAATCGACGGCGTGACATATATTCGACGTGGAACGTCTGGCAGTTTTTTGTGGCATGTCTTCTGTCAGATCCGGTCTCGTCCTGAGGCATTTGTTTTTTTAGCCAATCTTCCGTTTCTTGAATACCTGTTTCAATGGGGTCCCGTTCCACATGCGCGATTTCTGACCCGTTCATCAAAATATCCGATGGCATCCCCTTCTCAGACCAGCTTTGTATTCCACCCCTCCGTTCTGACGGCAGAGAGCGCACAAACAGACCAACCGTTCGTCCGTCTTCCGGAAGGACTGGATTTACTGTCCCCTGAGTCGGCACGGCTCGAAAAAGAAAAACGGCCGACGTTTGTTTACGTCAGCCGTCCTTCTCAACCAAAAGAATTATTTGATGCCTGCCAAGCTTTCATTGCCGTTTACCAGGAGTTCCCGGAGGTTCAACTCTGGATCATCGGACATTGTCCGACCCGGTTCGACTCATCGATTCCTGAAACGATGCGGGCGTATCTCCATTATCTCGGTGATATGGAACCGGCCGCGCGCAACCGGTATATCAGCCGGGCAACCGCCCTGCTCGTTCCGTCCCGCGAAGATAACTGGGGAATGATCGTCTATGAAGCGGCTCGTGTCGGCACACCGGCAATCGTCTATGAGACACCGGGTCTCTGTGACGCCGTTCAGTACGGCATGACCGGTTATCTGGCTAAAATCAATCACCCCGGCGGTTTAGCTGCAGAAATGCGTTCTTGTCTGCTCGACCAGACAACGTATCAGATGTTACGTTATGCTGCTCATCAATTCTCGACAACGAAACATCATCACGATCTGGAACCACACTTTCGCGAATGGTTACGCACACAACTCTGACATCAGAGCAACTTAATCACTGCTGTCGGATCCGTCCGTTTCGTATAATCATCCGGGACGTCGGCAAATGAAATTTTTCCAGACGGCTGAATGATGAACGTCGCCGGTTTCGGCAACTGCCAGTCTTCATTGCCGTTATGTCCGGCAACATCGAGTCCGGATGTTTTGTACACGTCAATTAAATAATCGGGCATATCGAACACCAAATCGAACTGACGGGCGACGACGTTATCGACATCACTCAACACCTGAAATGCCAGGTCGTTTTTTTCCTGCGTCGAGAGCGAGTGATCCGGTGTTTCCGGACTGATCGCCACAAGCGTCGCTCCTTTTGCCTCAATTTTTTCTAATTCCCGTTGGTAGGCCCGGAGCTCCAAATTACAATACGGGCACCAGCCGCCGCGATAAAACGTCACGATGACGGGGCCGTTCTGCAACAGTTTTTCAAGAGAAACGGATTGACCGGATGCGTTCGGTAACGTAAAACGGGGTGCTTCGTTTCCGACAGCCAATCCTTTAGCGCCGTCTGATGCGGCTAACTCGTTTGTCGCTTGTGCCATCAACCGTTGTTTTTCCTGCGGTGCTTTTTGACGAAACTGTTCTTGATACGCGCGGATTTCTTCTAATAGTGTTGACATGACTTTCCCTCCCTGCTTTCGTCCTAGCATAGCAGGGAGGGGAAAATCTGTCCGTCATTTTGCTCCGTCCGGCTTCTTACGGAATTTCTTAAGGAAGCCCATCAGACTTTCCGGTGTCAGTTCCAATTTATTTTCGTAAGCGTATTTCGTCCCGTATCCGAGGGCGAGTGTTGCCGTTGAAGCGACGCCGGCTCCGATGACCGCTCCGTATCCCGGAACCATCTTCGCCAGTTGCCGGAATGCTGTTTTGCCGGAGTTCCCGACAATCGTCACGACCAGTAACTCTTTTGCACTTTCTTTCGAGAGATTCCGTTCATACAGATTCGACAGTTTCAGCATCAGTCCGATTTGAATCGACGTCAACGGAATGATGTCCGCTCCCGGAAACGGTACAGCTCCGATTGCGCCGGCGGCCGTACCGGCTCCGACAATCCAGTTGTTCGCAATTTTCCCCCGCAACGCCGGATCGATCTCGCGAACAAACAGATTATCCTTGTTGAACTTTTTTAAGATGTCGAGCACCTCACGCCGCAAGCGGTCAATATTCGTTCCGTCCAGTGCTGAGACCGGTACGACTTTCGGACCCGGCAGCTGCAACTCGATATGGGACAGAATCGTCGCGAGGTCATTCGTCGCATCGATTTTCGTGACGACGATGACGATGTTTTTATTATGGGCATAAATCTTCTTGAAGTTTTTGGTCTCCGTTTCCGATAAGACGGTCCCGGCGGCGTTTAAGAAATAAAGAATAACATCGGCACTTTGATAAAACTTCCACGTCGTATCCGAGTTCAGGCTGTTTGCATCATTTAATCCCGGTGTATCAACGAAAACGACCTTGTCTTCCGGATGTTGCCGGATTTGATCGATCCGTGTCGTTTCCCCCGGCTTTGCCCCGACGGTCGCAACATCCCGACCAAGGATTGCATTCAGCGTCGAGGATTTTCCCGCGTTGACGTCTCCGATCAAGGCGACGGTTACTTCCTGTTCGAGTGATTGATTAAAGTCGCGCCGTTCCGACTCAAACGACTGGTCAAATACTTCTTCGAGTTTTCGTTTCCGTTTCTGTTCGTTGGTCTCAAGACCTTCTCCAAAAAAATCGTCCATGATTATCCCTCCTGAATATACCTGCTCCCGGTCTTTTCCCGTTCTCCATTGAAATCATCCAACAAAAGCGATACGATTAATTATGGATAATGTTACCAAAAATTGAAACGAGGTGCTTTTTATGAAAAAATGGCTCTACATACCACTTGCTGCTCTTGTCTTGACCGGCTGTAACCAGGAACAGGCACAGGAACCGGCTACGAAAAAAGCAGCATCAACCGCCTATACATCGAACCTAAACATTTCTCCCGTAAAGATTACGGAAGGCGAAGAAAAATTTGCGGCGCTCGGTAATCAGCAAATCGGCAGCGTTAAATTAAAGGGCACGTTAAAGACTACACACTGGCTTAAGGGAGTCGAATATCTGCCGAACAAAAAAGAACGTACCCTTTTTACGCTCGAACTCGAACCTAAAAAATACGATACACAAGTCCGCTTCAGTCAATCGTTCTCGGACGATAAAATTCATCTTGGTTTGGACGTGGATGATACAACGGTGCAAGGAGACGATTCCTTCAAGCATCTGGATGACTACATGATCCGGGGAGCCGATTTCCGCTCGCGTGCTTCTGCCGCCACACCGTATAATCTGCTGATGGTTTATCATATGACAACAAAGAACGGAATCCGCGGCTTTAACTTAAACGAAGTGACACGTCCGGCTGACGTACCGCTCAAAAAAGGTGAGCGGATCTTCGGTATCGTCCTATCGAATCAGAAATAAGGATTTCGGCGTCTTGTCTCTCGACAAGACGTTTTTTGTTTGTTACCGTAATCCTTTAAGAAAGGATGTTTTTTCCATGAGAAAATTTTGGATCATCTGCCTGTTGGCTGCTTTCTCTCTCAGCGGTTGCCTCGCACCTCAAAAAGAAACGGTGACCGTGACACCGCTCAAACTAAAAGCCGGTGAACAAGCCTTTGCTACCATCAATGGTCAGGATATTGCGGCATTTCACTTAAAAGGTAAACTCAAGAAACCATATCTTCTGAAAGGCGTCGAATACTTACCCAATCATAAAGAACGGACGCTTTTTTCGATGGAAATTCCCGCTGAAACCTATGACTCGACATTACGAATCGTCCAATCTTCCTCAAGCAAATCGGTCCGCTTCGGTGCCAATTTGGAAGAAAGCAGTTTCCGGGCACATGAAGACTTAAAGATTAAACCGGATGCCGTCAGCACACAAAATCCGTCAAGTGAGTTCACACTCACGGATTATAATGTCCTTTTTCTCCGCCAACTATCAGCAGACGGAAAACTCTCGTCGAATCCGTTTAATGACATTCAGGGGCCCGAAAACGTTACCGTAAAAAAAGGTGAACAGGTTTTTGCTTTCGTTCTGACAAAACAAAACTGATGAACGAAAAAGGAAGACGGATTTGACATCCGCCTTCCCTTTTTACAACTGCTGTTAGATCCGACTTCTGCGCTCCAGTAAAATCGTATCCCGCCAGACGCCCGCCAATTGTCCGATCCGTTCCCGCCGGCCGACTTCCCGGAAACCAAACCGTTGATGAAGTTTCAGACTGGCTGTGTTTTCCGGAAAGATTTGCGAATGCAGCGTCCAGATGCCGGCTGCTTCACTCGCTTCGATGAGAGCTTGCATCAATGCAGTACCGACGCCTTTTCCGCGGACCTTTTCGTCAATGTATAAACTGACTTCCGCGACTCCTCGATAAGCGGGAATCGACGAAAACGGACTGATTGCGACCCATCCGAGCAACTTTCCGTCTTCTTCCGCTACCAGCCGACTGTGCTTGTGGTGATGGGCATCCCAGTAATCAAACGGCGGTACTTCCGTCCGAAATGTCGCATTTTGGGTTTCGATTCCCTGTTGGTAAATCCGTCCGACTTCCGGATAATCGGTTGCGGTCATTGCCCGTACGTTCATACTCTCCCACTCCTTATTCAATTGCTATTCGTTTGGAGTTCGACATCGGGTCCGGTTTTCCTGTTAGTCGACCGTAAACGGAATCGGTTGTAATTCAAGTGGTGTATTGACGAGGGTATTGCTGTAGCCGGTTTCGAGATAATATTCTTCCCGTGTATGTTTGGATGGTTCCGGCAACTGGAACGTCGACCGGAACGTCTGTTTTTCGGCATCGAGAACCGTGACTTTTGCTTTAATATCCTGACCGTCTGATGGTTCTGTTCCCTTCAGCAAATACATCGAGTTACGGATAGCAAGCTTCGTATCGAATTGGGACGAGCTGGAATTCGTCGAAAATTCAACGACGACTTGCTCGGATGTTGTCTCAATCGATGTGATTTCCATCTTGAGCGGATGCGTTTCCGACTGCTCGCGGTATGGTAACGGCTTAGTTAGCGGAATTGATTGTGTCTTTAAATCAATTCGCAAAGAAGGCTGCAACAGATAGCTCCCTTTTGGAATCACATAGTTCCCGAGAATTAACCGTGACTGTTCGACGGCTTCCGTTGCCGTTTTCGTCCGTTTGACAGATTGAGTCGACCATGTCCAGTTACGGATGATTTCCTTACCGAACTGATCGAGCAACGTCAGCTCAACATGGGCGCGTTCTTTTTTCGGCGAGCGAGTCGTGTAGTCGAACGAGGTGCTGCCTTTGCCCTGAATCAACCGATCCAGCGTGATATCTGTCCGGTATATCGGATTTTTGACCGTTGTCCCGTAAACTTGTTCAGTGACAGGAAGCCGCTTGACCGGAACGTTGAACGTCCAGTTTCCATGGACGCCGAATACGTCTGTCAACACGACCGGAATCTGGATTTTATCCTGCAGTTTAATTTCACCGAGTGTATATTCAATTCGTGCTTGCCATATCCCTTTGACCTGCTTGAACTGAACCACTTCTTTCGTCTCCGTCCCGGCAAAACGTTGATCTCCTTTAAACAGTTCATATAGCCCTGACCGAATTTCTGGCTTCACATCCGGGACCCCGGTTGCTATAAGGTTCATCCCAATCGTTGCTCCGTCGTAATACGCATCGATGACCTGGATATCAATCCCCTGATCACTTGCGACTTGATTGATTTTGGTCGCGAGCTGTTTTTGACCAATTGCGGTACCAGTGTTTTCCTGTTCAGCAAACGGTCGATAGATTTGTCCGAGTAACGGAACTTTTGCCATCGCCGTCGCAAAGGACGGGATGACGAACGTTGATGTGATCAAGATTGACGCTGCAAGTCCTGTCGAGACAATCAGACGTCGCAGACGTTTCGGTCGTTTGTGTTGTTGTTCCCGCTTTCCCTGCTCCATCCCTTGACGAATCCGCTCCTGTAAGGCAGCATGTGGCACAGGAATCTGGTTATAGTCATTTTGAAGATCGTGCTTCGACATAATCAAGTCCTCCCAACTGTTTCTTCAATTCTTCCCGTCCCCGTTTAAGATGCGTCTTGACCGTATTCAAGGTGATACCAATAAAAGAAGCAATCTCCTTCATCGGGACATCGTGAAAATAAAAGAGTACTAAAACATCCCGGTATTCTTTTCGCAGGTGCGACAACGCGTCAATCAAGTCCAGATGTTCTTCCCGCGAAGAATCTTTCATCGGAATCTGTTCAATCAGATCCGCTACCACGGTCTGTTGATTCAGGACACGGTAACAGTTCCGAATCAGAATTTTCGTCAGCCAGGTCACGAAGTATTTTGGTTCCTTGACTTGTCCGATAGAAATGAACGCTTTATAGACCGTCTCCTGAACGACATCGAGCGCATCCTGTTCGTTTTTGACATAGACGTAGGCCGTCCGGTAGAGCTGTTCACTATGTAGGAGAATCAATTGTTCAAATGCTGCCTCGTCCTGCTTAATGGCGCGCCGGACAAGCTCCGTATGCTCCGTTCGTAAGTCCAATTCCGTCCCCTCCTTTTACTCATTAGAGCACTCGGTCGTTTAAAAAGTTTCAAAAAATATCCATTCCACTAAAAAAGACCTTAGCGAGGCTAAGATCTTTTGATTTAAAACGTATACCGGACCGCCATCTCTTTGCCGAAACGGTCACCAGAATGAATGCATTCTATCCTAGTTCTTATTCTTTATCGGACGGTATCGAGGATATCTTGAATCAACTGCATCGTCTTGACGTTATCCTGAAAATCGGAGCGGGATGCGTCTCCGCCTTCAACAGCAGCCTTGAAATGATTCATCTCACCGACAAATCCGCGCAGGTATAAGTCTTTCATCCCGCCGGACATCGTCGACATCGGCGAGCGGTAATGCATTTGCCGTGCTTCAAGTTCCTGCCAGGACGTCGGATCCTGTTTTTCCTCGATGATTAAACGTTCCATCTCCTCGACTTGGCATACGGCCTGTTCAAAGCGCAGGGTCAGCTCCTCAACTTCTCTTGTATAAAGCGGAGCATTGATCAAGGTGACCTGTCCGACAGCTCCACTCGTCATCCGGAGTGACAGCTGAAGGTGCAGCTCCCCGTTCGTTTCAAGCGACATACCCGTGATTTCCTCCACTTCTCCCGCCAGGAAACGAATCAAATCGAGTTGATGAATCGCGGCCAGCGATAAAAAGTCGGCACGATTGTGACAGAATCCGGACGCATCACACGCAAAACGTAATTCGAATGAACGAAGATTGCCGTATGTGTTTTGGACCAGCACTTGCTTCAGTTTCGTATAGACCGGTGCATACCGTTTCATGAAGCCGACACTTGTCACCTGATCCGTCACGAGTCCCGCCATTTCTTCTGCCTGTCCGACCGACAGACCAAGCGGCTTTTCGACATACACAGCACAACCCGCTTCGAGACACGAGCGGACGACCTCAATCTGATCCGCCGGTTGGAGACAAATGATGACCGCCTCAACCTGTTCCTGTGTGAGCATCTCCGTATAATCGGTATAGGCGCGGCCTGTACTGCCAAGATCACGTAATGCCCGTTCCGCACTTTCGAGACTTCGTGTTGTCACTGTAACAATCTCAAAACCTGCTTCCTTCATTGCCGGAAACAGATTCGTCCGGGCATGGAATCCGGCACCGATCAACGCTGCTCTCATCGGACTTCCTCCTTTGTTTCAAGCAGTGTCACAAGCTCATCAAGCTGCTCAATCGTATAGGTCGGCGTCAGTTCAGTCGGCGCCGCAGCTCGCGCAGGATTAAACCAACACGTCGCGATACCTGCCGTGATGCCTCCCTGGATATCAGCGGTCAAGGAGTCACCAATGATTAATGTCCGGTCACGTGTCACGTTTGGAATCCGATCAAATACGTAGTCAAAAAAGGCTGCCATCGGTTTTTGATAGCCGGTTTCTTCCGAGACAAAAATCCCGTCAAAATAAGAATCCAGACCGGATCCCGTCAGCCGTGCCCGTTGTGTTGCCGCGACACCGTTCGTCACGACATACAGCTGATACTTCCCTTTGAGCGCATCGAGAAGTTCAATCGCTCCTTCGATTAACTCCGTCCCCTGACTTAAATAGGTGCGGTACCGTGTATCCATCCGGCTGCCGTCGACCGTCCGGCCCTGCTCGGCAAAAAACGTCACGAAACGTGACGTAATCACTTCATTTCGTGTCACTTCTCCCCGTTCGAGCGCTTTCCATAAAGACTGGTTAATCGTCCGGTAACGGGCTTCCCGCTCATCCGTCCACTCGAGCTGTTCGTCTTCAAACAGTTGTCGTAATGCCGCACGTTCCGTCGCATCAAAATCAAGCAAGGTATGATCGATATCAAATAATAGTGTCGTGTAATTCATAAATCAGGCTCCTTTTCGTAACATCCGTCGTTCGGTTAATTTGCCGCCCAGTTGGAACAATAAAACACCGCCGCCAATCAGAACTACCCCAACGGCTTTTGTCCACGTGAACGCCACTTGATCGAGGCCGAACCAGCCGAGCGTATCCCATAACAACGCAAACAGAATTTGTGAGACCATGACGATCGAGATTGCGTAACTCGGTCCGAGCTGTTGCACCCCTTGCGTTACGCACAAAACAACGCCGACACCGATAATCCCACTGAACCAAAACCACGGTTCCATCCCACTCATGGAGAAGAGATCGCTGCCTTCAACAATCAATCCGATCGTCAAGGACGCGAGGAATCCGAGTCCGAGGACAAGCGTCGTCGTCGCCCATGCTCCGACCCGCTCCTTGACTTTGGCATTAAACGTATTTTGAATACAGACCATCATCCCGCCGAATAAGGCGAGGACAATTCCAAGTGTCATCTTTTCTCCTCCTCACTCATAAATACTTTCGCCGACTCGTTCCGTCAAACCCTCCCGGTCGATAATCGTAATCGTCCGATTCGTCCGTTCGATCAGATTATCCTGACTGAACTGACGCAGAACACGATTCAGGTGACGGTAACTTGTTCCGATCAGGTCCGCTGCATCAACCAGATCACTGACCGGTAAAGTCGGTGTTTCCGGTGTCATCGACAAGAGATAACTGGCGAGCCGGACCTCAACTGGATACAACAGATTAAAGCTCATCGAGTGTGATTTCAGCTCAAACTTCATCGTAATCGTCTCGAGTAAAAACCGGAGAAATGCCGGATTGTCAGCACCCTTTTGCTCAAGTGCCGCATAGGAAATGCTGACGGCTTTGACCGGTGTGACCGCTTCGACCGTATTCATCAACGGGGTCCGGCGGACGTATTCGATGTCGCCGACCAGATCAAACGGATGTTTAAACGATAAGACGAGCCGTTTCCCCGTCGCTGACATATGGGTAATCTTCAGTTTGCCCTCGAGTAACAAGTACATCCGGTCCGCCGCATCCCCTTGACGGCACAGCCAGTCTCCGGCTTGAAAGGCGACCGGTTGTAAATGATCCCGTAATCCACCGGCGAAGACGTCCGTCAACTGAAACCGGTCCAAGTACTCATCCAGTTGTGCTTGTTCCACGTTCTTGCCCCCTTACCACTTTAAAATCAGCACGCCGCCGATCATCATTAAAATCCCGATTACTTGCGGCAGCTGGAGGCGCCGTTTGATCATTCCGAACCAGCCGTTCCAATCAATCACTAAAGCCAGTCCGAGCTGGGCAATCAGGAATAAAGAAATCGTCAGCGTCACACCCATTAAATGAACGGCCGTCATGTTACTGAACAGGACGGCAGCGGCCAAAGCCCCACCGGATAGATACAATACCTTCACGTCCTTCATCTGCCGGAACGTCCGGTCGCGCAAGATCAATGTGATTAACAAGGCAACGATAAAACCCGTCATCTGTGTCAGAGTCGCCGCTTGCCATGTTCCAATCCCGTTACTGATCCGGGCATTGGCGACGCTTTGCAGCGTCAGAAAAAAACCGCCGCTGATCGCAAACAAAATTCCACGCATACTGGTTCCTCCTTCCTGGTTTTTCATACTTTTATTTAAACGGAGCCCTTCTGAATGATAAAGGACATTTGTCCTGAACGAAAGAATCTGTTCAAAAAAAGAGATAAACAATGCTATGCATCATTTATCCCTTCATCCAGTTCAAGCAAAATTCTAAATCCAATTGTAAGTGTGCCTTCATGAGTTGCTCAGCTTTTTCCGGCTGATGTTGAAGAATCGCTTGATAAATATCATCGTGTTCTTCAATCAACAGGGGTCTTTTATGAAGAACCACTGTTTTACGAAATAAGTAAATGATTGACTGCATCCGGTCGATGATATCAATCATTACGGGATTGTTTGTCGCACCGACGATGATGTCATGAAATTCTTTATTCGCTGCCATCACCTCTTCGAGTTCACCCGTTCGTCCGATTTCAACGCAGCGTTTCAGTTTTTGCAAATCCTCGTCCTTCATGTATGTTGCACAGTGAGCAGCGGCAAATCCCTCAAGCAACATCCGGACTTGAAAAAGATCACGTAAATCCATATCAGTCGGATTGACGACCCGTTTTTGTTTAATCAACCCTTCTTGCTCTAATTTTCGAATCGAATCCCGAACCGGTGTCCGGCTGATCCCCATTTCCTCTGCCAACCGTTCTTCGACTAATTTTGTTCCCCGCTCCAGCTCTCCGCTCAAGATCCGGTCGCGTATGTATTCATATGCTTGGACATATGCAAGTTGTGTCGTTTTTTTCGTCACTCAAATCGTCTCCTACATTCGTTTTTCCTCTTACCTCAAAGTATAAGTTTAATACTGGAAATAGAAAAGGAACTTATTTTGTATACATTTTTAAATAAATTGTATACAAAATTGAACAAAGTGTGTACACTTCGATTAAAGGCTTATGTAAGCGCTATCTTTTAGTTGAAAAGGAGTTTTGATGACATGACAACACGTATTGGATTTATCGGTTTAGGAATCATGGGAAAACCAATGGCATTAAATATATTGCAGGCAGGCTATCAGGTAATGGTCAACGATTTGAACGCAGACAGTGTGAAGACACTGCTTGAAGCAGGTGCGACTTCAGGAACTCCTGCTGAAATGGGGACAGCATGTGACGTGATTATTACGATGTTGCCGGCTTCGCACCACGTTGAGCAAGTAGTGCTTGGAGAACATGGAATTTTACAATCTGCTACAGCCGGAACCATCATCATCGACATGAGTTCCATCTCTCCTGTCGCCTCTGTTGAAATCGCGAATCAAGCTGGTCTGCGTGGTGTGGAGATGCTAGATGCTCCGGTCAGCGGTGGAGAACCAAAAGCAATTGACGGTACGCTTTCTATTATGGTCGGCGGAAAAGAAGACATCTTCAACTCGGTTAAACCGTTACTTGACGTCATCGGTGCAAGTGTCACACTCGTTGGGAAAAACGGCAGCGGCGTAACTGCCAAGCTCGCCAATCAAATTATCGTTAACCTGAACATTGCTGCTATGTCGGAAGCACTGACACTTGCTGCAAAAGCAGGAATTGATGTTGAAAAAATGTATCACGCCATCCGCGGCGGACTTGCCGGAAGTGCTGTCCTTGATGCAAAAGTGCCTTTGATCCTCGAACGGAACTTCGTTGCCGGCGGACGCATCGACATCAATTTAAAGGATATGACAAATGTCATGGAAACGGCTCATGAAATCGGTGTGCCGCTTCCGCTCTCCAGTCAGCTCGTTGAAATTTTCCATGCTCTGAAAATTGATGGTAAAGCGGCAGATGACCATGGCGGTATTATTCAATATTACGAAAAATTAGCACACGTTGAAGTAAGGAAGGTGTAAAGGATGATTTCAACATTCCGTACATTACCGGGCACTGAAACATTGGCAAATCTTCCGGCACTTCCGGATGCAAAAAAGGTGGATGATTTACTGCTTCAAGAATTACAGAAATTTCCACACAAGATTATCGTCCTCGACGATGATCCGACAGGTGTTCAGACCGTTCACGGCGTTTCCGTCTACACGGACTGGACGACGGAAAGCATTGAAGCCGGTTTTAATGAAGAACAATCGATGTTCTTCATTTTGACAAACTCACGCGGCTTCACAAGTGAAGAAACCCGGAAGGTCCATGAGGACATTGCCGCCGCCATTCAACAGGTTTCGAATCAACTTCAGCAACCATTTATCTTAATCAGTCGCGGTGACTCCACGCTCCGTGGTCATTATCCGCTTGAAACGGATGTGTTGCGCCAAACGTTGGAAAGACAGTCCGGGACGCACTTTGACGGCGAGGTGCTCATGCCGTTCTTCCAGGAAGGCGGACGCTATACGATTGAAGACGTCCATTACGTCCTGGAAGACGAGACATTGGTTCCAGCCGGTCAAACCGAGTTCGCGAAGGACCGGACATTCGGCTACTCCGCTTCCCATCTCGGAGAATGGGCGGAAGAAAAATCAGACGGTGCTTTTATAGCTGATCAAGTTGTTTCCCTGTCCCTGACGGATTTGCGGGAATTGCAGATCGACCGATTGGTTGCGCAGCTTATGACCGTTCAGGACTTTAATAAAATCGTCATTAATGCAACCGACTACCTGGATGTCAAAGTGGCGACGATTGCACTGATACGGGCCATGAATGCTGGTAAACGGTTTTTATTCCGGACTGCCGCTGCCTTTACGAAAATCATCGGTGGGATCAGTCACCGTCCGTTGCTGACGAAAACAGAACTGGTTTCCGATCCGACGCACGGTGGTCTGATCATGATCGGCTCCCACGTGAAAAAGACGACAGAACAACTGGAAGCACTCAAGACCTGTGATTTCATACACTTCATTGAATTTAATGTGCATCTTGTACTCTCACCGGATGCGTTCCAGGAAGAGATCAACCGCATCATCCTGCAGACGGAGCAATTGATTGAATCCGGTCAGACAGTGGCCGTCTATACGAAGCGGGAACGCCTTGACTTGGGAGACAATCAACAGGAAAACGAATTAAAACTATCGATTCAAATTTCCGATGCCGTCACGAGCATCGTCACCCGCTTACGTGTCCGTCCGAGTTATATCATTGCTAAAGGCGGAATTACGTCAAGCGATATCGGAACTACCGGACTGCAGGTGAAACGTGCGACCGTCGCCGGTCAGATTAAACCGGGCATTCCCGTATGGATTACAGGAGAAGAAAGTAAATTTCCACGTCTGACCTATGTCATCTTCCCCGGCAATGTCGGCTCGAAGACGACTTTAAAAGAAGTAGCCGAGGCGTTTCACACTTGATTTTTTGTAAGCGGATACAAAACAAGTGGTTGATTCCTTTCTTTAATCACCTGATATGAACTTATGACATGAAGGAGCGATTTACATGGTTACGGGTAATTTACTGGTCGTCATTTTTATTCTGTCACTTTCCTTACTGTTCTTTTCCATCCTTAAACTCAAAATTGAACCGTTTCTTGCGCTTGTCGCAATCTCCATCCTGACCGCTTTAGCGATCGGCATGCCGGTGAAGGAAGTCGCGTCCGTCGTAACGACCGGGTTCGGGAATACGCTAGCCGGTGTCGGTATCTTAATCGGACTTGGCGTCATCTTCGGTCAATTTCTCGGAGCTTCTGGAGCAGTTGAAAAAATTGCCCAAGCTGTCCTGAACGTTTTCGGCACGAAGAAGTCTTCTGCCGGTCTTGCTTTGACGGGCACCGCTGTTTCGATTCCTGTGTTCTTCGACGCTGCATTCGTTATCTTAAGCGGTTTAATTCGTTCGCTTTCAACGAAAACCGGTATTTCCGTCGTCAGTTTTGTCACTGCTCTCGGTGTGGGTTTGATTGTTTCGCATAATATGATCGCTCCGACACCCGGACCGCTTGTCGTTGCGGAGAATACAGGATCAGAACTTGGGTTTTTCATACTTTATGGCATCATCGTCGCGATTCCGGCGACATTGGTCGGCGGTTACCTGTACGGTATGTTTATCGGAAAGCGGATTAAACATTCTGGTGATATTGAAGAATTGTCTGTCGATCCGGCAGATTTACCAAAAAAAGAAATCAGTACAGGTCTCAGTTTCTTTATGTTGGCTTTACCGATTGTTTTAATTCTATTAAATACCGTCTCTCAGTTAGTCCTTCCGGGTACATCCGTTGCAAGCTTCTTCGGATTCATCGGTGAAAAAAATGTTGCTTTGTTAATCAGTGTCTTTGCTGCCGTTATCCTGTTGCGTCCCTATATCTCGATTCCGAACACCCGCCTGTATTCGGAAGCCATCAGTTCGGCCGGAATCATCATCCTGATTACCGGAGCCGGGGGAGCATTCGGTGCTGTGATTAATAACAGTGGCATTGGAGATCATTTGATTACAACGATGCAGAATTGGAGCATTCCGGTACTCCTTCTTGCTTTCATCTTTTCACAAATCTTACGGGCCTCACTCGGATCGGCGACTGTCGCTCTTGTCACAACATCCAGTATCCTCGGTCCGATGGTCGGTGAACTCGGTGTATCACCAATTCTGCTGGGCCTTGCGATTTGTGCCGGCGGGATTGGACTATCCTTACCAAACGACTCCGGTTTTTGGGTCGTCAACCGGTTTGGTAAATTGACAATTACACAGACGCTACTTGCCTGGACAGGCGGCGGTTTCATCGCTGGTTTGACTGCTTTAGCAACCGTCTTTATCTTGAGTCTCTTCACGGGAATCTTACCAGGACTCTAAAAAATAAGACCACCGTCATTTTTAGACGGTGGTCTTATTTAAATTTTTTTAACGAACTCTGACTTCAACTTCATCGCACCGAGTCCATCAATCTTACAATCGATATCATGATCCCCGTCGACGAGACGGATCCCTTTGACACGTGTCCCTTGTTTGACGACAAGCGACGTCCCTTTGACTTTTAAGTCTTTGATGACCGTAATTGTATCACCATCGTTTAAGACGTTCCCATTTGCATCCCGGATGACAGTGGCTTCTTCTGCCACTGCTGCATCGGCTGCCGTCCATTCATGGGCACATTCCGGACACACGAATACATTGCCGTCTTCATACGTATACGCTGAGCCGCAGTTTGGGCAGTTTGGATATTCATTCATGCTGATTCCTCCAGTACTTGATCGATTCTTCCACTTGATTATAACAGCGATTTTCCATAAGGAATCTGTTTTTCGACATGACAAAGAGGACAGATACTAAGATCCGTCCCCTGTCCTCATTCGAAAACTGGCTGCAATGTCAGTTCTCACAGTTATTCATTTTCGAGCTTTTTAATCGCTTCATCGAGTTTTTCCTGATCTTCATCCGTCAGTTTCGGATACTGCGGATCGATTTCACGTAAGACATCATTCATGACTTCCGTCACGATATAACGGGTAAACCATTCGTCATCGGCCGGCAGAACATGCCACGGTGCATGCTCCGTTGATGTGTGCGAAACGAGTTCAGCAAAGATCTCCTGGTATTCGTCCCAATGCTCCCGCTCTTCGACATCACTGAATGAAAACTCAAAGTTTTTCTTCGGATCTTTAATCCGTTCAAGTAAGCGTTTTTTCTGTTCGTCTTTCGAGACGTTAAAGAGAAACTTCACGACGCGGAAGCCGTTTTCGACCAGATACCGTTCAAAGTCATTAATTTGACGGTACCGCATCTTCCAGACATCCTGATCGTCCGGTACTTCTTCATCTTCCAGCAAATCGTGGATGCGGGGCGCAATGACTTCCTCGTAATATGACCGGTTCAGGATACCGACTTCACCCTTTTCCGGCATTCCTTCGTGGATCCGCCACAGATAGTCGTGCTTTTGCTCCGTATCGGACGGTTTTTTGACGGACAGCGTCCGCAATCCTTGCGCATTGAGGTTCGAGAAAATATAACTGATGGCTTCATCTTTTCCGCCGGCATCAATCGCCTGTAAAATGACGAGAACGCCGTTTTTCTCTTCCGCATGCAAACGCCAGTGGAGCTCTTTTAATTCTTCGACACTTTTCGGAATGTGCTGATCCAGTAACTCGTCTTCAGCAATCCGGTTTTCATCTGACGTCGGATAGTCTGATAAACGAATCGATTCACCCGGTGTGACACGGTATTTTTTTATGTCCATGGTAATCCCCCTCGTTTTAAGTACATAAGGGATATTTACCCAAAGCGCCTCAGAAAGAAACGTTCAGATGAACTTATTCTTGAACGAGTTTCCGTAAGCCATCCTTTAGGGAAACCGGTGACCGACCGAGAATTCGTTCGAAGTCCTGACTCTCAACCGCCAGTGTGCCGGCTGCAATCCCTTCCTGAATCGACTGTAACATCGGCAGTAAAAATTCCGGAACTCCCGCCTGTTGCATGATTGCCGTATAAGTCGTGCTGTCGACTTGCTTCACCTGTACCGGGCGCCCGAGAACCTGTCCGAGTGCTTCTGCGAGATCTTGTTGTGTGTGCAGAGGTCCTGACAGTTCGTAAATCGATTGTTCTGGTTTCGGATTGACCAGCACCGTCGCAATCGCTTCCGCATAGTCCTCTTGCAATGCCCAGCCGACTTTTCCGTCCCCGGCACTCGTCAACCAATCCTGACCGGCACGGACGGCATCGATCGTCGAGTGTTCATTCTCCAGATACCAGTTGTTGCGGAAAAACAGGAACGGAATCCCCGTCTCGCGAATCAACTGCTCCGTCACCTGATGGGTGCGTGCCAAGAAGTTCTGACTGGCTTCCGCGTTGGCGATACTCGTGTAAGCAATCAACCCGACTCCCGCTGCTTGAGCTGCCTCGACAGCTGCCGTATGTTGACGGATCCGTGTCGCCTCTTCGCCGTCGGTCGAAATGATCAGGAGTCGGTCGACACCTGCAAAAGTTTGTTGTAACGTCTCCGGCGCATCAAAATCTCCCTGACGGACTTCAATCCCGCGCGCAGCAAATGGAGCTGCTTTTTTCGGATCACGGACGCTGATTATTACATTCTCCGCTTCGATTTTCGTTAAGAGGTGCTCGACAATTTTAGTTCCTAATTTTCCGGTTGCACCGGTCACAAGTAATTTCATGGACGTAAGCTCCTTTTTTAATGAGTTTCTACCTGTATCCAATTGTATTACAGGTGGTACACTGTGAGGAGTAGGCACTTTTTCGATACCAGGTCATACAAACCGAACTATAGGAGGAATTCCCGATGAATCCAGCTTCGACAACTGACTCCCCTCTTTCACAACGGACAGCGTGTCCCGTTACCCGAGCCCAGACCATTATGGCCGGCAAGTGGAAAATCATCCTGCTTTGGCATCTCAGTACCGGAACAAAACGGTTTCACGAACTGGAACACCTGTTGCCGGGGATTTCAAAAGGGATTTTGACGCGCCAATTGCGGGAACTTGAGGCCGACTGCATGATCGACCGAAAAGTCTATCGGGAAGTCCCGCAGAAAGTCGAATACTCGTTAACTGACACCGGACGCAGTTTTCTGCCGATCCTCGATCAAATGGCGGCTTGGAGCAGTCAGCACTTTCCGGCTGATTCCGGGTACTGATGATCAAAAGAGCGACTTCCACTGATGGAAATCGCTCTTTTTCTGACTCATTGTTCGGTCAAAACCGCTTTGAAGTGCGCATCCATTGCAGACGCGACACGCAACCCGGAAATGACGGCACTTTCGACCCGTGTCCGCCCGGACGTATCTTGTGGATCAAGGAACGCATCACCCGCCAGCCACAGCGGATGCTGCTCAAGTTTCAGATAAGGCGTACGGAAGACGTCACGTGCCTGCGCATATCGCCAACGCTTCAGTTGCTTCGAAACTACTTGGACCGGTCCGAGTTGCTCCTGCAACAGCCGTTCGATTTCCACCAGTGTCTCGTCTTCCCCTTTGTCGTACCAGGCCTCGCTCCAGTCACCTGTCATGTAGACACTCAGGAGCGGTGTCGCCGACACTTCTTTTTGCGCATTATTAACGATTTTCAGCATTCCGGATACAAGACCGTCGTCGAGCAGACCGACTTCCCCGAGATCAGGCGATTTCTCCAGTTCAAATAGTCCGACGAACGTCGGCTCAAACGTCACTTTCCCGAGACGGGCGTGATCGGACTCCACCAGCATTAACGGTGAGGCTGTGAGCAGGTCATAGGCTTGTGGAACCGGGGCCGTCAGCAGAATCGCATCATACGTCCGTGTTTCTGCCGCTGCCGTAGTCTGAAGAGCCGGTCCTTCTGCCAAAATCCGTTCGACCTGTTCATTTAAATGAACCGGAATCCCGCGGGCAATTGACTGGACAAGCTGATTCATCCCGTTAACCGCGACATACCGTGGAAAATCATCCCCGAACCATTTTCGGATCAAACCTTGCTCAAGCCATTCATCGACTTCCTGCGCCAACTCGTCCGTCCGGACCGTAAAGAAGACGGCTCCATGATCCGCTGTCCCCTCGTCAATCCGTCTCGTTGCCATCCGTCCCCCGACACTTTGGCTTTTTTCGATGATCTCGACCGCATAACCTTCCGTCATCAATTGACGGGCTGCAAATACGCCCGCGAGTCCACCGCCGATAATCCCAATCCGTTTTTGTTGTTCCATCCGAACTTCCCCCTCTACTTGCTGCATTTCCACAAGTATAGCGGTTTGTCCGTCAAACGACGTCTTTTAACGTTCTTCGAATATGCTCGTTCGTTCCAATTCAATAAGTACACGGGCAAGATTTTTATCGAAAAACAGCTGATGGCGGTCCAGTCCGCGCTGCACACACCAGCCGATTCCCGTCAGCGCTTCAAACAGACGGTAATATGGCAAGTAGACTTCAATCGGCTCCGGTTCCCTTACTTGTCCGTATCCCTGTTGATAGGCATCAAACAAATCGGATTCGCCTTCAAACACATCCCGGTCAAGTTTCGTAAAATCAATTTCCGTCGCTCCGAAACGGGAGGTCTCAAAGTCGATCAGTCCGGTCAGTCTTTCGCCGTCCGCAAGCAGGTTACCGAGCCGGAAGTCGAGGTGCACCGCGACAGGGCGGGACGGTTCCGGCAGCTCACGTTCACGCCGCTTCAATTCTGTAAAGGCTGCCTCATACAGATCCGGTGACAGCGCCTGGCGAATCGCCGGTTCGAACGACGTCATTTTTGCATTCCGGAAGACACGCCAGTCCTGTGAGGGAAAGGCAGTAAATCCATCCTGCCCAAAATCGCCGTATGCCTCGCTTGTACATGTGTGGAGTGCGGCATGCAACTGTCCGATTTGTGCAGCCAGTGCCGGTGTCACTGTCTCGATCGTCGTCCCGGCGAGCGCTTCGAGCACAAACGCACCTGTCGTCTGTTTGGTTGGTCGCACCTCCATAAGAATCTTCGGCACAGCGACACGATTTGACAAATACGTCAACCATCCCTGTTCCCGATACCACTTGTCAGCGGTATAAGGCCGTTTTAAAAAGACGGTCCGACCGTCGTGCAGTACCAGCCGGTCGACATCTGAACTGTACGAATCGGTGACGGGAAAAATCTCTGCGACATCAAGATCAAACGCTTGAATCCACTCTTCACGGGTCATGAGGGTTCCCCCAGTCGCTTCTCGAGGATTTCACCGGGTAATCCGTCAATCGGTCCGACATACGTCGAACGGAATCCAAGCTTCGTCAAAATCTTTTTCGACGCCGTATGACTTGGATCAATCGTCGCCGTGACGACCGTCAATTCATGTTCCTTCGCCAGTTCCAACAGGCGAGAAGCGAGTGAGGACGCATACCCGTGACCCCACTGTTCCGGCAATAGCATATAGCCGAGTTCCGCTTCAAACGGTTGCCGTGTATCACGTGTGATATGACCGATTCCAATCCATGTCCCGTCTTGATAGACGAGATAAGATCCAAGACGGTCATGCCGTTGCTGTTCCATGATTGATGTAAATCGCCGCTTCGCCTCTGCTTTCGTTAAAGGTTGTTCTGTGATGTAGCCTATGACCCGCTCATCCGTGACAAGCGTTTCATAGGCCGGATAATCTGCTTCATCCATCTTTCGCAGTTCAATCATAACGCCACTCCTTTTATCTATATTGATGATGCATCGGTTCAAATAACTTCTCCGTCGAAGGACGGACCATCGCAAAGTGTTCGACATTGTAGTGTCCGTGTAAGACCTGATTATGATGGGCAATCATCTGTTCCGCTGATAAGACGTCGGAACCATTCGTCGTATGTCCGTCGGAGACGAGTGTCACATCAAATCCGTTAACGGTCGCACTGCGGACTGCCGTATCGATACAGTGTTCCGTCTTACAGCCAAGAATGACAATATGTTCAACCCGGTGCTGTTTCAAATGATCGAGCAATGGGGTGCCGTGGAATGAATTGGTTGCTGCTTTGTCGAAGATGACCGCCTGATCCGGAATCTGAATCGAGGAATGCACCGCAAACCCTTCTCCTTGTCCGTTTGCGACATCAAGATCCCGGATGAAGATAATCGCATGATCCTGATTGTCTGCTTCCTGTACGACCTGATTGATCACTTGAATGACGTCTTCCTTTGCATAGACGCCGGCCTCTTCCACTGTCCCTTCGACGAGATCCTGTTGAAAATCGATAACGAGCACTGCTTGTCGCATTTGCCTGTCCCTCCTTTTGATTTCTTTACTTCCCTCTTTTCCCTTTCCGGTTGGGAAATCCTGTTTTTCATCAGCAATTTCAAGTCTTAATGAAACTTTTTGTCTGCCGGATGCGTTGAATAAGGCGACGGAAAGGATGTTATGTATGGAATTAGTCTCGCTCTTTTTTGTAACGTTCATCATCGTCTTGGCTGTAAATCTGTTTCTCGACAAGATGATCATGAACCGCGAAATGACACGACCTGTTTTTTTGAAAAATCTGCTGATTTGCTTCCTGATTTCGCTGGTTCTGTTAAACGTCTTTTACTTACAATCTTTGATGAGCTGAACAATAAGACCGTTCACTTGATTCAAGTGAACGGTCTTATTTCATTCAATAAACTTCATAATTTTGTCCGGTCTGTGCCCCTTCGACACTTTTCTCGAACGCTGTTGCGACGCGCGATGCCGGAACGGCTTCGAACCCTCGGAAAAATGGTCCGTACTTGTCGAGCGACTCAATCAGAACATTCGGACTGACACTGTTGATCCGGATTCCCCGCGGCATTTCAATCGCTGCTGCATGGACGAATGCTTTAACCCCGCCGTTTGCAAGGGCCGCCGACGCGCCTTGCCGAATCGGATCGTCCATCATGATGCCGGTCGTCAATGTGAAACTGCCTCCGTCGCGGACAGCTTCCAGTCCAAGCAACACCAGATTAACCTGCCCTTTCAGTTTGCTGTCGATTCCGATCTGATTCAACGCTGGTGTCAAATTCGTCAACGGTCCGAAATGTGCTCCGCCGGTTGCACTGATGACGGCATCGACCGGACCGACCGTTTCATACATTGAACGGATACTGTCTTCCGACATGATGTCGACCTGGACATCCATCCCTGTCCGTCCGGCTCGGATGATCTCGTGCCGCTCGCTTAATTGCGCGACGACGGCTTGCCCGACTGTGCCGCTCGCTCCGACTACTAAAATTCTCATCTGGTTATCCCCCTTCTGATTTAAACTACGTGTTCAGCCTACCGTAACCCGGCCGTTTGTTTCAAGAATGAGCACGGGATGAACGATAATACTGGGCAATCCGAAAGCCGACATAATCGGAATTCCATAACACGGGGTAAGCGGTCCGTTGATGCAAGTCCCAATAGCTGATGATGCGTCGTTCAATCCGTTGCAGATAACGCTTGTTTGCTGCGGCAAAAGTTCTCAGCTGTTCTTCGGACCAAATCTGTAACATCGGTTCGATGCGTTCGAGAATCTCGCGAACATATTCTCCGGTCAGTTCAATTAAATACAGTAGCACCCAGTCCGTGTTTGCCTGTTCCTGTTCCAGCCGGCGGACATATTTTTCGCGGATATATCCATCATGATGACGGGTGTACATACAGTACAGTATCCACCGTTGGCGATCCGTCAGAGTTTGAATTTTTTCTTCCTTTACTTCATTTAAGTACAGGCGGTACGGGAGAATCAACGGTTCTCCGTAAAACGTGACCTCAATCGTTCCCCAGGTCACTGTTCCAAAGAGCCGGCGCGGTAAAAGGCGTGCCACGACTCGAACATCATCCGTACAAGATTGCGGAAACGCGGCTGCCCAGCTCCATTTTCTGTTCACGTATTGTTTCCTCCTCCATACATCGTTTCTGTCTTTTATCAACTTATCATTTTAACGACAGAATGAGTTACTATATATTTACAGGTTACATTCAAACTATTGATGAGAGGCGGCTTAGCATGGACAACGCTTTAGGAATCATAGCTGTAATTATCATTTTACTTCTCTTTAGTTATTTACTTTTCCGTAAATTCAGTCGTCATGATGCTGTAACGGATTCGGTGCTTCCACCGATTCCTGCAAAAACAGACGTTCCGGAACTTCATGCCGATGAACTACCCTGGGAAATTGAATCATATTCCTTAACTGATATGACATCGTATCGCCATTCCGAATCATTAACTGTCACACAACGTCTAAAAGATCAGGTCGGTAATATTATTAAACTTTCGCCACATGCTAAAAATCTCATCCAAAAAGAACAGAGAGTCATCATCAAGTTCAGTGAAGAAGCTCTTGCCAAGCTAGCATCCGGTGAATTACGAATTATGAAGGCCAAGGGATCAGTGGATCAATTTAGAGCACTTGCCGTTGATCATCAACATAAAATCAGACATCACGCAAAGTTCGAAATTCAAGATATTAAAAAAATCAACCCCGCTCAACTGGCGAATTTAGCTCTTGGAGTTGCGACCATGGTCACTGCTCAAGAACATTTGGACCGGATTAATCAGCAACTTACATCTTTGAATCGAAAGATCGATATATTAATTCGTCAATCCAAAAATGATAAAGCCGGCATCATCAAAGGCCATATCAAATATCTGCTTTCGATTCTGCCAAGTATCCCTGATGAAGAAGAACGATATTCGGTAAAATTAGAAGATATGGCAGTCATCTCTTATCAAGAGCTAGAATCGATTTTACCGGAGTTGAATTTTTTAATCAGAAGTGCTAACGACATTGAAGAAAAAACAACATTCAAATTGGATAAAACGGTTGATGAGATAAAAGAACTCGCCGCATCATTTGAGCAGACTATATTGATTGGATACGGAAATTTAGAAGTCATGTCGATTTGCTTAAAAATCATGAATGATTGGAATCAGGATTCACAAACAAATGCAACGAGGTTATCAGATATCGAAAAATATCATCAGCAAATTACCGAGTACCATCACAAATTCGAAAAAATACTAAACGATAAACATATTAGTCTTGATGCGACCTTCAGAAGAAATAAAACAATTACCAGCAAAAAAGAAGATATCGATAAACAGCTAACCTATCATCAGGAAAAAATACGCTCTAGTAAATCAATCATTACCGATCACATCATTCAACTGAAAGGACAGGATTACGACTCGATTCCCGAACCCGTGGATTTGAGCGTAGATTTTGATGAGACCGGCGATATTCATACGATTCATCGATTAAAATAAGCCTATCTGATGAGAGGCATTCTATCCTCGTGATTAGATAGATTTTAATTTTATGCTAAAAAGACCCTTTGGACGAAAATCGTCCAAAGGGTCTTTGAAAATTATTTTGATTTTTTCACGCGGATGAACTGTTTTTACTCAACTGTTACTGACTTCGCCAAGTTACGTGGCTTGTCAACGTCGCAATCACGGCCGAGTGCCGCGTAGTACGAGATCAACTGAAGCGGTAAAACAGACAAGAGTGGTGACAGGAGCGGCTCGACTGCCGGGATGACGAACGCATCTGTCGGCAACTCAAGACCTTCTGCTGCGATGACACACGCGTTCGCACCACGCGCGACGACTTCCTTGACGTTGCCTCGGTTGTTGAGGTGAACGTGAGGTTGTGTCACGAGGGCGATGACCGGTGTGTTGTCTTCGATCAAAGCAATTGGACCGTGTTTCAATTCGCCGCCGGCGTAACCTTCTGCTTGGATGTACGAAATTTCTTTGAGCTTGAGCGCCCCTTCCATTCCCACATACGCATCTTGACCACGGCCGATGAAGAAGGCATTGCGTGATTCAGACAAGTATTCTGAAGCGATTTCCTGGAACCGTTCTTTTTGTGACATGACGGATTCCATTGCGCTTGAGATTTTCCCGAGTTCTTTCATGAGATCGAAGTTCACGTCGACACCTTTTGCTTGAGCAAGGTCAAACGCAAGGACTGCGAGAACAGCAATTTGCGCTGTGTACGCTTTTGTTGACGCTACGGCGATTTCAGGACCCGCATGCAACAAGAGTGTTGCGTTTGCTTCACGTGATAACGTTGATCCTGCAACATTCGTGATTGTCAGTGCCGGGTGACCGAGTTTTTTCGCTTCGACGAGAACCGCACGACTGTCCGCTGTTTCACCTGATTGTGAAAGGAAGAGGAACAGTGGTTTCTCAGTCAAGAGCGGCATGTTGTAGCCGAACTCAGACGAGATGTGGACTTCTGTCGGGATACCCGCGATTTGTTCGATCAATTGTTTTCCGATCAATCCTGCATGGTAGCTCGTTCCGCAACCGATGATGTAGACACGGTCACGTCCGAGGACTAAATCACGGACCGATTGATCGAGTGTGATTTCGCCTGACTCGTTTTGGTATTTCTGAACGATATTCCGGATAACAGCCGGCTGCTCGTCCATTTCTTTGAGCATGTAGTGCGCGTACGTGCCTTTTTCGATGTCTGATGCATCGATTTCTGCTGTATACGCCTCACGCTCTTTGACGTTTCCGTCTAAGTCCTGGATTGTGACACTGTCACGCGTCAAGATGATCATTTCGCCGTCATGCAACTCAACGAACTGATCCGTTACTTGAAGCATCGCCATTGCGTCAGATGCGACGACGTTGAACGTCCCGTCACCGAGACCAACGAGAAGCGGTGATTTGTTTTTAGCGACGTACAAGACATCCGGGTTTTCAGCATCGATTAATGCAAGTGCGTATGAACCGTGAAGCACACGAAGTGTTTGACGGAATGCTTCGACGACGTCATTTGTTTCAGCAAAGTTCTTTTCGATCATCTGAACGATGACTTCTGTATCTGTGTCGCTGAGTAAATCAACATTGAGTTCTGCTTTTAACTGCTCATCGTTTTCGATGACACCGTTATGCACGAGTGTGAAACGTGATGAAGCACTTTGGTGCGGGTGGGCATTCGGTACACTCGGGACACCGTGTGTCGCCCAACGTGTGTGACCGATTCCGACAAGACCGTCTGCTTCTGCAGGAACGACTTCGCGTAGCGCAGCAATCCGGCCGACTTCTTTATGGACTTGAACGCCGTCGTTGACGAACGCAAGACCAGCCGAATCATAACCGCGGTACTCGAGCTTTTCGAGTCCTTTTAATAAAATTTCCTTTGTGTTAACCTGTCCGATCATACCTACGATACCGCACATAATAAATTCTCTCCCATTTACAAGTATTTCCCTGAAGAGGAAACGGCTCTTGCCGAGAGTTGTCATGACGCATCTGTTTGTCCGTCTAATCACTTAAACGATTTCAGATGAGTTTACGGTACTGACATGGTACCGGGAGGCATCCGCCGAATGATTCGATAAACCCCCACCTCGTCAGCTGCCTATTACATAGTCAGCCCTGGCGCTTTCATTTCTGTCCGACCCCGTTTCTGTCCGACTTTACAATCATACGAACTTTATTTAGAAAAAGCAAGAAAGGTAACGTATTTGTAACTATTCCCGATATTTTTCTAAATGATACCTCTAATACCTAGATTATGTAAAAAACTATTTGGTTTTTGTTATTGTTTTTCTTGTATATCTTATTTATGATTCGTAATATTTTAAAATATGCCAAAAATCTCTTGTTTCATGCGACTTCTACAGGAAAAGGAAGCTCCGCTTCCGTCAGGAACAGGCAAGACCCGGTTGTCGACAGATAACCGCGGCTTGCGTTCCGCCTGAGAAAAGCGCGTGAAAAATAAAGAGATTGTGCATTTCATTAAATTTTAATTATAATCCCAATAAAAAAAGGAGCAGATGTTCATCCGCTCCTTCCGTTCACTCAGTTTTCTTGTAACGCGTAGTTTTCACGGACGACGTTTGCAATCCGCTCGACATACATGTCACATGCTTCTTGCGTCGGTGCTTCTGCCATGACACGGACAAGTGGTTCTGTCCCTGACGCGCGGACGAGGATCCGACCGTTGCCGGCCATTTCCGCTTCCACTTCGGCAATGATTGCTTGAACGGCCGGACCGTTCATCGCGCCGTTTTTATCCGACACGCGGATATTGACGAGACGTTGTGGGAAGACCGGCATTTCGGCTGCAAGTTCCGAGAGCTTCTTGCCTGTCGCCTTCATGATTTGTAAGAGCTGGACGCCTGAAAGCATGCCGTCTCCTGTTGTTGAGTAATCCATGAAGATGATGTGACCCGACTGTTCACCGCCGAGTGTATAGTTGTTTTTACGCATTTCTTCAACGACATACCGGTCACCGACTGCTGTCTGTAAAGCCGTCATACCGTGTTCTTCAACCGTCTTGTGGAAACCGAGGTTACTCATGACGGTCGCGACGATCGTGTTGTCTTTTAAGCGGCCAATCTCGTTGAGGTATTTCCCGCAGATGAACATGATTTTATCACCGTCGACGATTTTACCGTTCTCATCGATTGCGATCAAGCGGTCACCGTCGCCGTCAAATGACAGACCAACGTCTGCACCTTTTTCAAGGACGAAGTCAGCTAAATGTTCAGGATGCGTCGAGCCGACACCTTCGTTGATGTTCAAACCGTTTGGTGTCGTTCCGATTGTCGAGACTTCCGCTTCGAGATCACCGAACAGGCGCGGGGCGAGGCTTGATGTTGCACCGTGTGCGCCGTCGATGGCGACATGGATGCCAGAGAAGTCTTCATCTGATGTCTGACGTAACATGTGAAGGTACTTTTGTGCGCCTTCATAGTAATCGTGGACGAATCCAAGCTCTTTACCGGACGGACGTGGCAACGTATCTTCCGCTTCGTCAAGCAAGCCTTCGATTTCAAGTTCTGTTGCATCATCGAGCTTGAAGCCGTCTGATCCGAAGAATTTGATTCCGTTGTCTTCGACCGGATTATGTGACGCTGAAATCATGACGCCTGCTGTCGCATCCATCGTCTTCGTCAAGTATGCGACACCCGGTGTCGAGATGACACCAAGACGCATGACTTCTGCACCGATTGACAAGAGTCCGGCAATCAGAGCGTTCTCGAGCATTTGTCCAGAGACACGTGTATCGCGGCCGATCAAGACTTTCGGACGTGTGCTTTCGTGTTTCGTTAAGACATACCCGCCTGTCCGACCGAGACGATATGCCAGTTCAGGTGTCAATTCTACGTTTGCGACGCCGCGGACGCCGTCAGTTCCAAAATACTTACCCATGTTCTATTTCCTCATTTCACAAAGTTGATTTAATTGGCTTGGACCGATGTCCGGGGAACCGCTTTAAGCGTGATATCCATATTATCCGGACGAAGTACGTCAAACGCTTTTGACGTCTGATACGAAATCGGCAAGCCGTGTGTACCTTCTTTTAAGCCGGTCACATCAATGACCGCTTTAATGTCTGTTGCATCAATCGATGCAAGATCCGCTTCACTTCCACGGACGACGAGATCAATCGTTTGTTCGTAATCAATCGTATACTTTGACTCATCAAATCCGTTTAGCGTTACCGTGACACCGGAAATTGTTTTTTCGGCCCGATCCTCGACAGTTTCTGTCGTCGCTTTGGCATTTTCCTTCTCGACGACGATGCTGACTGTAATCGAAGTCGGTTCCATCGCTGTCACGTTGTCCGGCTCAATCAGTTTGACCGTCCGATCGACCGTCTTCGTTAATCCTTTTAAGGAAACGGCTTCCGTCGACACGGAACCGATCCGCGACAACTCTTCTTTTGTTCCGTATAATCGGGCTTCTGTCGTAACGGGAACAATCTTGACGACTTTATACCCTTTTTTGACAGCATCTTTTGTTTCGACGTTAATCGGAACCGTTTTACTTTCTTTATAGACCGGAACGGTGACGTCCAGTTGTTCCGGATCATAAGTAGCACTGATGGCATTTCCGTTCGCATCCGTCGCCTTGACGTTGAAGGACTCCGTAAACGTCTCCGCCCGACCCGTCACATCGATCGGAACTTGGATTGCTGTAATGGCCTGAAGCTTTTCTGCCCCGCCGGTCACAGAGACCGTTTGACGGGTCGGCTGTGCTTCACCGACGACATATCCTTCAGCGATTTTATTTTTGTTCAGCAACGCTACTTGAACCGGAACTTCTTTCGTGACTTTTTTATCGAGGAACACTTCAATCGTTTCCTGTTTTGGCGTCACTTCGACGTCCTTGCCAAATCCATTCGCTGTCAAGCGGACACGATGATAGCCGGGATCAAGACCGGTCAAGTCAATCGACAATCCAAAATCTTTGACGAGCCGAAGCATCGTCAAGCTGCTCGATGGACCTTTGACCGTCGTTTCAATCGTTTTTGGAATATTATAGGCGACCCACTGCGTTTCATCATAATTGACTGTCACCGGTACGTCAAACTTCGTCGAGCCTTGTCCGGCGATCGGTAACAGACTTGCGGCATCACTTTTTCCGGTCGTATTTGATCCTGCGACCATCAGATAGAGCATGACGGCAAGCAAAACAGCTACGATGCGGAGGAACCAGCGTTCATTGAACCATTTTTCGAACATTATTTTTTCGCCCCCATCCAATTCAAGAAGGAAGTATTCGTCGGTTCGACTTTGACGATTGTTTCAAGCAGCTTCGTCCGGAGCGATTCTTCATCAAGTTCCCGGTAAAGCCGTCCGTTGATGGCAAGTGAGACGCCACCCGTTTCTTCCGATACGACTAACGTGACACTGTCCGTCACTTCACTGACACCGATGGCTGCCCGGTGACGTGTCCCGAGATCCTTTGAGATATGTGCACTCTCGGATAACGGTAAGTAACATGCGGCGGCGGCCAGCTTTCCTTGTTGGACGATGACGGCGCCGTCATGAAGCGGTGTATTTGGAATAAAGAGATTGATCAATAACTGACTCGTAATTTGTGATCCGAGCGGAATGCCCGTTTCGACATATTCACTGAGGCCCGTCTCCCGCTCAATCGTCACAAGTGCTCCGATCCGGCGTTTTGACATGTATTGAGCCGATGTGACGAGCGCATCGACGATTCGGACTTGTTCATCCTCATCACTGATGGCACTCCGTGAAAAGAATTTACTCGTTCGACCGAGGTGTTCGAGTCCTCGGCGTAACTCTGGCTGGAAGATGATGATAATCCCTAACAAGCCATACGTAATAATTTGATTCAACAGAAATTGTAACGTCTTCAGTCCGAAGAATCCGCTTAAGAACCAGCTGATCAAAATGACGGAAATCCCTTTAATCAATTGGACTGCTTTTGTTCCTTTGACAATGATCATCAGACGGTAAATGACGAATGTCACGACCGCGATATCAATCACATCATTAATATAATCGTACCAATGTACGTTTTCTCCCAGTTTCAACAATTGAAATTGAAGTGGTTGCCAGTTGAAGTAATTCACCAACCGTGCCCCCTATCTCATCTGATTTAAACAGCTTTCATTATAGCACAAAGGGACGAGTTAGACTCGTCCCACTTGACTCATTCAAAGATTCGTTTAATTCCGTACCAGACCCGCTCAAAGAGTTGATCAATTTGTTTGATTTCGCCTGTGACGTTTCCGGCACTCGCGGTATACGCTTTGCCGTCAACAGTCATCACGTCTCCATTGACCTTGCCTTCAATCCGGACATTGCCGCCTTCGACATAAAGATCCTGGTTGACGGTAACGCCTTCCGGTACAACAACTTCACCGTTCTCTGCGACGATTCCCGGTACATTCGTATACGATAAGTCATGTTCTTCCTGTGTCAGGTAGCCGCCGAGACTACCGACCGACAGTAACATGAAAATCGAAGCTGCCGCAAGCAACGGGTACTGTTTCATTTTCCCGCCAAAACGGGATGTTTTCTTAAGCGGAGTCACATTCGGTTGGTCCACCTGTTCGGGCAGTTGTGCCAGCACGCGGGATGTAAAATCCGCCGAAAGCTTGGGTGCTGAAAGCGCGCGTAACTCTGCATCGAGGAGCCGATACTCTTCGAACTCGTCCATCGCATTCGCTTCCCGTAACTCCGCTTCAAGTCGTTTGAAGTCTTCTGGAGGTTGGTTTTGGTCTAAATAATCCTGTATCCGTTCATACACTTTTTCTCGTGTCATGGTGAGTGCCTCCTTCTCATCTCATCGTTTACCGAAATGCTTTTTCAGCGCTTCGCGTCCCCGATGAATTCTCGTTTTAACTGTAGCGACGGGTAAATCGATCATCTCACTGATTTCCTTGAGCGAAAGATCTTCAATATATTTCAAGACAAGCGGAATCCGGTATTTTTCCGGCAAGCCAGCGATGGCTTCCCCTACATCTTGTCGTTGTTCCGAATCAATGACTTGATCTTCCGGCAACTGGTCCTTGCTTTCAAGCTGGGAATACAACGTCAGTCCTTCAGTCCCCGACATCTCGGCATCAAGGGAATAATCCGGACGTTTTTTGCGGAGTCGGTCAATCGAAACATTCGTCACGATCCGATACAACCAAGTCCGGAACTTCCACTGGGCATTATACGATTCAATTTTTGTGAATACGCGGATAAAGGCTTCTTGTGTGGCATCTTCTGCTTCCATTCGATCCCGTAAAACACGGAAGGCGACCAAAAAGGCTCCTTCTTTATATAGATCAACAAGTGCCGCGAACGCATCGCGGTCTCCCTGCTTCACCCGCTCAATCAAGCGTAGTGTTGTTTCTTCCACTTTAAATACCCCCCGCTCTATGCGGTCAATCTCTTATACGGAGTCGACCCACATAATGTTTCATCTCAATTTGAATTGTAACAAAAAAAACTTGAACCCTGACGAAAAGAGTTCAAGTTCTATCCATTATTTTACTAAACGATGGGTCTCCATATACTGGAGCAAGTTTCCAATCAACTCATTTGCAAGAATCGCCGTTCCGTTTCCTTCTTCGAGTAATGGATTCACTTCTACGAATTCTGCCGCGATGAACTCGTCCTGCTCGGCACAGTGACGTAAGACCGTCTGCGCATCATCGAGCATGATGCCGTCCGCAACACGCGTCCCGGTTCCTTCGACCAGGCTTGGATCGAGACCGTCCATATCAAAACTGAGATAAAAGGCATCCGTTGTTTCTTTTAAATAGGCAATTGCCTCTTCCATGATGGCATCCATACCGCGTGTCCGAATCGCTTCCATATCGTAGACGCGGATACCAAGACGGTCAATCAGTTCCTGTTCTCCTGCATCGACATCGCGTAAACCGATGAAGACGAGGTGTTCCGGTTGCAGTTTAACGGCATCTCCGCCGATTTCCGTTAAGCGCCGGTGTCCTTCGCCTAGGGCAACAGCCAGCGGCATCCCGTGAATGTTCCCCGACGGAGAAGTCTCCGGTGTATTTAAATCGCCGTGCGCATCAAACCAGATGACTCCGAGACGTGGTACGACTTGCCGCAGACCGGCGATCGTTCCGATGGCCATGCTGTGATCGCCTCCGACGAGTAACGGAAAACGTTGCTCTGTCAGCGCCTCACGTACAAGCAAGTGTAAATCGTTTGTCGTGTGGACAACACCTTCGAGCCGTTTTAATTGCGGATCTTCTTCCCGGACAGCATCTTCAGACAAAACAGCCGCTTCCCCGTAGCGAACTGCTTCCTGTCCGTTTGCTGCCAGTGTTTCGAGTAATCCTGCCTGTTCAACGGCAGCTGGTCCTTGCTCCGTCCCCGGTTTTCCTTGACCATAACGATACGGTACGCTGATATATGCAATGTTCATCGACCTGTTCCCCTTTACTCAGTAAGTTATCTTAATTGTAAGCGGTAACAAGACGGTGGTTCAACTCGACACGATGACGCATGATTATACAGAATCTAACGACAAAAAAGCACTGTGAGAGTTACTCACAGTGCTTTCGCGTACGTACATTAACTCCAGGCATTTCAAGTATAAAAAAACTTAAGACGAACGAAACTCGCTTAAGATCTTTAAGCAATATTTGGTGGAGCCTAGCGGGATCGAACCGCTGACCTCCTGCGTGCAAGGCAGGCGCTCTCCCAGCTGAGCTAAGGCCCCAGATATAAAAAAAAGCGGAAGACGGGATTCGAACCCGCGACCCCGACCTTGGCAAGGTCGTATTCTACCACTGAACTACTTCCGCAAAATATGAGCCATGCAGGATTCGAACCTGCGACCCTCTGATTAAAAGTCAGATGCTCTACCAACTGAGCTAATGGCTCGACATGGTGGGGGGGGGCGGATTCGAACCGCCGAACCCGAGGGAGCGGATTTACAGTCCGCCGCGTTTAGCCACTTCGCTACCCCCCCAGTTTGTCTAGGAACTATACAATTTAAAAAACAGTGCCGGCAACAGGAGTCGAACCCGCGACCTACTGATTACAAGTCAGTTGCTCTACCAGCTGAGCTACACCGGCAAAAAAAATAAAAATGGTGACCCGTACGGGAATCGAACCCGTGATACCGCCGTGAAAGGGCGGTGTCTTAACCGCTTGACCAACGGGCCATTGGCTCCGCAAGTAGGATTTGAACCTACGACCTACCGGTTAACAGCCGGTTGCTCTACCACTGAGCTATTGCGGAATAAATAAAAAGAATTGCCTGGCAACGTCCTATCCTCACAGGGGGAAGCCCCCAACTACTTTCGGCGTTCAAGTGCTTAACTTCCGTGTTCGGCATGGGAACGGGTGTGACCACTTGGCTATCGTCACCAGACGACGGGCT